>Ga0316204_10001471_pt1 | contig 62954 bp, 77 predicted proteins | sample 6monrhotite_MG_2_FD_205661 | JGI IMG/M metagenome (GOLD analysis project Ga0316204, IMG submission 205661) | Microbial mat bacterial communities from mineral coupon in-situ incubated in ocean water Damariscotta River, Maine, United States -... | ecosystem: Environmental > Aquatic > Marine >... | reverse complement strand
CTCTCAATAAATCCCTTGTGACACACATGGATGTCAACGGAACGGGCTCCTGATCCTTATTTTCGCTTCTTACTCTTGGTAGATCTCTTCAGGTAGCTCAGTACCTGCGGTAGCTCTTCGGCTAGTTCATCAATCCATTTATAATCAGGCCACTGACTAATTAAACCATCGATGAATTCTGTGAGAGGCATTTTTGCCATCTTTGATAAAGCATACAGCTCCAGCAAAGACAATTTCATTGGCTCTAACCCTAGTTTGGTTACTAACTCACTTATTTTACCTTCATCTTTGATCCATTGGTCCAGGCCGGTTTGAAGCTCTTGTTCGAGCCCAATATTGCCTTCACTCATATACACGTGTTTGGTGATTAACAACTAAAATATTCGTTTTTTAACTAAAAAACCACACTCGAACTGAACACATACACACTAACACGCCAATTCGAGAGCTGTAAGCTAATTTTTTTTTATTCTCGTCACAACAAAAGTGTAAGAGCTTTTGTTTATTTTCTCCTTTTCCTTACTTTTCAAGAATCTAGGCTACTCACCCGCTATCTTTCACCTGGTTTCGTTAATTATGAGTTCAACAGCGGTTGTAGTCACATTCTTGGACCAAGATGAGAACTTGCATAATATCAAACTCCAGTCATTGGTTATGGAGTATTACACAAGCAAATTTTATGCTCAATCTACTCATCATATCGGTTCATTTCTCAAATATCTCAATGATGTCGCCATTTCAAAACACAAAATGCATCAGGTCCTTCGACCTTCAGATGTCGAATTATTCCAAGTAGTAAAGTTGTTAAAAGATATCCATCGTGAGCGATTCGCTAAAAAAACAGGTTCTTAGGCTCAGTCCGGAAACACTTGACCTGTTCCTCGATGCAGTAAACGAAAGAATTACCCAAGGTAAGATCTCTCCCAAGCTTGCCAAACAACTAAAATCCGATCTTCAATCACTTCCCAAGGATCTGCACAATAAGAAGTACGAAGAAGTATTGACAAGCCTGGATTCCCTGGAGAATAGAGTATGGGACTTTGCCATCATAGATGCAAAAGACAAGGAATACGCGAGAGCTTACCTGGACCCCAAGCAAGCAGCTACCCTTACCGTTAATCAACTGGAAAGGCAACTATTGAAGCAATATGGGAAGTCACCAAATATCAAAAACAAGCCCATCTCAATACGATTTAACCCCGAAAGCCCTGTAATCAGGGCTTTACCCACCCGGGAACCCTACAAGAGCCTTTGATCAGAAACGATGACCTTGCAAAGATAAGGTCCTGCAGGACTAGCTCGATCGGCTTTTCCCAATTGTCATTTACCGCTATCGCTCCTTAAAGCGCCAATTGTGAACTCTGCCGTCCTCACAGCTGGCCACCGCGCGTATGCCTTTCTCCTGCAGCACCTTGAGTATGAAGCAAATCATGTTTCACACTCAAATAAAAATTGAAATGTTACAAAACATTCGAATTGAGAAAATTGTCATCAACGAAAATGACAGACCAACTATTACTGACGATTCAGTATCTGAATTACTCGCATCCATTAATGAGCTTGGCATACTGCAGGCTCCTGTTGTAAGGCCCATTGGAGATCCCAAAGAAGGGACTTATGAAATGGTAGCCGGCTTCAGGCGATATCATTGTGCTACTTTACTCAACAAATCCACTTTGGACTGTAATGTCAAAGAACTGAATGATACAGAAGCCCGGGTAGTCAGATTGACCGAAAACCTACAGAGAAAGGATCTCCACCCACTCGATGAGAGCCAGGCATACCAGGAGCTGACTGAACTTGGAAACTCTGTCAAGCAGATTGCCATGAAACTTGGCAAAGCGGAGAACTATGTGGCACAAATGATCAAGCTCGGTTCTCTTTCCAGCAAGGCCCAAAAAGAGTTTCGTTATGGTAAGCTTGAACTTGGCCATGCCAAAGTTTTAATGGTGCTACCTGCAGCTGAACAAAACCAGTGTCTTGATTACATCAGTGAACATTATGGCGATATCAGTTATTTTGAGACTCCTTTTCATTTGCTCAAATACATCAACCGAAGTATCAAACGCTCCTTAGATGATGCTCCATTTGATACCGAAAGAAAGAAAGGCTTTGGATCTGCCGGAGCCTGTACTGGTTGTCGTTTTAACTCTTGCTCGGCTCCAGGACTGTTTGGGCTTATCCAAGGAGACTCTGTATGTACTAAACCTTCCTGTTATGATAAAAAGACTGCAATAGCTAAGGAAGAACGCAAAGCTGACCTCCTTAAAAAGCATAATGCAACCGAAGCTAATGTCCAGAAAGTGAGTACCAATTATAGCAGTCATGGAAATACACTTGGAACGAAGGACTATAGGGAAGCCAAACCAAATGATAAAAATGTCATACTGGCCGCCAAAGAGGTTTGGACAGGCCGCAGTTATGAAGATCAGCTGGTAGAGATTGTGGTTACCAATAAGAAGGAAGATAAAACCGAAGAGACCTCACAACCCGTATACTTGAAACCTCATGAGGAATTCGAAGGCAGACGGGACAGACGAAGACTAAAGCAACTGCACACCGACACCCACACGGCCAGGGCAGGCATGGTAGAAACCATGGCAGAGGACGAACGCGATGTCCTTACTGAATGGGAATTCCGTCAGATGTTTATCGACTATGTGGCCAACAGAGAGTCCTCTTACACAATTATCAAGCAGTTAGAGCTGAAAAAAGATGGTCGTGAGGCCAGGTATAATGAGATATCTGAACGGATCCACAAAATGGAACTCTCGACACTCTACAAGGCAATTCGCAAATTTATGGCCTACAATCATATTGATTCAAGTAGAAAGGAGATTGCTTCCCTGGCCATCGAGCGTGATCCTTTCAGACAACATGCCCTGGATTTAGGTGTTGATTACGACAAGCTTGTTGAAGATGAACACGGTAAGCGCAAAGAGGTACATGAAAAGGAAGACGCCCAGCTTGCACACATGAAAGAGCATGCCCAGAAAAAGGACCAGAAGGCCCTCGACTGGATAGCCGAAGCACCGGAAGAAGATACTATCCTGGTTAAAATCATGAAAGCAAAAAATCCGGCCACCGTAATCAAGAAACAAGAACCTGATTACCTGACCACACTATCCAGAAAACTTGGTAGCAAAACCAAGAAGGATGCTGATGCTGCATGGTACGCTCAGGTACTTCCTGCCAGGATTGCTGAGCTCAAGGAACTTCAACTTAAAATGGAAAGTGTACCCGAACAAGCTGAAGAACAAATTGATCTGGCTGCGATTGATACCGCAGATGCAATAGACATGGGAAATTCAGAAGACCTAAGTCCAGATGTCGATAACGACTCATCAACTCAGGTCCAGGAAGAACCCGTTGAAGCTGTTCCAGCAAGCTGATCTGTGATCGCTCTTTGAGCGACAGATCAATTAGAAGCAGGGTAGGGGAGTCTTAACTTCCTTGCCTTGCTTCTTTTGGTTTAAAGCGCTTCTCTCAAATAGCTAAGAATAGAAACAACCAATAAGCCATTTCCAATGATAAAGTTAGAATAGTAGTATGTTCTATAATAATCTGTCAATGATCGTATTAACACAATTATTTAGATAAATAATTCAGTTTGATACTAGATTATTTTTAATGAAATCCTTAATTTAGTAGAGTGAAATTTGTTTTTTTAGATCAAAGTTTTATGGCCCACTTTGCACTGTTTTTTTGCGTTGTGCTTTTTTTGGTCTTCGGATATGACTTCGCGGCAACTGTGAAGAAATTTCCAATACTCATGTCCAAACCTTTCCGCGTGCTCGGTATTAATTTTCGTATTAGTACCAGGACCTTCGGTATCATTCTGTACATCACACTCTTCCTTCTTATCATCTTAATTGGGTTCGTCCTGATACCCATGTCAAAATAAGAAGGGTCGGCTACCACACCGACCCTCCCGTGAAGGCACTTCTGCCTATCACCAAAACACTAATGCCAATTCTCCGTCTTTACAAAACACTAATGACTTAGTGGAGAACCAGCTATATGGAACCTATGAGTTCAAAGAACCCGTATGGCCTAAAAGGATCGTGACCGGGTTTGCTTACGAATTCCCCAATCCCGTATCTAATTACTCGATGACCAACTTCTCTCGCTTCTTCAACCACATCTGGGGTACATGCCTCCAGGGTAGCCAATAAGTCACTATTACCAAGCAGCTCATTAAATAAGGCAATCCTGCCTTTCTCCAACTCGGTAAATTCATACTTGTCTTCAACAAGGGCATGTAACTCACAGAACCTCTCAGCTTTTTGCCCAACTGAATCCACTAAAGCTATTATGCTTAGATTCCGAGAAGAAATCCTATGGTTTTTCTTAAATTCAGGTTGCACAATTGTTGGCTTCGAATAGATAGTATACGAAGTAAATAAATTGTGTTCGTAAATCCTCATTATTAACAGGATTTTTTCATATTGATTAGGCAATAGGTATAATTGCCGTGTTTAGGCGTATGGAAACCATTCGCAATTAGAGCTTCGTGTATGAGTAATGACAGTACGGATGAATTAACAATTGATGGCTTCAAAGAAGGACTGACCAAGCGACTGAACCATTTCTATGATATTCTCCAGAAGCGGCAGGTCATAACCAGCAATACAGAGTTTATGAAGCTCATTGATCAACCCGTTCAAGCTGCATCCAAACTATTAAACGGAGGCAGACATCTAACCAACATGCAACTGGTCCTGCTTGCCTCGAAAACAGGACTTAATATCAATTGGTATTTCACCGGCCGTGGTGAAATCTTCGAGAAAAGCGAAACCCATAGTAAGAAACCAGAATTATCAGCCCGTGTGGCCAAGGCTATTTCTCTCAATGAAATTGATCCGGACCTTGGTATTGACATAATAGATGAGCTTTCGTACAAAGATAAAGTCATTGATCGGATGCGCTCAGAAGCACAAGACCTGAGCAAAAAGTTAATCCAGGTAATGGATGTGGTAAACAAGTACAATAAATCAGGAGACTAGATTTCAGGGAACATTTAAGTATTATCTTCTTCCTCTTCCCTTTCAGGTTCTGGTGGATCAATACCTGATAGCACAATACTCGAAATATCTTCAGATAATGCCTTTTTGCCTTTCTTATGGCGTGATTTCTTCTCTTTGTAGAACCAATAAAATGCACTAAATGCCAGAATCAGCAAAACAACCGCAACTACCTTGTTTTTATCATTTCTGTTATTCAATTCAACCTCACGCTTTTCTGAAACCAGCTTCATCTCAAACTTTTGAATACTGGCAAGAATATTAGATCGTTTGTCTTCTAAGCTCAGGCTCTCTCTTTCGTCATTAAAGGCCTCACTCGCACTAAAATAGCGCTCTGACCATTCATCACTCTCATCAAATTTGTTAAGCTGGCCACATACCTTATCCAGGTAATGATAAACAACAAACAAGGACCTGCTTCTGCTCACATCTAAGTCTAATAACAAACCTTTCTTGAATACCTGATATGCCAACTCAGGTCGGCCGTATTGCATCAAATACTCACCTTTGTCTAGGAAACTTATAAAAAGACTCCTTTGACTCTTCAAGCCCGATTTCACCTCTATGGCTTTGTCAATAATTTTTAAAGCTTCTTTTGTATGCCCTTCATCATAAAATGTTCCTGCCAAGTTGTGCCATGCAATCGCCTGATAGCTTTTTGAGGCCATGGGACTTTCAATGATCTTTTGAAACTTCACTTTGGCACTATCATACATACCACCGTTTTTGTACAATATGCCTTGATAATTCATGGCCCTAATCCGTGTACTTCCCTTAATCGTGTCTGCTTGCTCTATGCTTCTAAGCTGATCAAGTGCCAATTCAATGTGACCTCTTTCTGCACTGTTCTGCCCAATAAAGTATAGAACCAAATCTCGCCTATGGTGATCCTTATCTTGCCTAGATATTTCTGGATTGAATATGACATGATTTGAAATGAAGTAAAGGGCGCTGTCGTAGTACGTTTTGGCCATATCATACAACTGATACCGTTGATGTATTGATGCCATATTTCTACATACTAAATAACTCTCAAACCAGTCGGTGGTATCAGCAATATTGAAGTTATACAAGGCCTGCCGAAAGTGCAGAATAGCACTGTCCTGATGGTTCGTGTTCTTATAAACCAATCCACTTATTTCAAAACTCTTCGCTTTTGCCCATAAGTCATTAGCTCTAGCTTTTTTCTGCACAGCATTACAGTATGCCAAAGCCCTGCCAGGGTCTTTGTTCCCCTGCATAAACCTCACAGCACTGTCTAAAGACACTAGCACTTCACGTTCGGTGTTTTGAGCAAACCCCGACTGAAGGGCTAGTGAAAATAAAATAATTATAAGGGTCTTATTTGATCGCAAAACCTAGTCTTTCCGTTCAAAATTAACCAAAAATATGCAACATGAAAGTTACATACTTATAATTAAGTGGATTGTTTTACACCTTCATCACCTTCATCGGGATCAGTTTCATCGGTTTCCATTCCATCATCAGAAATCTGTATTTCAACGTCAACCATAGTATCTAACGGTTCTGACTGTGGAATTACATCTTCTTGGCAGCTGATAACTATTCCTGATGTTAAAAGAATCAGCATAAGTGTGGCGAATGTTCTTGATAGTTTTTTCATTTTATTGTGTTTTTTATAGTGTTATTTAATAATACTAAGTTAAGAATTTCCACAAAGGTCAGTTTTTGAACTGCTCTTTAAAAGGGCTATTACACCTGCAACACCCCGCTACAGTCTTTATATTGAACTCTTTAAATTAATCACAGCTATCTAACTCCTTGATCTCCTTCATCTGGATCAGTTTCATCCGTTTCCATTCCATCATCAGAAATCTGTATTTCAACATCCACTATGATATCTAGTGGTTCTGACTGAGGAATTACATCTTCCTGGCAACTGATAACAACTCCTGAACTCAAAAGGATCAGCATAAGTGTGGCGATTGTTCTTAATAGTTTTTTCATTTTATTGTGATTTTTATAGTGTTATTTAATAATACTAAGGTAAGAATTTCCACAAAGGTCAGTTCTTAACATGTGCTAAGAAGAGCCTTTTACCCCTGCAGCAACACTCCACATTCATTACATCACAACCTTATTAGTCACCACCTACATCCAAAGCCAAAAAAAATGGCACCCCGTTTGGGTGCCATTGCACTACTACTTCCGGAGGAACCGAATAAATCCCCGGACTATGAAAAAGAACTACTAACTATTGGGGGTAACAAAACCTCTCATGGTCAACTTAATCTGCTTCGGACTTGTATTTGCATTTACCGTCACTACGGGATTTTGCTGACCTGACTTTCCTTTACTATCAAATTTTACAACAACCTTTCCTTTGCCCCCAGGAGGGACAGGATCTTTAGAATGCTCTGGAACCGTACATCCGCAACTTGCCGAAGTACCACTGATTTGAAGATCTTCTGAACCCGTATTCGTAAACTCAAATACATGTTCAACCACCTCACCCTGCTTTATATTCCCGAAATTGAAAAGGGTCGATTCATTCCATTGAAACCTGGCATCGCCACCATTGGTATCTTCTGCCAACTTAACCTGTTGAACATTGGCGGTCTGCTGGCTTGTAGTAGTTTGACTCCCGGACCTTACTTTTTCTAATGTGAGCACTCTCTGCTCTAACTGTTTCAGCCGGTAGTCGGTCGCACTGTCATCACAGGAGACCATCAATACTGCCAGCAATACGATGAATACCTTAAAGTTTCTCATAGCTTTTTTTGTCAATATTACGTAAAATTGTTTCTAACAGAAAAAAATCCGTTTAAAAAAGCTTACTTTTTGTTTCACAGAACAACAAAGAATTATGAAAGTGACAACAATTATTGCAGAAAAACCAGATGTGGCCAAGAGCTTGGCAAGGCATCTTAATGCTAACGCACGTCATGATGGGTACTTTGAGGGCAACGGATATCAGGTCACCTGGACCTATGGTCACCTTGTACAACTCGCATCGCCCAGAGAGTATGACTGGGAACCTTCCATAGAATCACTACCCTATTTTCCGGAACCATTCATTCTCAAAGGCCCTACGGAGAATAGTTCTCTAAAACAGCTAAACGTCATCAAAAAACTATTTCAATCCTCCGATGAGCTAGTTGTGGCCACTGATGCTGGTCGTGAAGGGGAGTTAATCTTCAGACGCGTTTACCACTATCTAAAGTGTGAGGTGCCTTTCAAAAGGTTGTGGATCAGTTCCATGACAACTGAAGCCATAGCACAAGGGTGGAAAGCATTGGTTGATGGAGCTGATTACGATTCGCTTTATCACAGTGCAAGGGCCAGGGGTGAGGCTGATTGGATCATTGGTCTGAACGCCAGCATAGCACTTACAAAATCTTCTCGCTCGATGTCAGCGCTTTCTCTGGGACGGGTACAAACTCCCGTGCTTGTCATGATCTGTGCGCGGTACCTCGAAAATCAAGCATTTAGCAGCTTGACATTCTATACACCGCAAATCCAACTTGATCTGAATGGACTTCAAATAAAAATCAAGTATGCCGGTGATATGCTCAACAGCAGATCCGCAGCTGAACAACTTCTTACTAAGGTTGGAAATAATATCCAATGCACGGACTTTGAAACCAAAGTCAATAATCCAAAGCAACCATTGCTATTCGATTTGACTTTACTGCAGCGCTTTGCTAATAAGAAGTACGGCTTCACCGCCAAGGAGACACTTTCATATCTCCAAAATATCTACGAGATGAAATTGGTCACCTATCCACGGACTGATAGTAAGTATATATCAGAAGATATCTTTGACACCATCCCCGATATTCTTACCAGTCTTCAGGGAATTCCTTTTCTCAATAATGGCTATCAAACTTTGCAATTAGATAATCTACCAAGAACCAGCGTAGATGATAATAAGATAACAGATCATCATGCCATTATCCCTACAGGTTTAAACCCAGACCAACAAGGCCAACCCCTCACACAAAATCAAGCATCCATTTTCGAGCTTATAGTACGAAGGACATTCGCAGCTTTCGGACCTACTTGCATTAAGGAAATGGCAAAGGCAAAATTCGAACACCAATTTTCCTTCAGCGCATCAAAAATAGTTGAACCAGGTTGGCAACTTTTCGAAACTCCTTCTGATGACCAGGAAGGATCAGAGGTAAAAGAACTACCAGAATTTCAACAAGGACAAACGTACCGAATTACCGGAAGTGAAGTGACAGAAGGGGAAACAAAGCCCAGACCTTTATATACTGATGATACCCTTCTCAATGCAATGGAAACCTGCGGTAAGGATCTGGATGATGAAGAACTCAAGCAGGCTCTAAAAGGGAAGGGGATAGGTACGCCTGCTACCAGAGCTGATGTGCTTGAAGTTCTGGTCCATAGAGAGTACGTTGCTCGCAAGGGCAAAAAACTGATACCCTTACAACTCGGCCTGGATCTACATAAGGCTGTGGCTGATCTTCCAATATCTAGTCCTGAGCTCACCGGTAAATGGGAAGCCCAACTAACGGCTATTGCTAATGGTGACCAGGATGCAACTCAATTCATTCAAGACATCAAAGATTACTGCCAGCAACTCATGCCACAGGTTATTGCTGCAGGCCCATCTATCCGTGTCGGTTCTGGACTGGAACTTCAGTGTCCAAAATGTAAAGAAAACCTATTGAATGAGACAAAATTCAGCTTCAAATGCGAAGGTGAATCATGTGATTTCACCCTGAATAAAACTAGATCATCTAAGAAGCTAAGTAATAAGCACCTTCAGGATCTTGTCCAAAAGGGTAAAACACCACTCATATCCGGATTCCAAAAAAAGGATAAATCCGGGACCTTCAGTGCACATCTCATCCTGGATGAGAACATGGAGGTTCAATTCAAGTTCAGGGAATTCAATAAAGCTTCTGAACATTGCTGCCCCTCTTGCCAGTCAAACGAGGTAGTGATTAATGACTATGGTGCTTTCTGCAATAGCTGTGACCTAAAGATCTTCAGGAAGGTGTCAGGAAAACGCCTCGCTGATCTACATCTCACACAAATCCTTAAAGAAGGCCAGACACAGGTTATCAAGGGGTTCAAATACAAAAGTGGCACTGGAAGCTTCGATGCCAGAATAAAGCTGGAGAATGGGAAAACGGTTTTTGCAAAATAGAAACGATATGGAAAAGGAGAACATGTTTTACCTCTTTGACATGGTTAGAAAAAAACCACTCACCTACAATCCGGTTACCGGCAGCTATACAATTACTGCCTCCGTCTCCAGGTTGAAAGTCTGGGACTATCAATATGAGAGCAACCTACTCTATATGCAGCAACTCGCTGAACGCTTTAACTATATGGAAGTACGCACAATGCCGGCCAGCACCCTGGCCAAACTATTGAATGCATAAGTCACTTTTTAAAATTGAGTCAATGTTCATTAAATCTTATTCAAACCTTTCTATCACAAAAGGCAAAATCCATGGCCACCCGAAAGATCTTTTATCGTTTAAAGCCATCACACTCTTAGACCAGGATCTACTAGTTATTAGTTATAGCGCCATGGCCACCTGGTTATACCTGGAACTTATCAACCCCGTTGATACATTTTGCGGAGCCACCCTGACCGGCTATCACTTAGATGGTTTCGATTGTAGTCATTTTGAATGTACAGCTGCAGAGATCGACTGGTCGTACGAGATTAAAGGCTTCATCTCCAGTTGCAAGCCAACTTCTAATACCGGTGAATATCGCATCGAGGTTCAGCCCTTTTGCCCAGGTAAAATCAAAACGAGTTATACTATCAAACCTCAAAATCAGCTTCCCATTCGCCAAGGAGAGGAAGTACACCTGGTTCAAACATTTAGCCAACTAATCACACTGAACCAATCCAATTTAATCTCTTCTATATACTCTGTACCGGTGGTACATTTTTTGGAAAAGCAGTCCTTATCGTTCCAAGCCAAAATAGCGTAGCGTTCCATGCTGTCACTTTTTCGACACATAATCAAACACACACACCATAAAATGGCTAAGGCCAATTTAGCCACGCGCTTGATGCTCATTTGCCGGTATTTGATTAATGGCCGCCCGGCAGATGTTTCACATTCTGCCGGAGCTTTCGAAAATACGCTGGGCATGCTTGAAATCAATAATCACTTAACGATTTCAATCATGAACGATATGTCTACGGTGACACAGTACCTTGAACAAGAACCCAACACGACTTCTTTTGAAGCCTATCTGAGACCTGACTGTCTTTTCAGCTCAGGCATTAATAAGTTTGCAGAACTTACCGAGAACTACTGGCTATTATCACATATAGACCTTACTGTGATAGACAAGCTCCGCAACCTGGACGATAAGTCGCATTGCGTTTTTATCGGCTGCTTACAATGCGAAAATGACACAGCTCAATTAACGATATATAAGGGAGTAGAACCAGATAACGAACTCATGCCTGTTCATCTTTATTATCATAACACATCACCCATATTATTTGCCGGCACATTCGAATTTCATATCGCCTGGGATGGTAGAAAAAAACTCCTCACCTCAAGTCTTACACACGAGAATTCGTTTAGAATAGACGCCTGATCACAATGCTTCCTACTGTAAATAGCCTGTCTGGGGGGAAAACCTCTTCCTACCTGGCAGCTCACTACCCTGCAGACTATGACCTGTTCTCTCTGGTTTGCATCGATGGCCACAATGCCGGTGGTAAAATCGACAAAAAGGTAAAGCAGGCCGTTAATGACAAGCTCCAAAAATATTGTCCACACTGGCCAGAGTTCGTTGCTACAAGCGAGGACCCCCGAGTCCTTACGGCCATGCTGGATCTGGAACAGATGATTGGAAGAGAGATCATTTGGCTGCGTGGTATGAGTTGGGAAGATATGATGTTTCGTGTTAAGAAGATCATGCCCAACAGAACCATGAGGATCTGCACAACACTATTAAAGATCGTACCAATTTTTGAATTCCTCTATATGCGAGGAGCACTGCCTTGTAACATGCGCATCGGGTATCGTTGGGATGAAAAGGAGAGAGCAGATGACTTCGACCCATATATTAATTTTTCACCAAGGGCAGAATTCGGATTTCAAAATAAACAGCGCTGGCTACACCGATGGGAAAATTTCAAATGGCGAGAAGGTAGCTTCCCATTAATTGATGATAAAGTCAGCCACTATACTGTACATAAATTCTGGGAAAACAAATCAATCGTATTCCCCCTGGATAGCAACTGTTCATTCTGCTTTTGGAAACAAAAACAACAGCTAAGAAAAAACTTTGATGATAACTTGCCGGTGATGGCCTGGGCAATGGTTATGGAAGCACTCATGGACCATACATTCCTGCATGATACCAGTTTGCGCCAGGTATCTAATCTTGGACTGCAGCTTGATTTCCACTTTGGCACAGGATCTGGCTGCCAAGCTGGGTTTTGTACTGATTGAGCTAAAAACACCAAAGCCCTGATCGGACGACCAGGGCTCGGCTATCAGGCCTCTCACCTGACTCTTCATTAAACTAATAACACAAAAGCAAATTATGTCAAATAAAAAGGGCTTCCCACAGCCCTTTTCAGTGAAAAAAATAACACTTCTCACATTACCACGTCAATTCTACAATCGACTTCACACGCAACCTTCCTTCCAAATGTCCAGTCGCTAAACCAAATTTTCAATTCTATTCCGGTTGCAAGTGGGTGAATACACACATACACCTTGCTTGTCATAAAGTAAACTAATTCTATTCGTAAAAACAACCATAAGACTAAATTATTTATATAAATATCTTATTTTATTTAAATAAATAAGTTTTAGCGAATTCAATCCGTTCGTATAGACTCCTCCATGTACGTCTTTCATTATTCCCAAAATAATCAGGCCCTGCACACCATCAAATCGGGTCTGAAAAAAACTCTCCTCAGTTCCTGAGCCATTTTTTTTCAGCATTCCGATTTGCCTTTGTGCTCACACTAGGCCCTCCCCATTCTGATCGGGAAAATGAAAAACTATGGAAAAGCCTACACTATTTGATCTGATTGGAACCCTTCGAGAAAACTATCAATTCCGGTTCCTCAATAAGCAACGCATCATTGACTTCGGTGTTGAAAATTTCAGTCGCCTCCTGAAAGGTTGGGAAGTCTACAAGGTCTGCGAAATCCTAATCTCCGACTATAACGAGGCGTCAAGCGAAGATGACTTGATGTACCAAGCTGTCCATGACTATTGCCAGTCAAGACCTCCCAGAAGACACAGAAAATAATCACTCACCTAAACTTCATTACTCATGAAAAAACAGGATTATCTCGATCTTGCAGATTATCTCGCATCCGGTAGATTCGACCGCGAGAACAACAACTCTATTTTCTACAGAGGCCTTGGCCAGCTAGGAGCACTACTACTTGATCCGGATACACCGGAGCATTGGCCAACCTACCAACGTAAACTTCACCCCGTAGTTCAACAGATCCACCAGCTGGCCAAAAAGCGCTACAATGGCAACTCCGCCAAGGTGATCTCTCAATTGAAGGACTCCACACTGTCCAGTTACTTTACCCCTTATGAAATCATTGAGGCAATTACAAAGTCTCTTGACTTCTCACATATCAAGTATGTACTGGACCCCTCAGCCGGTACAGGTAATTTCCTGTCTTACCTTCCGGTAAGTACAAAGGTCTCTGCCCTGGAACCGGATCAAATCTCTTATGAGATTCTACAGCAACTCTATCCGAATGCTGAATTACAAAACACACCTTTTCAGAAAGCAAACCTGCGGACCTATGACCTGATCATTAGTAACATTCCCTTTGGTTCACATAGGGTCTTCGACCAAAACTTTCTGGACTCCAGGGATGCAGTCAAAATTGCATCTACCACACGAATACATAATTACTTCTTCCTAAAAGCAGCGGATCACTTAACCAGGAATGGCATTCTCGCTTTTATCACATCTTCAGGTTTTTCAGATTCACCCTCTAATGAGAACATCAGGAAGCACCTTGTTGAATCCTGTATTTTCAGGGCAGGTATTCGACTGCCAGGCGAAGTATTTAGCGGAGCCGGTACCAAGCCTACTACCGACTTACTCATTTTCCAAAAACGAGATGGCCAGCCTATCTCCGCTACTGATCAACTTTTCATCGAGTCGTCTCAAAAACTGACTCCAAAAGGCCCATTGAACTTGAACCGCTTTTTCAAAGCGTCTCCTAAGTTCATGATAGGGGAGCCGACCTATAAAGGACAGTATTCTAATGTCCAATACGCACTCACAACTGATCAGTCGTTACCTGATATCGCCAAGCAGCTCGGTTCTCTCATCACCTCTCAACTAAACATTCCCATTCCTGAGGCAGTCGCTCAGGACTCTGAAGGGAATGAAGACAACGATTTAACTAGGAAGCTCCGCATTGAATCAGATCAAATAAACCATCGATTTGAAACAGGGAACTTCTTCATCCAAAAAAATGAGGTATTCATTCTTCAAAAGGATCATATCGGTTATCATTTAATTCCTGCAGATAACATTAAATCCCCAGAGCAGGTGCGCAGGCTCATACAACTTCGTTTTACCTACTTCGACCTTATAGAAGCTGAACAAGAAAACGAGGAAAATATCGAGCAGCTCAGGCAAAAGCTAAACATCGAATATGATACATACGCCTTCCAATTCGGTCAACTCAATGCACCGGGAACAACAAAATTGCTACAGCAGGATGTCAATGGTCACGCACTACTGGGACTTGAAATTGAAAAGGACGACTCGTTTCAGAAAGCTGATATCTTTCACAAACGTATTCACAACGTCAACCAGGAACAGGTTGTAGTTCAAACCCTTTCGGATGCCATTGTAGTATCGCTCAACCGTTATAACCGAATTCACCTCGGTTATCTCACTGTAACACTGGGGAAGACTCAGGATCAAGTCATCAGGCAAGCCATTGAAGACGATTTACTATACCTCGATTTCGTAGATGGTAGTTGGAGAATGGTCACTAAAGACCAATTCTTATCCGGTGATGTCTATGAAAAACTGGAACTCATAGAGGGCAAATTTCCAGAACGCTTTAATGATCTCAAGCCACTGCATAGCTCACTGATCGCAGAGATAGTACCACCCGTTGTTCCATTCAAATTGCTCGATGTTAACATTGGTGAAACATGGATTGATATCAACTTATACAATCAGTTCCTAACTGATTTTTTCGAGGTTGATTCGCATGTCATCTTTCTGCAGACCAGGGACAAGTACGAGGTTGTCACGGATTATTCATCTACTGTTTCAAAAATTGACTTCGCTGTAAATGGTGTGGCCACACTGGTGACCGGTAAGGAACTCATGCAACATGCTTTTTCCGATACAAGCCCAATGATTACCTATCCACAGGAATCAGTATCAGGGAAAACAGTCAGGATCATGGACACCCAAGCCATCAGGAGCGCACAAGATAAGATCGAACTTATCAAGCAGCGCTTCCAGGAATGGATTGAAAACCATCCGGAGTGGCAGACCTATCTCGAAAAAGAGTACAACCGACTCTTTAATCATTCCGTGCCACGGGTCTATGACGGATCTCACCTGCATTTTGACAAGCTACAGATCTTCAAACCCTACGATACTCAGAAAAGTGCCGTCTATCGTAATCTTCAGCAAAATGGGGGAATTAATGACCATATCGTAGGAGCGGGCAAAACGCTTGTAATGGCCATTTCTGCCTACGAAATGAAGAGACTTGGTGTAGCCAAAAAACCTCTAATCATTGCCAAAAATGCCAACGTAAGTGCCATCTACAAAGAATTCAAGAAAGCCTATCCTTTCTCAAGAGTACTTCACCCCAATGAACGTGATTTCAAGCCAAAAAGAAGGCGACTCATGTTCCAAAAGATGATGAACAATCATTGGGATGCCGTCATCATTTCACACGATCAATTTAAAATGATCCCTCAAAGCCTTCCGCTTCAGGAAGAGATACTTCAGGGTGAACTCAAAGCTTTGCAAGCTGACCTGGATGCGGTAACCAAAGATGAAGGTATCTCTCCTACAAAACGTGAACTAAAAGGGCTCAATATCCGGAAAAAGAACCTTGCCGCAAAGCTTGCCACAGTTCAGGCACAAATCAAACGAGATTCTCAGATTACAGACTTTGAAAAAATGGGCTTTGACCATCTTTTCGTTGACGAAAGCCAGGAGTTCAAAAATCTAATGTACACCACCCGGCACCGCCATATCTCCGGTTTGGGTAACCCGAAGGGTTCACAAAGGGCATACAATCTTTTACTAGCCTGCCGAACTATCCAAAGGAAACTCGGAAACGTGGACAAAGGAATAACATTCCTTTCCGGCACAACCATCAGCAACTCATTGGTCGAGTTATATCTACTCTTCAAGTACCTGCGTCCTAATGAACTCAAAAGGCTTAAAATCCACTCATTTGATTCATGGGCCAAAGTATATGCCAGGAAGACTTATGACTTTGAATTTGGTATTACCAATGAGATCAAGCGCAAAGAACGGTACCGACAATTTATCAAGGTGCCACAACTCGCCAGATTCTACACTGAATTTACCGATGTAGTAAACCACAAAAACTTCAAACAAGATAAACCTGAAGTGGTCAACCAAATCATGAATCTGCCTCCAACAGACGAACAGGTAAGCTACATGAAAGACCTGGTGGCTTTTGCGCGAACCCAAAATGGAGACCACATAGGATATCCCAATATGACTCAGAATGAAAAGAGCGCCTATATGCTCATTGCCACCAATCTTGCAAAGAAAATGAGTCTCGACATGCGCCTGATCAGCCCTGAGTACGGCTTTAATGAGGGATGCAAGTTAGCTGTTGCCAGCAAGAACATTGCAGATATCTATCATAGGACGTCAGACTTCAAAGGAACCCAATTGGCCTTTTGTGACATGTCTACTCCTTCCAAAGAATGGAATGTCTACCATGCATTAAAAGGTCTACTTGTCACTCGACATGGAGTAAAGGTCGAAGAAATCGCATTCATCCACGAAGCTAAAACCTCAGACCAGCGCCTCCAACTTTTCCGCAAGGTCAATGCCGGCATCATTCGAATTCTTATTGGCTCAACCCACAAAATGGGAGTAGGAGTCAATGTCCAGGAACGGGTCGTTGCAATGCATCATTTTGACATCCCATGGAGACCATCTGACATGGCTCAACGTACCGGTAGGGGTGGACGCCCTGGCAACATCATGGCCAAACTTCACAACAATAATATAGTTCATAACTTCATATACGCCACGGAAAAATCATTAGATGCTTACCAGTTCAACCTACTGGCCAACAAACAACGCTTTATTGATCAGATTAAGGATAACAGTATAAAAGCCCGGACTATTGATGAAGGAGCCATGGACTCTGAAGGTTCAGATCAAACGATGAACTTTGCCGAGTATGTAGCCATACTCAGTGGAAATCAGACCTTATTGAAAAAAGTCAAAGTTGACAAAGAGCTGAAAGATCTACAGCTGCAATATGAGAGCTTTGAATCGGAAAAACGCCATGCGCAACGATCCATTCAATTTGCCGACTGGAAAATTAACGAACTGGATAAGGTTATCACAAATATCTCTGAAGATATCAATGCCCGTGATGAATACGAGTCAACACCTGATAACATTCCAAATAAAGAAGATCGGTATTATTATCCCAAACCTATCAGTTACCAGGGCCATAGCTACTACGATTCGAAAGAGATCGGGATTCGGTTCTTAGAAATATTCTCAGAGCCAGATCCTATTATTGCTGCTAGATATGGGCCATTCTACCTGACGGTACGAAACTTACAACTAATCATTGAGGGTAAGAACTATACCTCTTACACCAGTGGTTTCGGCCGACCCGTAGGCCAAGCTGCCGTGGCCGGTCAGTATGTTAAGCGGGCGCTGCGATCTATGGAAAGCAAATTAGAAGACGCCATTCTTGAGAAAGAACGACACTTTAATAATAAGAAGGCTTACGAACAGAAATCTGATAAGCCCTTTCCAAAGCTTGATAAAATGGCTCAACTTAAAGAAGAGTCCAGGCAACTCGAACGCGAGATTGAAGATGCTTCTATGGATGAAGTGAACGACCAAGCGCAACAGGCTGCTTGATGTACGATCTTCCAATCACACTAGACAACGGAATCACCGTGCTGCGCAAATACTTATTTATCCATAAGTTTGCGCAGCTCTCTACCGGTGTCCTAACCGAGGTAACCAGGTGTAAGTATAAAGGCCATGTGTTCTATGTAAGAGAAGCATTTAACGGCATCCCTTCCTTTCTTATTCATTCCAATCACAGGATGGCCATTAAAACCACGCACATTAAAGCAGAGCTGCAGGTCCTTGAATTATGTTGCCCGGATCATTTATTTGACCAGCTCTCCACAGTTATCAAAGCATTTGACCACTTAAATAGACCGGTAAGGCGAAACAGTAAATTCACCTATAACTGGGCAATGCGCAAGGATAACAAACAACACATGTGCTAACTGGTCAATCCTCTTTTTTGCAAAAAGCACGCCAGCCCCTGCCCAAACAGAAAACCAATAATCTTCCGGCCGTACCGGTCCGGTATTCCCGATTTTCGGTTTGTGCGAAATGCCCCCCGGGTGCCTGAGAAGCAAAAAAGGATATGACCAATTATGACTTAGAAACTAACTCAAACAAGGCCAGCCGTATATATGAACTTACACAAGGTGGACTTACCCTTAATCCCTCGGATCGCCAAATAGTAGCACGAAGTATCAATCCTGATATCGCACCTGAGCTGGAAACCAGCCTTGTACTTGATCAGATCGCACGCGATTTATCTGATAACTCTTATTGGTATAGGGGGCTACCTGGTAAGCCTTTTTTACAAATCGATCATCAGGGTCATATTTATTTTAAAGGCTTCCTGGTTGATCATGTACACCCTTCAGCGCTCAAAAAATATCAACATTCTGATAGATCAGAAAAACTGATTGAAATCTGTAATCGCTGTGAAGTGCTTGGGCTTACACCATCTATCTCAAACGTTAGATCAAAGCCCCTTTGGGAACACATCACCACTCCTTACGATCCTTTCTTGTTCTTTGTAGAACATCTCTCCAGGATATTCCAATGGCGGACACACTTGTTGCTATGTCATACACAGATTCCCTTGACTGCAGACTTTTTATACAGGTTCCGATACATCCGTTTGGAGGATCAATGCTGCACTGAGGACAGCCGCCAGTTACAAGTACCGTTCGACTACTTTGCCCGGGATCAAAATTTTCAGGAGGTCTATTTCGACTCTTGCACAGACGGAGCTCTTGATAAATGGCAAGAGTGGATCACGGCCAATGATTTCAAATACTGGTACCAAAACCCCGAAGCCCATTGGGACTTTATGCTCAAATCCATGCAACATGGCCACACCATAGAAATACCAGAGAATGTATATGACTACTTCTTAAATGTCCTTCCTCCTGTCAAGATGAATCACATCGAGGATTTCGTCAATTGGTTTCTCGCTGCAGAGCCTGTAGGAGGGGACACAAACACAATCACTTATCACGCATTTGGCCAGGCCAACGGTAAGTTCTACGCCAAAAACATTTCCATTTCAAAATAACATCCTATGTATCCCAACTTTCTATTAATGAGTCTCTCCGGGAGAGACTACATCGAGCGTGAAGTAACGCCTAGCGAAGAGCCCTGTACCAATGCCGGTGAAGACCTGAGCCAAATGTACCTGGAAGGCAATACGCTACAGGCACAACTCATCCGTCAATTCGGCCCACCTCCTGAAGACTTCAACTTTTGTCTTACCACATGTCCACATGATGGTGGCACTTATATGTCCCTAAGACTCGAATATGACGAAGATGAAGAGTCAGAGTCCATGGAATATGCCCTTAAGATTGATGGCGACTGGCCTAAGTACTGGGATGATCAAGCCCAATCTGAGCTGGCCAGTAATAACTATCCATTGCTCAAACCGACTAAATCTTTAACAACACTAACTGAACTTTCCTATGGCACTTTACCTCATTAAAACCGATCAAATAGATACAAATCACAACGGTATCGTCCTGAATCTTGGAGATTCAAGTCTTATAATCACTGGTGATACTTCAGACAAGTCTGAAGTATCAATTGCTACTCAGCGGATCATACAGAGTAACACGGTAAATGATCAACCGCAACATCAAAATCCCTAATCATGTCCAAACCTGATCTGAGCCATTGGGACGAAGATGTTAAAAAATTTCAAGCTGAAATTGCTCGCATGGAGCCTCACGTTGAATTCATGCGAGCGCTTTGGGAAGAACTTACTAAGAAGTACTGCCCAATGACACTCATATTTTACAGGAGAAATAAGCCAAAGACTCGAAACGTTCGAAAAGCGAAAACCCGAATGCAAAATGTCAACTCTTACTTATCTGTTTGCATGAGGGATTTTAATGAGCTAGGCCAAATCAAGCGTATTCTAAAACACAAGGGTTTTCCAGACCTCATTGCCATGATTGATCCAACTCCATACGAAATTGAAAACCTTGGTTACTCCTGGCGCTGCACCATTAGAAAATGGAGAAACGCACATGAACTTACACTTGCTCTTGATATCACTCCGGAAGAAGCAGCCCTGATTTCCATACAATACCCCACCAAAGCATGGGGTCAATTAAAATTCGCATAACGCCTTATAACATGTCTACATTCGCCAGATTATACCTAAATAACACTGCAGATCGTCATATCCAAAAGCTTAACAGAACATTGAAGAAACTTGGTTATCCTGTACAAGTTTATGACGGGATTTACTATGGTCCTTTCCCGTCACCATCACATCTTGAACACTACGCAAAATGGCTAACCGAAGATCCTGAAGGACAAAACGAAGTGAAGCATTTTTCCCGTCCAGTTACCAGCAAATTCCTTCAAACCTTTCATTGGAATGAGATTGGATGCTTTTTCCTTACTCTTAATAATATCTCTGAGTCTGATATTCAGGAGTGTCAAATTTTGTTTAACTACGCCTTTGCCAATCCGCAATTGTTCAATTGGTCTCGATCAAATTCGCAACAACAACTACTTCAGCAATACGGGTTCAGTTTTTCTGAAGGGAAACCAACTCAACCGCAACTCCATATCTCTTTTTAAACATGCTTAAACTCCCTATACAACCCTCTTCTGATCAGCCAGCACAACCTGTCCTGACAACTACAATTGAACTTATGCCAGGAATGCGCCTTAGAGCACATGACCATCCTGGCCGGTCACGCATGCATTCCTATCTTGAAGGTCCCGTCAAACAGATCGAGAGCATTGGCGACCAATACCGTATAGTGCTTATATGTGATGCTGATAATCTCTGGTCTGGGAATAACTCTAGAGTAGGGATTGAAATTACAGTCATATATCCAGATCCTCTCGATAAACTATGGGAATATGAACGCCTGCAAATAGTAGTTTCACCCAATCCAAAAAAGTAAGACCTCCCACTACCGACATCAATCGGCATGTAAGAGGTCCCTATCATTCATGTTCCCTAAACACACATACAGACGGGAACTTATTCAGGGTAATTTTAGTAATTTTCTATAACATGTCATTCAACCCTACTAAAATATCCATCAATACTATCCTCGCGGTAATGCTTCTTATAGGCTTGCTTCTACATCAAAATCAATATGGCCAGATAAAAAATCGTGCTATTGCGGATATTAACGTATTTACCTCTGATTCCACCTATACTTTCAAGGGATTACCAAGACACTCTGCTATACTCTTCTTCACAGATATTGATCATCCACATGCAAGTATTACTTTGGCCGAAACTCGTATTATGATCAATGACATAGAAAAATATGAGATAGATTATCGTGATCATACCATCAACGATATAACCTTCAACTTTTAAATCACCCTCGGGGTAGGGTAGGGGATGGGTCCTCATCCATAAGTATTTCTTAATGTTGCTTTTCCCTGCTGCTGAAGCTCATTGCATTCGCTTCTTTCCAGATAAAAGCATTGTGAAAAGAAAACTTATGGCTTCCGACAAATCAGATATAAAGAAAGAAGAAATGGCACAAGGGTCTCTTTCATCCCTTGCTCATGGCCAACCTTCAGAACCCTTGCAGGATTATGTTTTTAGCGTCACACAAACTGATGTATTTATGAAAGAGATATCCATTCAGGCAAGCAGCCCAGAAGATGCCCAACATCAACTGGACCAACTTCTACCGCATGCGGACTTATCAATGGATCGTAATACCCTGCAGTCTTCAAGCAAAGACTCAAAACCATTAGGGTCATGACATCAACAAAACAGCTAACCGGTACTTCGGCCTGCTTATTAAGAGATCGTCTCAGATCAGCATGGTTTGATAAACGTATTTCAACACCTGAAATAACCAGGAGGCTTGCTGCCATGAATCTACCAGAATGGTTAATATCAGAAATACTGGAGATGGAAAGCCACAACAAGCTTAACCGATTGACCTGTCCAATAGAACAGGCCATGGCCGGTGCCGTTTATGTTATCATCATTGATCAAATAATCAATGCACAAAATCTCGTTTAAAACTCATACAGCTTTTGTAACTTAGTCAACAACCCCTTATCTTACAGTCATGCCAAAGCATAAAAATCCCACAAGTTCAACATTCCTGCTCTCGATTCTTTCGGGAGGTGCTTTCGGCTTGGCCAGGACCAAAGTAGCCAAATTCCTTGCCCGTCTGGTCATTATCTTTTTCATCCTTTCCTATGTTGGCGGAGTTGCCATGGAACTACTTGGTTTCGAAAGGGACAATCTTATTATTCTCGCTGTTACCATCGTCATTCTTATCGGTCGCTTTTTCTACAATAGAAGAAAGTAGCACGATAAAAATATGACATGTCCACACTCACGATAGGGGATAGGCTCAAAGCCGAAAGGAAAAGCTCTGGACTCACAGTGGCTCAACTTGGCATAAAAGCATGTGTCCATCAAAGTCTTATCCGATCAATCGAATCAGGTAGTCAGACTCACCCCAATGAACATGCACTACGGAGAATAGCCACCGCTCTTAACACGCCATATAGTTACCTCCAATCCGGAAAGCTATAACCTATATCGAGCACCCTGGGCACTCCGCAATTTATTTAGCCACAAAATCACCTAGAAGTTTTCGCAATTGAGAAAGCATTGACTAGGATAGTAACACCCCTCATGCCAACTTGTCAGGATTTAAAAAAATCATCCCCAAGAATAAGCCCTATCGATACCTAAAAGTCCCCATCAATAAGCCCTTAATAGAATGAAAGTCCCCATGAATAAGCCTTTACCCTTGTAAAATATCCCCATGAGTAAGCCCTATTCCTTCACAAAGTATTGATTAGCAGGTCTTTACTGGGCCTGTAATTAGTTTATCTCTACATGTTTCTATAAAAGAAAGTTTACCAACCCAAATCCCTTTAAAACCGTGGACAGCGTGTGGATAACTCTCTGAGAATGTGGATAACTCAATTCTTCGTTCATGCTAATAAAGTTAGCAAAAAAAACTTTTTTAAAGAAGGGATGGCTTCTCAAAATGGGCATAAAAGAAGCGTGGTAAAGTAAAACTTTAAACTAACTGCATTAGTATACTGTTTATCAGTTCTTTATGATATTTTTAGACTTGTCTAAATTTTGCATTGCTTCGCTTTCCCATTTTGGTATTTTTAGAGTTGTCTAAAAATGACCCGTTTGGCTTTTTTGAATATTAGGATAATTACATTTAATTTTAGATGTGCATAACTCGATGACTCCTACTCAGATTCAAATGCAGATTCCGCTCGAATGGAATGTGAGGAAAGTCTACCCCATGGCACATCAGGTCGTTAACCAGCCCAATGACCTTCTCTCTGAAATCTTGGAGAACGATAGCTTACCAGCCAGAAAAGTCTTTTACATCGTTCTTGCGAAAAATCATGTTGCTCAACAAGACACACTGACTTATATCGTTCCATTCACCGATGTTTATAAAAGCAAAAAGAACGCACGTCAGAGAGGTCTCAATCTTCAGAGTGACATTCGGAAAGCTTTTCAACATACCTCCTTTGCAGTGGATAAAGAGTTCGTCAGAATAGAGCTAGGCGGGAGTGCTAATGTACCGTATATCAGTCCATTCAGTATGGTCGATTTTATACAGGGGTGTTTTCACATTACCTTGAGCCTCCCGTTTAAAAAATACCTTCAATATCTGGCAAGGTTGAAGAAGGGGTGGACCATGGGTGACCTCAAATTGCTCCTGTCAATGAATCATCGAGCAACTGACAAAATGTATTGGTTTATTCGGTCGAAACAATTTTACAAAGGGACACATAAAGTTAATCTTGAAGAACTCAAGTTTACCCTTGGCTATTCAAATACTTCGAATAAGAATTTTTGCAGCCAAACATTAGCTGCAGTAGAGAAAGAATTAAGGGGTACCTGGGCTGAGTTTACTTTCGTTAAGCTCACCAAGGGCCGAGAAATCCGCGAAGTCAAGTTTTTCTTTGACAAAGATGAAGTTGTCATGACTAAGCTCCGTCATGATCTCAAATATGAATATGAGATTGAATTGTTTAAACGGGGTGTATGGCCCGTAATGATTCACAACATCAGGCATTTAATCCTTAACCAGGAAGCCATCATTAAAGATGGTAAAAGGTACACTTGGTCGTGGCACTATGTACTATGGACCATCCGTTTCGTAGACAATCAACACAGCAATGGCAAACTTAAAGACAAAGCCGGCTTTCTTAAAACCGCCCTGTTTGAAGGTTATTATGCTCAACAAGCATCTGAAATGCCGTTTGAATATCCAGGAGCTGAGCACCTGCCTTTGGGTAGATGCCTCAAAGCTGGAGTAAGTATCAATGTCAAAAATGCCTATCCTGAAACTTTCCTGACCGAATATGCAGCAACCAAGTCCATGACTGCGGATGAATACATTGATCATTTGAAGATTCATAACAACATCACTTTGATCAAGTATATCAACCCTGTTGACAATGGGGTCTGGTTTCTTGATAGTGTCTACGTTAAGCGCTTGAGAGTTCTTGAAAATAAAAGTGCTTTAGAAAAACAGATTCTTGTTCAAAACTAAATGCAGGAGTTTTTCAAAATTCAATTTGAAAATTTCATTTTTCATTTTGAAAATTTCAAAAAGAAAGGGGCCTTCGCCCCAATCTCTACATTGATCGGTTCTTTCTGATCAATACCCATTTTCCAATTTGTGCTTGCTGACTGGACAATGATTTTTAAAATGAGGAAGGCCCCCACGAACAAACGCGAAGGCCCACTAGGGAGTCAGTCAATCTGATAGGAGGAATTTAGTCGTTCAACCTTATTTTCTATAAGTCAACCCCTACACCAAATTTAGTCAGCAAATCCATAGCCTTATTACTCTACTTAATGACCATAAGGTAATAAACTAATTTTAAAAATGAATGTATTACATTCGTCTTTATGACTTTTGACAATACAAAATATTAATTATGAGTCTATTTAAAGGCATCAATACACCATGATTGCGATGCTCTACCGAGTATCGATCTAAGCTATAATCTCTTGTTTATACAGCAAAACTTACAAGAGGGAGAAATTATGGCCTTTTCTTTCCTTGTTTATCATTCATTCCAAAATCATGGCTAATGCCGGGAAGTCTTGAGAGTAAATTATTGAATAGGTGAACATTGCGCATCTTATATTCCATTTGATACTCGGTCTGTTCTCCTTTGCTATTCCTTGACTTTCCCTTAAACCGTGTCTTGATCATGATTTCAGTTCCGGTGAACTTCATATGCTTGCGACCTTCAATAACTGTCTCAAGTATCTCATATTCATCGAGCCAGCCTTTATTATCTTCCGTAAGCTGCGTTTTCATTCCTGCTCCTAAAACATAGTACCAGCCACCACCTTCTTGCCAATACCATAGTACATCACATCTATTATCAACATCTCCCTTTTTCCTCACTATATGCAACCCTGGTTGTATCATACACCATTATACGAAATTCATTCAGCTGACTGAAACTCAGCCAGTGTCATGCTCAACAACTTACAATGGTTTAGGCCTATGGCCATTGGTTGTTCCATTCAGTTTTCATCAAGCTACTATTAATCGAAACGGCCTGACGGGTCTCTGACCGGCCTAATTCTCATGCCCATAGTGCTGGTAGATAAAAAATGAACGTTATGAACAATCCACTAGCCTTTTTAAATGTTGACCTAAACCTCGAAACCCTTTCGTTGAAACTACAGGAAATGAAAGCATTTATGAATTTCAGCTTAATGGGAGGAGTTCTGCACTGCGAACACTTCGGTTACAACCTCGATTTCCACCAGAACGGGAGAGCGATAATTTCTTTACCCGTAGATCCAATTATTCCTGATGATCTTGAAGAACAAGACCTTCTCGTTTGTTACTCAAAACCACAGTACCTGATGCATAAAGAACATACTCAGGTAAACTTAAAAGAGTGCCTGAACCTGGCAGCTGAATTAGTTAACAACCCTTTAGAGCTTAACTAAGATGACTACATCAAACTCTCCGTTTTTCATAGTGATCTCTCCTGAAGGGGAGATCAAGGCCTGTAAGAAAACAGGTAATGTCCTGACTACTTTCGCTCCGGAACATCCTCATTTTCATGTCATAAATTTCAATATCAAGGAATACATGGAATGTTATGAAGGAGATTTGCATGACAGAATACACATGCGAGATCTTGGTTTTGCAAAAACAGAAGGCGACATCATTGAAGTTTATGGCCCCGATCCTCACTGGAGAATTAATCGGAAAGCCCTAACTGAAGCCGCAGCTGATCCGACTGTTCAGATCGTTGTAAGCGAATATGGGCCAGAGATCCTTTGCGCTAATGCCACCTATTCCACACAATCAGATTGTTACATCTGTACCTGCCAAAGCTGCCTTTCAGACAGCCCTGCCACGGACAATTACTATCTCAGCTCTGCTTTTGAAGATCTTCCCTACGAGCATCAATGGCCTCAATGGGGGGCCTAGAGCCCGCATCAATTAATTAGACAGATTAGCCATTTTCCACAGCCACGGTAAATCCTCTGGACAAGTCGCTGCGAAAATACTGTCCTGCAGTCAGTATTTGTCTTAACCACTTGCCGTGTGTGTGAAAAAGCGCTTCGCTTGGCTGGTCATCAGTCAAATAATTGATGAATCAATCCACTCACGATTCTAACAGAAAATAAAAAGCACAGTATATCCATTTTCATTCTCATGACTCGCATATCATCCCATCACCTGAAGCGGCACAATGAAAGCCTCAGACGCCTGAGAAAACCAAGCCTTACCTTAAGTGACAAAGACTATGTAATTGCCAACTATAATGAGGGTGTTGAAAGAGTAATTTCAACAAAAGGAATATTTTTCACTCCTCCGGAGCTGGCAGAAGCCTTTTGCATTGAGGTTACCGGTAACCGGATTGTGGACCTTTGTGCCGGAATTGGTATGCTGTCTTATTACTATTTACATCATGGCCATCATCCGAAAGTAGCAGTCAATCCCATAGATCTTGTTTGCATTGAAAGAAACCCCGACTTCGTTAAAGTAGGAGAGAAGGTACTACCAGAAGCAACCTGGATATGCGATGACATCACAAGACCAGGATTCCTTGAATCTCTCGGCTTGTTTGACATGGCTATTTCGAATCCTCCGTTTGGCTCAATTTCTCATACTCGTGGCTCTTCTTTTAATTACTCAGGTAATCACTTTGAATACAAGACCATTGAGCTGGCAAGCAGGGTAGCCCGGCATGGTACTTTTATTCTACCACAAGGATCTACCCCCTTTGCATATTCAGGTAAAAGGCAGTTCGAGGAACAAACTGTGTCCAAATACACTCAATTTAAACATCAGACAAAAATACTCATAGGGCCCTCTTCTGGCATTGATACGAGTGTATATCAGTCTCAATGGAAATTTACGCAAGTGACCACTGAAATAGCCTGTTGCGACTTTACCAACTATTCAAAGCCAGGTTACCAATCAACTCTTTTCTAAACAGACCTTTATGTCAGCTTTACTTCCAGCAGCGAAACCCGGTCAGCCGGTGCGATGTACCTCATGTCAACATGAATTCCCGCAGGACCCTCCGTTTTCAGTCACATGCCCAGAATGTAAGGCGCCTCCAGGCAGCTACTGCAGACGGCCTAGTGAACATTCCGGACCCTTTGTTCCCTTTCACAAAGCACGAGATCTCACCGCACTTCGGGAAGGTTACTATGACCATACTGTTCAAAGAGGTTGTGGACCTCTGAGCACTAGTCAAAAGACAAAGCAGCTTCTTTACCTCCATAAATATGGAACATATCAACAATCAATCACCTTTTAGCCATTCAAATCATGAAATATTATGCATTATTCGTTCTTTATGAAGCTGGTGAACCAGACCCAAAACTTCGAATTTGCCACACGTCAGTGTCGTTCTACGCAAGCAGCAAAATCATAGCCGAAGTTATCCTGGCCACATTCATCGAGAAACACTACAACTTCCTTTGGTCCATGTATAACAGGATGGTCACAGAACGTAAGTGTTATCTCTCAACTAATTCTAATAAGATGCTGCGCATCATCCTTAATGCTCAGGGTATTATCCAGCCTGAATATCGGTACGACAAAGAACAGTCTGCAGCGCTCAGGGAAGAATATGACGAGCTGTTACCACCAACACCTTTTCATGAACGTGAGCAGCTTCATTGGTAGTCTTCTTTTCTCTATAAGCTTTTCTAAAAGTACTATCTCTTTAATGGCTGATTATCAGCAATCAAAATCAGTAGTGAGAGAAAAGAAAAACTTATGTCACAAACCAAGCCACCACCAGTATATGATCAAACCCTGTGTCGTATGAAAAAAACTTACCAACGCATCCTATGTCAGGGATATCCATACCTCAAAGGTAAGGTCGACCTGAAGCAGGAGAGCCTTTTCGGTCTTACTCCCAATGACCGTATATCCAGCATTGGCAGACCCATTGAAACATCTGCCAATAGGCATGACGAGTTTCAACCATTTGTTACATACTCAGGATCTATCACGCTTGACGATGAACTCTATATGGCATTCCTATTGCCTGAAGATGCTATAACTGGCTGGAACCTTTTTAATCCAGTACAACCATTGTACAAGCTATATGCGGTAATCCCTGATCAAGAACTCATCTGTCCTAATTTCCAGGATCAGACCATAAGAATTCACAAACCCATTTTTCAACACTATCATGAATGAACAATTACAAACTCCTGTTAAATCTATTCAACTCGTATGTACACTTGGTCTACTTAGCTTTGAATCATCTCCATATTTTGAGGGCAGCGCCTACCAGCAGCTCTTAAGCTTCGAAGCTGCAAATCAGCCTGTCATCGGACATTTTTCTTATAATGTCATACTAGCAGATTCCGGGAAAATCGGAGAAACAAACTCAGTACTTTTTTCAGGTGATACTTGCAAGTCCTCCTTACAATCATTTATGGCTCAATATGAAAACCAGTACGAAATACTTCCCGGAGACAGCCGGTTCATGGTATCTGATTGCTCAGCAGTTATACAGTATGACTTTAACTTAAATGTCATTGGACGAAGTAATCAACAGGAATTCGATCATGTCAAATCAATACTCGGTTACTCAAAAATCCTCGTTGCGAATGGCCACAGCCATGCTCTAATGAAATTCATCATCCAGGACAGCCGCTTCGAAAAAAGCATTTTAGCAATCATGAATAGAACCAACCACTAACTCCAAAATACCATGCGCATCACAAGGAATACCCTGGCGGGAATTCTAAATAAAGAATTGATAGAACTCAATCTTCCTTATGAACTCACAGCCAATGACATTGCCCCAACCAGGTACACTCATGATCAATATGCTGAAGGTGCAAGCAAACTAAGGATTATGGCTCATCACACTCAAATAAATGATAGTCATCCACTTCCCGTTTTCTCTACTTACACTATGTATGAGTTAACCAAACTCTTGAAGAACCCTTCAAAAAAGCTCGTACTACGTCAGCAAGATTTTACACATCTTGATGACCTCTGGATAGAAGTGGAATAACCTTCGGCCATTGGCCATCTATTCAACCTACTTTGTATCTTTAATTAAAGTATAACCATGACTCACGAGTTTAACGATCGACCTGCCGAATTAGAAGTTCCTACAAACGAGGTCATACAAAAGACCGACCTGGTTACCTTTCTTAATGATCTCTCCACTTCCACTGTTACCTCGATGGAAAGGCCAGACTATTCCAAATGGGTGTTCAAAAATGGTAGTGACATCCTTACTGCCATATTGGAAATTCAAAAGTACAATCATGAGGGAGAAATCATCTCCATTCATTGGACTTGCGAAGCTTTACAGGCCTCATTTATACGCACAGGTGTCTACGCTGAGCAGATCAGCTCCGGAGATTCATCAGTCTGATAAGGCTTAATAATTCTTGCCTCACAATATCTTACGCCCACATATCATGGTCCATCACTGGCCATCGCTGCTTTTCATCTCATCTATTCCATACTTCTCTGCAGACTGACTTCATTTCTATCAGTAAAGGGCAGTGAGTAAACATACCATTGCCTTTGACAGATTGACTCCCAGAGTGGACTATAAAGCTGAAGGTTGAGATTTAATTGGCTGATTTTGCAAAATACTGCCAGGGGGAAACACCATGTTAACCATGGTTTATTCTCCCTTATGGCAGATGTGAAAGCAAAAACATCCTTTAAATCTTTATAACCAACATTCTATTATGGAATTAGAAGTTTTCACATTGTTTATGGACTCGCTCACCGGGTCCGGATCATATTTAAGCCCTGAAGTGGGACAAACAATCAGGAGTTTTGACTTTCCTGACAATCAGCAGTACTACATACAAGGTATCGTTGTGGACGTTCAGAAAGAAAAAGATGGTGAACAGATAATACAATTTGAAATTACCATTGATTGTTCTTCCACAGAACCCTGGACAAGAATGGAGGAAATATTCACGCTCCAATTGAAGCCTGGCTTTGAAGCGACCTGGGGTATAGATCGGGTAATCCTCGTTGATCCACGCGATCCGTGGGATAATCATAATCCTTTCTACGACCCACACTTTAGCTCTGAACCTACTGTCATACCCTCTAAGGAATTTGTAAACCATTTCAAGGACCTGGATGAATTTCTTGATCAGGTGATTCTTGTTTCAGACTTTGTTGAAGATACTGGTGATCATTCACTGACGTTCTTTGTAGCTGATAAACGAAGCGAATGGAACCACAGCTGTCAGGCAGAGCTGACTGCCAGTTGCCTACAACATCTACTCTGGGATCAACAAGCTTCGAAGGTATTCCTTACCAATTTCTATAGAACCCACCAAGGGACCAACAAGCAAGAAGAGTAAACTCACCATGACCAAATTCTACTATTCCAAAGATAATGTAGAACTCTACATCGAGTTCCATCATTATGAAAATGGGCAAATTGCTATGATCGCCTTTCAGACCGGTTCTGACGAACTTTGGCTTGATGTGACTGTAGCTATACCATCTCCGGTATTTACCGGAGATGTTGCCATTAAGGGTTATGGCGACCAGGAAGGCTTAGTAAAAGATCTAATTGACGCAGGAATTATTCTTCCTCCCTGGCGCGATGTACAAACTGAATTCGTAAAGATTCCAATTGCTACGCTTTCAATAACCCCTGAATTCAAGAAAGAGGGTTAGCCCTTCTCCCTACGAGCTGATCAATTCATTTAACAAAAATCAAAATGTACTTTCCAAGACTCCAGGGGAGCAAACGGGGTGAGCATCAAGCCTAAGAAATCATCATATTAAACCAGCTCTTCAAAGGGTTAAGTACTGATAACTCATAGTACATATACTCCATAACAAATCAGCATTTTACCATTGCGCTCCTAGCCTTTTACCCAAAGTTACTGTCAAATCCTTGGCAGGGCCTAGTCTTTAGGACAGTGTGAAATGGGCAAAAAAAATAGACGCATTATGAAAGCAAAAGTAAAATCCGGACATGATCTGTTAAGCCCAGCTGTAGAGTATGTTGATGTACATGGAGCTGACATGTACATCAATCTGGCAACGAAATCTGCTATTTACATTTCATTTCGACAGTCCAAGGGTCGTGTGACCATACTCACAACTGAAGGCCTTATAGAGCTGTCGTTCTGTACACAAGAACCAGAGCTTAGTTTTTCATACCAAGTCAAAGATCAGATAGTTTTCAACGCTCAGCCGACTGTTTGGCAAAATCTAATCACCACAGTTTAAAAGCATAACCATGACATTACTACTTACCAAACCGAAAGACCAGGATCTACACCCTTTCTTTGGTCGCCACAATCTTACATCTGCGTATGATCCGGATTTTGAATACATGACTGTACAGGAATATCAGACTATCCACGACTGGATAGACTACATGTTTATTCATGAAAACGAAAATGTATCATTCAAAACGGAGGAAGCCAACCAGGTTTCTTTTATAGATAAGAGATCAGGCATATTATACTCTACCATGTACATAATGCTTCCCCTTGAAGTAATCACCCATATCAAACAAAATCCAACGTTTGCTCAAAGGGTTCTTATCAACTACTACTTTCTTCATAATACTGCAACACTTAACTTGAAATTGACTCATGAATGACATCACTTCTTTCACCTTTGAAGACACCGAGATTCCAATTCTCATGACGGAGACACAAGAAAAATCTCCGATTGCCGGGCGTCTTATTGTCATTCCAACATTTCATACGCTTCTCGATGTGAGTAAGCAGTTCAGTTGGCATACAACACATCAACTAGAAATTCGGGTCAGAGAAGATATTCAAGTTAGATTCTTCTATAGAGGGCATAACATTCTCAATCGTTCCTGGACAGTAAGGAATTACTTTACCCTTAGTCAACTTGAGTCTGCCATGGACTTCCTCAAACCTTCATTCGAGGCAAAATCCTACCAGGAACTAAGTGACTTCATTTTAAAAATCAAAGGTGCCTGATGGCACCGGTGATCATTCAAAGCTTTTCCAAAATAGCTTGAACCCTTTTCATGGCCAGCCCTGCACAGTGTGCCAGCCATCCCAAATGACAGGGACAAGCTTTGATAAAGGAAAACTTTGAATGATATGAAGATACCTTCTAAAAACTTACAGGTTTCAGATGACCTGCTACAAAGCGTAAAACTCAATACGGTAGCTCAGGCAATGGTCCTCTCGCTCAAACCTACAATTGAACAAATTCAACGAGACCTATTAACAGAACTTCAATTTACTTCCCGTTGGGCAGATAATGAGCGGGCCTGCTTAGATCAGCCAGATCAAATTATACGTGAGCCTGAACACCTTCATCATTTAAAGGATGACGATAGTAATGTATATTTTTCTAGACTTCACCAGGAATATATTAATAACGGCTTCGATGTGCAGGAAATAGGCAATTGCCCACTTTTAAAGGCTGAGTGGATGCTTACACAGACCGAGAACCTCATTATTGATTGTGCTGAGTATGTTACGGAAATAACAAGAGACCAACTTACTAATATGTCTCACAGAGATAGATACATTGATGTAACTATTCGAATGGTATTTGGTCTTTGCAAGATGGAATCATCGAAAATCCTCAAAGATCTTCGCCTGGACCCAGACGAACTCTCAAAATCAATTGAAACCCTTCAAAAGGCTAAGGATCAAAAACCAGATTGACTTTCTTCTTTCAACGATCAAATAACTTTTGACATCTCGCATAACTGCGGCCAATTGCCGCAGCAATGGCCAGGGCATCTTTTGCAAGAAAAATACACAGCAAAATGGGTACTCATGTACCCTTATTTGCCTTTTGTATTTCTCATCAAAGCAAAAATGCTCTGACCATGATTGCTATGAAGAAAGAAGAAAAAGTCAACGAATTGCTCAACACGAACTCCCTGTTTTACAAGGGGGATAAACATTCAGAGCTCTTACAGATCCAGCAGGCCGAGAAAGATTTCGATATCATTCAAAGCCGCCTCCAGGCTTACGATCAAGTGAAGGGACCGAGGGTAGGGGATTTCCTCAATATCTCATACGGAAAATATGTGCGTTTCACTCACCATTGGGGAGATTCCATTCAAACAGGCCCAGATTCTAGTGGCTATTGCTTAACTGAAAACTCAATTTCTTACTCCGGCAGTCTTGACCCTTCAATTCCAATAGAGTTATTCGAACCCTATGAATATGAACCTATAAAAGAAGGGCAAATTTGGGCCTTCTCAAATGGTTGGGCAGGCGCTGGTCGTGGTGTATATCTCAACGTACCGTTTCGCGTTTTTCAAATATCCCAACAAAAAGAGATTCTGAATAAAATAGGAGAGCAAATCAAAAATGATAGACTCCCAGAAGACCATCCATTATTTATTTGTGACAATGATTCGTCTCAATGGAAGGGAGCTCTAACAGAGTACTACTTCTATAGGGCGTCTTATAAACTTGATAAACCCATAATCAAAGGTTGTGAAATCAACCGATCGAACGAGTAACTAATCAGTTACTTACTCTCCCTGAGCCATGGCAGACGTAGCATTCTTCGAAACCTGTATTCTTGCAATTGGTGCAAAATCCATCGCCATTAGAGTCGTGCTCTTCACAATTGATACTGCCATCACCACCACAGCGATAACAGACTTTCGTTGCACTTTTGTTAGAATGTCTCAACTGATCACTTATGATCTGCCTGCTTCTATTCCCACTGGCCCTACTTATCTCCTTAAAAATATCCTGTTTGTTGAAACCTATTGGATCACCTTCAGCACTCAGATAGCTTTTTTTATCCCCATAATAAACCAAGAATAAACCACCCAATCCACTCATCTCGACCTTGCTGAAAATTGGTGGATGTATTAACTCCAGTTTACTGTTGACAATACCCCATTTCCCATCCATTTTCAACCCCATCAGTCCTTTATGATTCATGATAAAGTTGTTAGGAGAAGCTCTTAGCTGATCCCAGGGCGTCCATTTTCCTTTATACAAACTCTTTACCTCGATTGAAGACGGAAATATAGATTTCCCATGAATATCTACAATGCCAAAATGTGCTTTGTCCGTCAAACTACCGAAAAATGCAAATGCCAGATCATCAGAACTAAGATAATAGTCGCTCATAAAATCGCGCTCTGGAGGAATAACTATATTGAATCCACCGTCAATAAACCCGTACTTTCCATTTTCTACAATTCTTCTTCTGTTCGCAATTAGCTGATAATCAATCCAGTCATAAACAGGCTCTAACAAGTACTCACCTTTACTATTTATGAAACCAAATTTCCCATTTACTTTTACTCTGGAAGACCCATTTTCGAAATTGCTAACATAATCATAGATTAAAGGAACCTGCAGTTTACCCTCGTAATCAAAAAAACCCTCTTTTTCATCACGTTCAACACCAATCAATCCCTCATCATCGTCTCTTCTATTAACAGTTACATCATCAAATTCAAAAGGAATTATAACCTCATTATCAAGATTTATTAATCCCTCTTTTTCATTTTTCGTTGCCACCAGTACACCATTTCTGACAATTCCTCCCAGGTTCGTATAGGACGGTTCAATTATTATCGACCCATCAATTTTCATTAAACCGACAAGTCCCTGTTCATTTTCATACTCCACAAAAGGCTTTTCGGGTTCGGAATAGTTATGTACCAGATTCAACCTTGCAAGAACAGGTTCTATGATTATCGTTCCATTAACGTCCATCAGTCCCCACTTCTCTGCCTGACAAATACTTAGTAAATGAGCACCCAAGTGGTAATTCACCCATTGATAGCTTTCATTATTTAACCTTTCACCATTCCTTTTATAAATGACATACTTTGAGAAATTCGATACAGAGATTGCTAGCTCACCTTTTTTACCACGGAAATAAGGTTTATTGTCAAGAATGGGAGACAATGAAACGCCATTAACATCAACAAACCCCCATTTCCTTCTCCTAACATTGTTAACGTTATTTATCATAGCAGCTGGCCGTACAAAGCCGCTTGCATCCCATTCAAATGCCCCTATTGAATCAATAGTCGGTGGTACCAGATATTTACCAATTACATCAACAATCCCAAACTTTCCATTCAGCTTCACTCTCGCACACTTCGTGTCTTTCTGAAATGGATAAGCAAAATCATATTGCGGTTCTATCTTGACTTCACCCTTTTTGTTCATATAGCCCCAATGACCTGTACTTCCCTGATAAGGATATAATTCAACCACCGGCAACTTTTCATCAGCACATGCCATTATGATCAGGCATAGGCCCAATACCAAACCTTGAACTCTAATTGTACTCATTACCCCCTTCATTTATTTTTTCCATAACAGTGCCGGTAGACCTTCAGTGTACCTAAATAGATTTTCTCTAAACTGCACCAGAAGGGGCGAGTTTAGCTCTCCAGCCTCTTTTAACATTCCATCAATAACACCTCTAGCATTCGACTGAGGCCCATTTGGCAATCCATTCCTAAAATGATCGGCATTTAAGTATTCTTCGAATCGCTCAGCAAACCTGCTTTCCATAGCGATATTGTATTCTGTATTGTAAGTACTCCTATCAATGGTCTGTCCATAGCCGTTTTTTGTTATAAACTTTTGATTCAGGTTGAAGCTAAGTACCACATGATTCTTGTCGAATTGCCCATTAAAATATCCGCTACTTCGCTCAAAATAGAGGTTATGGATCATTTCAGTGAAGATTCCATTGTCTCGGATGGTCTTAATCACTTCAAACCTCCCATAAATGAGCGCTTCAATAATCTCCGATATTCCCCAACCGCTTGCTCGATGATCTTCAAGGAAACGGTACATTTTTTCCGCTTCAGGCCATTTTGCCTTATACTCACTTAACCTCTTTGCTGCTGCCCTATGAGCTGCATCAGCCTTTTCTTTTTCCAGTCTCTCCCTTTCTTCAGTCACTCGCTGATCTCTTAATCTGGCCGCATTCGTTGCTTTTACATTATACCTAATAGCCTTTGAACTTCTTTTTACATCGACAAGGAAGTGACTTTCTAAACTGGACTTTTCTACAAATTCCAGTTGTTCTAACTCAGGTAAATAATGAATGACCCGCTCGTTATTAAATGACAGCGTGATTAAATACTCAGCCATGTAATCGGGTAGGGTACCACCGTTAGTTGAATAGCTGACCTTCAAACGCTCAGCCCCCCAGATTTCATCTGGGTTTGAAAAAGGTAATTCAATATGAATAGTCTTTGCTCCATATTGACGGCCATTGGAACGTGACAGAGAGCCCAGTATAACATTTCCACGTTTGACCTTTTCGGACACCAGGTAAAGACTGATTCTCTTAACCATGTTTTCCAGAGACTTATCACTATCAGCAATTTTACTATATGTACCACTTATCCCTGAGCCGCTCACATCTATGGAGCCAGTCTCAGAAAGCTCCATTCTTATATTCATGGAACCGATTTTTGAGAGCTTATCATTTGTCCTTCTCAACCTATCAGCGCTCACATTGATCTTCTTCTTTACCCGTGGGTTCAGCATATGCGTGAAGTATTCTACATACGGTGTTCCTTTTCCCTTCTTGTTATCATAGCGCGCGAAAGCGCCCATGACTCGATAAAAGTCAAACTCACCTTTGAGGTTATATATAGGGGTTTTAGACAAATAAAGCCTTACTAAGGACTTCCCCTTCCTTTTTGATACCAAGGCTGAATAGACCCCGCTAAAAGCATCACCTTCACCCTTCATGCTACCCTGGCAGATTAAAGCTTCTGACAAGCATGTTACGATACCCAGGACAATAAATAATCTCTTCATAACCAATGCATATTAATTGATATTCTCCTATGAGGAACTGTCAATTACCAGTTCCAAAACAAACCCAAACTCTTCTTCAAAATCATCCGGCTCAAATAATCCATAACACGGTTTACATCTGTCATCTGAAGTCGTGAGATAGACCTGACCGGAGATTTCACCATCATCGGCTTTAACCAGCCTACTACAATCCACACTTTTTACCGTTTTCTGATACAGCTCAGGGTTAGTGATCTTGCACACAATGCTTTGGCCTTGTTCCTTCTCCATTTGCTGTGAAACATAATTTATTCTATAAATTAAATATTTTACAGAAGCCTTTGAATATTTACCTTGTATTTGTTTTAACCATGAACTACAATCGTTTTATCTGCATATACCAATTTTCACATATCCACCTGTGGTTCCTATTAGCTCTATTTCTATTACCACAAGCCGTCAAAGCACAATCACCAAGCATCCAATTGAAAACGCTTGCGCGTTTTGACAATCACGTAATCAGTTCAGTTAAACTTACACGGAACAAAACCTCCATCATTGTTGCTGGCTGCTATAATGGCAATAAGAAGCTTAAAGCCTGGCTTTCTATTTATAATCGTAAAGGGGAAAAAATTTGGTCTCAAAGCTACTTTGAGGGCAGACGGACAGCATTCAGCGATGCAGTGCAATTAAGAAATGGCCAAATCCTGGCTGTTGGTATAGAATATAAAAATGGCAAAGAATATGGACTCGTGGTAGCACTGGATAAAAAGGACCACATCGTTCATGAGCAGACCTTTTACACAGGACCACGGTTCGAGCATGATCGTTACAATAATGAATTTGTATTGGCATTCGCAGAACAAAATTCATATCTAATAGCCAACCCCCATCAGCTAAGCAAATACAACAATTCTCATCAGCTGCAATGGACACTTCCGTTTCAAGGTTATGATTATGGGTTTAAACTTCGTCAGAGAACTCTTGCCACAAACAAATTGTCACATGCTGCAGGTGGATATTATACTGCAATCACATCAGCTCTTAATCCTACAATTATCCGCATTGATCCGAACGGCAACATTAGATTTACTGAAACCATCGAAGATCTTTTGAAGGATGATCGGGACCTCAAATTTCATCCTAGACACTTTGCATCACTCCTTGATAATGAAATGTTAGTAACCGGATCTAAAGGAAATAAAGGCTGGATAAGAAAAATTGATTCCGAGGGACATCAAATTTGGGACAAAACCTTTTCTAAGACTACTAGAACTCGAAACGGGGGAGACGGCTTACTTGTAACCGCTTATAAAACAGGATACTTACTTTATGCCTATTTAGCGGGAGAACATGTCGTGTACTGGATTGATCAAGATGGCAACCAGGTCTACAAAGAGAAAATCCAATTAAAAGATCGGTTCATCTCCATAATTCAAGTTTATTCAAATTCCCTAATCGCTGTTACGGACAACGGAATTCACAAACTTTTTATTAACACCAACCATTTTCAAAAAGCTGACAAACCAAAACCCAAAACCTCAATCACTAAAAGAAAATACCAAGACCCTTGTGAGAAGATGACCTACAGGGTATATAAAACAAAGAAGGTAGATGGCGAAAGGAATGTATATACACTATTTATTGAATGCAAAAAAAATGGGGTCGTGGACAATTTTAATCACATCAGTGAAGTACGTGGAGCTGGTGGAAGTTACATTTATGGAGCAGATTTGTATTCAACAGAAAGAGAAGCCGCTCTAGCATCATGTGGCTGCAAGAATTAACTTTAATTATGGAACACCCTTACCAAAAGCAAAGAGATGCTCAGAAAGAATTTCTTGAAGGCCTTTCGGAAGAAGATCGCCCCTTTCATGAGCAAACATTCCGTATTGGTAATGCTTCCTTTCGCTATTACCATGAGAATGAACCAACAAAAGAGGATTATCTAAGTTGGTTAGAAGGTCTACGGGAGCCAATGAAGTCTGATATGACCAAGAAGGGATATGAAGCCTGCCGGAACGTACTATCTCTCAAAAGACATTCACTTGAACTAAAGGACCTGGGGCTGGATGCCTTTATGAAAACTAATCTATCCACTGATGATTATGACGCGTGGTGCGCCTCCAAAACAACTGATCGATAATCTACCAGAGCCAATAATAAGTATATTTCTATGTGCCAACATAGGTAAAAAGAGAAATAAACATTAAAAAATATCTGGATTTTCACCGAAATATTACAAAATTCGGGTGACGTTAGTGTTTGCCAAACACTAATAGGTACAGGAATCACTGAAGCACATCTTCCACAGCGCTTTCCAATTACTGACACTTGATTGGGGAGACAATAACCGGTAATACTAATACCTCTCATTCAGTTGAATAGGAGGGTAGAGATTGCCATTGTGAGGCAGATAACTGCCATGTTCATTAATAAAAAATGCTGCCAGTGGCCAGGTACTTAATTATAGTTCCCATCTTTTTACTAGCCCAATTATCAAGGGCTCAGGCACCTGTCATTGAACCACCTAAATTCTCATTTCCCAATTACACGAACAGCACTTCACTGCAGCAGCTAAAAACTGCTACAATCACGTCCAATTGGGCCTTTTCTCAGATCTATAAGGATATTCAGAGCCGAAATCAGGCTATCGTTCATCAAGACCTTAAAGAGTATCAACAAAGAACTACTCCAACTAAAGCCGATGAAATAATTGCGGATGCCGTGAGTTCATTTCGGAGCGGTTCATCAATTGCTTATGAGCTGCCCAGGCGATCCCCGGAAGAAAGACAAAGCTTTGAGCAAGCATTTTCGGAACTTTCCAATATGCTCTCAGGCAAACATCCCATGGACTTGAAACGGGCTGTTTTTCTAAGTGAGCATGCCTTTGATCCTTCCATTACATGGGATGAATTCAATGCAGTGATCAGCGATATGGTCACGCATTTGGGTTACAAGATGCAAAACGAAAGCATCGACCCAAATGACCACCTCTCCAAGAACCTATCCCTGTTTCAATTCTTTACCGATACACTTCGTGTTAAACATCCCGGACTTGAACAACCTGTTGTTTCTTATCCAATGCTGTATGACTTTGATGATTTTTGGGGTCATCAGGATTATCGAAACACCTTTGTTTCCAAACTCATGAAGACCGGTAGTGGCCAGTGTCATTCACTACCCCTTTTGTATCTCATTCTTGCTGAACAAACCAATACGCCTGCGCACCTTGCATTTTCGCCAAGCCACTCTTACATAAAGATTCAGGACAATAAAGGCCAGTGGCATAACCTGGAACTTACAAACGGTATGTTCACTACAGATCAGTACCTGATGTATTCAGGGTTTATCAAAGCCGAAGCACTGGCCAACCAACTCTATCTGCAGCCACTGACCAAAAAACAAGTAATCGCCCAGGTTCTCAATGATCTGGCAATCTCCTATACCCAAAAGTTTGGTTATGATGATTTCGTACCCAAGTGCACCTTTCTTGCCAACTACCACGGATTAAAAAGCATGACCATTCATAAATTGAATCACAACTATTTCAATACCAGACTTCAGTACATCATACAGCAATATGAGCAAGCTGGTCTTACCCCGGAAGACTTCAAGAAAGACCCAGAAGCCATGGCTGTTTATAATAGCTTCATAGGAGCTCAGAAACATATAAGAACATTAGGCTATGCTGAGATGCCACCAGAGCAATATCAGCAATGGCTTGAAAGTGTTCAGCAAGAATCGCGCAAGCAAGAACATAGAAACACAATGAGATCCCTGATGGGAACTGTCGGAAATAACTAATAAGTCATGAAAAAGCCGTTCATTATTATCTTCATTCTCTTTTCATTCAAACTTACCGGTCAGGATTTTTCTTACTATGAACAAGCCTACCAGGAGATTCAATCCATGCTTACCGGAGAACAGGACATAAGCTTTAAAAGAGCTGTTTTCCTTTCCGAAAATGCCTTTTTTGATAACGACCTCGATTTTAATGCCTTTCAGGAGCAGATCGACCACCTGAAGCGCCTGTCGCAAAATCTCTCATTTGATGATGGTTTTAGCTACCAGGGCAAGGACCGCGAAAAAGTCCTCCAGTACTTTTCAGCCTATACGGTTATGAAGGACACAGTACGCTTTAAGATTGAAAAGGACAATCAGACTCATTACTTCCAGACCCAACCCTTTACCTACGACTTCGATGATTTTTTCGGAGAAACAGATTGGACAAAGATGTTCGTTACCAAGCTACTGGCCACTCATCAAGGGAACTGTCATTCCTTACCTTATCTATATAAGATACTTATTGAAGACATCGGGGGAGAAGCTCATTTGGCGATGTCTCCTAACCATACTTACATAAAGCAATGGTCTGAGGAAACAGGGTGGTACAATACTGAACTTACAAGCGGTCAGTTTCCCCTTGACGCCTGGATCATGGCCTCAGGTTATGTCAACCTTGAAGCGATTAAAAATCGTGTCTACATGGATGCCCTTGACCAACAGCAGTCAATCTCGGTCATTCTGGTAGATCTTGCCCAGGGTTATCAAAAAAGATTCGGTGAACTTGCTGACCTGGATTTTGTTCTGAACTGCCTTAATACAGCACTCGATTACTATCCCAATTATGCGCATGCGAGAATACTTAAGGCAGAAACACTTAAGGCTCAATTTTCTCGGCAGATGGACAAATTTGGCATCACTGATCATAATGAACATCTGCTTATGCCAGATGGAAAATTGCTCTTTGACCAAATGCAAGAAGAGTATCAAAGCCTACACAGGCTCGGTTACAGAAAGATGCCAAGTGAGATGTATTTGAACTGGTTAATGGACGTATCTCCTGATCAGATCAACAACGAGGTTCAAAAGCATTCTTTCCAAGCATCACAACCATTTAGCAAGTTTGGTTATGACGTTCCGGTAGCTACCTTAAGTCAAGGGAAGTACCAGGAAAGCTTTGATCAAGACACGCTCATTCAGATTGGATCTGTTATTATGAATAGCCTCACAGGTCAGATCACACACTTTATTGAATACGACACTGTTTATTCTGAAGCGACTTTAGAACCCGAAGTAATCAGCCGCTGGTTATCACCTGATCCCAAGGCCGATGAGCGTGATTGGTTATCACCTTATAACTTCGTACAAAACAATCCAATCTTACGAACCGATCCTGATGGACAATTAGACGAATACTTTGATGCAGATGGCAACTATCTTGGTTCGGACGATGCCGAGACTGATGAGATCAGAATCATAGACCCTGATGTATGGCTTGCGCTGGGCGGTTCTAATACTCCTGACCATGAGACCGGTAATAAGATGAGTACTGCACTAACAGACACAAAATTGGAAGAAGGCGCGGTTGTAAAGATTGTTTCTCATTATAATGATCAACTGGATGAGAAAAGCAAAGGGAAAAACGTTGAAATAAGGGCTGGCGACCTTGAAGATGAAAAACTACTTGCAACTCAAGGCCGAACATCAGGTTTCGGTGTTGGCCCGATAATGTTCAAAAAGCCCAAAGACTTCATCCAAATTAATATGATTAATGGGGAGAAGGTTCATAAAGAAATGGGAACCGCCACTAATATTAAGAATACCTTAGTTCACGAAAATAAGCATGCAAAAGACCGTGGTAAAAGAATGACAAGAGCTCGATCCGAATTAAGTGCTATAAAGGCCCAAAGGAATCACCCTACTTTTATTAATACCACTGACAGTTACAAACTTCTAATACAAGACTATGAAGATTATTATAAAAGTAAGGATCGCAGGTAAGGGTATATCAATGCTTGCCATCTTGTTTCTAATCGTAGTATCTATTGGATGTGAAGAATATAAGTATGTAGATCTAACCAAAGAATTCAATAGAAATATTGATACTCCCGAGGAAAGTAACGCTATAAGTTTTCTCATAGATACATTGATGATAAGACATACATTAGACCAGACTGGAGAAGAACCTCAGGTATATCATCAAAACTTGAATATAGGGTTGAAGATTAGCGCAAAGAACAATACAAAGGCTCCATTTCAAGTCTATTTAAATCATTCAAATTACGGTGTAAACACTCTTCTACCCAATACGAACGATACATTGAGGTTTACCACTGGCACAAACCCTTCAATCTTGTCGGTAAAACCCGGGCAAACCATCAAAATATCTCTTGGCAGCGAACTTTACGATTTTTATGGCCTTTTCCCGAAACAAGAAGATTATTCTGAAGACATGCTAAAACTTATTGAGAAGTTACGATTTATCTATTCTGGTGATAACGGTGATTTTCCTCTTCGTTTTGTGACTAACACCAGAATCTTCACCGTAAATCGAACTAAGAACATCTGGTAGTTTTAATTACCACGAACTAATGACTACAGAAAAGTGTTTTTTTCTAAAGAATCTGAAGTTTCGCGCACGCAATCTGTCAGTGCTTCTTTTACTTTTTATCCTGCTATCAGCCTGCGGTGAATATAGAGTAAAGGACTTGACGTCAAAGATTAAACCAACTAATCCGATACCTCCATACTCTTCTATTATTATGGAAGTCAACGAAATATGGCTTTTTGAAGCTGACAAGAATAGAAGAGTTTTCATAAGTCATGACTTCATCACTATTGGGATTCATTTTTCAATCATTAATAAGTCCGATCAACCTTTTAACGCAATAATTGAGCGTCTCAATTCTCAAATAAAAGGTGTATTTAACTATCGTGGCACCATAGACACACTGCATTTTATAACAGATCCATATCGTGATACAATATCAGTCAACTCACATTCAAATCTCTCAACATCACTAGGCAGTGACGTATATTTTTTTGATGAGCTTTTTGAGAAAAAGAAAGACTATACAAGTGATATGATTGAGGTTCTTAACAGTCTTCATATTTTTTACGATAGTGATACAACATCTATCTCAATGGTGTATTCAGAAGATTTAAAGGTTTATGGCAAAAGCACCAAAAGGTGAATTAACTCATGCACCTACCATCTAAAGTTAGTTATGTCCTATTGAGATTAAGTCTGATTTTCCTATCAATCACTTTTGTTGCGTGCGATGAATATAGTGTTGTGAATCTCACTGAGAACCTTAAGCTTTCCGAGCAGCCCAAAAGCAATTTGCCTTTTAACTTAGTCATATATGAAGTATGGATACATGGAGCAGACAAGGACAGAAACTTTGAAATGGACCATGATAACATAACGATTGGATTAAAGCTTAAAGTCACAAATCATACAGATCAAACTATAGGTATGAATATTGAGATGGTAGATTCAGATATTAAAGGAGTTTTTAATTTTAAGGGATTTATAGATACTCTTCAGTTTTCGACAGAGCTTTTTCAAGATTCTCTTTTTTTCCCTCCAAAAAGCACTGAAGCAATTTCGGTAGCTAATAGTCTATATGATTTTGAAGGTTTATTTGAGAAGAGAAAGGACTACACCACTGACATGACCAAACTCTTATCAAACTGTCACTTCTACTTTCAGGTAAACCAAAAGATAATACCTATTGAATTTTCGAATTCATTACAAGTGTTTGGAAGGAGTAAGAAGAGGTTTAATTAAGCCTTTTACTTATCGACTAAAGTTAATCTGGTAGTTATAATTATCACGAGCTAATGACAACAAAAAAGTATTAGATAGAAGCTTTCCTCTTACAAATAGCAAATCACTTTTATGCATGTTAAACATATTACTCTGTTAATCACTCTACTGAACTTCTTCCACTTAACTTATGCTCAATCAGACGATTGTGAGATAGGCGAGAAAATGGCTATGATGGACAAAGCCAAAAGCACTTATGGTATTTATTTCTTTGCACTCCCGGACGCATACACCACCACCTATAATCACGTCTTACAGAATCACGGCATTCAGGTTAAAATGGCGGGAGACATCATCACCAAAATAGGGGAGTGCTACAACAACAAAATGGAGTCATATATCAAAGATGAATTCGGTCAGGATTTCTTTGATATCGTCAAACTAAAAGCTGATAGCATTCATAACACAGGACAGTTCAATCGCCCTGCGGCTTTTCCCGGAGGAGAAAAAGCCCTGGCCGCATACCTGGAAGACCAGTTATCAATCGAACAGAAAGACTTTACTCAACTATCAAAAGTGCACCTTGAATTCATTATTTCAGAAACAGGAAGCATATCAGATGTCAGAGTTGTTAAAGCTATTTCCGATTGCGGTGAATGTAATGAAAGCGCCATTACATTAGTTCAAAACATGCCAAAGTGGTTATTCAGAATTGAGCACGGGATAGCTGTGAAATCCCGGATGAACATAGCTATACCACTTAAACGCTGACCAATCATCTATCACAACCACAAGCCTTCCTTGCCGCTTGATCCCTTGATGACCTGCCTGTTCGTGCATAGGAGTTGAACTTCTGATTATATAGGAGACTAACTATAGAACCTCCTGGTCCACAATCAATAAAGTAACTGATCTCATCTTTAAACCAATCTCCTTTTTTTGTTTCTATCACTTTGTACGAGAAAGAATCACAATTGGTGGTACTTGAACTTACGTGGCGATTTTGGTTTACATCAGCCAGTACACCGTAAACAACAGCTCCGACAAACAACCCCATAGTGATATCATTTTCATACCCTTTGTACCTATGGTTAAACACTTCACTCGAATGGATCTTTTGTAACTGATCGTTTACGGCTTCCATTAAAATAAAATCCTGATTCGATCTTTTAAAATCTTCGATCAACTCCAGGCCGCCACTTTGCAAATGTACTAAGCTCATATACTCCGAGCTGGTCTGATAAAATTCTTTCATCTCCGTTAGCCAAACCTCATTCCCACTTACCATGCTTCTGTCATTGATCACTTTTTCGATACTCTCCAAATCCATGGTTCTGAAATAAAGCCCTTTACTTAATAGATTTACATTTTCATCAAATGTCTTCCCCTTCTTAGATTCAGCGTACACCTTATACATTCCTTTTCTTGGATCAAATACACCACGTTTGCTGTATCCACCACCTGCCCAAAACTTTAATTCAATACCAAGTCCATCAGGGTACTTTGCCTCTTCTTTCTTGTCATACTTTTTCAACAAGGGATAACCTTTTCCCAAAACCCTACCTGCTGTGGACATCATACCGAAATACACTGTGTAATACCCCTTTTGCCTGTTTTTAGTAATTTCGTAACCAATTGATCCGCCAGTGCTTACATCAAAACCGGAGAAATAAACTTTCGTACCATCAGCCAGGGTTTGCTGTAGTGTATAAGGTTCCTGTGACTTTCCGACATGGCCTTCGAAAATGCGGCCATCATCAAATTTAATGCGCCCACTTTGAAATTCGTTATCCGCAAATTCGCCCTTAAAAATGTCACCTGCTTTTCGGAGAAGGCCTTCACCATGCATTTTTCCAGCTTTAAAAAAACCCTCATACCGGAATCCCAAATCGTATCTCTTGATACCGTATCCATTCTCACAATCACCATCGCATTTACCCGAGAAAACATCTACGCCTTCCCAAATCATATTTTCAACTTCAACACATTCAGGGACTTTGATCATATCACACATAAATGATCTGTCTTCAACCATCCATTTGTACATAACCTTTATTAACTCATCTCTTTTCCCTTCTGACCTCATCCATTCAATGAATAAGAGCCTTCCTGCTTCACAGACCTCCTTCGATATACCTGCTTTCTTACACCCCTGATCAGGGTTAACCCTTAAACTTTCAAAATATTCCTTAGACGTGATTTGTCCTGAAATCTCAGAACATACAACACTCAAAAGCACAAACAGAATAACTCGCATTACTTTTTACCTTTTCCTCCCAGTCAGCTTCACAGTCCCTTTACCACCACAATTGTCACAAGGCATGAAACCCGCAGTTCCTGATCCACCGCAATAATAACATTCTTCAAACTTAACGATTATGTTATCCTCAGTGGGCAATTTGCGTGGAGCAGCTTTGTACTCTTCTCTTTGTGATGCCCTCCGTTGTAGTGTCAAACGGATAGATGACAGTTCCCTCAACTTAGGAAATTCGAAAACCAAATCTTCAATAGTATCAAAGAGTGACATTTTTCCACTTTTTTCTAAACACCATTTTCGGCCATTACGAGTATAATGCGCAACCATATCATCAATCTCATGTTTTTTTGGCTCTGAGGTCCCTTTTGTTCCAGTTCCCATTTCTACAAAGTTTCTTTACTCAAATAATATCTTCTACCATAAGGCTCATTCACCAACTGGCTACCTTTTATAAGTTTAATTAATCCCCCCTTCGCAAGTAGATCGGCCTCATCGACACTATCGGTAATTGCTTGCGCTTCCATATCAACACCATATCCTTTCCTGACAATGGATATTTCGTCAAACAACATGGTTCCAACCAATACCTGCAAAGCACACAGATATCCGTGACAGTAATCATAACCAGCCAGATCTACCAGATATCTGTTTTTATTCACAATGCCCTCCCATTTTATTGGTCGCCCAATTATGTAGTCTATAATATGGCCGCACCCCCCCCCCCCGGGGAACCTCATCAAATGCTCGTATAATATTTCTCGACTCAACCAAGGAGAGACCTTCTATTCCTTTGATATGATCCTCTACAACACCAAAACCTGCAGCCATGGCATTTGCATACAAGGCCTGCAGTACGACTGTAGTATCTACGTTTGTTAAATCGAAAACCATTAATGCAAAAAAGTTTTGACCATGCAAATCTCTGATAATTCCTTATGACCTTGATTAGCGGAAGATAATTATATTAAATATTTGGATAGTTCATACTTACGAATATTTAATATACGCTTTTTAAGTTTTTTTTCTCAAACTCTGACATCAATCCTACCCCATAAAGTATTATATTATAATAATATAAAGTATTGCTAATTGATGTAAAAAAGCATCTAGAAATGGGTGACATTTCCTTTACAGAAACACTAAGTAATAGAAACACGCATGATGAACCTTTAATCCTACCACGAAGAGCATCTCAGCTCAAAGGCATCGGTTTTAAACCTGACAACATTGATACACTAATGATACTCGGGTTTCGGACCTCTAAAGGACTTTGAAATCTTACTATTTAATTGACTCTATATGCGTATCACACGATTCAGAGGTTCAAATTGGTTGATCCTCTCACTTTTGATTTTAATTATCACGGGCTGTATACAGGAACCGACAGAACCTGACATTCCCGTTTCAAGAACAGAGGTTCTTCAGGCTGATCAAATTCCTGGATTACTAACCGCCATTGCCCCTTATGTTAATCCGGCTTTGGCCCAGAGGGACAACATAATGTCCTCTAACCAAGGCGATACCTATTTCGGCATGTCCATAGACTTTGATCATATAATTGCAAGATTAGACTCTGCCGGGCATACTGATTTTTCCATGAGACTCGATGACAAAGACGATAACGCATTCACCTTTAGTAACCTTGTAATTAGCAAGGATGAATCAGGTGAGTTCTATCAACCATTCATAATGAGTTACACGATGGACATGGACTTTGCCTATCAGTTTTTCCGAACCAAGTCTCTTGAAGGATTTTCCGGTAAAATAAAACGAGCATACCTTAAACCTATCCAAGCTCCTACGCAACAATCCAGTCGGGGAGGGGGCACTGGTGACCCTGATGACTGCGGCAGTGACCGCGATCAGCCAAGTACCACTTGTGAATCGGAGGTGGTTTTAAGTGGTGGTACAAGCAATACTGGCGACCCAGGAGGTGGGGCTTCCTACCAAGTATGTGAAGTGGTCGAATACACGTACTATGAATACGATGAAAATGGAGTAAGATCAGTCTGGTATTCTGTAATTGCTTATGAAAATTGTGAATGGATTAGCCCGACTAACTCTAGTTCAGACTCAGATAGTTGCCCTGAAGATAATAGTGATGTACCAGTTAATCCTCCGGATGATCCGGAAGAAGAACTTTTTGCTGAAAAACCCAAAAAAGAATATGAAACTGTTTGTGAAGCACTCCAGGAACTTTGGGATAGTTACCCGGATAATGAAGTTGGTGGATACATTACCCCTGAAGGCAAAGTTCTATTTACAGATGTTTTACCCATGGATGGAGGTGATATGCAAGGGCTTTATATACACGAAGGCAACTACTACTATCGTTGGAGAAAAACCGAAGGCGATCCAACCGTCACCCACCAGGGGATGGTCACAACAGGTACATTTCATATCGTCCCTATAGCTGCCTCTTTCCATACTCATACACGCTGTAGAGCAAGAAACACTACGGACGGATTGGTAAGTCCAGGAAAGAGAGACAAACGGCTGGCCAAAGCACTACCGGGGATACGACATTGGGCCATCGGGTGTGACGCTGTAGCACAGTTCAAACCAAATGTCAGTATTTTTACATCAAAATCAACAGGCGATTTAAGTGATATATGCTCAAATGTAAATTAATATTAGTCTCCCTTTTCTTCCTGAGCTGCTTTCATACAAATGCTCAAACGGCCAAGAAAATAGACATTCAGCAAATAGAAGTAATTGACCCTCAAATTGAGGGTCAATTAAAAACCTATCTTGACTCTTTAGAAAAGACTAGTGATTACTGGGCCAGCGGCAAAGGATATCTTTTGATATACCTAAGAGAGCCTGACTCCACAAACCACAATGACAACCCTATAGTCAGATTATATGATGTCTACCCTGCTGTTGTTGATTTCGATAATGCTTCTGACAATAGATTCCCAATGCTCTACACCTTTCTAGCAGGTAAAATTTGCCTTTTATCAAGCTCCGAAACGACTATCGAAGACTTTTTACGCTACGAAATATCAAACAAGAGCAAGAAAAGATTCATGCGTAGCCTGGAGCCCTTCCTTCCCGTTCCTAAAAAACGTGAAAAGGAGATCACTGAACAATTAGGTAAGCCACCAAGAGGGGACCGCTTTTATAGAGACATTCCTTTCGTATATCTTCACACGTTGCACCTTGAAGTTGCCGTTTATCTTGATGGATCTACCCAATCAAAACAGCTGAAGTCTGACAACTAACCGTAACTTCACACACACCCAGAATCTTCTTATGACTAGAGGTCCATTGTTTCTAATCGCCTTGATGCACTTCTTTGCTGCAGCATTCAACCCTTATTTATCTCTCAACTCAGAAAGAGTCTCTAACACCGCACCAAAGCCTCAGAACAACCTCATAGCGGAAAGCAAAGCAACCTATGATGCTTTCATTAGAAAATCATACCATAACCGCCTGAAAGGAGAGTTGGTGATGGCTGGTACTGAATCAGATAACGGAAGCAGACTCTGGCTCGGCCTCTATGATCTATCCGGTACAACACGATGGCAACGCAAAATTCTTACTCAGTACAGAGGTGAATTAAACAGCCTAATACCCTTTGGCAAATCATCCTATATAGCAGTCGGTAGAGTATATAAAGACTCTCAAAGATCAGCTGTCATAGTCGTCTTTGACGATTCAGGAAGGATTGAAAAATGGTGGCGAGTCAAACCAAAAAATATTCATTCAAAGAGCTATGAAGTCACTACACTCAACGATATCATCCCTACCAAAGATGGTGGTTATATCGTAGTCGGTACGCAAGTAACTATTAAATACAACAAATTACATTCTATTGAAAGAGTAGGCCTCATTTATCAGAAGGCACAGCGTGAAAAGTCCGGTAGGAAACTAGCCAGTTTTAGCGGTCGAAGCATACACAGAGTTCAAGGTGACCAATTTGCCTTGCTCAGTTTTGCCAATATGCAGGAAGGATTAATAACAATCAATAACTCTTTGACACAGCGCAGACTTATCAAACTTAAAGATCCACACAAAAGACGGACGCGATTTCAAACTTTTTACAAAGACTTTTATCCAATAGAAGACAACGGGGCAATTCTTACGGGTAAAGCGAACTCCAAAATGTTGTTAACACGCATTGACCAGTCTGGCCAAACCATTTGGAGTAAAACCTTTCATTCACGTAACAAAATGCATGATGAAGGCACGTTCGTAACCAAATCAGGTGTCGGCTATATGGCTGCTGGATTCCATAACCATGAATCATGGATAGCCTGGTTTTGGTCCAATGGTAGAATCGCATTTTCATCCGCTTTGGGAATTGAGGCAGCAGCCCTCACGGATGTCCACAGGCTCTATGGCACGCGATACATCGCCACCGATCAGCATCAGGTAATAGACATTAAACTCATCGATATTCCTTTTGCCAATACATCAAAAGAAACAAATCAAACAACTTCGTCCCGGACAACTCAACCTAAAGTCAACCCATGTTCTACCCTGGATTACAAAATCTACAAAACTGAAAAGATTGAATATGAACGAAACCAGTATACTCAATACATCGAGTGCTATGGTGGTCCAAATCCCGGTTCTCACAACTTCATAATCCAAATCAAAGGAGCAGGAGGAAGCTATTTATACGGAGGGTCACAATATTCAACCGAAAAACAAGCCGCCAGAGCATCTTGCGGTTGCAGTTAATTAGCCATACTTGAATTCGGAAAATTCAAGTTACAAAACCTCAAATTGTCCTTTACGATAATTTGACCGAAACATAGTCCTGATGTCCAACAGATTTATACACCTCAATGAACAAAGATTAAGATCTTATATGCGCTTTAGCCTCAAACAATGGCTACACTGCCCGGACCGTCAAAGAGCTGCCGTTTGGATGATGACTTTCCAGGAACTTTCCGCAACACTTCACCTTCAATACGAGAAAGGTCATTTCAAAAAAAACTATTGTGGCGATGGCGAACGCATGAAACGCCAGGCGAAAAATCGCACTAAGTATCAACACTTCCATAAGCATTAATACAATGAACTCTTTCGAGTTAACACATGCCACTATCCATATCATCGAGAATGTCCATCTGATTGCAAATGTATCTCTCATAGACTTTACTACCGTAATAGCCCATTCTAATACATTCACATCACCGAGCTATACATTTTTCGATGAAGAATCTTGTGTACTCACCGTTAGAATTACTCCCTTTTACTCATTACAGTCTGTCCTTATCTCCAGTAGTCAAATAACTCAGATCAGCAGAGACTTTGACATTAAAGAAGATAAATCCGTGACCCTCTATCTCTAATTATACTTAACATTCCCATAGGTCTCTTTTTGTTAAAATAGCACCATCGCTCGATCAAAAAAATCCTCAAAATATGACAGCTGGGCGGTCATATTTATCCGGTTCATTTTGCTCTTCTGGCCACCGCTGGCTTTGAATTACAAAAAGAACTATGGGAACAGATACAACAGATAAGAAAATTCAACCCCAGACTGAATACCTGTGTAATGTTGAATACATTACCAGTGATTCAGATGGTAACATATTCTTCAAAGGCCATCTTGCTGAACAGTTCGATTTTCCCTTCGAACATCAAGAGGTACTTCAACCAAGACTCGTTAAAGTTCAGCAGCGCTGTCTAAAGATGGAGAAGCTTGGGCTCCCAATCAACGTTACAAATTACCTTGATCATACATTATGGCAGCACATCACAACACCCTATGATCCATTCTTGTTTTTTATTGATCAATACAAAACGATTCATCAAAAGGATAGATCCATCATGTTCTACTACGATGAAACTGATCAGGGCGAAAAAACTCTCTTTCACTATAAGATCATTGATTTAGATACGGGCAATACAATAACTGACCACATCTTGACCTCTCAATACTTCCATGAATTTGCAAAGGAGGGAGGCTATCAAAAAGTTTCTTTTGATGGTGATTCTTTAGTCATTCACGTTAAATGGCTTTGTTGGATGGAAGAGAATGATTTTAAACTTTGGTATCTCAATGATGACGCATACGCAAAGTTCCTACTCAAATCAATGGAAAACGGTATTTGTACAGAAGTACCCAAAACTACTTTCGATGCATTCAAAAGCTCACATCCAATTCTTACCCATAACTATCTTCATTATCATGAACTTTGGATGCTCAGCACAGAAATAACACTTCATAGTGAGTCAACCTATACCCTTAAAGCCTTTCGAACTGAAGGCACTCAATACATGGCCACTAATGTCAACATCACAATAAACCTGTATGAGAAACTCAAAGCAGGATCATAGGTAAGAATAAGGCATTTAACATAAAGAGCCGGCTCAAAACGGCTCTTTATCTTTCATTCCAACAACTGACTCTCCAGGCACCATTACGAACCAGTAAGTTCTCTGCCGGCCTTTAATACTTCCCGTGTTTAAAACTTTGCAAGTTAATTCCAATATGAAAATGGGCTCCACTCCATATTCCCTTGGAATTCCTGATAAGCAAAATTTCAAACACTATTATGAAGTATTTACAAGACTATCAGGAAGAAGAACAATCTAAATTTCTTAAAGACAACGGATGCTTTTTTGCCTTCAGCGAAGCTCAATTCAAAGAACAGTCCCAACAAGGTGTGCAATATGCCAACATTGGAGCTGGCCTTCTTTGCCCAAAAGATAAGGTAAAGATAGTTATCAACGGGTTAAACGACATCCATAAAAGGGCCATTCAAAAGGACATCGAAGAGAATGGTGAGAAAGCCATAATTCTCAGAGAGCTGTATAACTACGAATGCTTCTACACCGGGGATTACCAACCAGTTTTAGCTCCGCTCAAAGCATACAAATTTACAGAAACTCAAATCTCAACAATATTTTATCAAGAACAAGGAAGCAGCTCTTAACCCTTAAATCCAAGTAACATGAGCACACCAGATAAGATCATCGTAGACCTCAATTACACCTGCGGTGGTAACTACAAGTATAACTTCGAAGTCTCCATTGATAGCGACTTAATACCTGATTTAACAGAAGGGCAGGAGAGGACCATTGAAGAATTTTTAATGACCCCTTCTGAAATGTATAACCTCATAGGAGCGTCCTATGATTCCGAACTCGATCACAATATTGTCGATGTTATTAAAATCAAAAACAACCATACCGGTAGGATAGGGGAATAATATTTTTCTCTATGGTCGTTAATTTTTTCACTCCAACTGCATAATAGAGATAGAACCACTTCTATAACTATGAGAGAATCTGAAATTATTATGGAGCTATGTGAAGATATTAGCCCTGAGCGCAGAACCTACCTATCTAAACTTCTTACTAAAAGAATCAAAGCCTGGCTTACCATTGACTATCAAGAACAGTCATCGCAGTTTTTTACAGTCAATCGGCAAGCCTAAGCATACATTTTTTTCCTTTCGAGACATAACCATCTATTGATGGTTAGAGAAACACGACTCAAACTCAACGAAATCGATTCAATCTTTTTGGCCGAAACTCAAAACTCTTTACCTTCAAAACTTAGATAATGAGTACAGTATATTTACAAAAACGAGAACCTAGAATTATCCAGGTGGTCAAAATCACCCAAAAGGACGTTTACATTGCAAGTCTAAAAGTCGCTGCTCACAGTGATGCCGTAATCACCGATGATATACTTGAATATATACCCACAACCAAAGCACTTCAGTTCCAGGTCGCACTTAATAAACTTGCTGTCGAACCCGGGCATGATCCACAGGAAATTGAAGCAGAATTTAAACGTAACGGCTTTATTCCATGTGATCATTACCCTTACGCTCAAATTGAAACTCACTATACCGAAACACCAGATAATTTAAATTGACAATATTTCACTCTATTTTAAAATCTAAAATAGCCCTTAGTTTTTCCTGAGCTTTCATAAGAGCTGTCTTACCATGGTCAGTAATTTGATAACACTTTCTCCTTGCTGAAGTATCTGTCGGTTCACCCCACTCATACGCAACGAATCCATTTTTTTACCATTCGGTAAAGAATATTGTGCATAGGACCAATCAATACTTTGGTTTCATATTTAGCAAGATACTTCACAAGTTCATAGCCATACATTTCTTTTATGTTCAATGCGGATAAGGTCAGTAGTTCATTGTTCGTTAAGCCTGCAATTTCTAGCCTATTCGGCATTAAAATCAGGATGAATCATAGCTGTTCATCAAAGTTCTGCTGTTACGGTTACCTTTCCTGATCCATCACAATTACTGCAAGGCAATACACCGGCAATACCCGATCCTGAGCAATAATAGCACTTAACGTCTTTCGTCAGTACCGCTGTCTCCGCATGAATAATCTCAACTGGCTTTCCATGCCCTATTTTCCTTCTTGTCACAGAAGCCTGGAGGGCTTCGACCTTTAACAATTGAGGAAATTCGTCTGTCATATCCTCGATACTGGAAAAACGAATCTTTTTCCCCTCAGTCTCCACCCACCAGTTCCTTCCTTTTTTTAAATAATAGGCAGTTAATCCTTCAACACTATGCTTTTTAACATTGTCCATACACCTTCTTTTAACTTAAAGAAATCAATACTTACATTTAACATTATATCGATTCTTTGGAATCATAACGACTCAAAGTCAGAAACATAAGTTTCATTTCTTCCAACGGCTCCTGATGATTTACATTTTTCTTTGATCCATGGAAATTACCATTACCCTTATCACCATCTTAATATCTGCTTTTGCCTCTTTCTGGTTAACAAGCCGGATCGTCTACAGAAGACGTATATCAAAAGATCTCAAAACCCCTAACGCTCGAACCTTAAAGAAAACACTCTTCCTGGCGCTTCAAAAATGTGATTCCTCATTTCCGAAGATCATGCACCATACTTTTCAATACGTAGTATTAAAGACAGAGCAGCATCACATGGCGACTTCTTTCTATAATCCCTTAAAGTCAGACAATATATATATGTTTCATCGACATGCATAAGCATGCCGATTGACGCTGTTGTCGGCCTTCTTGCTCATGAATTACAACACATTGATACACAGCGTAAGCGTGGATTTCTTATTAGCTTATTTATTAAAATGCTTTACTTTCTTACTGGAGATCTGAAGGAAGAACGCGAAACAGATAAGCAGATCATTTTGAAAGGATTTGCGCCCCAACTACTGACATTTCATAAATGGCACAATAAGACTTACGAGAAATACACGGCCAAAGACGGCCTCTCTATTAAGGAGATCAAAGAGCTTTAAAAGACTATATCCAACCAAAAACAATAGTAGTGACGATAGATATTATCAATCCGTTTTCCCTTATGCTATCCATACCGCATTTTCTCTCCAATCAGGCGGGAAACTCATATTCAGTGGATTGACTAAAGGATGTTCATCAATAAGAGTAACCAGTTTTGCTATAAAAGTATTTTGATCGTTAAAACTCCTTAGAAGTCTATCTATAATGGCGGCTGCTCCATAATACGATGTATCAAAGCGATCATTCATACTTCCAACGAACTTATACTTCTCTCTATTAGGTAGAATTGGTCTATTTGCAGTAATACCTCTGTTCCACAATCTTCCATGATGAGCACATATATTCCTTACACCAGATAGATACTTTAACCAAGAGGAGAGTAGGGCGCTTGGCAACCCAAAATATGAAGCGATACTTTGCTTGCCCTGATCGTTTTTTAGGCCTTCATATAGTTTTGTCATTTTTCCAAATGAGAGAAGCTCCAGGGCCATATTAGAAGGAGGGAACCTCTCTTCAGTGTACTTGGAAGCGTATTTCTTTAGAAAGAGCTCGGATTGATCATTAAACCTGTCCTGAACTTCTTGTAAGATACTTTCCCTCACATTGATATTCGCGTACTTATCTTCAAATGTATACCAAAAGAAGTTCTGGTACTCATTACTATACTCATCCGTGAGTCTGGCCCTTAGCGCCACCTCAATTCTCTCCAGATAAGATAGCGTTAACAATCTCAGTTTGTTATCAAACTTGTAGTGCTCAATAATATGATTGAAGGTGACGTCAGTTTTAAATCTGTGACTTCCATCGCTCTCCTGCAGGTGATACATGTAACCTGAAAGCCTATAGTATCCAATCCGTTCCAGATAACCCAAAGCTCTTTGAGGATCGCTTATTTCCAGCCCCCTGGCCACCATAATTCTCACATGCTCTTCAGAACGACAAGGGGCCTTTGTATATCTCAACTTGTTAATATGAGGGCAAAAAAAAAGCCTCGCAAATTGTGCTTGAATCAGAGGCCTGCGAGGGGTTAGTGACGTAAAGGTACAAAACTCAGCAGAGTTATACAATTATTATAACCATAAAACCGATTAAATATTACCCAGATCAGTATCTCTGCGAGATTTAGCACTCCATCTAAGGCTCTATTCGAAAGACCAGCTTTTAACACTGTAGTCTTTCATAACTGCTTGTTGCCATTTCTAAAACAACCAAGACAACGTCCAAAATCATTCCGCTGACTGATCATAGTCTTTCATATTTTATCAAGAAACCTTCATCAGAAATTGCATAGCTACGCTTATGCTATTCTATCTTACAGGTGGGTGAAGATAAAAATGACTACAATGACCTCTCCACTCAGCCCAATGCAAAATGTCTTTGAAAAAGCTACTGAGACCATCAAAGCCAACACATCAATGAACCAATGCCGTTTTACAGGGCCAACAACTCTTATCTGGTGGCAATCCGTTGGACAGACTTTCTGGATAATTACTCAAGATCAACAATTATTACAGTTTACACATGTAGACCGATTTGAGTCACAGGATGGAGAACATTACTATGGAATTCTCAAAGATGCCAGAGGCTGTCTCCACACAATTTCCATGTATGACATTGTAGCCTATGTAAATCGACCTGAACTTTAGGAGCCGCAAAAGCCGCTTCAAACAATGGAACTACAACCCTTAAACCAAGAATAAAATGGGAGATAGCATCAACTACATATTTTATGTCATTCCTGAGAAAAAGATTGAATTGATTCACAATACTTCCACTTCATTTTATTCCCTTTGCTATCAGGCATGTTCACATTTAGGTATAGATCCAGAAGCAGAAACATATTTACTGAATTACTATCCTGTCGATCAGTACGGTAAACGAATCATGGTAGAAGAGGAACCACAAGAACAACTGCCATTTTAACTACAATAATGCTTTTTCAGTAGTCTCCTTCAATTTTTATAACAATGCTTACCAACTAACTACCAACTTCCTACAATCTGCCCACACCCTAAGATTGGAATACTTACACCCATTCTACATTTTAGAAGATTTCAACACATTCACTTTCTGGAAGCTTTTCCAAGTTACTCCCCAGGTCAAAGGGCCGTTCAACAGCCACATTTTGACAGTGGAAAGTTCTTTTTGGAAAACTTCCATTATGAATTCAAATGATCCTCAATACTTTACATTCTCGGTAACTCAAATAGCCACATATACCCATGAGGTCACCGTATTAGCTTCTGACTTGACAAAGGCCGTAGAAGAGCTAAACATGGACCTTGATATGGACCCTCTAACATGCCATCAAAACTTTCTCAGAGATACTCAAACTTCCCATCAATTGAAAAACCCTAATGGCTCATAAAAATGGGCTGTTCCTATCAGTTTGGCCATAAACAGAAGAACTAGCCACTTTTCCCATTCTGTTTTTATCGGCAAATGTAATTCCTTCCTGGTATGAATAACGCTTCGCTCCAGATAAGGAATTTCTATAGCCTAAAACATTATGGCAACATCTAAAGGAAAACTATCTAAAGCTCAACAAATCAAACTGGATTTAAAAAGTAGGCTCAAATACAATCAACGCATGGTCTCAGTAAGAGAAAATCCTTGTGGCCTTAGCTGGTCATTTACCTTCACTATACGTGATCCGAAGGTCAACCTTCACAAGCTCAGTGAATTTGTCATTAGCAAACAAAGCATCGACAGATGCGACCATTCCGGTGAGATATTATCAGGCGCAAATACGTTCATACATATTACCATGACTCAAGAGGTCATTAATTCCTGGTCTGAAAATTATTTACAAATTCTAAGCACAATCACACCTGATGAAGATTCCGTATCAAAATCATATAATTTAAACGATAAGACAACAATCCATCAGTTCCATGATTCACCACATTCATTCAGAATCATTGATAGTTCCCGATCTATAGACATCTCATGTCCGAGTAGTAACATGACTCGACTATCAACATATCTCTTTCTAATTGACCAATCAAATTACAACCAAGACTCATTTGAAGACGCAATAAGGAAGGTTCAATTCCCATTATGCTAAACAACAAAATGGCCATTTTTTCTCCTGTTTTCTTACACAAGAACTGATCCCGAAATATTGACAAAGTAGAGGGGGAGAAGCCAATGGCATTAGCCATTCATCTGCTGACGATATAGATCTTTTAAAGTATCCTCATATTCAACTGCTACCTGGAATACGTGAGGCCAGACCCGATCATTGACTATTAAATCAATCAAAGCCTTCAATCTATTTTCTTTATCAGACCATTCACCTTTCATTTGCTCCAGGGCATAACGAATCTCAAACCAAGAGACTTTTAGAAAACCATTGATCTGCTGATGATCATGCTCAAACCATGGGGTAACAATCAAGCCCGTAATATTACTGGTATCCGAAGGCATATCTATTTCCAAATCAACAATACCCTCCTTTAGAGCCGTTTTTGTTTTAATCAGTTGTAATCCACCCCAATTCACCTTCTCAAACTCGTTCCAGATACCCGCAGAATCAAAGCGCAACTTCACCCTTTTCACCTCTAAAAGCAGTGCCACTTGCTTTTCACTCACGATCACATCAATGTCTCCCTTGATACTCTGATCAGGCAAGCCCTTATTAAGCTCATAATCAACAGAGCATTCGTAATCAAAGCCAGCTATTTTGAAAGTCTCTCCAATCTCTTTTTCAAACAACCGATCCCCTTGCTGGTCTCGCTGCTGGTCCATAGAGCGGACAATGTTGAAGTAACTTCTGAGGAAAAAATTACTTTCACTGGTGATGTTTAATAGGTTGATTGTCTTCTCTTTATCAATCAGAAGTAAAGGCTTTTCCAGAATGCTGAAATCCTCCGGAGCCGTCAACCCCCGAAGTATCAACTCACCTATAAGTGACATCTCCAGTTGGCCCTTGTAAGTGTTATGGACCATTCTTTCAAAATCTTCCACTGCGTTCACCTGGATTGGGAAACCATGCCCTTCTTTGATCAGCATCACTTGCAGTAATGCCTGAACAGGACTTAAACCTTTGGCCATCGCTTCATCCATTTTTGAGCGGTACCTGCTTAAAGCATGTACCTGAAGCGAAGAAAATAGGGCGGGCACTCTAAAATCCACCTCCGATAGATTTTCAAATCCATTCACGTAGTCAAGTAAGAGATTGATCTTTTCCTGGCTTACATAGCTATTGGCATCATAGCCCTCTTCCAGGTTTACATTGATCAGTTGCTTATCAATCTTCCAGGCTACCATAAATACAGCCCGATGATGCCAAAAGGCTTGAAAAGCCTGGAGCTTTTCCCCATCCCTTCTGAACTTTTCCTGTGCCCCTTTGTCTAAGATAAACTCCCCTGATTTATTCAGGTCATGCTTTACCTCATATTGGTATTCTTCCAAGGTGGCCGTTTCGAAAGCATACCCCTCCCAGAGAGCTGCCATTACCGGTTGAATAGTCAGTTTGCCCTCCTGATGGTATGCGATAACCACATCAGCAAATACCTTGTAAGTATCCTCATGATCAATGGTTCTTTTTAAGTCAGCAGAAAAATACCCCTTTAAGACGCGCTGAAGCAAATTGAATAAGGTATTCTGAGTACCCATAAATTCGCTTCTGTTTTCCTCCCACCAGATAATCAGTTCCGATAAGAATTCAGCCAGAGATAAAAGCTGTACTTGCTTTGTCAATTCCATAACTTTGGAATTCAGCACCCTTCGTTGCTCTCTTAACCCTTTCATTTCTGCGAAATGCCAATGGATATAATCATCCCTCTCAGGCAAAGAAGACAGCATTTCTAAAAAACCTTCCTGTAAAAACAGTCTTGAGATCCCCAAAGACCTAATAAAAAGTTTCGGGGAGGCCTTTGTGAATCTCTCCAATTGTTCCAGGTTCCATCGCGTAGACCAGAATTTCACCATCAGTGGTAGTGCCGCTTCATACCCTAACAAATAGCCCGCAGGTTCATTCAACAGCGTATCCCAGAAAGGAGGCTCAATTTTCCTCCTTTGAAGCCTCTTGAAAGCAACTATAAAAAATGCTTCAGGCAGCCATTTACACAAACTAACAGCCCTGTCATAGTCATTGGCTCTGAAAGCGGATTGTGTTTGCCCTAGAAACTCCTGTGTGATTTTCATAGTCTTTATTTCATATTCCATTAGGGAAGAAAGCCCAATTCATTGTTCAGCGTTGTCACGATAAAAACCTAATTGTAGCAATTCCTGATACTCTATTTTCCAGTACTCAAAAGATATTCCCCAGCGCTGCTCCATAAACTTCAAAAGCAGGATACCCCTTTCATTGATTTCAGCGGGTGTCCAGTGATCGTAAGAAGCTACTTTTATCTCGCTATAGCTGCCATTAAAAAAACCCCTTTCTCCTTTTTTACCCTTATGTTTTTTCTTGTAGTCAAAACAGCGGTTGCTGAGCTCAGCATTTTTATTCCGCTTTAGCAACACCAGGTTCCCCAGGCTATGCAGGATCGCTTTGCGCTGTTTTTCATTGTAATCTTCAAACCCCCTTTGCCAGCAAGTCTCATCAGGAGTCTGTGGGTAGATATGTTCAATACTGTCTTCTCTTTTTCTTTTGGAAATAATCTGCCAGTTCACCTTCGTATCACCTCCTGATGTAGACTCCAGGGCCAATTCATACTCAAAGAGGAAGTAAGTGATACCATGCCAGCCATAATACCCCTTGTCCCTTTTAGAAAGATCTTCAATATGACTTTTAAACCTTCCCAGATCACACCAGCCATAGTATTCATATTGCTCACCCTCGCGCCATTCTCCATCTGTCATTGTCGTCACCTTGCCAGTGACATCAGATATCGATAGTCCTTCTTCACCTTTGTAGAACCTGTTGGCAAGCCGGTAAAAATCACTGTTTTTGGTATGAGAAGGTCTTTGGGAAATTCGAAAAACAAGAAAGATGAATCTTTCGGCTGCTTTCACAAAAGACAGAACTTGCTCTTCTTTCTCCCGCATCATGATAGCCATCAGGAGGGGAGGAAAGGCAGCCATACCCAACCTGTTGAGCTTCTGAAGCCACTCTTTCGTCTCATCTCCATAGTGGCAAAGCTCC
>Ga0316204_10001470_pt1 | contig 62964 bp, 50 predicted proteins | sample 6monrhotite_MG_2_FD_205661 | JGI IMG/M metagenome (GOLD analysis project Ga0316204, IMG submission 205661) | Microbial mat bacterial communities from mineral coupon in-situ incubated in ocean water Damariscotta River, Maine, United States -... | ecosystem: Environmental > Aquatic > Marine >... | reverse complement strand
CCCCTCTTCGTTTTCCACTGGCAGGAAAACCCAATGCCCTCATAAACATGGCTGTTCTCATATAACCAAAAGGAAAGCCGGTAAACATGGCAATCTCACCGGCGTTGAAATAGGGTTCTTTAAAATAGGTTTCCAGCACCTTTTTGGGCATTAAAATGTGCATGATCAGAATGAATACCAGGCTTAACATGAGGCCTAGTAACAGGATTATGAAAGTCTTGAGTAATATATCATCGAACAAACTCATGCTATTGACATACCCTGTCAACACCCCATACCCGTAACAAAATCAATTTCTCCATGTGTATCATAGGCAATGCGTGCAAGCTTCCCCAACCCATAACTCGCCGCCACGCTACCCACCGCCAGCACAATGGCCGTTCCCCAGCCAATGGGGTTAGAGATCAAAAACAGACCAATCACTCCACTACCTAAAATAGTCCCCACGGCTGTACTGGTAATGGTTTCCACAAAAATCTCGTTTTTCTCTTTCGTATCGGTGGTACTGGCAATCTGCATGCAGGCGGCGGTTACTCCCACACCCGCGAGAGCAATGCTGCCGTGTTTGCTCATGGCACCCAGGCGTTTAAGGCCGTAGGGCGCGATAACCCACGGGCAATGCGCTATCGCTTCCACGCTTCAAAATGTATAAATACAACCACGACTGCTGATAAAAATAACGCCAGATTGGACACAAAAAAATAAATAAAATATTTTGACACTTTGCAATACCACACGGGGGCCAGTTTATAGGCATTTTCCAGTCCTCTTTTTTTTCCGCTAGCAGGAAAACCTAGTCCCCTCATAAACATCATTGTTCTCATGTAAGCAAACGGAAAGCCGGTAAACATGGTAATTTCACCGGCGTTGAAATAAGGCTCTTTAAAATAGGCTTTCAGCACCTTTTTGGGCATTAAAACTTGCATGATCAAAACGAAGACCAGGCTTAACATGCCAGCAAGAAATGTTGTGACGAAAGTGATGACGAGTACCTGCTCAAATAAAGTTGCATCAGATAAATTCATGTTATTGGCATATCCCGCTAACACCGGTACCCTCGACAAAATCAATCTCCCTCCCGAATGTATCATAGGCAATAAGCGCACCTTTCCCTGCTAAATAACTCGTCGCCACGCTACCCACCGCCAGCACAATCGCAGTTCCCCAGCCAATGGGGTTGGAAACCAAAAACAGACCAATACCACCGCCTATGAGTAATCCTGTTCCCGTGCTGGTAATGGTTTCCACAAATATCTCGTTTTTTTCTTTCGTATCGATAGTACTGGCGATTTGCATGCAGGCGGCAGTTACTCCCACGCCCGCGAGGGCATAGCCGCCATATTTGCTCACCACGCCCAGCTTTTTCAGTCGGTCAGCATGTTGGGTGATGTGTGCCGTGGCAGGAATACCACCCGCCCGGGCAATGCGAATGCTTTTATGGGGCGTATGCTTGCCGAACAACAGTTTTTTCATTGGTCCTATATTTTCCTTGAGCTGGTCCAGTGCCTTTTTGCGCCGGGCGTCATATTGTCCTTTGGTGATGTTGTCTGTTTTATAGTCGGCATAATGATCACTGATTTCATTGATGAGGTTGACATTGCCGGGGCTGAGCAGATTGACTGCGGCTCCCGTGGCAATGCTGCCCGGAATGGTGAGCAAATTTGCATTGTGTTCAAGCCAGGAGAGTGCCCAGAAGGCCTTCATGTCGCCGGGGTGGGTGGGTTGGGTCATAAAAACCGGCGGCGAGCGTACTGTTGGCGGTTTTCGTTGGGGAGTGACCGGCAGCACGCCCAGTCGGAGCATGTCGCCTGCTCTGATGCGATCCGGGTTGCTGATCTGGGGGTTAAGCGCCAGTAGATAGTTAACCGTTTCCGCATAACGGGTATCGTTCAAAACGAGACCAAACATGCTGTGTATGATGCCAGAAAAGGTATCGCCGTTTTTTATTTTGTATTCGTAATACATACCTGTAGTCATGGTATTCGCTCTCTTGTTTTATTGTTAAGGGGGTTTTTTGCCAAACTGTAACCGGGTATTGATGCGCCTTTAAACCTGCATTGTCTGTTTTGTCAGTATTGTAAAGGACAATTACAAGCGCATTGTATCGAGATATTGAGCAATCCTGACACTCCAACACCATGTTCAGTGGTTGCAAAAAACAAAACGAGAAACAAGCAGTACTTTTTGCTGTACGAATACCTGTGATCAGTTAGAATTTTTTCTTCAAGCGCATGATATTGCCATCACGCTGAATCTCCAACTGCCCCAAAAATGACATCCCCAACAAGACCTGCATCGGGAAATTCCCGTCAATAACCACCGCCCTCACACCGTGTTGGGTGATGCCTCCGACGGTAACCTTGTCCAGTGTCACCCGATACGCCTCGCTCACTCCCGATGCAGTACCCACAAAAGTCGGTTCGCCAGCCACTCGAAAATCAATGGCTAAGCGTTTGGCATGTTGTGCGCTCATGGCAACAGAGGTTGCCCCCGTATCCACTAAAAACGAAATGGGTAACCCATTGATACTGCCCACAGTGGAATACATGCCATTGTTATTTTTGGAAATAATAACTTCGGTGCTTTCACGCACCTTGTAGCGGCCTGTCACTGAATGGCTGTCCCCCAGTCGCAAACGACGACGCTTGCCATCAACTTCCACGTCCACTTGCTCTTCTGCGATGCGTAACACACGCACTCCCTGTTTCATCGTATCTTTAACTGACATCATTTGTCGCTGACCATCCACCATCAACAATGCCTTGCTGCCAAGAATGCCCTGCAACACAACCTGACGCGCAGGCTTGCGTTCATCTTGCGGCTCTGCCACGCACACAGCAATAAAGGCTGACAGAATCATCATCAACCCTATACTCACAACTTGAACAGCCCACTCAGGTCGTTTATTTACCATGAACCCCATACGCATCTTTGTTCACATCGCCTGTGAAGGCCTCGGTTATTTTGCCGTTCTGCTGAAAAACTATACATCCCTTTTACACTGATGTGTATTGATGCCGGAAAAATACTCCCGGTCCACGGACTAATAATTACAGACTAATGGCTAATGAGATATGCAAGTATATCGCGCTTATCAAAAATGAATTCGCAGGCATTGCAACGAACGTACAAAGCTAAAACAAGATAATGGAAAATTCAGAAAAACGAATCAAACAACCACACATCGTACGGATGCACTTTCAACCAATATTGACTACAACCGCTAATTGCAGCCCAATAAGCAAGTGATCAAGATTCGTTCGAATGGCTTCCGGGAGGCACCTGAGCTGCCGAATCAATCGGCATAACTTGTGCCGTTGTTTTGCTGGCCGGTGTTTGGCTCGCAACCTGAGCCGACATGGTCACAACCACTCCAAGTATTACAACCAACACTAACACCGTCATCGGATCCAATTTAGACAAAAACTTCATTTTTTACCCCCTGTTACATCATTACGGGCGGGGACTCATGAAAAAATCTCGGTCCCCTGCCACGCTGCCTCTACCACAGTTATGTATATCGTCTACACAAACACGCGCACCCGTGACTGGATATACACTGTTTTTGTGAAACACATCACACTCTCACCTAAAACTATCGGAAAACAGTAAAATTTCTTTAAATATTTCAGGCAGATGCCAACAAAAACCCCCGAGAGATCTCCAACCAAGCGGTGGATTGCCAACTTAATTCCACCACCAGCAGGGGGGTGTTCTGATGACCAAAGTGCATTTCACAATATGCTGTCAACGCATTTGTATCCATCAATGTTTCTTCTTCCTGCCCATAACACACCGGTGAGAGCCAACGAAGTTTGGGCAAAATCACCCAGCGTACGTCAGTGGTCGTAGTGGGTACCGGCACTTTTTTCCAGTGTAGCCACCAACCCCTGTGATGACGGGCAGAAAGCGCATAGGGCGCCAGAGCAGCAGCATGAAGTGTTTCAATCTTTCCAGCTTCGTCAAGCGGGTAAAACAGATAGCCCCTGATAAAAGCAGAGGACTGAACCGACTCAGCTCTCATACGCATCAAACACTCTTGCGCCTCAGGAAAATCTGCCAATTTAAGCTGATGTTGAAACAAGCGATCCAGTTTTACATCGAAGCGATCCCGATCATTTGGCCCAACCCAGCAAGGCTGACCTTCATCATTTGTTTTTTGTAAGTAGAATTTTACCGTGGCCTCCCAGTGTTGTACCGGTTTCTTTTCATCAAGCCGAAACAAAAAATCAAACTCTCCCAGAGTGCGTTTTCCACCTGTTTTTTGCGGTTGAAAGACAGGCACATTGTGGTGCAATTGCTGCACACAGAGAATAACCTGCAACCAATAGCGTAAAAGACACTCAAAATAAATGCCCAAACGATGGCTTTTGCATTTCGATAATGCATTTAATAAAGGCATCGGGTTTTCATCCAACTCATGCAGATGATTTTCATGTGTTGCGTAAACATGTCGACACCAGTCATCCGTCACCAATACCTGTCCTTCCTGGACTGTTTGTAATAGACCGGGGGAAGCCATCACCCAGGCAAGATCACGCACCACAGAATGTCGATAAGGCAACGCTACGATATCAGTCATTAATGTATTCAAAACAGTATTGGATTCATACCGTCGGCAATTTGATAGCCAGGATTAAATCCATCACATTGGTACCTGTGGGCCCGGTGATAATCAAGTCACCGCTGGTTTTTAAAAAATCACCTGCATTTGCGTTGATTAATGTCTGTTGCACATCAAACCCAGCCTGTATGCCACACTGAAGAGTATATCCATCCACCAAAGCACCGGCAGCCTGTGTCGGGCCATCACAGCCATCGGTGCCTGCGGCTAAAAAATAATGCCCTTCTATACCGCTCAACTCTACCGCTGCTGCCAATGCCAGCTGTTGATTACGCCCTCCACGTCCAGGGTTATCTGGCAGACACACTGTTGTCTCTCCTCCCCAGATATGCACACCGGATTCACCATCGCATAATGCGCGAGCTAACTGCTGCCCTGCAAGCTGCGCATCACAAGTTATTAAATTTTCATGCAGATAAACTTCATACCCTAAGGTTGTTGCCATCCTTTTTGCAGCCTGCATAGCATCGTCAAGTTTTGCAACAACACAAATATCAATCGTATTAAAACAGGCATCACCCAACAAAGGTGCAGATGGTGCCTTGGGTAGTCTTTTGATCCACTCCGGCATATCTTCAGGCTGTCGTTCATCGGTAACATCCGGACTCAAAAAACCCGAACCGATCACCTGTGGCAAATTATCCGGCACATCAGAAATCATCAGGCAACTGACATGACGCCCAGCAAGTCTCTGTGCCAAACGCCCTCCTTTGATACACGACAGTGACTTGCGCACACGATTCATCGCCGTAATATTCCAGCCGCTACCCAACAGCCAGTTATTTATCCGCTGCAAATCTTCCAGGTACAACCCATCTGGCAACACCTCAACCAGTGAAGAAGCACCACCGGAAATCAAAAATATAAAATCATGCTGCACTGGCTGCGCCGCCATAAATTCCAACAGTGTTTGGCCCGCGCATAAACTGCGCTGATCCGGCACGGGATGTGCGGACTCCAGACACTGAATATTTTTCATGCCTTGCAGTTCTTTATCACAATATCCTTCTTTAGTGATCAACAGCCCCTCATCAAAGGTATTCCTCAGCGCAGTTATCGCACCCAGCATCATGCTTGACGCAGCCTTACCAATGGCAACCACAGCGGCAGGCCTGTCCGAATCATAGCTCGCTAATGCCCGTCGCACGCAAAACTCCCCTTGCACTGCTGCCAGTGCGGCTTGATAAATTTGAAAAAGATGTTTACGGGCCAAACTCATACTTTTCCTGCATTATTTTTATACATCCACCTTGCTGAACATGGGGGGGATGGGTATCCTTCCCTCCGCACTCCGCATAAACGGAAAAATCAACAAGGATGATTCTGACATGCTTTGCGAAAAATGTGGTTACGAAAACCCGAAGAATATGCGGTTTTGTGGCCAATGTGCCACACCGCTAAATGTCACTTGCCCCAGTTGCAACTTTAGTAATCCATTTGATTTTGAGTTCTGCGGACAATGTGCCACCCGTTTGAGCAAAACACAAAACACTGAAAGCCGTTCCACTACGCAAACACATACGCCCAAAGAACAAAGTGCAGAACGCCGTCAACTCACCGTACTGTTTTGTGACATCGTCGGCTCCTCTGCTCTCTCCGAACGTATTGACCCAGAAGAACTACGCGACATCATGCGCGACTACCGCGACAGCTGCAATGAAATTGTCAGTAGTTATGATGGTTACGTCGCACAATATCTTGGCGATGGCATACTGGTTTATTTTGGCTACCCTCACGCACATGAAGATGATGCACAACGCGCCGCCTTCGCTGCATTGGAAATTGTTAAACATATTCCAGAAAATAGATATCCCTCGCAACAAGGTGACGATGTTCAACTTGCCGTACGGATTGGCATTCACACAGGCTTAGTGGTTGTCGGTGAAATTGGTGGTGGTGATAAACGTTCAATGGCACTGGGCGAAACTCCCAATATTGCGGCACGAATCCAGGGCTACGCCAGTGAAAATACGGTGGTCATCAGTGATTGTACACACCGATTACTAAGTCGGCGCTTTGAATGTCAAACACTAGGCACCCATACTCTGAAGGGTTTTTCACACTCTTTTACACTTTTTCAAGTACAGCAGGCTCGCAGTAATAAAAACAGATTCACTGAAAGCGGACACCCTGCTTGTGCCATGCTGGTCGGGCGAGACCAGGAAACCAGCCTGTTAATAGAAAGACTCAACCAGGCATATAAGGGCGTTGGGCAAATTGTTCTGCTCAGCGGTGAACCCGGGCTGGGAAAAACATGCATGGTACAAATGGTATGTGAAAAAAGTGAAAAAGAAAATAGTCTTTTTCTGGATTGTTATGGTGATCTCTATTACAAAAATAGCTTTCTTTACCCTGTTATGGATATGATACGGCGCATCATTGGCTTGACCGAAGGCGACAGCCCACAAAAACAAATTTCACGTATCGAGAAAACAATTGCCACTCTGGGTATGGAATCCAAAATAGTCACCCCTATTTTAGCTGAGCTACTGTCAATCTCATCTCCCGGAAAAATTGTTGCTGACACTGTTGAAACAAGCTCCACTCCACAACAAAAGAAACAGCAAACTTTCGATGTTCTTATCGATATTTTTCAGGCCGTTGCACAACAACGCTTTGTTTTACTGGTCGTGGAAGATTTGCAGTGGATAGACCCTTCTACTATTGAATTACTGTCATTACTTATTGAGCAACCCAAGCTAACCAACATTTTTGCCCTTATTACCTTTCGTAGCAACTTCACACCACCCTGGAAAAATCTTGCCCGCTTGACACAAATCACTCTCAATCGTCTCACTCAGAAACAATCTGGCAGTATGATCAGGCAATTATGTCGAGGGAAAACACTGCCTGCGGAAGTGTTTATTGAAATCATCAATAAAACAGACGGCATTCCTTTTTTTGTCGAAGAACTCACTAACGCCGTGCTGCGCTCTTCATTACTGGTAGAAAAAGAAGAGCATTTTGAACTCAACCATAATATGTCTCAACTGGAAATTCCCAGCACACTGCAAGATTCGCTGATGTCACGCCTGGATAACCTCGGTGATGATAAAGAACTGGCACAACTGAGTGCCACGCTGGGGCGTGAATTTACTTACGAATTATTACATGCAGCCACTCTGCAAAATGAACCCAGCCTGCAATCCAGTATAGGTCGACTTATTAATGCCGAATTATTCATCCAGAGTGGTAACCCGCCAAAAGCACATTACCGCTTTCAACACGCTCTAGTGAGAGAAGCCGCTTATCAATCATTATTGATAAGCACACGCCAAAAATATCACCAGCGCATTTCCACACTCATCAAAGAAAAATTCCCCCAGCTTGTTGCCGATAACCCAGAGATTCTTGCCCATCATTGTACTGAGGCTGGTAACAATGAAGATGCTTTGCATTACTGGTTATCTGCAGGAAATTATGCCATTCGACATTCCGCCAATATCGAAGCCGTCGAACACCTTAATAAAGGCCTTTCTCTGCTCAAGAAAATGCCCGAGTCACCCCAGTTAAATATGCATGAACTTGCATTACAAACCACACGGGGTCTGGCCATCATGATGAGTAAAGGTTATGCCGCACCCGAGGTAGAAAAAGCTTATGCCCGCGCTTACAGTCTGTGCCGCAATATAACAGACACCAATACGGTATTCCCTGTTTTATGTGGTTTATGGGAGTTTTACATTGTTCGCGCTGAGCTGGAAAAAGCCCACAAGCTCGCGAATGAATTACAACAATATGCAACACAATCCAACATCCCGGAATTTTTACTGGAAGCAAAACGCACACTTGGTACCACACTGTTCTGGAAAGGGAATTTTTCGAAAGCATTACAAAACCTTGAACTTCACATCGACCCACAAGCCGGACAGTCTCACCCACATGCAACACTGGTTGCCTACAGCCAGAATGCGCAGGTCGCCTCTCTTGCCAATGCCGCATGTGTTTTATGGTTACTTGGACAAACGGATCTGGCATTAATACGCGGTCAAGCCGCATTGAACCTAGCCAAACGTCTTGCACATCCATTCAGTCAGGCTTACGCTCTGCATTTTATGGGAACGCTATCCCAGCTTTGTGGTGACCACAAAGCCACTTACTGTTACGCAAATGCACAAATTGCGCTGAGTGAGACTTATGGTTTTTCGTTTTGGGCAGCCACTGGCCACATGTTGAAAGCATGGTCGGAATCAACAGAACAACCGGCGGGCAGTATTTGTGAACGCTTCCAACAATCGCTACATGATTATGAAAAATCCGGCAACCGACTCGCACGTTCTTATTTTCAGGCCATCCTGGCAGAGCTTTTGCATAACGCAGGAGAAACCAACAAGGCACGACAAACCATTGAGTCTGCACTGAGGGAAACCGCTTTTACCGGCGAGGGGTTTTTCACCGCAGAACTGCTGCGTATCAAGGGCGATTTTGCCATAGAAAACGATGTCGGCAATTATAGTCTTGCGAAGCAATATTTGAATAAATCGTTAACGATTGCCAAACAACAGAACGCTAATGCCCTCGTACTGCGTACAAAAACCAGCCTTGCCAGACTTCAAGAAAAATTCGCTGCAGCTGGAAAAACACCTTAAAAACAAATCAATATTTTCGCAATTTAGTGTGAGTCATAAAATTCTCAACACTCAGGCATCCAAACCACCATCAACCCCTGACTGGTTTTTGTCACTCGCTGAGATAGTCACCCTATCCGATTGATAAATAGAAAAAATAATTTTTCACTTCAAATGTGGCTGTATGTAGCCTGTCACACTGCCCTATTCCACATCAGCAATACCCGTTTAATTTTATACTGCATTCAATCACAAAAACTTAAAGCGCTTCTTACGTTGGTCGATATGCGTGATAAGCGATGCGTTTCACAACGTTGTACAAAATTGCCGAGCAAGTCACATGAGATACGTTATAACCAGGATGTAAAGACACGAAAAAATGCACAACTATTGGAAAAAACATACGCGCCTGATTTCTATTCATCTGTGGGCGAAACAGTGCGTATTTTATTTTAGTCTTTTTCTACTGACACCAAGCATCATCTTTGCCTCTATCAATCCAGCATTCAACTCAACGACAGAGCAGCAAAAAAGTATTCGTTCTTTCTATGAAACAACAGAATTGGCTGAAGTTATTTGGGTCAACCTGACCAACCACTTCATTACACACTATGAAAATGGCGACTATCAAAATGCGCTTTTTATCGCACAACGTGCCTATGATACCGCCGATAAGAATTTCGGCCTGAATAATGTTAATACAGCTGATGCATTGTTAAAACTTGGCATCATCAAGCATACGTTAGGCAACCTGAACGAAGCAGAAGATCATTTACAACAAGCCTTGCTTATTCTTGAAAGACAACTCGGTCCAAGGCATCCCGATCTCGCAGTTATCATGACAAATCTCGGCAACGTCTATTTTGAGTCGCAACGCCCCGAACTATCCGAAAAATATCATCAACAAGCTTTGAGAATTCGTAAAAATGCCTTCGATGCAGATGACCCTGCAATTGCACAATCAACTTACAACCTGGCTGTGCTATATGAAAACCAGCACAAATATGAACAGGCAGCGACTTTTTATCAGCAAGCAATCAGCTCATGGTCAGCAAGCCTCGGCCCCATGCATCCTTATGTTGGTAACGCACTCAGCAACTTAAGTGGTATTTACAACGTGCAAGGCAAGCACAAAAAGGCCACAAGCATCCTGCAGCGCATGCTTGTTTTCAAGAAATCTGTTTTTGGTGCTCAGCATGAAGAGGTTGCGCAAACACTCATTAACCTGGGTACAAGCTATCTCGAACAAGGTGAGTATAGCCCGGCCAGTCATGCCTACGAAGAGGCTCTGAACATTGCGCAACATGTGCTGGGTTCATCAAACCCGCAACTGGCATTGCTGATGTATACTCTGGCCAGCATTTATCACACCCAGGCTCGTATCGAAGAACAAAATCAGACATCTCTTGAAACCAGTATCATGCCAGCCAACAACGCTTCTGTCCCGACAGACATTGCGCAGCGAAAAACTGCACTTTTTGCACAGGCCTTACCACTTTATAAAAAAGCCGCCGAAATACTCGACGATGGTGAAAATGATACACAATCCGCATTAGATGTCGTCTTGACCGAACTTGCCACATTGTACAAAGAGATTGGCAATACAGATATGGCACAAGCAACCAGGTTGCGCATCACTACACACTAGGAGCCTGTCTGGGGACTCAATTTTCCGAAAATATAGATTTTTGATTTACTGATTTTGCTATTCTCGGACAGGCTCATAGGGGGTGTTAATCAACAATTTATTCAGGCCACGTTCCAGATCAGCCTGAATATCTGTAATCGCTTCCAGCCCTACCGCAACACGCACTAAGCCATCACTAATGCCTGCCTCGGCACGCAATGCAGGATCGACACGGCCATGTGTCGTAGTGGCCGGATGGGTGATAGTGCTTTTGGTATCTCCCAGGTTTGCGGTGATTGATATCAGCTGAGTGTTATCAATCACCTGCCATGCTGCTGCTTGGCCGCCTTTCACTTCAAAAGATAATACGCCACCAAAACCATTTTGCTGCCGCGCAGCCAGCTCGTGCTGGGGGTGTGATGGTAAGCCGGGGTAATTCACCCGGGCAACGGCCGGTTGTTGTTCCAACCATTCTGCCAAAGCCTGTGCATTACGGCCGTGTGCTTCCATGCGAATGCTCAACGTTTCCAGTCCTTTTAAAAATACCCAGGCATTAAATGGGCTCATGCAAGTGCCGCCGGTACGTACCACACCGTGAATATCCCCGCCCACACATTCTTCGGTGCCAACAATGGCGCCACCAATGCAACGCCCTTGGCCATCCAGATATTTAGTGGCCGAATGAATGACAATATCTGCGCCCAACGCCAATGGTTTTTGTAACGCGGGTGTACAAAAACAATTATCTACTACTAACTGGCAATCATGGGCATGAGCCAAGTCTGCCAATGCCCGAATATCCGCAATTTCTGTTATCGGATTTGACGGGGTTTCCAGAAACAGGAACTGGGTTTCGGGACGTATCGCCGCTTCCCACGCAGATAAGTCTGTCAATGGCACATAGGAGGTCTCCACACCAAACCGTGTCAAAATATTATTAAACAACACCACCGTAGAACCAAAAATAGCGCGTGATGAAACAATGTGATCACCCGTCGTCAACAGCCCCAAACAGGTTGTCAGAATTGCACCCATACCAGATGCTGTGGCGACACAACGCTCTCCACCCTCCAGTGCAGCCAAACGTTTTTCAAAAGTGCGTACAGTGGGGTTGGTAAAGCGTGAATAGATGTTACCCGGCTCGTCACCCGAAAAACGTGCTGCGGCTTGCGCTGCACTATTGTACACATAACTGGAAGTGGTAAAGATAGCTTCACCCTGCTCACCTTCGTTGGTACGTTCATGACCGGCTCGTACTGCCAGAGTATCAAATCCGTATTGTTTTTCAGTATCATGTGACATTCGTTGCCTCGCACTTTTCTTACATTGTCAAAATAAGTATTCGCCATCACTCTGCGGGCATAAAAAAACCCGCTCAGCCATCGCCAAAGCAGGTCATTAAACTCATCACCTCGCTTTAGCCGTATTTATTTCGCGCCCGCAAGCTGATTTTCAAATCGGCGCGTTGGAGTAAAGACTAGTAAAACCAGCCAACCTCGTCAAGCTTTTCGCTTTCCTCTTTGCGCTTAAGCCGTATTATGTAACTCAATCACTGCATTATCATCATCATCTGTGTTTTCACGTGCGCCATCGCTGCGCTTGCCTTCGATAAAGTCCAGATAGTCCTGGGTTACATCACCCGTGATATATTCACCATTAAATACGGAGGTATCAAAGCCCTTTATCTCCGGGTTGCCATGGCGGGTGGCTTCAATCAAGTCATCCAAATCCTGATAGACTAGCCAGTCTGCACCAATCACTTCGGCAATTTGTTTGTCGTCCCGGTCATGTCCCACCAACTCATTCACCGATGGCATATCAATACCATACACATTGGGAAAACGCACAGGCGGTGCTGCTGAGGCGAAATACACTTTGTTGGCGCCGGCTTCCCGTGCCATCTGAATAATCTGCTTTGAGGTGGTACCACGCACAATAGAGTCATCTACCAGCAATACATTTTTACCTTTAAACTCCAGTTCAATAGCATTGAGTTTTTGCCGCACGGATTTTTTGCGTTGTTTTTGCCCTGGCATAATAAAAGTACGACCAATGTAGCGGTTTTTGATGAATCCTTCGCGATACACCGTACCCAGTTGGTAGGACAATTGTAACGCCGAGGTACGGCTGGTATCAGGAATTGGAATCACCACATCGATATCGTGTTGCGGATAAACACGTAAAATTTTCTTCGCCAATGCCTCGCCCATGCGCAGTCGTGCCTTGTAAACGGAGATGCCATCAATAATAGAATCCGGTCGCGCAAAATACACATGCTCAAAAATACAGGGGTTGGCTTCCGGTTTCTTCGCGCACTGTCGCGTGCTAAGTTTGCCATTGATGTCGACAAATACAGCCTCACCCGGCGCAATGTCACGCATCAAATGAAAACCCAATGAATCCACAGCGACGCTTTCCGAGGCAATCACGTACTCATTACCCCGTGGTGTTTCGCGTTTGCCAAACACGACAGGGCGAATACCGTGCGGATCTCGAAAACCAACAATGCCGTAGCCAGTAATCATCACCACCACAGCATACGCCCCCTTACAACGACGATGCACGGCAGCCACCGCTTCAAAAATATCGTTGGCATCCAGGGTTAACTTGCCTTCGTGTTGCAGCTCATGAGCGAACACGTTGAGCAGCACTTCGGAATCAGAATCGGTATTGATGTGCCGACGATCAGCACGGAACAAGTCACGCTTCAATTCGGCAGCATTAGTGAGATTACCGTTGTGCGCCAGAGAAATACCAAACGGTGAATTAACATAAAACGGTTGTGCCTCGGCTGAGGAAAAACAACCCGCCGTAGGATAACGCACATGGCCAATGCCCATACTACCCAGCAAACCTCGCATGTGCCGGGTGCGAAACACATCACGCACCAGACCGTTATCCTTGCGTAAATACAGGCGCCGCTTGTCACAGGTGACGATGCCCGCCGCATCCTGACCCCGGTGCTGCAAAACGGTTAGTCCATCGTATAAATTCTGGTTAACGTTTTCCGTTCCAACGATACCAATTATACCGCACATGCAAAATACCTCATCAAAACCTTCATTATCTAATCACTATCCCATTTGTCAGGGTTAACCAGGAATAACGCCACTCATCAATTCCGGCGCTACAGTGTATCGCAACCACAGCGCCAATTTATGAAACACATCGATCAGTGCCGACGCCTGCCACCAGGGATCCTGGGGAATGGTCGTCATGCTCGCCAATAATACCAGCACTGCCACCACCACTACACCACGGGCAACGCCAAAAACCATGCCGATCATGCGATCTGTGCTGGTTAACCCCGTCTTTGCCACCAACGAACCTGCCAGACGATTGATCAATGCAGCAACCACCAGCGTCACTACAAACAAAATGGTGAATGACACCACTACGCGTACTGAGGGGGCAGAAATACCGGTCAACAACAAATCGGCAAAGTCCTTGGCAAAGGTCAAGGCAATCCAAAAAGCAGTCAGCCAGCCCAACAGTGATAACGCCTCTCGCACAAAGCCTCGCATCAAGCTAAACAGCGCGGAGATAATGATGACACCGGGAATGACTATATCGACCCAAATCATAATTGCACCAGACTCCTCAAGGATAGGCCTGCACTAGCCCTTTCAAACCCGATTCTTTAGCCAGGCGCTGGCGCAGTTTATCTGCCGCAGCCTTGCTTAATTCCGGCCCTACACGTACTCGATACACACGGCCAGACTCGCCCTTAATCGATTCTACAAAACTGGCATGCCCCTGCTTACGCAACTTATCGCGCAATGCTTGCGCATTGTTGCGCGCCGAGAAACTGCCCACTTGTACCACCCAGCCACTGAGCTGTCCGGATTCGACAGGAGTGGTCTTTTCTGCAATCGATGGCACCGGTTTGGCCGGTGTTTTCACTATATTTTTTGCCGGAGCAGGTTTGTCAGGCGCAACAGGAAGTACAACTTCATCGTCATCGCCCAGGGGTACCACAGGTGCAGCCGCCACTGGCGGCGCCTTGGGAGCTGTGGGTACAGGTGGAAAACGGAAATCTGGTTCAGGAGGAATATTGCTGCCCTCAATACTGCCACCAAGATCGCCTCTGCCTGATAACAACATGGGGATAAAAATCACCGCCAGCGCCACCAACACCACTGCACCTACTAATCGCTGCTTGAGTTGAATATTCACAAAATGCCTCGGTACCTGATGAAGCGTAACCCTAGAATCTGCAGTTGCACGGCTTAGGGGGTGTTGAACTTTGTGACTGACAAGGTGCAATGAAGACGGGACCATGGATGACCGATCACCCGGCAAGTGAACTTTCCATACCCATAAAACATGGTACTCATCAACATGTCAGTACATCCTCTAAGCAGTCAACTGCGAAACCCAAGGTAATTATACTGCCTCATCCAGCACCGCCGCCACTGTATAAAACGAACCGGTCACCACAATACGGTCCTCTGCCGTGCTGGCCGCCAACGCTGCCTGATAAGCTACCGCAACATCATCAAAAACGTCTATCGAAGCATTGCTGGCCGAGGTTTTCACTGGCCCCGCCAGCAACGCAGCTTGTAATCGCGCGACCGGGGCCGAACGAGGCACTGGCAGAGGTGCGAGATACCAATGGTCCACTACGGAGCATAGCTGCGCCACCACGGAATCAATATCCTTGTCCCCCAGCATACCCAGCACTGCAAACGTGCGGCCCTGGCAATCCTGACACAGCAGATTATTGGCCAGTGCCTGCGCACTTTGAGCATTATGGGCCACATCGAAAATCTGCAACGGCACACCCGGTATAATTTGAAAGCGCCCCGGCAACGACACTGATTGCAAACCTTGCGCAATGGCCGCAGCAGCCACGGGAAAATCCGCTCTCAGAAAAGATACTACTGCCAACACACCCGCTGCATTGTACAATTGAAAATCACCGGATAAAGCTGGCAAAGGCAAACCCTCAAAACGGTGCTGTGAGTTGCTCCAGCTCCAGCGGTCAGCTTTTTGCCCATCAGGCTTTTCAACAAGTCTCTCAACAATGAAGTCTTTCCCCAACAAAGACAGCGGCACCCCCAACGATTCCGCCGTTGCCAACAACGAAGCTGGTGGCTTCGGGTCCGCGCACACTGCTGGCCGCCCCGTACGCAATATACCCGCTTTTTCACGCGCAATAGTCTCACGGTCACTGCCCAGCCAGTCTACATGATCCACATCGATGGCAGTGATCAATGCCACATCGGCATCCAGCACATTCACCGCATCCAACCGTCCGCCCAGCCCCACTTCAAGGATCGCTACATCCACTCCGGCACAGTGCAGAATATCGATAGCGGCAAGAGTGCCAAACTCAAAATAAGTCAAACGAACATCCTTACGAGCCTGATCAATGCGTTCGAAAGATGCACACAGCATGGCATCATCGACCGGCTTGCCAGCAAGTTTGATGCGCTCGTTGTAGCGCAATAGATGCGGTGAGGTGTAACTGCCGACACGATAACCGGCCGCAAGTAAAATAGCCTCCAGCATCGCCACGCTGGAGCCTTTGCCATTGGTTCCAGCCACCGTAATCAAAGTAAAGTCAGGGTGAGCAAGCTTGAGTCGAGCCAGAACAGTGCTCACCCGCTCCAGCCCCAGATCAATCTCTACAGGGTGCAGGGTTTCCTGCCAGGTTAACCAGTTTTTGAGGGTATTAAAGCGCATTTAAAAATGAAACGCGGGCTACGAGCCCATAAACCCGATAGATTTTCCAGCCCCCGGCTTGGCTTTGCATTCTTTTTCCAGTGCGCCTAATAAATAACGTGGTTGAATCGTTTTATTCAGGCTTCGGGATTGACGCACAACCGTCGCAAAATCCCCAGGGGTGAGATTATCAAGTCGCGTCAAATCTGTTTTGTATTGCTCCGTTTCATCTTTGATATTACAACCATGTTCCTCCAGTACTTGCAGAAACAATGTCCACGCTTGCTTGGGCTTCATATAATCAAATTTTATCTTTAGATCAAAACGGCGTAACGAAGCGGCGTCCACAAGATTCAGTAAATTCGTAGAAGCGATAAACACACCATTAAAGCTTTCCATTTGGACCAATAGCTCATTAACCTGAGTGATCTCCCATGAATTTTGAGAGGAACCACGATCCAGGAGAAAACTGTCCACTTCATCAACAAGAAGCACCATGTCATCAGCCTCGGCTTCATCGAACATGGCTGCGATATTTTTTTCTGCTTCACCCACCCATTTGCTGAGAATGTCCGAAGCTTGTTTTTTAAGCAGAGGCTTGTCCAATTGTTCCGCAACATAATGCGCAAAAGCGGTTTTTCCAGTGCCCGGTGCACCATACAGACAAATACGCGCCTGGTGGTTTTGTTGCAGCCCTTTGGTTAACGCTTTTAGATCCTGGTCCGGATTCAAATACTCAAGATTGTAGCGGGTTTCACGACGGATAACCGTGCGAGGCTTACGAGACAAACCCATGACCTGTAGCTTATTACCAATAATCCTTTCTAGGCTCTTCTCCAATTCCTTGGTGTTTTCAGTATTCAGATGGGCCGCAATTTTAGCTGCACTCTCAGCATGTGCTGGCACCAGATGCTCGTGTTCAGCCATTTGCGCCAACCATGTTTCACTCAACCCCAGGTGACCAAGGTATTTATCAAGAATATGCCGACGGATATTGCGTGTAGGAGAGCGTAAATTCAAGACGAAATCAAAGCGACGTAACACCGAGTCATCCAGCTGTACCACACTATTACACAACCAGAATGCTGGGATTGAATTTTCCTCCAGCAATTGATGAACCCAGGCTTTTTTAAAGTCGGGGCGCGTTACATGACCGAATGGGCTAAAACTCACATCGGGAAAAACGTCTTCTATTTCATCAAACAAAATGGCAGACCTTTCCTTATTCGCCAACATTTTCTGTGTCAACTGATAAGCGGAAAAACGATCTTTTCCATCAATAGGGTTACCTTCCATATCCTGCATGGTAATTTCGTATAACTGGAAATCGCAGTATTGACTCAAGGTTTTCACCAATTCCGTTTTTCCAGTGCCAGGCTCACCGTATATCAACACGTTGACCCCCGAGACACCATTCGTTCCCGCCGACTGCAAATAACATGACAATAAATCAATGTCGGTTTTTAAATGAGAAAAATCCTCGATTGACAAATGCGATTGACCCACTATTTTGAAAAAGCACTGCAATATCGCTCTGGGGTTATTTTGCTCTTGTGTCAAAGCGAATTTGATGCTATGCGGGACATCAAAGCAATGATGCAATGAGCGCATGTATGAGCCATTGGTATCCATACGCAACAGCCCCGAAGATATTAATGTCCCATTGCTGCGAACAGCATTTTCAATATCATTATGGGAAATATTCAGAATAACTGACAATGTGTGTTTAATCTGTTCACTATTCATTTCCCCAAGCATCTCGACCAACTGACTAAAACCCATGGACGAATTTGATACGATCACAAATCGTAATATATCGATTTCACACTGCGTCAGGTTTAATGATTTTTGCAGGACAGCAATATTCGCGGAAAAAATATCTCCTGGAGAAACATGCATCTGCTCTTCCAAGGTTTTTAGTGCGTCACACACACGTTCAAATATTACTTTTTTTTCAATCCCTTCTTTCTGATGAAATTCAGACAACCCTAAAGTGTGCAAAAACTCCTGATCATGAAAACCACCATAACGTTCAAAAAACCGATTGAATACATTGAGCCGAACTAGAATGCGTAAATTCCAAAGTTTCAGCAATGGATTATCGCCTGGTGCTTTGTAGGTATCTGCATTGGAGGAAAGTTGATTGTCATCATTTAACAAGGTCATAGTTCAACACCGAAAGATGGTCTATCTAAGGACAGAAGGTTGTAGTTTTAGGCGGGTAGGGAGCATTCCATACACCACGAACCGATAATGGGTTATCAAGCATAAATTATTGATAACGATAAAGTAATTTTGGTGCGTAAAACGCACCCTACTCGCCTGAAGCATTACATGAAATGTTGACTTGAATTGCAAAATACTGTGGATATGCCATTTATCCATTCTGTTTTGTTTATCTCAGATGACGCTGGTGGACGTGGTCATAACATCCTTCCTTACTTTTTGCTTGAATCTACGTGTAATGGTAGAAATTGGCTCACAGGTGTTATTTTGCTTTGGCAGGTTGTCAACGACTTACTGTTAGCTACAGTTTTTAACCGGTAACGAATACGAACTAAATCTGAGCACCAAATAGGAAAGTTATTGCTCGCCCATTCTAAGGCGCAGGCTGCCCCGTCAACATGGCCAACAAACTGGCAATACGGTCACGTAAATCACGCCGGTCGACCACCATGTCTACCGCACCCTTTTCCTGTAAAAACTCGCTACGCTGGAAACCTTCCGGCAGGGTTTGGCGCACAGTCTGCTCGATGACTTTCGGTCCGGCAAAACCGATCAACGCCTTGGGCTCCGCCACATGCACATCACCCAGCATGGCAAGACTGGCCGACACGCCACCCATCGTGGGGTCGGTCAATACGGAAATATACGGAATACCCTGTTTACTGAGTTTCGCCAGAGCCGCACTGGTCTTGGCCATCTGCATCAGCGAAAACAGTGCTTCCTGCATGCGTGCGCCACCACTGGCAGAAAAACACACCAGCGGAATATTATGTTCCAGCGAAGTATTCACCGCGCGTACAAAACGCTCACCCACCACCGAGCCCATGGAGCCGCCCATGAACTTAAATTCAAAGGCCGCCGCCACCAGCGGTACTCCCTGTACCTGTCCCATCATGCTCACCAGGGCATCCGTCTCCCCCGTGGTTTTTTGTGCTTGGATCAGTCGGTCTTTATATTTTTTAACATCTCTAAATTTAAGCACGTCAACCGGAATCACTTCCGCACCGATTTCCACGCGAGGTTCTTCATCGAGAAAAATATCCAGGCGACGACGCGCACCCACCCGCATGTGATGATCGCACTTGGGGCAAACATCCAGGTTGCGTTCCAATTCTGCACGGTACAGTACGGCGCTACACACTGTACATTTGGCCCAAATGCCTTCAGGCACAGCCTTTTTCTGGCCGCTCTGAGTGCTGATTCTTGATGGGATTAATTTTTTTAGCCAGCTCATGCTTATTTCCTAAATCCAGCTACATCGTTTAGTAATATTGTAAAAACTTGAGAGTTCATTTTCATTGGCCGCCATACAACCGGTTATTTCCTTCTATGTACCATCTTTGTGAAAGCCATGATTGTATTATGGTATCCCCATAGTGCAATTTGGTTTTGTTGGCACTAGCTGATTATCTTCTAAATATTTTACAAATACCTCATTTATTTTCCAGGCATTATTTTCAAGTAAATACGGAATATTAATAATTAATTTTTTTTCCGTATCTGTTGCACCCGTAACCAACAAACATGCCGTATTACCTTTGATATCCTGTTCCATAGATAGTATGTTGTTCATTTCACTGGAAAATCGAATAGAAAAAATTATCGCATTTTTATTTCGTTTATTATTCTCAGAATCATCTGCCAAAATATCTATACCTTCAGCCACTCTGGCACGAGACCAATATTTCATAAGCAAATCTTCATCTGAACTATTTGAAAGAGAACTGATATATTCCTTATAAACATCACTGGGTTTATCTTGCTTCTGAACAGGTAATTGAGTGACGCAACTAATTAAAAACAAAAACGATCCAAAGCCAATAAAAACACCATATTTATATCTCACTGCATTATTCTCTGTAGCTCTCTGTCCCGAAGCACTCTACTACGATCTTTTAAAGCCCTGGCGGCAACACACAGTATCCCAGAGCAACTCAAAACAAGTTTTTCAATATCAAAACTGCCAGAAACCACTAACGTAGCGAACCCTACCTTAAACGATCCAGTATATCTAATAGCTCCATTATCATTCCTACCAAAACTAACCGAGATATATTTTACGGCTACACCCAGCTCTTCTAAAACGGGGCTTCCGTTGAACACTACAACACCTGTTTTACCTGTTAATTTTGCATTTCCATCTTGATCTACTGTTAATCTAAAATTTCCTTTACTTCGAACGATTTTCATCGCTACGCTCTTATTTTCATCAATTGATAGAGCTATTAACTTTGCTATTGTGACCTTTAATTTTATATCTGATGCCATTTCACGCTTCCTTTACCTGACATCTGAACAAAGATAATATTCCGTACAGATACCATCACAAGATACACTATTGTCTGGCTTCCAAAGGATACGCTCTACTATTAAAATACCGAGCTTTGTTAGAGGCATGTCACAAAAATCAAGCATCCATCCCCGTTCGCATCTGCATCAGCAATCCGGCAATTTCTGTGTCGATTCTATCGTGTTGACCAGCAGCCTGCTCTACTTTTTGCACCAAGGCACTGCCGACGACCACGGCATCCGCCACGGCGGCGACAGCGGTGGCGGATTCAGCGTCCTTGATGCCAAAACCAACGCCTACTGGCAGGTCAGTATGTTTACGAATCTGCTCCAGTTTATTAGCCACGGCCTGCACATCAAGATTGCCGGCACCAGTGACGCCTTTCAATGCGACGTAATAGACGTAGCCTTTGGCGGCCTCACAAATGAGCTTGATACGTTCGTCATCCGAGGTAGGAGCCAGCAGGAAAATGGGGTCAAGTTGTTGTGAGCTGAGTGCAGCCACCAGCTCGTCGGCTTCTTCGGGTGGCAAATCTACGGTGAGCACTCCGTCCACACCGGCTTGCGCAGCAGCCTCGGCAAATACTGAGTATCCCATCACTTCCACCGGATTAAGGTAGCCCATAAGCACCACCGGGGTGTGACTGTCCTGCTGGCGGAATTCAGCCACCATGGCCAGTACATCACGCAGGCTAACGTGGTGTTCCAGCGCTCGCTCAGCGGCACGCTGAATCACTGGGCCATCAGCCATGGGGTCGGAAAACGGCACACCGAGTTCGATGATGTTGGCACCAGCGTTGACCATAGTGTGCATCAACGGCACGGTAACGCTGGGCTCGGGGTCACCCGCCGTCACATAGGGGATCAGCGCCTTGCGATGCTCGTTTTTTAGTTTGTCGAAACAGTTTTTGATACGACTCATGTTGTTATTTCCAATCCAATAAATTGAGCGGCATCCAGGTTTTGGTCAGATTCGCCGATTCAACGCAGAGGCTACAGGAGCACAGAGGCACAGGAAATTTTCATCATCGTCCTCTCGTCTGCCACTGCGAATTCTGCGTTTATTACAGGGAATATCATCAAATCTCGATGCCTTCCAGCGCAGCTACGGTATGAATGTCTTTATCACCCCGGCCAGAAAGATTAACAATGATGATTTGCTCCTTGTCCATGGTGGGTGCCAGCTTGGTGACATAAGCCAGCGCATGACTGGATTCCAGCGCAGGGATGATGCCTTCGATACGGGTCAGATCGTGGAAGGCTTGTAGTGCCTCATCATCGTTGATAGCCACGTATTTGGCACGACCAATATCCTTCAACCAGGCATGCTCGGGGCCAACGCCAGGGTAATCCAGCCCGGCGGACACAGAATGCGTTTCGATGATTTGGCCGTCGTCGTCTTCCATCAAGTAGGTGCGATTGCCGTGCAGCACACCGGGGCGACCCGCGCACAGCGGAGCGGCATGACGACCAGAATCCAACCCATCGCCCGCCGCTTCGACGCCGTAAATAGCCACCTCCTGGTCGTCAAGGAAGGGATAAAACAGGCCGATAGCGTTGGAACCACCACCCACGCAGGCAACCAGCGCATCGGGCAAACATCCGGTTTTCTGCTGAATTTGTTCACGCGCCTCACGGCCGATGATAGCCTGAAAATCACGCACCATGGCCGGGTACGGATGGGGTCCGGCGACGGTGCCGATGATGTAAAAAGTGTCGTCAACATTGGTAACCCAATCCCGCATCGCCTCGTTGAGCGCATCCTTGAGCGTTTTGGAGCCAGACTCTACTGACACCACTTCTGCGCCCAGCAATTTCATGCGATAGACGTTGATGGCCTGACGTGCGATATCCACCGCTCCCATATAAATCACGCATTTCAGTCCTAACCGTGCAGCAACCGTTGCCGTAGCGACACCATGTTGGCCTGCGCCGGTCTCGGCAATGATTCGGGTCTTGCCCAGGCGTTTAGCCAACAGAGCCTGGCCGATGGTGTTATTCACCTTGTGCGCACCGGTGTGATTAAGGTCTTCGCGCTTGAGATAAATCTGTGCGCCGCCGAGCTGACGGGTCCAGCCTTCAGCTAGATACAACGGCGAGGGACGCCCCACGTAATTTTGTAAGTCTGCATCCAGCTCGGCGATAAAGTCAGGATCAGTAAGATATTGATCGTAAGCATCCTGCAATTCTTGCAACGGCACCATCAGTGTTTCGGCCACAAAACGACCACCGTAGGGACCAAAGTGGCCTCGGCTGTCTGGTGCCCGACCAATGAGTTTGTCTCCTGTTTTCATTTCTTCTATCTGTGACACATTCACTACCTTTGCTCTAGGAGCCTGTCCGAGAATGAGAAGTCTGCTGCGGAAAAGCCATTTTGAGGCCGATTTTCCGTTCATTTTCGTTAAATAGAGCCACTATTCACCTAAAATGCTCGCGACGACTTTTACTCTCGGACAGGCTCCTGGTTATTTAATTCGACGCATCCGCCGCACGCACTGCGGCAACAAAGTCCGCCATTTTACCCCAATCCTTGATGCCTTTCTCTGCCTCGACACCGCCGCTCACATCCACGGCATAGGGCCGCACGGTACGAATGGCTTCGCCAACATTGTCAGCGCTCAACCCTCCGGCAAGTATCACCGATGTCGGCAAATCACCCGGCACCCGTGCCCACTCAAAAGACTCGCCAGTACCACCCGGCAGAGCTGGATGCCAGGCATCCAGCAACAGGCCGCCAGATTGTGAATGTTTGTTTGCCTCGGCGTACAAATCCACACCGTCACACATACGGATTGCTTTGATGTATGGCCAGCTGAAACTGGAGCAAAACTCAGGGGGTTCGTCACCATGAAATTGCAGTAAATCCAATTTCACCTGTTCCAGCACGCTACGAACTTCATCCGCCGAGGCATTCACAAACAGGCCCACCGATGTCACAAACGGCGGCAGGGCAGCCAATACGGAGCAGGCTTGCTCAACACTGACATTACGCGGGCTTGGGCCATAAAACACCAAGCCAATGGCATCAACCCCCAGTGCTGCTGCATGTTGCGCGTCTTCCGGGCGGGTGATGCCGCATATTTTGATGCGAGTGGTCATAAACACCGAAGACTAAACGTAATGGAGGAACCTCGCAGGTTACCAGACCAACCGGGTGGGCGGAACCTGCGGGATGCCAAACTCGGGGGGATATTCCACGTTCATGAAATAAAGCCCGTATGGTGGTGCGGTAACGCCACCCTGGGTACGGTCACGAGTCTCCAGCACGTCCCGACTCCAATCCACAGCCTGCTCACCTGCACCGATGGCCATCAACACCCCGGCGATATTGCGCACCATATGTTGCAGAAAGGCATTGGCTTCGAGATCAATAATGATCAAGTCTTCCTGGCGTTGCACGTCCAACTGATACAGGGTGCGCACCGAACTGTGCGCCTGACAGGCAACTGCGCGATAGGCATTAAAATCATGTTCGCCCAGCAAATGTCGGGCAGCCTGTTGCATGCGCTGTTCATCCAGGTCTCGGTGGTCCCACGCCACCCGTCTGGCAGCGAAGGTGGGCCGCACTTCACGATTGACGATCACATAACGATAACGCCGACGCACAGCGCCAAAGCGTGCGTGAAAATCCTCGGCTACTGGTCTGGCCCACCGCACAGAAATCGTCTTATCAATATTGGCGTTGGTGCCGCACACCCAGGAACGCTCACTACGCTCAGCACTGGTTTCAAAATGAACCACCTGACCGCAGGCATGCACACCGGCGTCGGTACGGCCAGCGCAAATCACCTTTATCTCTGCATTGGCAACATGGGACAATCCCGCTTCCAGTGCTCCCTGCACCGTCGGTAAGTCCTGCTTCTGAGCTTGCCAGCCACAAAAATGACTGCCGTCGTATTCGACACCCATGGCGATACGCGTCACTTTATCCTGCATCCGTCATAATAAGTTTCACTGCCAGTAACAAGGTCGCCAGTAACACAGGAATAGCCCACTGCAACAAAGGAGGATGTGACTGTTCAGGCAAGGTAACTGTCTGCAAAGGCATATGTTCTGCATCATCGATCACTTTAGCAAAAAGACGGTGAGCAGTTTTGGCAATGGCCATCAGTTTTGGTTCAGCAAACGTTGATTCAGAAGGCTGAGGCTCAATAGGCTTTATCACAACAGTTTCGGAAATTTCATCGCGCGTTTCATGCCGGTAGGCTGTGCGTAACACACCCACCGCAGCCAGTGTCAACGAGATGCGCACGGCCAATCGTTCATGAGATAAACCCAGCCATGATAGCGGTCGCAGGCACCAGCTCACTGCGGATAAAAATTCAGTTTGTTCGGTACTCCCAATCAACATATTCACCGCTGCAACGATCAACACCAGCACGGCAATACGCAACAACCCCTGCAACAAGCCTTCCTGCGTTGGCCCCCAGAACACGTCTGGCAATAGCAATATTCCCGGAGTGAAAAACAAATACACCACGAAAATCGATAAAAACAACCAACGCAGGCGTTTTAGCATCTTCAACACATTGTGTAATTGCGTGGGCACGCCCCGGACAAACTCAAACAGATATAACGATGCCACCAGAATAAAACCTGCCAACAGCACGGGCTTGGCACCCATCGCCATCGCGGTACCAAAGACCAAAAAACAGACGATTTTGATGACAGCATGCATAAGGACACATTTTAACCCAAATTCTGCAAGTGCCGCATCGCATAAAAAAGGCGCAGACCTACAGGTCTGCGCCTTTTTTATATTATCAGACGTACCTATTGTACATCTGAAAAATCAGGCTGAGCAGTTACACCAGATTCAAGCTTAGGCAATTTGCGACAGCAACTCCTCGGCCTGTTTCTTCTGTGTGCTATCACCCTCTTCCATAACTTCTTCAAGGATACTGCGCGCACCATCAGCGTCACCCATGTCTACATAGGCTTTGGCCAAATCCAGTTTAGTGCCAATTTCATCAACTTCACCGAAAGCATCATCACTTAATTCATCACCAAGCTCATCCACACTTTCTATTCTGTCATCAATTCTTGTATCGTTGACCGGCTCTTCCGTAACAACAGCTGCGTCGATGTCACCAAGATCAAAATCCAGGCTGCCATCATCATCCGCTGATGCCACGACTGTCTCACTATCACCACCAGAAGCAGAATCAGTGTCCAGATTGAAATCCAGGGAAGAAACATCAAAATCCAGACTGTTGTCATCGTCGTCTTTTTTCGCTGGTGCATCTTTTTTTGTTGCAACACTGACATCAGAATCCATGTCCATATCGAAATCAAGACTATTGTCGGCATCAAGTGCATCTTTTTTTGTTGAAACACTGACATCAGAATCCATGTCCATATCGAAATCAAGGCTGTTGTCGGCATCAAGTGCATCTTCTGCAACACCACTATTGGCTGCCACTTCTTCCAGCCCGGCAAACATTTCATCGGCTTTTACATCACTCGCGGCAGTGTCAACATCAAGACTATCGGTATCGATATCAAAATCGAAGTCCAGCAAGTCATCATCACCCGCATCGACGCCAGCACCCTCTTCCAGATCTTCCTTCAACGCCTCAGCGGAATCACCACCAAACAAATCACTGCCCGGACATAACTGCGCACCCATGGTAACAACCTTGGCCCATATAGGATCAGACTCATTACCCAGTGCATCGTGTAATTCCTGTGCCTGCTGCTCAAAAGATTCACGATTCTTGGCTGCAAAGAACACTTCCAACATTTTCAGTTTAATCTCATGACGATCCGGTTCCTTTTCCAGTGCCTCCCTAAGAATATCTTCGGCTTGCTGATGACGACCATAGGCCAAATAGACATCAGCTTCAGAAATAGGATCAACATCAGCGGCATCGGTTTCGATACCACTCATGCCGCTCATTTCACTCATGGCGAAATCGCTGACCATGGAGCTTTCACCACCACCCATAGATTCTGCCGTTGCGCCCGCGTTATTGTCCATACCCCCTACATTCAGAATGCTCTCTTCAAAGCCATCCTGCATCTTGCGGCGGCGCTGAATCACTGCGGCGATAATTATAAGCAACAGCAAACCAAGCCCCCCGTACATCACCATGGGGTCATCCAGCAGACCCGGCTCTGCTTCAGATGCTGGCGTGGACGCAGGTTCAGCGACTTTTTCTTCCTCAGCAGGTACTTCAGCTTCGACACCTTCTTCGCCCAAAGCCTCTTCTTCGACGACAGCCTCCGGGGTCGGCATTTCCGCTTCAGTCGACTCAGGTTCAATACCTGCCTGCGCCTGTAACACCTGCATCTCATCATCCTTGAGCATGATGAGTCGTTGCATGGCCTCTAACTGCTCTTCCATTTCCATCAAACGGGATTTCAACTCATCCGTTTCTTGACGATTAGCGTCCAGTGCCTCGGCAGCCAGCAGCAAATCCTCACGCAGCTGATCTACGTTCTCGTCACCAGCACCACTGCCTGCGCCTTTGGAACCGGGGGCAACCAGTTTGAGACTGGCCTGATCTCCAGCTCTACCAGAGCCTGAACCTTCACCCCGGGCAACCTGGCCACCCGTCGACGCATCAGCCTGACGTACCAGTTTTCCGCTCTTCCGAGCCCGCCACTCACTGTGTTGACGATTAATTTCTGCATTCGCTTCAGCAACTGAAAACGCAGACAAATCATTAACATCATCAACACGCAGCACATAACCCGCTTTGAGCTGGTTCACATTGTCGCCGTAAAAGGCATTAGGATTGTTCAGCACCAGGGCTAGCATCATCTGATCAACCGAGATGCCACTGGGACGCATCTGGTTGGCAATTTCGTAAAGGGTATCGTTGTATTGCACCGGGCCGTAAATCAGCTCACCGGGTTGACGGGGAACAGGGGCCATTGTTGCACGAGAGCGAATCGGTGCGGGACGTGCAGCCGGGGCAGGTGCGCTACGAGTAGACTCTGCTTGAGTCGTGACGGCAGCCTGCTGCACCGGAACAGGGGTTTCATCAGATAACACTGGCGGGTCTACCAGCACAGTAAATTCACGCAGGATACGGCCACGCGGCCAGCGAGCTTCAACGACAAAATCCAGGAAAGGTTCAGTAACAGTCTCGGTGGTGGTCAGATGAACGTAGGCTGTACCGTTTTTACGACGGATTACCTCAAAATTGATTTTGGTAAGAAAAAAAGCCCGGTCAGCGCCAACGCGTTGAAAATCTTCTGTTGAGCCCAGCTTGACCGTCAAATTATTCAAATCGCCTTTTTGTACTGAAAGCAACTCTATCTGCGCATTCAGAGGCTGATTGAGTGACGACTCCATCGCAATGTTGCCCAAACCCAGTGCGTGTCCCACTGCGGGAATCAACATTGCCAAAATGGCCATGACCGGTGCCCATCGTTTTGCCGGTGTCAACAGCTTTGCCGGTGCCGATAGCTTACTCATAGTTACTCCCGTTTTTAGTTATTCAGCTTGCCTGCTGATTCCCCATATTCAGGAAACCCACCACAGCATCGGCAACCTGAAGGAATTGTTTAGAAATATTAGGCAATTAGAGCAAAGAATCAGAAGCAACTATAGCTTACAAGCCCTTTTTTACCAACAACTCAAGGATTTGCACACAATTTAGTGCTGCACCTTTGCGCACATTATCGGCAACTACCCACAAACTTAAACCACAGGGATGAGAAATATCATCGCGAATACGACTCACGAATACCGCGTCCGCACCCGCCGCATGCGTGACAGCCGTGGGCGAATTGCCCGGCTCACCATCGTCCAGCAACTCTACCCCCGGTGCCTGTCGCAATAAGTCACGTGCCTCGTCTGCACCCAGCTTCGCACCCGTTTCCACATGCACGGCCTGAGAATGGCCAAAAAATACAGGAGCCTGCACCGTGGTCGGGTTGATGAAGACATCGTCATCAGCAAGGATTTTTTGCACCGCCCGAAACATTTTCATTTCACATGACAAATAGCCGTTGTCTTCAACACCTGCGACTTGCGGTAAAACATTAAAAGCAATTTGCTGCGGAAACATTTTACGTTTAGCGTCCTGCATATTCAACAAGGCAATCGTCTGGCTGGCAAGCTCATCCATGCCGGGTCTGCCTAATGCTGTCACTGCCTGACAACTAACCACATTTATACGCTCGATACCAACGGCATCATAGATAGGTTTAAGTGCCACCAACATTTGTATCGTCGCACTATCAGGGCTGGCAATAATGTTACGTTGAGTATAACCAGCAATCGCTTGTGGATTCACTTCCGGGATCACCAGGGGCACATCGTCATCATCCGTAAACTGCGCCGAGGTATCAATCACCACACAACCTGCCGCAGTAGCACGTGGTACATATTCCGCAGAGACCTCATCATTCGCACAAAACACCGCAACATCCACCTGCGAAAAATCAAAATCCACTACATCCTTTACCGTATGATACTTGCCATCCAGGCCTACTTTTTTCCCGGCTGTACGCATACTTGCCAATGGAAAAAAGTTGTTCACGGGAAATTTTCGCTCTACCAAGAGTGACACAAAGAGCTCACCCACCAGACCGGTTGCGCCCACTACAGCCACATCAAAATTTTTACTCACAGTTTTTATGTCCAACGTTTATGCTATTAATTTAGGGGTGTTCTCAACTTATGCTTCCAGCAACAACCGTAACATACGACGCAGTGGCTCCGCTGCCCCCCATAGCAACTGATCACCCACAGTAAAAGCAGATAGATAATCGTTACCCATAGTCAGCTTGCGCAACCGCCCCACAGGCACGATCAACGTACCGGTAACCGCAGATGGGGTTAGATCTCTCATCGTAACATCACGTTCATTAGGTACTACTTTCACCCAATCGTTTGCCTGCGCCAGCATATGATAAATTTCATCCAGCGGCACATCCTTTTTCAGTTTGATTGTCAATGCCTGACTGTGACAACGCATAGCAGCAATGCGCACACAGATACCATCGATAGGAATGACTTTATCCGTGCGACCAAGAATTTTGTTGGTCTCCACCTCAGCTTTCCACTCTTCACGAGTCTGGCCACTGTCCAGCTGGGAATCCAACCATGGAATCAGACTACCTGCCAACGGTACCCCCCAATTGTCTTTGGGGTAGCCATCAGAACGCAGAAAATCAGCCAGTTTTTTATCGATGTCCAGTATTGCTGCGGCCGGATCTTCGTTAAGTTCTTTGACCGAGTCGTTAATCGCCCCCATCTGCCGAATCAGTTCCCGCATATTCTGCGCACCGGCACCAGAAGCAGCCTGATACGTCATGGGTGAAATCCATTCCACCAAATCATTTTCAAACAGGCCACCAATGGCCATCAACATGAGGCTCACCGTGCAGTTACCACCGACAAAGGTTTTGGTGCCGTTAGCCAGACCACTTTTGATAACATCGAGGTTTACTGGATCAAGCACGATGATGGCATCGTCCATCATGCGCAGAGTAGAGGCTGCATCAATCCAGTAACCGTCCCAGCCTACCTTGCGTAACTTCGGATAGATATCTCCGGTGTAATCACCGCCTTGGCAAGTGATAATCACATCCATTGCTTTCAGCTCATCGATAGATTTGGCATCCTTTAACAGCGGTACCTCTTTACCAATGTCCGGGCCCGGTTGACCGGTTTGTGACGTGGTAAAAAATATCGGTTCGATAAAGTCAAAATCGTTTTCATCGCACATACGCTGCATAAGCACCGAACCTACCATGCCTCGCCAACCTATTAATCCGACTTTCTTCATGTTCTCATTACCTGTCTGTTTGATATTGAGTATTAAACATTTAGCGTGATAAAGCCGCCACAACCGAAGCACCCATCTCGCTGGTACTTACCTTTTGCATACCATCACTATAAATATCTGCGGTACGCAAACCCTGATCCAGTACTTTTTCTACGGCTGTCTCGATACGTTCCGCCATGACAGTCTCATTCAATGAATAACGTAACATCATCGCCGTGGATAAAATCGTCGCCAATGGGTTAGCCACATTCTGTCCGGCAATGTCAGGAGCCGAACCATGAATAGGCTCATACATACCTTTGCCATTGGCATCCAGTGAGGCCGAGGGCAACATGCCAATAGATCCCGTCAGCATGGCGGCACAATCGGACAAAATGTCACCAAACATGTTGGTAGTGACCATCACATCAAACTGCTTCGGTGCACGTACCAGCTGCATCGCCGCGTTGTCCACATACATGTGCGACAACGCCACTTCAGGATAATCTTTGGACACATGCTCCATCACTTCGCGCCACAATTCTGTACATTCCAGTACGTTGGCCTTGTCCACGGAGCAGACTTTTTTACCGCGTTTCATGGCGATATCAAACGCAGAACGACCTATGCGATCAATCTCGGACTCCGAATACACCAGCGTATTAAAACCTTGTCTCTCACCGTTATCGAGAGTACGTACACCGCGCGGCTGACCAAAATAAATACCGCCAGTGAGTTCGCGCACAATCATGATGTCCAGCCCAGCAACCACTTCCGGTTTAAGTGTGGAAGCATCGGCTAACTGCTCGTAGAGAATCGCGGGACGCAAATTGGAAAACAGCTCCAATTCTGCACGCAAACCCAACAGACCTTTTTCCGGGCGCACGCTGATATCCAGTGACTCCCATTGGTAACCACCCACCGCGCCCAACAGAATGGCATCGGACTCTTTGGCCAGCGCCAGCGTATCATCGGGTAATGGTTTGCCGCTGGCTTCGTAACCGGCACCACCGACAGGGGCTTCGTTCATTTCGATATCGAGACCATCGGCGCGCAGGCACTCTAGCACCTTGAGCGCTTCCGCGACAATTTCCGGGCCGATGCCGTCACCGGGTAAAACTGCAATTTTTTTCATTGATCCAACTCCAATATTTAAATGTGGATTAAACGCTAAAAACACGCCACTTGTCAGAGCCACGACAAGATAACTTCCCTTAATGTACGGGGATACTTATCCGGAGAGTTAAGCTCCTGGATTCCGGCTAAAAACATACCGGAATGACGGTGTTCTCAGTAAAAAATGCTAATAGAGTAATTCAGCCCTTAATTCACATTTAACGCAGAGCTCGCAGAGACACAGAGAAAACAATTCAAAAAAACGCTGCACCTCCGTGTCCCCTGCGTTGACATACTCTTCTCAAAACAACCACGGTGCTTCTGTACTCCGCCGTGTTTCATAAACACGAATATCGTCCACATGCTGCAAGGTGAGGCCGATATCATCCAGCCCATTCAACAAACAATGTTGACGAAATTCTTCCACATCAAAAGCAATGCTCTTGCCATCCGGCGTGATGATGGTCTGCGCCTCAAGGTCAACGCCTAACTCATAGCCCTCGTTAGCCGCCACGGCCTGAAATAACCCATCCACCACCTGAGCATCAAGCACAATGGGCAAAATACCGTTCTTGAAGCAGTTGTTGAAAAAGATATCCGCGTAACTGGGCGCGATAATGACGCGAAAGCCGTAATCAAGCAACGCCCAAGGCGCGTGTTCACGCGAGGAACCACAACCGAAATTTTCACGCGCCAACAGGATGCTCGCACCCTGGTAACGTGGCTGGTTGAGCACGAAGCCCGGGTTTAACGGCCGGGAGCTGTTATCCATGCCCGGTTCGCCGTGATCAAAATAGCGCCACTCGTCGAACAGGTTAGGACCAAAACCCGAACGTTTGATGGACTTCAAAAACTGCTTGGGAATAATCGCATCTGTGTCCACGTTAGAACGATCCATTGGGGCCACCAAGCCTGTCATCTTTTCAAACTTTTCCATTTTATGATTCCCCCATCTCTCTTACATCAACAAAGTGACCAGCCACTGCCGCCGCTGCCGCCATGGCCGGGCTCACAAGATGGGTACGCCCGCCCTGCCCCTGACGCCCCTCGAAGTTTCGATTCGAGGTAGAGGCACAACGCTCACCCGGTTCCAGTCTGTCGGCATTCATCGCCAGACACATGGAGCAACCGGGCTCCCGCCATTCAAAACCAGCGTCGATAAAAATTTTATCAAGCCCTTCTTTTTCTGCCTGCTCTTTCACTAAACCGGAACCCGGAACGACCATTGCTAATGTCACATTACCCGCCACCTTTCGTCCTTTGGCCACGACTGCCGCCGCACGCAAGTCTTCGATACGCGAATTAGTACAGGAGCCGATGAAAGCTTTATCAATGGTGATATCGTTAATGGGTGTGTTGGCTTCCAATCCCATGTAAACCAATGCAGCCCGCATACCGTCAGCTTTTACCGTATCACTTTCCTGCGCTGGATCAGGCACGCAGCCATCGACCGAAACGACCATTTCCGGTGACGTTCCCCAGGTGACCTGCGGCTGAATATCCGCACCGCTAATGCGCACTACGTGATCAAATTGTGCATCGTCATCCGAATGTAATTCATGCCACGCAGTTACTGCCGCTTCCCATTGCTCACCCATCGGTGCATAGGGACGCCCTTTTACATAATCAATAGTCTTTTGATCCACCGCCACCATGCCTGCACGCGCACCACCTTCAATCGCCATGTTGCACACGGTCATACGACCTTCAATGGAAAGATCACGAATACCCTCGCCGCCAAACTCTATGGCGTAACCGGTGCCACCCGCCGTACCAATTTCACCGATAATGGCCAACACAATATCCTTGGCAGTTACACCCGGTCCCACCGTACCGTCAATGCTCACCAACATGTTTTTCGACTTACGCTGAATCAGGCACTGCGTGGCCAATACATGCTCTACTTCAGAGGTGCCAATACCGTGGGCCAAGGCACCCAACGCACCATGGGTGGAGGTATGCGAATCACCACACACCAACGTCATACCAGGTAATGTTGCACCCTGCTCAGGACTGATCACATGTACGATGCCCTGACGGATGTCATCCATCTTGAATTCAGTAATACCAAATTCATCGCAATTTTGATCCAGGGTCTCTACCTGCAAACGTGCAACAGGGTCGGTAATACCCTGCAATGTCCGCCATTGCTGCTTAAAGGGATCGTTCCCCTTTGATAAAGTCGTCGGCACATTGTGATCCGGTGTGGCAAGATTGGCATCCACCCGCCACGGCTTGCGGCCCGCCAGACGTAGCCCTTCGAAGGCCTGTGGCGAAGTCACTTCATGTACCAAATGCCGATCAATATAAAGCAGACAGGTACCATCATCCTGGGTACGCACTACGTGGGCGTCCCACAATTTGTCGTAAAGGGTTTTGCCAGCCATTGCTCTTTCCTCGCTTTTTTCTGCTTCGTTTTCAGTCTTCATCCAATCTGTTGGAGGGCATTTTAGTTCAAGCGAAAAATAACAACAATTCTATTTTTTAATGATTTGCATTCCATATAGGAATGGCTAAAATGAATCTCATGGACACAGCCAATCTGCAAACCTTCATCGCCGCTGCGGAACTGAAATCTTTTTCACTCGCCGCCGAACAGCTCTATCTTACCCAGCCTGCGGTCAGCAAACGAGTGGCTACTTTAGAAGCAGAACTTGGCACAACATTGTTTGATCGTATTGCCCGTCGCGTCAGCCTTACCGAGGCTGGTCGCGCATTGCTGCCACGCGCCAAAACCATCCTGCGTGAAATAGAAGACAGTCGCCGGCTGATTTCAAACCTCACAGGCACAATGGCCGGGCAACTCAATATTGGTACCAGTCACCATATCGGTCTGCATCGATTACCACCAGTGCTTCGGCAGTTCAGCAAGAGCTACCCTGACGTGGTACTCGATCTGCAATTTATGGATTCCGAAGCCGCCTGCCGTGCAGTACAAACAGGCGATCTCGAACTGGGCATTGTCACCCTGCCGCTGGAACCGCTTGCTGACTTAAAAAGTGAACTCATCTGGCCGGACCCGCTGGACATCGTGGTGGCTCGCGAGCATCCGCTGGCCAAAAAATCCAGGCTTGATTTTCAACAGCTCGCGGAACACCCCGCAATTCTGCCCTCCCCTAGCACTTATACCCGGCAATTGCTGGAACGTAGTGTTGCCCAGGCTGGAGGAAAACTCGTCGCAAGTATGACCACCAATTATCTTGAAACTATCAAAATGATGGTGAGCGTGGGGTTGGGTTGGTCAGTGCTGCCGCGCAGCATGTTGAACGAAGAACTGCTTACCATGAAAATACGTGGGATAAAATTGACGCGCCAACTGGGAGTTGTGCGCCATCAAACGCGTACCTTGTCGAATGCGGCAAGTGCGATGATCAACACATTACAAGCACAAATTTAATCCATAAAAAAAGCCTCGGGATACGAGGCTTTTTTCATAACAGAAGATTCACTCACTAAAATTGCACACCCACACTGAGGAATGCAATATCTGACTCAATGGCTGTCAGCTCTAATTCCAACTGCGCAATACCGATACCAAAACCCAGACCGATGCCATAAGAAACACCGCTGTCTGTTTCAGATGTAGAACCGATAGTGACTTCCTCATTAACCAAACCACCCTTGGCCTTAAAATATATAGGCCCACCCGTACGAAAAGCGAGATACAATGCTTGCGTATCAACTTCCACTTTATTTCCGGCGAATTTTCCATCACTCGTGGTCGTTGTCAGCTCACCTTCCAACGCCAAATCTGCCACCACAACACCAATTTCATAACCCACAACAACACCGGTATTAGTCGTATCGCTAAAACCACCCACATCAATCAGCATCGGCCCGGTTTTTGCGCCGAAAAACCAGTCGGCTGATGCCGGTGCTGCGGCAAACATTCCTAAAAAACCCACTAAAAAAACTGCTTTCATTTGACGCATTGTATCCACCTTTTATGCTGTTGTTTGTATACTGTTGTTTGTCGCTTTGAAACGGCAACCACGCCAAGTATCGACTATTGCCCACAAAAATCAAATACCTACACTTATGACAGACAACGACATCCTGCGCTCCCTGGTTCCTCTGGGAATAAGCTTCATCGCCTATTTTGTGGTGCATTCCCTGTTGGCATCATTGTGGTTCAAGCGCTGGGTACATCATAAATGGCCCGGATTAATGCCCGTCTATCGGCTTGCGTATAATTTTCTTGCGGTGATCCTGCTTGTCCCCTTGCTTTGGTTTATGCAGCAAAACCCGGGGGTATTGATTTGGCAATGGCCGGGGTTGGCAGGTTGGTTGATGAAAGGATTAACTGTTGCGGCCATACTGGCTTTTATCTGGTCGCTAAAATCCTATGACAACGGAGTATTTTTAGGGATTACCCAATGGCGCAATCGACACACAGACAGCACTGACCCGGACTCCCTGTACATTTCCACCTGGCACCGATTTGTGCGCCATCCCTGGTATTTCTTTTTTTTGGTCATTTTATGGACGCAAGATATGCATCTCACACAACTGTTTGTTTATAGCCTGATCAGTGCTTATTTTGTCATTGGCTCCCGCATGGAGGAACGCAAGCTGATTGCACATTATGGAAAGACCTATGAGGAATACTGTCGACAAGTACCCGGACTGATTCCTTTACCTTGGAAATGGTTAAGCAAAGAAAAAGCAAATCGACTGATGCAACTTGCGGTGAGTCACAAAGAGAAACCTGATTAAAAACGGCCACCTATCGTAAAAAATTGTGGCTGGTATTCAGTTCTTAGGAACATGCACGTAATAACATCCTGATTTGGCGCTCAGGTTTAGTCTGTATTTATTCGTTCTGATTGAACAAAAGTGCAGGAATAGTTGTTCTATTCCGAGCTTTTGTGATTGAAGAACGGGCACCAAAAATAGGCGCTTTAAGCGAAGACGGACTGAAGCTGAAATGCAAAACCAGAATGTTATTACGTGCATGTTTCTTATAACTTTTAAACGTCAAGATGCCTGTTTGTAAATCAAACCCGGATTCACCAACAATTCTCCGTGCTTGACCTGAGCCAACGGGCAACCTTCTTCATCACACTCCGCTACCCGATCAAAAATATACGTCACACCTTGATCTTTAAAAGACTCATAAATGCGCTTCCCCAGATGCGAACCAATCGCGCGGCCATACTCTAATTTTGCCACAAACCTGTCCCCTTAAAGCTATTTTGAAAATACGCTGGAGCCTGAAATTACGACATCAGCAAGCCCGTTATCGTCCGGCCTTGAACACTCTTTAGCCTTGCCTGGCCATAAATTTAACGGGAGTTTGGAGGATAGAAAATGGTGAAAAAGACCATACGGTAATGGACATATACCCATAACATTTGAGATTTAGGCAGTTTCAAAAATTCCAGCGATAACCCAGGTTAGCAAACAACCGTCGGAAATCAGGATTATTGGAATCACCACCATAACGCCACCATTCCACACCCATTTCTGCTTCGTAATACATGGTCTGATTCTGGCGGAAATTCCATTTCAGCGAAGGTCGGTATCTGGTCAGGTCTTCGCCTGAATCATTTTGACGCAGATCAACACGCATTCGGGTATCAAATTTCCATTTGTTTTTCAGCGGCAAACGATTAGAGGCCGATAACGAAAGTTCATCATAACTGCTGGTCTGCGAGAGCCGCATGCCCAACACGCTGGTATCACGGTCGTTAAACCATTTGTTAGCGATAAGTTGACTGGAAAGATAAATTTGCTGATCACTGTCACTGATCAAAACACCCGGCGTAACATCATCAATGATAAAATTCTGTTTGGCGAATGTCAGATCTGCATTGAGTTGGTAACGCGCGCTAAATGTGTGGCTCACACCCAGCGAAAATGTTTTTGAATCACCCACACGATTTTCTGCCAATTCATTGATACGACGTTCACTGTGCATATTCAGTAATTCAGCGATGCTTGATACATCAGTACGCCCGATCAAGGCATGAGAAGTAAACAATAAAGGATTATTTCGATAATCAAAATTCAGATTAAAAATAGTATTTTTCCGCCAATTATACTGACCACGAAAAAGATAAATGTTCAGATCCGTGTAGTGAACGTCATAATCGACAAGTCCGTAAAAATTCCCCAATTTATGAAAAAACCTGAACTCGCTGCCGACAGCCTCGCGATCAATAATACCATCCACTTTCTGTCGAATATAATAAGGCAGAATATCGATCTCCTTACCTTCACCGTTCAATTCAAAGCCAATCCCCAAAAAAGGTTTTTGTGATTGAATGCTACGTTTGTCACTGATGTTGACGGGATACCCCATCACAGCATTCACGGCAATTTTCTGTGTAACATCATAACTGACACGTAGCCCGTCAAACTTACCCAACACACCCCCACCAGAGCCGGTTTGCCGACCGGCACGCCCCGAGAAACCCCAGCGACTGTTTTTGAACTGACTATACGCTGTCTCCAGGGTTGCAGCCTTACCCGTCTCACTGGAAAAATCATAGCTTTGATTGGTGTAAACAAAGTTGCGGATATCGTAATCCGCATTGCGAATACGCCAATTAATCGACAACTGATTCAATAGCAAAGATTGATCGACCGAGCTACCGGCATCTTCAACACTGTTTTCACCACGATAATAATACTGAGAAAGGCTGCCATAGATACGTGAAGTGGTCTTGTTGTCTTTTGATTTTTCAGTGGGTTTCAGCCGCGCCCGAGGCTTTAATTGAGCATGCAATAAATCCTGTAACCGCTGTTTTACCCGCACTGCACCCTCACTCTTTGGGTATTGTTTCAGGTATTCCCGATACATGGTCTTGGCATGCGCTTTTTGCTGGTTACGTTCTCGCGCCACACCCAATAATTCCATCGCCTCTTGTCGTTCCGGGCTTTCGGGCAACCCCAGCATCTTGGTAAAAATGCGAATTGCCGTTTTGTTTTCATGCTGTTTAAGAGCCTTGCGCCCCAACACCAACAACTTGAAGGCTGTGCTATCAATCACCTTCGCCGTACGTGAATTTTTCAGCTGCACGGCCTGCGTTATTTTCAATCCAGGTAAAATAATCATCAGCGTGTTAAAACGGCGGCCAGCCGACACCGTAAAATTCACCACACGCTCAAAATCCACCACAATGGAGGATTCACCGGCCTCGTTAATACGGAATGTCACTTGCGTCAACGGTATCTCGCTGGAGTCTGGTGCACGCATCGCTTGAGCATAAGGAAGTTTATCCACATCGACATCCACGGAAGTACGAGGCCCGATAAAAATTTGCAGTGTTGCACCGGACTCTAACGGAAAATTCGACATATAGTTCACTGGTTGCGCAAAACCAATTTCTATTGCGGCCATGCCTTGGTGGGTCAAATATTCAATGCTTTCCAGCGATTGACTTGGTAAGGCCCAAGCTTGGGAGAATACCGCAAAGCATACTCCTATCACCTGACACCAAAACCGCAAACCCCTCATTGAAATCTATTTTTTGTTTTTCTGAGCAAACCTAAAAGTCTCCACCATCCGGACTGTGTTCCCTGTTGCGCGTTTTTTTAATGGTGCTGAACGTGTTATCGGTGTACTCGTGACAAGATGATGAGCAATCACGTAACTCACTAATGGTATAAAAAATGGTACGTGGTTTTTCAGTCTTTTTATGCGGGCCATTTTCCCAGTCATCCGCATGACAACCCGCACAATCAGGTTTGTAGCCGGGACTTTCCCAAACTGAAGACTCGCTATTTCCCGTGTGACATCTATTGCATGACAAACCACGGTGTCCCCCCGGATAGCCGGATGTTACGTGGTCATAACGTACCGATGTCCAGTTCTGCGTAATGTGGCAATCATCACACTGCCGGGAAGAAATAAAATGATTATCGGCCTTGCCCGTTGCCGTCACTCCATTGTGGCAACTATTACAAAGACCATTTGACGAATCATGATCGAAGGTTGCAGGCAACCAGGCTGTTGTCGTGTGGCAAAGTTCGCACTCCCCCGAAGTCGTCACATGACCGTTGGGTTTTCCGGTCGCTGTGATTCCATTATGGCAACTGTTACATGAACCCGTCGCACTGTTATGGTCAAAGCTGGCGGGTAACCAGGCATTCGTGCCATGACACACATCGCACTCACCCGTGGTTTGAATGTGATCACCCGGTTTACCCAATGCAATCCCACCATCATGGCAAGAACTACACGTTCCCGTAATGCCATCATGTGAGAAATTGGCTGGCAACCAGGCATTAGTGTTATGGCAATCAATACAGTCTGATGAAGTTTGCAAATGACTTGCTGATTTGCCCTCGGCCGTCACCCCATTGTGGCAACTGTTGCAGGCACCACTGAACGAGTCGTGATCAAAGGTTGCAGGCAACCAAGCCGTTGTCGTGTGACAAATTTCACACTCTCCTGACGTTGTTACATGACCACTGTGTTTCCCTGTCGCTGTCGTTCCATTATGGCAACTGCTGCATGCACCCGTCACACTGCTGTGATCAAAACTGACAGGTAACCAGGCATTTGTGCTGTGACATACATCGCATTCGCCAGTGGTTTGAATATGATTGTCCGACTTGCCCAACGCAACACTACCGTCATGGCAGGAACTGCATGTCCCGGTGATGCCATCATGTGAAAAATTGGCCGGTAACCAAGCGCTGGTACTATGGCAATCAATACAGTCTGCTGTAGTTTGTGCATGACTGGCCGACTTACCCGTCGCCTGCACGCCATTGTGACAACTGCTACAACGTGCCGTCACTGCATTATGATCAAAGCGGGCTGGCGTCCAGGCCACTGTGTTGTGACAGTCATCACACTGCGCCGCAGTTTGAATATGATTCGCTGATTTACCCTCTGCTATCACCCCATCATGGCAATTACTGCAATTTTCCGACACCGCACCATGCGTAAACCTCACAGGTAACCAACCTATCGTGCCGTGGCATTCATCACACTGGGCACGGGTTTGAATATGTTGTGCAGGCAAATGAGTATTGTGGCATTGCGTGCATGAGCCTACCGTAGAAGAATGATCCATAGCCGCAGCCTGCCAGGCGAAGATGGTATGACAATCATCACAAGTCGATGTGCTGGCGACATGTCGATCCGGCTTACCCGGTGCGATAGAACCATTATGACAACCATTGCAGGTCAACGGAGTTCCTTTGAAAACCCCACGTAAATGGCAGGCGGAGCAAGGCACTGTTTGATGTTGACCGGACAAGGGAAAACCTGTCTCAAAGTGGTCAAAGTTCTGTTTTGGCGCAGCCATGCTCAATACAGGCAATAACATCAACAAAGTAACCCGCAACAACACATATCGTGTTAGACAATTCTTGATTTTCATCCCGTCACCTTTAATATTTCTATTCCTGCATATCAAACACGCTATTGCCTCATGCTGACTTCAGAAAAAGACTCTGTGTTGTGACAGCGCTGACAACGACGGCCAAACTCCCCATCGTGTGCATCATCCTGCAAATGGCAACCTTGGCAATCGCTGGGCATATCCATTTTGTTCTTCACCGGTTCCCGGTGGCAGGCCGTGCAAACGATGCCTTTGTGCTTCCCCGTCAGCTCGAAATCTGTTTGCTTGTCATGATCAAACTCCCAGGCCTTCCAATCTCCCACGTAGTGACACACATCACATTTCGCTCCCAGGCTGCCTTCATGTACATCATCGCCTTTATGACACGCTGAACATGACATTTTGGTGTCTTTGAAATTGCCAGAATCGTGACATTCTTCGCATGCCAGTGCTGCATGAGCCCCCAATAACGGGAACTTTGCCAAATTGTGATCAAAATCAACTTTATGCTGCCAGCCTTTTTCATTGTGACATTCCTGGCATTTTTTACCTTGCCTTTCATGATGTACATCATCCTGCTGGTGACAGGAAAAACAGTCTGTTTTTAAATCCTCTTCGTAAAGCACACCCGGATGACAATCCCCACAGGCCACCTTTTTATGTTTTCCTTTAAGCGGAAAATCCGTCTTTTTGTGGTTAAACGTAGACTTATTCCAGGCTTTCACCGTATGGCAGGCTTGACATTTACGTCCATATTGCTTTTTGTGTTCATCCTGCAAACGATGACAGGGATAACAATTTGTTTTTGATTCTTTGGTTTTGTTCTCCGTATTTTCCTTAACATAGGTTTTAAAGCCTTCGCTGCGGTGACACTGCTGGCAGGTCACAGACGTATGTCGCCCCTTCAGTGGATAGTCCGTATCCTTGTCGTGATCAAATTTTTGGCTACCCCAGCCAGAAACCGTGTGACAATCCTGGCATTCCTTACCATAGCGCCCCTTGTGTTTATCATCCCGTTTATGACAGGCAACACATTTTTTGGGCAAATCACTGTAGCGTTCTTGCGGATGGCATAAACGGCACTCCACACCTTTATGTTTTCCTTTTAGCTTGAATTCAGTCGTCGAATGATCAAAGCGAAAATCCTGCCAGCGCGTTTGTGTATGACAACTACCGCACTGTTTTCCCAGGCGACCATCATGTGCATCATCTGATTTGTGGCACTTGACACATTGTTTAGATGCTTCGTGATAAGGTTTTTTTTTCCCATTTTTTTCATTGTGGCAAGACTGACAGGGTGTATCTGCATGTCGGCCAAGCAAGGGGAAATCTGTCAAGCGATGATCAAAGGCCTGTTTATCCAGCAACACAATGGAGTACTCTCTTCCTCTGTGCTCTGAATGACAAACACGACATTCCTTGTTTTTTACATCGGGGATACGCCCATGATACCCCTCTCCCTTTTTAATATCCTCGGCGATATTTTTATGATCATGACAATCCAGGCATAAACGGTTTTGCTGTTCCTGTCCAAATAACTTGTGACAATCCGTGCAGTTGTCCTCAAATTTGGCATGAGGTGTGGAAAGCTCACCCGGCATTAATGCCTTTTCCATGGAATCCAATATGTCCGCTTGCACACTATTCAGCATAACGGTGAATAGCATTATCCCGACACTGATAATTATCCTCTGTAAAAACATGCGGTTTAATACATATGCACAGCAATCACATGCACCACACCACTAAACAACAGCAGGTACAACAAAGGCACATGAGCATGACGCCAAAAGGAAAAAAAGCGTTCGTAAACACTGAACAATGCAACCTTGCGCAAGGTAAACATATATGCACGTAACTGGTGTCGAAAGGCTTTGCCTTGTTGGCGCAGTTTTTCCGCAGTCCAGGCTTCCTGTTTTGCCATGGTTTTCAGGTGGTGTTTCATATCTCGCCGTAACTGAAAAGCCAGCCAGCGACTACGCCAACCAAAGTTTATCAAGTCCAGCACGGCATTAAACAAACCTTCAGGGTGCAACATCACTGAAGCCGAAAAGTCATCCAGGCGGCGTGATTTGATGCGCCTGCCTGCCGCTACCAGACTGGACTGCACATCCATTAATTGCGCTTTACTGCCACCCAGGCCGTAATGAATTTTGGAATAAAGAAAACGGCCCATGACGCCACTGAGAAATACCAGAATCATTGAGATCAAAGCGACTGCACCATTCAGTGAGCCCAACCGAAATGTGGAATGTACTAAAACCAGCAGAGGGCCAGTGATGCCAAAAAAGATATGCACGCTCAGCCAGTGCTTCATCCAACCCAAAGACCTTAACGCCGGAATATGTTTAAACAAACCATACGTCATGGCCAGCAACATCAGCACTCCACCCACTAAGCCCAGCCAGTAGCCCAATCCCTCATCCGGCACGTAATAACGTTCGTCCCAATAGATGCGGCCCACTACAAAAAGTGCCACCATAAACAGAATCAGGCCCAGTGCAAAAAAAAGCTCGGCATGACGCGCAAGTTGCCTTACGTCGTGCGTATTCGCAGTTTCTTTGGTAAGTTCGGCAGGTGGGCTCACTTCGATGGTCGCATTACTGCTCATACCGCCATATTCTCATTTATTGTGGAAAATTATTATTAGTACGTTCATTCTATGGGAGATACATCGGCGTTAAACGCTATCTTAATAGGAATAGTTCCTCATACCTATGGAATCCCCATCGCTGCTACAAAATGTCGGGCAATACGGCATCCTGCTGGTTTACCTGATCCCCATTGCCCTGATCTGGTTATGGCGTGCCCGCCACTCCCGTGCCGCCACCCGACGCCACCGCGAAGCCCTGGAAGAAACCCGACAAGCCGGACTCACCGAGCCCGCGTCACTGCATCCGCTGATCAACCGCGACCTGTGCATCGCCTGTAATGCCTGCGCCAAGGCCTGTCCGGAACAGGACGTACTAGCGATAATCCATGACAAGGTCGAATTGATAAACCCAACACACTGCATCGGCCACAGTGCCTGCAAACGCGCCTGCCCGGTAGACGCCATAACCCTGGTTTTTGGCACCGAAAAACGGGGTGTCGATATTCCCAATGTCAATGCTTCGTTTGAAACCAACGTACCGGGTATCTACATTGCCGGTGAACTGGGCGGAATGGGATTGATTCGCAACGCCATCACTCAAGGCCGACAGGCCATGGATTCCATCAATAAAAAAGATCGCTCCACCCACCCGGAGCGACTCGACGTGGTGATCATCGGTGCCGGGCCCGCTGGCTTCTCCGCCTCCCTGGGCGCGATGAAACACAAACTGCGCTTCGTCACCCTCGAACAAGAAACCCTTGGAGGCACTGTTTCCCACTACCCACGCGGCAAGGTAGTAATGACCCAACCCGCCGAACTACCATTGGTGGGCAAGGTGCGTTTCCGCGAAACCACCAAAGAAGAACTCATGGCCTTCTGGGAAAAAATCGTTGTCGACACCGGTCTGAAAGTAAATTGCAGCGAGCCTATGAGCAGCATTACCAGCGACGAAGATGGCTACCTTGTCACCACTTCCAAGGCCAGTTATAAAACCAAAAATGTGTTGCTGGCCATTGGCCGTCGAGGTACCCCACGTAAACTGGACATACCCGGCGAAGAATTGCCCAAGGTGGTCTACCGGCTCATCGATCCGGAACAATATCGCAATCAAAAGGTACTGGTAGTAGGGGGTGGTGACAGCGCACTAGAAGCCGCCACCAGCATTGCCGACGAACCCGGCACCCACGTCACCATTTCCTATCGCAGTGATGCCTTCTCCCGCGCCAAAGAAAAGAATCGCCAAAAAATCACAGCCGCCGAAGCGACTGGAAAACTCACCGTATTATTGAAATCCAATATCAAAAAAATCACCGCAAATAATGTTATTCTCGACCAGAACGGCAAAAAAATCGACATTGAAAACGACGCCATCATCATCAGTGCCGGAGGCATCCTCCCCACCGGTATGCTAAAAGAACTGGGCATTGACGTGGAAACCAAACACGGTACAGTCTCATGACATTTCATATAGACGAACGCTTGGCAGCAGATAGTTATCTGCCTGGGTGAGTTTGATGATTGTCAGTTGCTACTGTCAAAAAATGCTTTATTTCCCTGGTTCATCCTCGTACCCATCACTCAAGAAATCGAGCTCCATAAACTCAACCCGATACAACAGGCAAAAGTTCAGCAGCACATTAATGCTGTTGCCCAATTTATTGAAAAATGTTTTTCTACAGACAAAATAAACATTGCCAGCATTGGAAATATTGTTTCACAATTACACATTCACATCATCGGCCGAAAACATAGTGATGCTTGTTGGCCCGGCGTGGTATGGGGCACGACTCACTTCACTGATTATAAAATCGGTGACGTTATCATTATTAAAAATCAGTTGGCAAATTCACTCAAATTTTTCGTTCCAGACTAAAATAATCCAAACAAACCTTTATCCTTTTTCGCCTGCGTATTCATAAGTTTGATCATTTGTGGGTTTTTACCTTCCCGGGCAGCAGACAAGGCTGTTTGCTTCATTTTATTTTTCACCTTCCAGTCGGCACCTTTCTCCAGCAGGCGTCTGACCACTGCGACATGCCCTACTTCGACGGCCACTAACAGTGAAGTATTACGAAATTTATTTTCAGCATCGATATCCGCGCCGTGCTCTAATAATACATCGATAATATCCACTCCACCTGCACCGGCGGCAACATGCAGCGGTGTATTGCCTTCCGGGCTTCGTGCCCTGACATTCACACCTGAGTTCAACAACTGCTTGACTATGGATTTATGGCCATAACGTATCGCAGCCATGAAAGCCGTTTCACGTTTCCCCGTGTCTGAAAAAATCTTTTCACCCAACAGACGTTCCAGCATTTTCTGGTTGCCAAAACGCGCTGCCAACCATAATAAACTGTGTTTATCATCATTCTGCCAAGTGAGTGCAGCACCGCTATCAAGTAATTTCACCGCCAACGCATCCTGCCCTTGCGCAAGCGCCAGGCTCAACGCTGTATTATCATCTTTGCCATGCACATCAAGATTGACAGCATGCGCCAATAAGCGGGTGATAACTTTATCGCGGCCTGCACGTATTGCCAGCATCAGTGATGTATAACCCGATTTATTATATGCATTGATTTTTGCGCCGCTATCTAACAGTAATTGCACTGTTTTTGGATGACCTTCGCGTGCTGCCAACATCAGTGCCGTCATACCTTCTTTATTGGTTTGATTTGTATTGGCCCCTTTTGCCAACAACAGCTTCGTCACTGAAAAATGGCCCTGCTGTGCCGCCAGTGTCAGAGCCGCTTCATCCTGCGGGCCTTTTTCTGTCAGTAAATCACCTTTTTCGAGTTGCTGTTTCACTGCATCGAGATGACCTTCCCAGGCGGCCACCATCAGCGGCGTCCAGCCCTGGTACAGCTTGCGGTTTTTTTTATTTTTCGCCGGTTTAAATTTGGGTGCCACAGGCATCGCATGTGTTTTCGCACCCTGTTTTTTCAATAAGGCAACCACTTCGGCTTTTTTATTTTGTTGTGCCAGACTCAGTGCCGAATGCCCAGCACGATTACGCAGATTGATGCGGGCACCTTTACTCAATAAATACGCCGTTGTTTTTATATGTCCCTGTTCTGCCGCAAACATCAATGGCGTTTCATCCATACGATTACGTGCGTCGAGTGTAGCATGCGCGAGAACAAGCCTTCTGATGATAGCCAAATGACCTTTGGCCGCTGCAAACATCAATGCCGTCCAGAACTGTTTATTTCGACGCTGCACATCTGCACCAGCCAGCAACAAGCGTTCAATCATTTCAGCCTGTCCGGTATTACTGGCGATCATCAAAGCAGTATCGCCATATTCATTTTGCACATTGATCTGTTTATTAGCGAGTGCTTTGCTTTTCAGCAACACATCCACCGTTTTTACATGGCCATTTCTGGCTGCCAACATCAACGCCGTCCAGCCCCGGTGATCCGTTTGATTAACCGCAACACCTTGTTGCAACAATAAGGATACCCCTTTGGAAAAACCATTTTCGGCCGCACTCAGCAAGGCCGTACGACCATCATCAGTTGTGACAGACACATCAGCCCCCGCAGCCAATAGTATTTGGATAATATCGGTTTGCCGATTGTTTATCGCCACCATTAATAGCGACACACCACTATCATCACGTTGTTTCACGTTGGCGCCATGTTTCAGCAGCAATGTAACTAGTTTGGGTTTCTCGCGTTTCACTGCCCGACTTAATGCCGATTCGCCACGTTTGTCACGGCGGTTTGGGTCCGCTTTGGCTTTCAGTAAACGCCTGATAATCGCAGAGTGACTCTTATCCACTGCCTCCATTAACGGTGTGTATTTAAAACTGTCCGAATCGGCAACACGCGCACCGGTCTTCAACAAATGATTCACACTTTCTAGAGCGCCGGTTTTACTGGCCAGTAACAAAGCCGTTTCTTCTTGTTTGTTACGCGCGTTTACTTTAGCGCCTGCGGACAACAGTGCGGCAACAACGACATGATGATTCTTTTCTGCTGCCAACATCAGAGGAGTCTCGCCCTTCTCACCAACAGCTTCATTGACATATTTGGCGAAACGCTGCACATTTTCCAGATCTCCACTACGCGCAGCTTTGCGCAAAGCTTCGGCAGGATCACCAGTAATGCGTTCCCTAGAGTCTTGTTTGAGGGCTTCCAGCCGTTTGGCAGCCTTGCGATGGTCTTGTGCGGTGGCCTTGATATACCACTCGCGCGCGGCAGTACGGTCACGCTCAATACCACGACCATTTTCCAACATCAGTCCAAAACTGAATTGTGCTGCGGCATGGCCTTTTTTTGCTGCCTGCTCATACCATTGAGCAGCCAGTCTGAAATCTTTTTTTACACCTTTACCCACACGATATAACGTGCCCAGATTGAACTGCGCCTCGGCATCTCCCAGCCTGGCAGCCCGTCTGAACCACTGTGCAGACTTTTTATAGTTACGTTCAACACCATGGCCTTTGCGATACAGTTCACCCAGCCGATTTTGTGCCTCAGTATCATCATTATTGGCGCGCTTACGCCACAACTTTACCGCCTGCTCGTATTGACCGTTATCATAAGCTATTTGCGCAGCATCATCTGCCTGGGCCGCTCCCGTAGACACCAACAACAAAACTATCGGCATTATCAACAAATACAGCGTTCTGAACGGCACCATTTTTCCTTGCTTATTTTTGCCTGTTTTCAAAAAACTCATACCTCACGCACAGGTCGTATCCACACGGCGGTAACAATCAATGCCAACAACACAAGCAACGCTGCTAACCAATAGACGTTGGCAGGACCGACGGTATCCCAACCCAGTCCACTGGCAAAACTGCCCATCGCACCACCCGCACCAAAACTGACGCTGCTGTACAACGCTTGCCCACGTCCCTGATTGCGCCCGGTAAAATAACGATGGATCAATTGAATAGCCACGGCATGATAAATACCAAAGCTGGCGGCATGTAAAACCTGCGCAAAAATCATCACTGCGATCAGTTCGGGGAATTGCCCAATCAACATCCAACGCAAGGCCGTCAGCCCCAGGCTCACCAACAAAAGATTACGCAACCCGAAACGCGGTACCCAGCGGTGCATGAGCAGGAATGCACCGACTTCGGCTACCACACCCAATGCCCACAATTGGCCAATCAGCGAGCGCGAGTAGCCATGGTCCTCCATGTAAATAGTATAAAAGGTGTAATACGGCCCGTGACTGGCCTGCAACAAAAAACACACCACCAACAATGCCAGCACCTCTGGTCGACGCAATACTTTGAGCAAAGGTTCATGAGCCAAGTGCAAATGCTGCGCGGCCTTTTCCGGCACCAGCAGGCTGGACACGAACATACCCACAAATAGCATCATCAGAATCATCGGTAAAACAGCCACGCCTTGTACATCCAGCACCGGTCCCAACACAGCAACGGTAACCACAAAACCGACGGAACCCCACAGGCGAATGCTGCTATAACGGTGACTTTGTTTACCAAGATAATTAAAGGTGGTGACTTCGAATTGTGGCAGGGTCGCATTCCAGAAAAAACTGAAGGTCAGCATTACCATCACTAACCACCAATAGTCATTTCCCAAAAACACTCCGGCAAAAGATACCGCCGCCAACAGGCAACCTATACGCACAATCACCATGCGTTTACCCGTATGGTCGGCAATCCAGCCCCATACGTTGGGTGAAACAATTTTGGTGATTAGCATCATAGCCATCAGCACGCCGATGTCGCGCGCAGAAAAACCAAGATCTTTGAGATATAGCGACCAGTAGGGAATCAGTGCGCCTATCAACGCAAAATAAAACAGGTAAAAACCGGACAAGCGCCAGTAGGGCATCAGGGCAACGGAAAGGGGCAAGTGCAAAGGGAAAAAGAAATGACTTTACTGGATTCCGACCTACTCCGGAATGATAATTGTTGGACGAGCACTAGGAGCCTTTCCGCGAATGAGAAGTCTGCTGTGGAAAAGCCATTTGGGTCATATTTTCCATTCATTTTCGTTAAATAGAACCACTATTCGCCTCAAATGAACGAAAAATCTGCCTCAAAATGGCTTTCCCTCGCGACGACTTTCATTCTCGGACAGACTCCTAGGGAGGGCTGGCAGGAATGACAGGAATAGCGCTCTCTACGTCAGCATTTTGCGCTCGATGACGCAGCAAGTGATCCATCAGCACAATGGCCAGCATGGCTTCGGCGATGGGCGTGGCGCGGATGCCAACGCAGGGATCATGCCGTCCTTTGGTGATTATTTCGATAGGCTCGCCTTGCAAATTCACACTCTTGCCCGGCAGGCGTAGGCTGGAGGTAGGCTTGAGCGCCATGCTCACCAGAATATCCTGGCCACTGGAAATACCGCCCAGCGTACCGCCAGCATGATTACTGAGGAACCCGCTGGGGGTGATTTCATCACGATGCTCGGTGCCTTTTTGTTCAACACAACCAAAACCGGCGCCAATTTCCACGCCCTTCACCGCATTGATGCTCATCATAGCGTGGGCGATATCGGCATCAAGACGATCAAAAACAGGCTCACCCAGCCCCGGCATCATGCCGCTGGCGACTACGTTGATACGCGCACCGATGGAATCACCCGATTTACGCAGGGCGTCCATGTAATCTTCCAGCTCTTTTATTTTGTTCGCATCAGGGCAGAAAAAGGGATTATTGTGAACTTCATCCCAATCCAGGATTTCGGCCACAATCGGCCCAAGCTGTTTGAGATAACCGCGAATAGTGATCCCGTATTTTTCCAACAGATATTTTTTGGCGATACCACCCGCCGCCACACGCATGGCTGTCTCCCGCGCCGAGGCACGCCCGCCACCACGATAATCGCGCAGGCCGTATTTTTGCTGGTAGGTATAATCGGCATGACCGGGCCGGAAGCGATCCATAATGCCGGAATAATCTTTAGAACGCTGGTTGGTGTTATTGATGATCAACGCAATCGGCGTGCCGGTGGTCTGGCCCTCAAACACCCCGGAGAGAATCTGCACCTCGTCGGCCTCACGGCGCTGGGTAGTATGGCGCGAAGTGCCGGGTTTGCGCAGATCCAGATCACCCTGCAAATCGGCTTCGCTCAATGCCAGCCCCGGCGGACAGCCGTCAACGGTACAGCCAATAGCCGGGCCGTGACTTTCCCCGAAGGAGGTAACCGTAAATAATTTTCCGATGCTATTTCCAGACATGAGAGCCATTATAACAGGAACTGTTAACGCATGACCGCCCTCGTCTTCATCAAACAACGACGAACAACGCAGCTTGGCGTTTTTTCAGGGGCAACCCGGAGGGCCCGGCGGTACGGCCTTAAGGCAGCTCGATGGGCTTAATCGGCGCAATAGGCGACGGTATGTTAACAAATTGTTCATCGCTCTCTTGGGCTGGCCGTGAATCCGCTTTGTGCGTCGGCTTTTTGAATGCGGGTTTTGGCGTGACTTTCTCCACAGGTTTAGACTCTCCTGGAGACGTCGATTCGGCCTTGTCGATGGGAGCTGATACGGCGGGTTCTGCTATCGGTGTTTTCTGCACCACTATCGAACCCACAATGCTCTTTGGTTTCTCAACCGGCCTGTTTTTGATGAGCTGCTCGCCCTCGACCCCGGACGACACTGGATTCCCTTCGTCGAACAGCGCCTCCTCGGCCGCCTTGTTCATCACAATAATAGCGATGCGCCGATTGATAGGGTGGCGCGGCTCAGCCTTGTTAAATAACACCATGGAGGCCAGTCCCACCACCTTGACTATTTTTTCTGTCGCCAGACCACCAATGACCAAGTCGCGGCGGGAAGCATTGGCGCGATCCGCCGATAACTCCCAGTTACTGTAATCTTTCCGGCCCACAAAACGCGCCGCATCGGTATGGCCGGTAAGGCTGATACGATTGGGCACCGTGTTAATCGTTTTGGCTAGCTCATGCAATATCGCTTTGGTATAACCCTTAAGTTCCGCTCTGCCACTGTCAAACATGGGGCGGTTTTCTTTGTCCACGATCTGGATGCGCAGGCCTTCCGAGGTAATATCCAGTAACAATTGATCCTTGAAAGGCTTGAGCGCCTGACTAGCCTCGATGGATTTTTTCAGTTCCTCCATCAGTGATTCCAGCCGTTCTTTTTCTGCCATGGCTGCTTGCTGAATGTCTTCCTTGCTGGGTGCTCGCGGCTTCTGAGCATTGTCTTTGGAATCATCACCCTGGGAGATTTTTTGCCCTCCCCCCATATCGATGAGATCCTGACTCATACCACTGCCGTCCGCAAGACCTTGGGTAGGAGGACTGAAATATTCGGAGAGACCGGCCTTCTCTTCTTTAGTGGTGGAGGCAATCAACCAGAGCAACAAAAAAAACGCCATCATGGCGACAGCGAAATCGGCAAAGGCAACTTTCCAGGCACCGCCATGATGGCCGTGCCCGCCTTTTTTGATCTTTTTGACGATGATCGTCTGGTTTTCCATGGGGGATCGATTCCAGACCTGAGGTTAGCGCAGGGGCATTATTCGGTTTTGCCTTTGACGAAGTCTTCCAATTCCTGGAAACCTGGACGAGTGTGGGAATACAGGGACTTACGGCCAAACTCCACCGCAATCTGTGGCGCATATCCATTAAGGCTAGCGAGTAAACATACCTTCACACACTCGAAGGCCTTTGACTCTTCTTCGACGACATGGCCCAGCATAGTGCCCATAGGGCCTACGAAACCGTATGCCATCAAGATACCTAAGAAGGTACCCACGAGCGCTGCACCTACCTTGGCACCTAATATCTCAACAGGCCCACCAATCGAGCCCATGGTAATAACGATACCTAATACCGCGGCTACGATACCGAAACCAGGCAATGCATCAGAGACCGCAGTGATCGCAGCCGGCGCCTTGTGTGTCTCGTTATGGTGGGTTTCCAACTCCACATCGATGAGATTCTCGATCTCGAAGGGATTCATGTTGCCACCTACCATCAATCGCAAGTAGTCAGCGACAAAATCAATGAGATGGTGGTCTTTGAGAATCGTGGGATACTTCTGAAAAAGTGGGCTTTGGTCAGGTTCATCGATATCTGATTCCAAAGCCATCAAACCCTCTTTGCGCGCCTTAGTAAACAGGTCATACATAAGACCCAACAATTCCATGTAGCTTTGCTTAGTTGCGCTAGACCCCTTCATTATTTTGCCAATAGAACCAAAAACGCTTTTAATAACTGACCCAGGATTAGCAATAACAAAGGCACCCAACGCTGCCCCACCGATAATCATCAGCTCCGGAGGATGCCATAGTGCCAACAAGTGCCCCTTGGAGATCACGTAACCTCCAAAGACACAAACAACAACAATGATGATTCCGATAATAAATTTCATGATCCGACGTCTGACAAAGCTCCAGATTAACATTAGCGATTGAACGCTAGCCCTATCGGCAAGAAATAGCCCAGCTTTAGAAACACAGCCTGTAAAATTCCCCTGAAAAATCCCGCATTTAAAACAAATGAACCGCACAAAAAGTGCTCGGTTGCGTTGCGTCCAGCACCGTTCTAGTTTATCCTTGCGCGCTGTTTTTTGGGCCGAGTCTGACCGAGGAAATAGTCCTGGAGAGGTGTCCGAGTGGCTGAAGGAGCACGCCTGGAAAGCGTGTATACGTTAACGCGTATCGAGGGTTCGAATCCCTCCCTCTCCGCCATACCGCCTGAGCTTTGGAGACAGTCTCCCCGCGAGATCGAAAATCTTCTAAGAGTTCATAGAGATACCCTGCATTAAGTGGCGTTTTTACCTGTTCCCGGACTACTTTTCACCAAATGGCCAAGAATCTCTAAATAGTCTCTAATGACAATTTCGGTAGTTCGGTTACAGGCAACATATTTGATAAATATAGGGTTTTAATCTCATTCCTTGGCTAAATCTCTAGGAAAATTTAGAGATAAAATTGAGTCATACTCTTAGCCATAACTGCTACACAAATAAGTCTCACAATACTGATTACTGCAAGCGAGCCTTTTAAGAATTATTGCTCTCCAGGAAATGCATAACAGACTGCATGATCACATCAAGCGTGCTCATGGGAATTCTAGCTATACCCGTAGCATTTGGGATTTAGGTTTAAGTGTGCGTCATATTTGATTCATGGCACCACCAAAAGTAGGCGCCCTGAGGCGACAGTAGGCGCTTTTAGGCGAGGCGAAATGACGCGTAATAGTCGCTCTATTGCAAGGAATTTCAACGCAGCCATGGAGCAAATAGGGCGTGCAATTAGACCTAAATCTCAATCGCTACGGGTATATACGATCACTATCTTCCGATCCAGTAGAAGACAGTTCCTGCGAACCGGGAAAGTCTTTTAGTGCTTGTGAGGTAGACTTTGATTTTGACCAAATCGTGAGTGTATATCTATCGCCTGTCTTGCTACCCAAATGAAGACGGTGTTCTCCGAGCTTAAAACGGTTGTTATACCCACCTTCTTAACTGGCGGAAAGGTTGTTTCTGAATCGTACTTCTGGAGTCATTTCAGAAAAAATCGGCTCCGCGATATATAAGGTATTCTGGTTATTCATAACTCGGCAACATTCCTCTTATGTACTTTTTATACGTCGCTAAAACTCGCCCCACGCATATGAATTTACCTCAAGGCCAGCATTACAGAAATAAACCATATAACGCTACCTTATGGATTTTTACTCGCGACAATAAATTAATAGAAGATGGTAGTACGAAAGTGCCTCTGGGTTTTTTCATACAATTAACCACGGTGGACCCTACACCACCCATCATACAACCTCCCACAAACTCGCCACCCATTTGTAATACAACTCAGGCTATCACTTTGGGTGATACATTGACATTTGATATTGTTGCTTCAGATGTGGACACTGATGATACAGTCTCTCTCAATAGTGCGGGACTAGCGGGTGGTGGATTTTTAAGCGATGAAAATGGTTCTTTATTAACCGCAAGCGCTAACTCAGGATTAATCAATGTTGTCACCTCGGCTCCCACACCAGAGACCCTATTTCTAGTAGGCGTTGGATTGCTAGCGCTTTTTGCTACTCGCCGACAAAACAGCTATAACATTAAGTTGACTTCCCGATAATATCTGTAGACCATTCCGAAATACTCAACAAGGACTATGCTCTAGGCTTTCAATCTCTACCTGACAGGGCTGCCAAGGACTATTCAGCACAAATACCTACACTCCTCCTTGACAACCCTCATTACTACAGGAATTTTCAGTTTTATTTTCTGATCAACAGAAAATAAATGCGTGTATGCATGCATTAAAGCGGAAAACTCGGAGACAATACGATCCAGTTGTTTTATGTTATTAAAAGCCTTGCAGGTTCCAGGCATATTTAAAAAGGAAGAACCCAACAAATGTTCAAAGGAGAGAACCCTCAAATGTTTAAATTTCACCCGCCTACATTTATTTTATTTTTATCACTCATATTATCAAGCTGGGCACAAGCAGACGTTTCATTTAGTCAAGTATTCGTGTTTGGCGACAGCCTATCTGATACTGGCAACCTGGCTTCAGTAATAGGGGATTTACCACCGCCCTACTTTATGAATCGTGCTAGCAATGGGCCAGTCGCTGTGGAAACATTGGCCACTCGACTAGGACACACAGTGCAAGCATCACTACACCTGCTTGGACCCGAAAAAGGCAGTAATTATGCGGTCGCCGGCGCTAGTGCTTTTGGCCTGGAACCTATCGACCTTACTACTCAAGTTATCAGCTTCCAAGCTAACCACGTTGTTGCGCCCTCGGATGCACTGTATGTGATTTTCATTGGCGGTAATGATATTCGCGATGCCCGTGATAAAAGAAGTTTATTCATCGCCCGATCAATGGTCAAAGCTGCCGCTGTTAAAGTACGAAAAGCCATTGAAAACCTGTCTCGGGCTGGTGCTCGCTCATTTCTGTTGGTCAATTCGGCCAACATCGGCCTGATACCTGAAACCCGGCTTCTTGCCGCTGCAGGTAATTCCAGATTGATCGAACGTTCCAGTCAACTCAGTCAGCTGTATCAAGACGAGCTACGCAAAGCAGTTTGGTATCTTAAGTACACAAGCAAGGCCAAAATTACCGAGTTTAATCTGTTCGACTTTTTTAACGAACTGGTAGAAAACGCCGACCAGTATGATTTTAGCAATACCACTGATGCCTGTTTTAACTCTACCGACTCGACTTATCACCCAGACTGTAATTTGGGCGAAAACGTTAACCAGTTTATTTTCTTTGACGAAGTTCATCCAACCGCCCGGGTACACGCACTGGTTGGTGAAGCCTTATATGCTGCTCTCAATAACGCAAATGAAACAAGCTTCGGATGGTACCGCTTTTTTAGCCTCCTTTACCCAACTTATACGCCATACCAGGACCAATAATGAGCAAATTGCTTCGTCTGCATTGTTCGAGCTTGCGCTATAAACGATAACGGAGAGATTGAGAGAAAGGTGCATTTTTGCATTCTTTTCCGTAGGTTGACCAACTGAACTTGTCAAAATAACCTTGAAGCTGTATCAACCATGGTTACCCATATAACGACAAAAAGTTAACCGTAAAAGAAAGGGGGCTCATCGAGCCCCCTCCACAAGTCAAAAGATCACAACCGGCTATCTGCCACCCATCATGCCTCCACCCATACCTCCTCGGCGACCTCCACCATGACCGTGACCTCCTCCACCACCACCCGTGGCAGCAGTGACAGTGATGGTGCTGCTGTTACCAATGGCACCGTTGGCATCCTCTGCGGTCACTATGACGCTGCCAGCTGCACGGCCAGTAAGCACACCGTTACTGTCGATGCCGGCGACAGAACCATCGCTTACGCTCCAGCTATACGGCGCACTCCCACCGCTGGCACTGAACTGTAAAGTAGCGCCCACGGCAAGGCTGCCGGTGTTGGGGGATACTGATACGTTTACTGGTGGTGGTGCCGCAGTGACAGTAATGGCACCAGAGTTCGCAGTATTGCCGCTGTTATCCGTAACAGTGACGGTAGTGGCTCCGGTATTCTGGGCGGTGAGCACACCACTGCTGGCGCCAATAGTCACCACACCCGGACTGTTGCTGACCCAGCTATAGGGGGCATTACCGCCGCTGGCTGAAAGCGTCAAAGTCTCACCGACACGCAGGCTCACGGTATTGGGTGATATGCTAATGACAGCGGTGTCGCTCACACTGACGGTGGCATCGTTGCTGCGCACACCGTTGGCATCAGTGGCATTCACACGGGTAACGCCGACGGCAAGCCCTGTGAAATTACCATTGGCGCTGATACTGCCGACGTTGGCATCGGCCACCGACCAGACATAGGGCGCATCACCACCATTGGCACTAAACTGCACGCTGTCACCAACAATAACGCTAGTATTGTTTGGAGTAACAGTCACCACCGGTGTCGGTGTCGGTGGAGGCGTAGTACCCCCCAATGCCTTGAAGGCGTTGACCCGACCACCGGTGACCGTACGCCCCGTCAGGTCGGCCACCACATCGGTGTTATCCAGCAAGGCCGCGCGTAACGCGGAAATGCCAATACCCGGATTGTTAGCCACGACCAATGCAGCAACACCGGCCACGTACGGCGCAGCCATAGAGGTGCCATTGAAGCTGGCGTAACCGTTGTTACGCACGGTGCTCAGAATGTTCACACCAGGTGCGCCCAAATCCACACTGTTAGCCCCAAAATTGGAGAAACCGGCCAAAGTATCGGCATCATCTGTCGCTGCTACAGAAATCACGTTAGGCAGATTGTAATCACTCGGATAGTTGGGGTTGTTATCGTTATTGGCACTCTCGTTACCTGCCGCAGCAACAAACAACACACCTGCATTGTTGGCAGCACTTATAGCGTTAAACATGGCCGAACTGAAAGGACCACCGCCCCAGCTGGCGTTAATAACTTGAGCACCATTGTCCACAGCGTACTCAATCGCAGCTATGGCATCGGCAGAAGTACCCGCTCCAGTTTCATCCATAAATTTCAACGGCATAATGCGTGCTGACCAATTAACACCTACCACACCGGTGCCGTTATTGCCGTTGGCAGCAATGCTGCCAGACAGATGAGTCCCATGATCGTTGTCATCCATAGGGTTATTGTCGTTGTTGGCAAAATCCCAACCGCGGACATCATCCACAAAACCGTTACCGTCATCGTCATTGCCGTTATTGGGGATCTCTTCGCTGTTATTCCAGATGTTGTCGAGCAGATCACTGTGGTTGTAATCCACGCCTGTATCCACCACTGCAATAATCACGTTTCCACCGACCTGCAAATCCCAGGCTTCCGGTGCGTCGATATCGGCATCGACGACACCACCAGTCTGGCCCGTGTTGTGCGTGCCCCACAACGAGCCGAAGCGTGGGTCATTGGGAATCGCGTAAGCGTGAAGTATGTAATTCGGCTCGGCATATTCCACGTCACGATTACTGCGTAAGTTACGCAATGTCTCAGACAGAGAATTGCCGCGTCCGATTCTTGCGCGGGTCAACCCTCGTACTAAACGACTGCGGAAGGTCTGGTGCTGCTGACTACCCGACATTCTGAAAGCACGGTTCATACGTGTCTGGCTCACACCCGTCTTAAATTTTACCAGCACGCCATCATAAGCACCGTCCGGTGGAATCGAGGTCTGCTCCATCACAGCCAGCACGGGAGTCGCAAACAAAAGCCCAGCAAACAGCAGAGCCATACAACATAGTTTGTTTTTCATAATACGTTCCTTATTTATCTTCAATCGTAAGTCCAATTTTTCATTTCGTTCGCCATTCAATAAGAGACTGACATCATGCTGTTATGTCACCCTTCTTGAGAGACGCACGTTATAATATATGACTCAAAGATAAACTCCCAGTTTATTGCAATGTGCTGATAGGGTCGTTACTATCCCGGCAAAATATATGACTGACACAACGACAAATAAAGCAATAAAAAAGTTGAATAAAATGACCAACAGACCCCCAATTAGCCTACTATTAAGCCACTTTGCAGTAAAAATATTAAAAAATATGTCATTCACAAGCTAAGTGACACAAATTCCACTCTTTTTCCTTCATTGACTGCTACTGTCTGCCGATATATAACTAAACAGATGATCGATCGCACTACCGATATATGAACAGGCCATACAAACACTTACAACCATCAGTTAATACCTGAACTTATGCGCAAAACTACCCACCACCACTCCAGCATACAACGAGATTACAAACCTGTGGGTGATCAACCTGACCGTTCCGTGCCTCAACAAAATTTTGGCAACAGTCTGATCAACCGCAAAGCGCACTGGGCAGGGTTAGCCATGGGCTTGGCCATCATCACCAGTATTTTTGTACTGATGGCCGACACTACCCGAGAAACACAAGCGAACGTACACGCACCGCTCGAAACGGCGCTATCAACAAATACTTCCACACAAACACACATTACCCTGCCGCTGCCTATTCCCGAAGGAAAGCCGGCTACAGAAACAACTCTCCCTTCTGTTGAACAAACTCGGCAAAATATTGACTGGAAAACGTCTACCGTTAAAAGCGGTGATAGCCTGGCACTGATTTTCGCCCGCCAGGGATTGAGTCCACAGGAACTGGATCGTTTAATGCGCAGCGATAAATCCACCTCCTCACTCAAGCGGCTGATGCCCGGACAGCAGTTTGAATTCGGTATCGACAACGGCAAACTGCAACAACTGATTTATAAAATAGATGACCTCAACACACTAAAAGTCAGCCGCGATGCCGACGATAATTTTGCAATCACCACCGACACCCGACAAATGGAAGTCCGTGTCACCAATGCCACTGGTGTTATTGATTCATCACTGTTTCTCGCCGGTCAGGCAGCAGGACTCTCAGACAATCTAATTATGGAACTAGCAGGCATCTTCGGTTGGGATGTCGATTTTGCGTTAGACATTCGCAGTGACGATCACTTCACCCTGGTTTATGAAGAACTTTTTCTCGACGGACAGAAAAAGCGTGATGGTAATATTCTCGCCGCCGAGTTTGTGAATCGCGGCAAAAGCTACCGTGCCCTGCGTTATACCGATACCAGTGGCCAATCCGATTATTACTCGCCTGATGGGCGTAGCATGCGCAAGGCATTTATCCGTACCCCTGTGGACTTCACTCGTATCAGTTCACGTTTTGGCAAGCGTTATCACCCCACACTGAAAAAGAAAAAAAACCATCACGGTGTTGATTATGCAGCTCCGCGCGGCACCCCCATCAAGGCCGCCGGTGATGGCAAACTGATTCATGTCGGGCGCAAAGGTGGTTACGGCAAAACAGTCATCATTCAACACGGCGGCAAATACAGTACGCTGTACGCACACATGTCACGCATCAAACCCGGCATGCGCCGAGGCAAGCGTGTACGCCAAGGACAAACCATCGGCTATGTAGGCAGCACGGGCCGTTCCACCGGACCGCATTTACATTATGAATTCCGCGTTAACGGTGTCCATCGCAATCCCCTTACCGTTAAACTGCCCGATGCAGCACCCATCAAGAAACAATACAAGCCGGACTTTCTTAACAAATCTCGCAACCTGATCGCGCTGCTCGATGTGTTGCAACGCACTACCGTCGCATTAAATGACAAAGAGTAAGGACCATGCACGGAATAAGTTACTATGAGCTACTACATCGGCCTCATGTCTGGTACCAGCCTTGATGCCATTGATGCGGCACTGGTCAGCTTTCCTGATAAGCAGCCGGTTTTACACCACGCCATCAATTACCCTCTACATGAATCACTGCGCAATGATATTCGTGCCTTGTGCATGCCAGGTGAAAATGAAATCGACCGTATGGGGCAGCTGGACATTGTGTTGGGCAGCACCTTTGCCGCAGCCGTCAAACAACTGTTAACCGATGCAGGCATCAATGCCACACAAATTCACGCTATTGGCAGTCACGGACAAACCATTCGCCATCGACCAAGGTTGGAAAAAGGAAAATGCTTTACCCTGCAAATCGGTGACCCCAACACCATTGCCGAGCAAACTGGCATCACGACGGTGGCCGATTTCCGCCGACGCGACATGGCCGTCGGCGGACAAGGTGCGCCACTGGTACCCGCCTTTCATGCAACATTCTTTAGCACCAATGCACAGCCCCGGATAATTCTCAACATCGGCGGCATGGCTAATGTAACTCTGCTACCAACAGACACAAAAACACCTGTCTCCGGCTTCGATACCGGCCCCGGTAACATACTGATAGATAACTGGATTCAACAGCAACAACAACAGCCTTTTGACCACGACGGTGAATGGGCCGCTTCCGGCACCGTAGACTCCCATTTATTAGACTCGCTATTAAAAGACAGCTTCTTTCAGTTAGCCCCACCCAAATCCACCGGACGCGAATATTTTAATCTGGTCTGGTTACAGCAATATCTCGACAAATGTGAATATACACTCACGCCCATGGATGTGCAGGCCACATTGAGTGAACTTACCGCCACCAGTATTGCCGATATCATTAAAAAATATGCCGCAAAAAATGGAGAACTGGTCGTGTGTGGTGGCGGAGCACGCAATGCCGACTTGATGCAACGCATCGTAAAGAAGCTTGCATCGACAACGGTGAAAACCAGTGACGATTACGGCCTGCCCGCAGAATGGGTGGAAGCTGTAGCCTTTGCCTGGCTAGCGCGGGAAAGGCTGGCCCAACGTCCGGGTAACCTGCCCGAAGTGACAGGAGCACGCCGCCCCGTGATATTGGGCGGGATTTATCCCGGATAACAAGTACAATTGGGCTATGAATATTCTCAATTCGCCCCGTGATTGGCGCTGGTTCGCTACTTGGCTATTGTTACTGGGAGCCATCCCGCTCCTGTCCATCTATGGTCGTCGTCTGCAAGCATTCAGCCAGGAACATCTCAACACCGATGCTCTAGCCTGGGCCATTGCTGTGCCGACTTTGCTATTGGTCGTCATCTTTTTATTCGATCAGGCACGACGGCACGGTTACCGCCGTCTCTGGCATCTCGCTTGGGCATTAGCACTGTTCGGCATTCTACCCCTGACCTTGAACGCAGTGGAAGAACGCCTGCATTTTCTTGTTTTTGGTGCCTTTGGATTAGTCACTGGGCGTGTCTTCACAGGCAAAACGGGGCTGCTGATAAGTATTGCCGCCGCTGGCCTCGACGAGCTGTTACAGTGGGCCTTGCCCGACCGGGTCGGTGACTGGCGGGATGTGGGTTTTAATCTGTTGGCGGTACTAGGCGGCCTGCTAATGACGAAACTGGGGCGGCGCTGATGCGCTTCCTCGTGCTTACCATCACCCTCATCGGCTTCAACACCCTCCTGCAAGCTCAGGAGTTACGCCTCATTGTTCTGGATGTAGGCGAAGGGCAAGCCGTCCTGCTCCAGCACGGCAAGCGTGGCATCCTCATTGATACCGGACACGCCGGGCAGGCACCGCGGGTGCTTCAAGCCCTCACGGAAAACGGTGTACAACCGTTAGATCAACTCATCCTGACCCACCTGCACCCCGACCACGCCAGCGGCTACTTTCGTCTACGCGAGGCCTACCCGGCGACACCGGTATTGGATGCTCAACAACCACTGCCACCCGATGTTTCACCAGACATGGTGCGTTGGGTCAACGAGAGCCTATCCTCCGACCCCTTGCGCCGTCGACTCACTGCCGGTGACACTCTGTCCTGGGGGGATGTACGTATCGAAGTCTTGTGGCCTGCCTCCTTCGTGGATACCAACCTTAATCGCCACTCATTGGTGCTTCATATCCACCATGGCAACCGCAGCATTTTGCTTATGGGGGATGCGACCAAGGAAGTGGAACATCAACTATTGCGCCAGAAAAGAGTTCTCGCCGCTGACATACTCATTGTCGGTCACCACGGTGCCGCTGATGCCAGCGATACAGCCTTTCTTGCCGCCGTGCGCCCAGACTACAGTGTGATCTCCGTCAATCATGGCAACCTTCGCGGCTATCCGGACCAAGATACGCTACGCCGTCTGACCGTAGCAAGTGGGCGGATTCTACGCACCGATGAACAAGGCGATATCTGCCTCCGTTTGCCAATCACAGAGCCCGTCACCCCCTGCAAACAGTAGAAACTCAAGTCGGATAGAATTCTAAAAAAACTCACTACTCGAAAAACTAAACAACCACCGGCTAAAGCCGGTGGGTTTGAATAACGGACTGAAAGTCCGGATACGCGTCGACTGAACGACGCGTCCTAATCTGGTTCCATTTTGAAATCATCATCCGGATTCGGCTCAAAA
>Ga0316204_10001469_pt1 | contig 63053 bp, 53 predicted proteins | sample 6monrhotite_MG_2_FD_205661 | JGI IMG/M metagenome (GOLD analysis project Ga0316204, IMG submission 205661) | Microbial mat bacterial communities from mineral coupon in-situ incubated in ocean water Damariscotta River, Maine, United States -... | ecosystem: Environmental > Aquatic > Marine >... | reverse complement strand
CCTCACCGTCGCCGCACCTGAGCCAGCGCGCCAGGAACTCGACGCGATGCTCGAACACCTTCGGGCCGCCTGAGTCTCGATCAGACCGCCGTCACACGACCGCGCTTTGCAACACTGAGGTTCACTCGTCGTGGGCCTTCGACCTCGCCGTCGATCCGCAGGGCGAGTACGACCCCAAGACGGGCGAGGGCTCCGTCGGTGTCGAGTTCGTGACGCCCGGAGTCACCTCCGCCGGCTTCCCAACCAACGCCGCCAACGCGGTGCTCGTGTCCAACCCCCACCTGCACTGGGCAGAGCTCACCCAGCGCGGATACGTGGTCCTAGACATCGATTCCGAGCGGGTGCAGGCATCGTGGTGGTTCATCGACGATGTTGAGGACCCTCAGGGCGACACCCAACGCTTCGAGGCGGCCTGGGCGGTCTATGACGGGACCCGGCATCTCGTTCAGGAGGACGAGCCGGCCGAACCTGCTGAAGACGCGCCCGCTCCGGCGCCGTAGCAGCGCCCACTCTGGCAACCGCGGTTCTGCTCTTCGCAAATTTGCGAAGAGCAGTCTCAGGCCATGGCGCTACGGTACGCCATGCTCAGCGCCGACTTATTGGACGCCCGAATGCAAGCCTGGCCGCTGCTCACCGCTTGCTGGCTCCTCGGCTGTGGTCCCGGTTCGACAGAGCCAGCCCCATCCGATGCGGGCACCGAGGGCTCCACAAGCTCGATCAGCTCCACAGCCGCCGACGACACCGGACCCGAGCCGACCTCGACCTCCGGCGAGGCGTCATCCAGCTCCGAGAGTGGGTCCACGACCGGTGGTCCCGGGCCCGTCTATGACGACGTCTACCCGCTCGATGTGACGTATCCCGAGGGCGGCGCGTTCGACCCCACCGACGAGGTGTTCTACGTCGGCACCCTCGAAGGAGGCGCAGTGCAGCGCGTCGATCCCCTCACCGGCGACAGTGACCTCCTCTTCGCCCCCACCGAGCGAGGAACATGGATGACCCTGGGCATGGCGGTGGACGAGACTCGCCGACGACTCTGGGTCTGCGCGGCCAATCGGGACACCGAACCGTTCACTGGCCAGCTGTGGATGTTTGACCTCTCTCGTGGAGCTCGAGAACAAACGATTCCACTGAGCGCGGGTGAGGAGGCCGCCTGGTGCGAAGACGTCGCCGTGGCGTCCGATGGCACGGCCTACGCAACGGACCGAGAAAACCCGAACATCTATCGGGCCGACGCAGGGTTCGTCGCGGAACTTCTCGTGACGGACAAGGCCCTGGGTTCCCCGCTGCTCGGACAAAATGGAGTCATCGTCCTTCCGGGCGACGAGGCCCTCATCGCTGCCATCCACGCGCCGCCCCAGCTCAACCACGTCACCATCGCCAATGGGACCGTCACCCCGGTCGTCATCGACGGGGAGTTCACGGACACCGGCCTGGGCACGGGAGCGGACGGCATGGTCTACGTCGATGGCGTGCTGCTCGTCGTTTTCGACGGCAAGCTCGCTCAGCTCACGCCAACCAGCGACGATTGGTCGACCGCCGACTCGGTGATGGTCGAGTTGCCTCGCGGGCTGACGGACGTCTTGTCGACGCCGCAGGGCCTGTATCTGCTCAACGGACAGGCGATTCAGTTTGCGTTGGGCCAGGACCCGCTCGGGCCGTTCGAGCTCTCGAAGTTTGTCGGCAAGTTCGCCCCGTAGGCCTACTCGCAGGGACTCTCGCCGACGTCATCCCCGAGGGATCGCGCCTGCTCGAAGTCCTCGGCGCACGCTGCCTCATCGGCCAACGCCTTGTGGGCCCGGGCCCGAAGCACGAACAACCCCGAGCGCAGCACCGGCGCCTTCGCGATCTCGAGCGCGCGGTCCATCGCAGCGAGCGCAGGCGTGGGCAGTTCTTGATCCAACCAAACCTTCGCCTGGGCTGAGAGCATGCTCGCGACCAGGGGGTGCTCGGCTCCAAACAACGACTCGGCCGAGTTCACGGCCTCATCGGCAACCCGTGCGGCCTCCTCCAAATTGCCGTCGTGGTGTTCGATGAGCGCTTGGTTGTAGGCGATGTATGGACCCAGTCGTGCCGCGGCCGGACCGAATGACTCGACGATCACGCGGGCTGCGGCGAGGTGCTCACGAGCTTCGTCGTACCGCTCCAGCTTCACCAGGTTGGACGCGAGAGTGGTTCGGCAGTTGGCCACGTTGACGTGGTCCGAGCCGAATGCAGCCTCCAAGTGAGGCAAGGCTCGCTCGAGTGACGCCGCCGACTCGGCGTTGTCGCCCAGCCCCATCTCAGCGACGGCGAGGTTGTTGTAGGCGAGCCCGATGGTCGCGTCGTCTTCGGGATCAGACGCTTCACGGATCTCGACGATGCGACGGTGGTCATCACGAGCGGCCTTCGGGTCTCCCGCGCTCAGGAGCGCGCCGGCACGGGTGACCAACAATCCAGCGATGCGGGGATCGTTGGGCTCCAGAAACGAGTCCGCGACGGCCATCGCATCCTCGAGAGCGACCAGAGCCTCCTCCCCGCGCCCCATCGCCGTCAGAGTGTTGGCCAACGGCTGCGACGCCCAGATCATTCGAGGATGCTCGGGGCCTAGCCGGGTCCGCACGAGCTCGAGCAACGCCTCCCCCTCGGAGACGACCTCTTTCAGAGCGGCGCCGTTCAACATGCGACCACGCATCGAGACCCGGCCAATCGTGCTGCTGATGGTTTGCGTCGCGCTCAGCTTCGGCAGAGCGAGCGCGGTGTCGAACGCTTCTGCCGACGCCTCGTACTCGCCGCCGTAGGCGTTGAAGGTTCCGCGAGCGTTCCAGTAGTGCCACGCAGCCGGATGCTGGGGCTCGATCCGGTCGAGCGCCGCGGCCGCGACATCGCGCCAGAATGCGCCGTCCTCCCGATTTCCGCCCGGGCTGTTGCCCACGACGTCGAGCATGTCTGCGCTGACCCGTACTTGCCATGCGGGGTCGCCCAGGCGAACCGCGTCCGCCCACGACGCGCGCAGGGTTGCCTCGGCCGCCTCGACGTCGCCCAGCATCAGCTGACCTTCCGCGAGAACGGACCTGACCTCGAGGGACAGCGGTTCGAAGCCCAGAGGTTCTGCAGTCGTCAGGATGGCGAGCGCCTGCTGAACCGCCGCCTCGTACTGTCCGGTGGTGGAATACGCGTTCGCCAAGGCCAAGGCGTCTCGCTGCGCCGCAACCTGGTCGGCGATCACCTTCGGGGGATCGACACGAACGTCTTGCCAGCCTGGATCGCGGCATCCTTCGGGCTGCGGCAGGTCGCAGACCGCTTCCTCGGCGTATTCGAGTACGCCCGGATCGTTCTCAGACAGCGCGACAAGCAGAGCTTCGGCTTCCGAACGCCCGAGTTCGAGGCAGCGCAGCGTCGCGTACCGAGCCTCGAGCGTGGTCTCACCGGGCTGACATGTGGCCGCGTGGGCCTGAGTCCAGGCCTCCGCGTAGGTGTCGAGCAACTCGACGACGTTTCGCGCCACTCTTGGCGCTGCGGCCCGGTCCAACCCTGCCAGCGACGCTTCGACCTCTCGAGCACGACCGGTCGTCCAAACGTCGTCGAAGGTCTCGCTGGTCTCCGAGCACATCGTCAGCGGCTCGGCGTCGGTCGCCGCCTGCGAGCTGGCCCAAGCGACGCCAGCACTCCCAAGAATCGCAACACCGAGAACCGACGCTCGCATCACCGCCCCACGAGGCTTGCCGTGCCGTGACTCGGCCACGATTCGTAGCAGCGCTCCCATGTCGGGAAACCGTTCCCGTGGATCCACACGGAGCCCGCGGGCGAGCGCCGCTTGAAGCCCGCGCGGTAAGGCGTCCAACGCCGAGGGTCGGAGCTTCCCTGCGCAAACGCTGGCCTGAAGTTCCATCAACGAGCGACCTTCAAACGGACGCTCACCGGTCAAGGCCTCCGCCAGCGCCACGCAGTAGCTGAACTGGTCCGACTTGGCGTCGGCCACGCGCCCTTCGAACTGCTCTGGGGACATGTACGCGGGCGTTCCCACCAACGCCCCAGTCCGGGTGACGGCCACATCGCCGCTCCCTGACAGAGTGACGAAGTCCTGGTGCGTGATCGTGTCGACACTCTCGCCGGCCCGAGCCAGGCCGAAGTCCGTCACCCGGGCGCGAGCGTCGTCTCCCATGAGGACGTTCGCCGGCTTGAAGTCGCGATGAACGAGACCGGCCGCATGCGCTGCGACAAGTCCCTCCCCCGCCTCCAAGAACACGTCGAGGATCGCGTCCCGGCTTCGCTCGCTCGCCTCGAGCCACTCGCCAAGCGTCCCGCCCACGACCAGCTCCATCGCCATGAACACGTTGCCTTGGAACTCGCCAACATCGTGCACGACCACCACGTTGGGATGAGCCAGACGAGCCGTTGTGCGGGCCTCCCGGACCATCCGTGCGTTCCGCTCTTCGTCGCCGGTCCGTTCGCGAAGCAGCTTCAACGCTACCCGCCGGTCGAGCTCGGGATCGTAGGCGGCAAACACCACTCCCATCGCCCCCGTGCCGAGCAGGTCCAACATCACGTAGCGACCCACCTTCGAGCCGCGCAGTAGCTCCGGCGGCAGCAAGCCCAGGCCAGGGTCACAGGCCTCGGTATCGTCCTGCGAGACCTCCTCCGGCTCCGGGACCGAAGACGCTCGAAGCTCAAACACCCGGGCCAGCTCGATGAGCACGGCACGACACGCGCTACACGTATCGATATGCGCCTCCGCCCGGGCCGCCTCGGCGGGCTCCAAGTTCCGCATCACGAAATCGACGATTTCGTTCTCTGAGAGGCATTCCAACATGGATTGGGAACCGACCCCCCGGCCTTACCACGCCGGCGGAGCCGGACGGACGTGGGCGTGGACGTTAAACTTCACTCCCAGCGCTGCGTCGCGCCCGCCATGCCCGTGCCCGGTGAGCATGCGGAGCTGCCGCCGTGGGCCAGCGAGCGACGAGTTGTTGCATGATGGCCTCGTGGCCGATGACCCCGACGAGACTGCTTTGGCGGCGCGGACCCCCACGTCCGTCGACCCCTATGAGCAGAACTTCATGGCCGGCGAGGGCACCGTGCTCTACCGCGCCAAGGACCGCGCGCACTGGTCGCTCGCGGCGCTGGTGCTCGGTCTCGGTGGCGTGTCCGTGGCGGCGCTATGGCCTCTCGCTCCCGTTGCGGCGATCGCCAGCTTTGTCCTCGTCGCCCTGACATGGCTCCTGTTTGCGGTGCTGCGGGTCACCGTCTCGGAGGGCGCGGTCAACATCCAGCTCGGGCTGTGGGGACCACGGATCCCGATCTCGTCGATCGTCAGCGTCATGGCAACCACCTACAAGTTCACGCAGTTCGGTGGTTGGGGCATCCGCATCAGCCCGGCTTGGGGAACCATGTACAACATGCCCGGGGACGGCGGACACGCCCTCAAAATCCGGTGGCGCGACAAAGGCCGCGAGAAGGTGACCTGGGTCGGAACCCGGCAAGCAGAGCAGCTCGTGCGCGTCATCCGAGCGGCACAGCGAGAAGCGGTCAGTGACGCCGAGGAGCCGCAGGCACTCGACGCCGCCGCCGACTCGGAAGCCTGATCGGCGCGCCGAGTCGTGAAGCGGCGCAGCCGTCCTTCCTAATCGCGGCGGAGGATCGCCCCGTCACGAAAGCCGGCTCGCGCAAACCCACCATCCAACGAGTGGGTGCTCTCGCTCTCACCAACCGCCAAGAAGCCACCAGGAACCAGCGCCCGATGCATGCTGGCCAACGCGCGAGGATGGACCTCGGGTCGCAGGTAGATCATCACGTTTCGGAACAGCACGAGGTCGCAAGCCTCCGGCGGCGGATCGGCAAGGACATCCTGCACAGCGAACCGCACACAGCCGCGAAGAATCTCGCCGACCTTCCACTGTCCATCTTCGATCGTGCCGTAGCGGGTTCGAATGTCGGAGGGAATGTTGGCGACTCGTGCCAGCGCGTAGGAACCCGCCGCTGCATGCTCGATGGCGTCACCACGAACGTCGGTCGCAAGCATGCTGAGCCTCGCCGAGGAACCCGCGGCTTCGAGTTCGCTGTGTAGAAACGCTGCCACCGAATACGCCTCCTCACCGGTGGAACACCCCGCGCACCAGACCGCGAGCGAAGGCTGGTCACAGACCGCGGGCACGACCCACCGACGCAGGTCGTCAAACAGCACTTCGTTGCGGAAGAAATCCGTTGTCCCGATGAGGATCCGGGAGGCGAGCGCATCGACTTCGTCGGCATCCGAAAGCGTTCGCTCGAGATAGGCTTCGAGCCCATCGAGCCCCAACGCCCGCGCCCGCTGCGTGACCCGGCGGTAGAGCGTCGCGGTTCGATACGCATACAAGTCGATCCCCATCGCGCTTCGGAGGCGCTCGAGCAGAGTCCAAAACGCCGGGGCGAGAGGAACCTCGAAGCGCTCCGGGTCGCCGGTGTCGCGCACGTCTGCCGAGAGCCCCTCGCGAATCCAGCCTCCGATCTCCTCGCAGGAGCCGACGCCACTGGCCCCAACTTCGCCCAGCACGCTGAGCAACATGTCGTCGATGGGCGCGGTACTCGGGGACTGGCAATAGAGCTCGCCGCCCGCATCGAGGATGGCTTGCGCGCCTGACTGGACGGGTGCCCCGCCTCCGGCGAGAACAATCGCGATCGCGTTCGCGCCCCACGTCTGCGCCGCGCTGTGCAGAACCGCGTCGAGGGCCGACACACCGGCCGTCCGTGCCGTGGCCGTGACCGTGGTCTTCGTGAGACTCAGCTGCATCGAAGGCGCGGCGAGGTACACCGTGCCTGCAGTGAGCGTCTCCGCCGAGTCCACCACCGCGAGCCGCCTCGTCGTGCGGAGTTCGAGCGTCTCGCGGAGCATCGAGGGGCCGTCGCTCGCCTTGATCGCCACGACGAATGCGTGGGGTGAGTGCTTGCCCACCGACTCCAACACTTCGACGACTGCGTCGTATCCACCCGCGGACGCGACGAGCACGAACACGCGCTCGACCGCAGTCGGGGGGACCGAAAAATCCACCCACAAAGCGTATGCTTCTCTGCCCTCAACCTCCACCGCGAGTCGACGATGACGGTCTCGATGGATCGCCGCTTCAGAACCGTGTTCGCGCTGCTCGCAACGTGGCTCACGGGGTGTGCTGCACATCGGACGACCCCCGCCGGCACGGTCGAGGTCCCCGCTGGCCCATCATGGTCCGGGTCGACCCTCGAAACTAGAGCCGGAGCCGTCGAGTTTCTCACCACCGCTCATGGGGCCCAGGCGACCGAGCCCCTGATGCGACTGCGGGCCGAGGCTGCGCCGCACTCGGTCAAGACGGACGGGTTTCGGATCATGGCGCACCCTGTCACCCAAGGGGACTACCAGGTGTTCGCGGCGGCGACGGGGTCGCCCGAGCCGTGGATCGACGCCGCCCGGTGGGCTGACCAAGACACCGGGTTTCCCTACGCGACGGCAGAGCGGTTCATGTGGGTCGAGGGAAAACCGGCCCCGTCCCGGCTCCGCCACCCCGTGGTGTTGGTCGACCGCAGTGATGCCGAGCGCTACTGCAACTGGTGGGGGCGCCGACATGATGGCGTCGGCGAACTGCCGAGCGAGACCCAATGGAACCGCGCCGCGACCGGCGACGACGGGACCGCGTTTCCTTGGGGAGACGAACACGATCCGACCCGGGCCAACACCTGGGAGACCGGCGTCGGCGACACGACGCCGGTCGGAGCTTCGCCCGAGGACGCGAGCACGTTCGGGGTCCATGACATGGCGGGAAATGTGCTCGAATGGACGCGCACTTCTGTGGGGGAGGGCACATCAATTCTCAAGGGCGGAAGCTGGAGCACGAGCCTGGTTCAGGCCCGAACGGCCGTCCGGAAGCCTGCGCGTGATGACATACGGCACATCACAGTTGGGTTTCGGTGTGTCTTTCGGCCCCAAACGGTCGATTGAACCTAGGAAAAGCAAGATCAACGGTCGTGGAAGAAAATCTCCGACCTGGTAGCTTCGTCGAAGTTTGACGATGCGCCCGCTGTACCCCGCCCTCCTCGCGTCGCTTCTTGCTCTCAGCCCCCTGGCCTGCAAGCGCAGCGGCACCTCCGTCAAGGCGCCCGCCGATAGCACCACTGCACGTCCCAAAGCGCCGGCGATGCCGAAGCCGCTCGCGCTGCCAGCCCAACCCAAGGGCCTGGTCCACGTTGCGGCGCCCAAGCAACTGCTCCAAGAAGCGCTGAGCTACGCGCCCGGGACCATGACGGCCCGCGAAACTGTAGCGCTGGCCCTGAAGAAGAGCGGCCTCGGTTTCGAGTCGCAGGTGTTTCAGCACGTCGGGATGGGCCGCGCCTGGAACATGGCGATCGTCAAGGGGCAGACCATCGTTCATGTTCCTGTCATCAAGGGACATGAGGCTCAGCTCTCCGCCATGCTCGCGAAGCTCTCGCCCGAGGGTGAGTTCGGCGCTGTCCGGCTGATACGTCCCGAAGGGCAACCAGGACCCAAGGTCGCCTTCTTCGACAAGAAGAACAACATGCTGACGCTCGCCGGCGACCTGCGCGGCATTGCGACGGGCCCGGAGCTGGGCCGGACGTACGGCAAGCAGGGCGTCAACATCACCGTGACCGCAGAACAGGCGGCACGGTACGGCGCCAAACTGGGAGCTCGCCGCGCCACGGTCACGGGGTCGGGCACCGACAACCTCCGCATCGAGCTCGAAGGTGCACCCGCGCTCCCGGCCAGCGTCCGCATCTCCGAGGGCGCACTGACCGGCCTGCTCGAGAGCGGGCAGATCGCGCTGGGCGGCAGCACGAAGTACGTCGACTACAAGAAGGATGTCGACGGGATCATGGCCCAGGGTCGCCGTCAGGTTTCATCGCTCCCCGGCATGGCCCAAGGCAACGCCAAAGAGCTGCTCGGACGCGCCGGCGGTCTCATGAGGACCTGGAACGGCCGGACCATGGTGGGAGTTGGGCCCGCCAATCATGTGCTCATCGGCTTCGGGACCAACGACACGACCAAGATGAACAACTCCTCGCTGCACCTAATCCGCGGGGTGCAGTCGAATATCAAGACGATCAAGTCGCTGAAGAAGTTTGGGGTCAACATCCCCAACGTGCCATCGGTCAGCTTCGCGCCCAACAAGGTCAAGGTTGGCGGGCAGTCCGTGCACGTGGTCGCCCTGGAGAACGCGCGGAAGTACGTGCCGCCAGAGTTCCACAAGCTACTCACCTCCAACGACCGCCTGAGGATTTCGATGGTGTTTCCCAAGCGCGCCGGCGCGGGCATGGTCGTGATCGGTCCCAACTCGGAGGCCGTGCTCACTCGTTGGCTTCAAGACACCCAGAGCGCCACGCCCGGCGGCAAGAGTGAGGGGCACCTTGCTTCGGCCACCGTCGCGGTTGGGGCCAAAGCGCTGGGTCAGCTCGCTTCACCCGAGTTCAACCCCGCGACGCTCATGGGTCTCAGCGCCAATCGAGCGCCGACGAAGATCGTCGTCAAGCGGCAGGACCAGAACTACGTCATCAAGCTCAAACGCGACAACGCCAAGGGCTCCAGCAGACCAAAAACGTCGGCACCGTAGTGATTCCCGACCGGAACAGGACCCACCGACCTGTTCCGGGCCGCTTCGAAGACTGGCCCCGCCAGCCAGGAAGCATTACGAGACGTTCAGCAGTGAGCGTTCCGAAGATCACCCCCGAGTCGACTGCGCGCTCTCATCCATCGGCCCCACACCTCGCCGCGGTGCAGGCGGTGTACGATCTGTGCATCGTCGGCCTCGAAGCCCACGGCATCCGGCTCGCCGCACGTGGAGTCGGCGCGTCCATGAGCGTGGCGTGCAGCGATACCCGGCCGGAGTCCATCGACCGGTTCAACCGAGCCGACGTCGGGAACGACATGGGACTGGTCGATACCATCGAGGATGGGCTCGCAGAGCAATCCGTCCGAGCGTTCGTCGGTGCGGCCCGGGCCCATTCGTTTGTGATCGGCGTTCTCCCAGAGCTGCAACCCGACGGGTACGTCGACTCCACACCTATCGAGGACGCCATCGATGCCGTCGTCGATGCAGCGGAGCCTGGCAACCTCGTCGTGCTCGACACCCCCACCGCGCCAGGGACGACCCGGGGCCTCCTCGCGGAGAAGCTTCAAGCAGTCGGGCTGGAGCCTGGGGAAGATGTCTTCGCCGCAAGTGTGTGGGTGACCAACGGCCGATGTTTTGTCGGTGGCGTCACGCCGCGATGCACACAACGCGCCGCCGAGCTGTACGGCTCGCTGTTCAACCTCCCAATCCAAACGGCGACCGCCGACGAATGCGAGTTGGCTCGCCTGGCCCGGCGCACCCACGAAGAGATGAACGCCGCGTTTGCAAACGAACTCTCGGCGGTGAGCAAGCATCTGGGACTCGATGTCTGGAGCGTCCTCTCCGTTGCTCGGGCGGCCGGCTCGACCACGCTCGCGGCCCCGTCACCAGGCCCCGCCGACGCCAACGCTCGGTTTGAGCCGCGCTTGTTCGCAGCCGCATGCGAGCACGACACCGCGCTCACCCGCGCAACGATTTCACAAGGTGAACTCCAGCCCGCACGTATCGCCGCCGAGGTTCGCAGCACTGCACGGAGGTTCGTGTCCCCCACGATCGCCTGCCTCGGCTTGGGCTCGGGACCCGATGGATCTCTCGCACACAGTCCGGCAATGCGGGTCGCATCCCTGATCGGTCGGGGAGAACTTGGCCAACTGCTCGTCGTCGATCCCCGAGTGAGCGTCTCGCCGATTTCCGGTGCCCGTCTCGTGAGCCTGACCGAGGCGCTCAAGCAGGCGGATATCGTGGTGGTTCTCAGTGAGGAGAAGTCGTTTGTCGCGGCCCCCCGGGAGCTCTATTCGCGCCCCTCGGTCATCGATACGCTCGGTGTACTGACCCAAGCGCCCAGCTGAGTACTTCGTGATAGCGTTCTGCGGTCCCGTGAAACGCATCTCAAGCATCGCGAAGGCCATGACCCCGTTCCCCTACTCGATCGCGGCCGATGCGACAGTCCCGGACGCGGTCGCGATGATGAAGACCCACGGGATCAATCATCTGCCCGTGATGCGTGGTGCTGACCTCGTTGGTCTGCTGTGGAATCGTGACATCCGCGTCGCGCAAGCGCTGAGTGCCGCCAACCACACGCTGACCGTCGAACAGCTGTGCAGCCCCGAGCCTTACATCGTGGAGCTGTCCGAGCGACTCGACCTCGTTGTTCTCGAGATGGCGGAGCGCCGAGCTGGCGCGGCCATGGTCACCCGGCAGGGCAAGCTCGCCGGCATCCTCACCACGACCGACGTCTGCCGACTTCTCGGAGAGACGCTTCGCGATGGGGCAGAGTTGCCCGACGACGACGGTGACGTCGCTTGACCTCATCCTGATGCTCGGCGGCCCGCTCGCGCTCACCTTTGCGGTGGGCATGGGTCTGTGGGCAGCTTCGCGCCCGAGCGGCTGGATGCGTTCGGCCGCCGCGATCGCGGGGGTCACTGCGCTTCCCGTGGGCATCTACGGCATGGGCATCCGCTACCGGACACCGCCGCCACCACAGCAGCGTGTTCTCTCACCGGGCATCGAGTATCAGCGGCTCGTCGCGGATGGACCTGCTGTCGTGCACATCGTGCGGATCGAACTCGGGCGTCCGGACCTCATCCCGGTTGCGACCCCGCCATCCGAGGGCAAGGGCGTCCCGGCACAGCGGGTGGTGGACTTCGCGGTCGAACACGGAGCCGACGTCGCCATCAACACCGCGTTCTTTCGCCCGTTTCACTCGTCCTCCCCGTTCGACTACTACCCCCGCACCGGCGATCCGACGGAGCCCTTTGGCATCACCATGACCGACGGAGTCGAGTTCGGTGCCAATCGTTTTCACCGCGGCACGGTGTACTTGTCGGAGAACGAGGCGTCACTGGATCGGATGCCTGAGGCCCGGTGGGCCATCACCGGGCGCACCACGCTGGTTCGCGATGGACAGCCCGTCCCGGGCAACGAGAAGGCGATCGCTCCGCGCTCCGCGATTGGATACGATGGAACTCGGCTCTGGTTCGTCGCCGTCGATGGCCGCCAGCCGGGCTACAGCGAAGGCATGACGCTCGGGGCGCTCGGACGCCTCCTGGCGGGCATGGGAGTCGAGTGGGCCGTGGAAATGGACGGCGGTGGCTCGAGCACGATCGCAGACACCACAGGCCCAAATCCCCGCCCCCTAAACTGTCCGATTCACACCCGCATGCCGTGCCGCGACCGCCCCGTCGCCGCTCAGGTCGGAATCAAGCGCGTGGGCTCATGAGCCAACGACGGCGTCGACGATGAAAAGCATGGCCCAGTAGCCGCCAAACACCAGCGCCGAAATCACCGCCGCCACCCGGCCCTGCGCGTGCTCCCGCGCCGCGATCCCCACCGCAACGCCGAGTCCCGCGGCGACCAAGATGACCAGCGATCCAAACGCTGACCCGTCTGAGCCGAGAAGTCCCGCGACCGCTCCGGCCCCGATGCCAAAGAACGGACCGCCGACTGCAAGCCACATCGCCAAACGACCGAGCCCGCTGGAAGGCACAGCCGTCCGGGGAGCTTCGGCGTAGTCGCTGGGTGCGTCGAGCGTCCGCAGCAACCCGCGCATGTTCGAGGCATCCCCCCGCTGGAGCGACGTCGCGATCTCCAGAACCTGTTCCTCGACTGCGGCGACAACGGTCAGGACCTCATCTTCGTCCCTGCCGTCACTGCGAAGGACACCGGTGATCGCGACGAGGTGCTGGTCGAGTTCTTGGCGCGCGAGGGGATGAACTTCACTCATCGTCCACCTCCGCCAGAAGCGAGGACACCGCAGTCGAAAGCAGCAGCCAGCGTTCGCGCAGCTCCAGGAGGTGGCGCTTCCCCTGGGGCGTGAGCTGGTAGTAGCGCCGCCTGGGCCCGGACGGAGACTTCACGGTTCTGGAAGCCACCAGTCCCTCCTTGGAGAGACGACCGAGCGCCAGATAAATGGTGCTCTCCTTGAACTCCAGACCGCGACGGCGCTCGAGCTGCTGGACGATCGCGTACCCGTACGCTTCCTCCTGTGCCAGGACCGCGAGGACAGACAGCGACACGAGGCCCTTTCGCATCTGTGCATCGTTGGCGTCTGACACGGCTTCGATCGAGCGTTGCAAAGTACCACGCAGCAAATCGCCTGTTGATCGTCGTCACATCACCTCGTTACCTCGTGTTGCACTACCCTTCAATGCAGAGTAGCTATGAGACATGCGGACGTTATCCTTTTGCGTTTCATTGCCCTGCGTGGCCCTGCTTCTCTCGAGCTTGGGATGTGATGACGACGGCGATGCCTCCACTGGTTCCTCCACCACGAATACCGATGCAAGCACCGGTCCTGTCGACGGAACCGGCAGCGGCACCACCACCGCATCCGGAAGCAGCAGCTCCAGCGGCAGCGGCAACACCTCCGGCGGCAGCACGTCGGGTTCAGGCTCGGAGACGGGGAGCTCCGAGACCGGCGGTGTTCCCGTGACGATCGATCTCGACGCGCTCCAGGACTGGACCCGGGTCGAGGGGCGCATCCTGTACGACGTTGTCGAGGGCTATCCGGCGGCGGCTGACGCCCACGTCTTCCGCGACGAGAACGGAGAGCTGGCCGCGATCTACTCCGGGGCGGACCCCAACGAACCCGACTACTCGGCAATCAAGCTCGCGCGTGGCTCCGAACCTGCCGTCTGGGAAATCGGGGACGCCCTGCTCAACGGCACGGACGCGCCGGCAGAACAGCTCAACAAGGAGACGTCGTTCTACCGGCGCGCCGCCGACGGAACACACCAGATCTACTACATCGGATACGACGACGAAGAGACCTACCAATCTCAGATCTTCCGGGCCGAGAGCGCCGACCTCGAAGGCCCCTACACGGTCCAGGTTGAGCCGAGCATCGCCCGGGGCCTTCAGGGCGAGCACGACATTCAGGTGATGACCTCGCCCTCCATCGTGCAGGATGAAGGCACCCTGTACATGTTCTATTGCGCGTGGAACCAGTTCGAAGAGAACGATGACCTTCGGGTCTGGGTTCATGGGGCGACTTCGGACGATGGCGGCGACACCTGGACCGTTCTCGGAGAGGTCGACGTGCCCGTGTGCATGGAAGGGGCGCTGACCAAGGGTCCCGACGGAATGTTCTATGCCGTTGCCCAAGGCGAGGGGGGCATCACACTTGGGCGCGCCGACGAGCCGCTTGGTGCCTACGAGATGCTCCCCGAACCGATCCTGACCCCGGCCGGTCCTCCCTACGAGATCGACGAACTCAACACGCCGCAGCTCCACTTCGAGGACGACGTGTTGTTCTTGTACTACTCGGGCGCGAACTATTCCGACGCGGACTACGAGTACGGCTGGTGGGCGATGCTCGCGTACACCAGCCTCGAGTAGATCAGTCCTCGGAGATGACCGGGATGCCGTCGACGTCGAAGAGGCCGCCGTCGATCGGCGCGACCTCGGGGCCCCGGGCGAACAGACTCAGGGACTCGGGGTAGCCAGCCTCGCGGTAGTGACCACGCCAGTTGGCGAACGTATCCTCGAGACCCATCGTCACATCGAACCCGAACTCGGCCTGCTCGGCGGGGAGCATCGAAAGCAACACGTACCCGACCGCCTGCTCTGCGTGAGGACCCCAGTCGTCGGCCTGCTCGACGAGTTCATCGAACATGTCGCGCATGATGTCTGCCCGTGCTTCGGGGAGGGAACGAGCGGCTGCGTCTTCGTAGACGGGACGGTTGTTGGCATCGACCGAGAAGCGAACCTCGAGCGTGTTGGCGCCGATGAGGCCCACGGACTCGACGGCCGCGTACTCGGACTCGAGCAGGCGCCGGTACTGGTCTCCGTACTCCTGAAACGCAAGACCGGCCCGCTCGGCGTCGCTTCCGATGTCGGATTGGATCTCGGCGCGCGCCGATGCGATCTCGGAGGGACTATCGCCGCGATCAATCTCGACGGATTGCAGATAGGCGGAGAGCGAGCTGGCAAAATCACCCGCGTTGCGCGTGAGCGCCAGAGTCTCCAAAGCGCGCTCATCGAGGCGGTAGTCCACGACGACCGACGTGCTCGGACCCGTGAAGCTCGCCTGAATCTCGAAAGTTCCCTGAGCGAGCAACCGGAGTTCGCCCAATGAACGTGCGACCGCCGCGACGTCGTCCGGCACCCCGACGAGGGCGCCATCGAGTGCCGTCAGCCCCTCAGCTGTCCACGCGGCGACCTGCGGATCGGACACCGCGTCGACGGGACAGTCGTCGAACGCCGCACTTCCGCGGCAGGTGTCTTGCACCCAGCGCTGCATCTCGTTGCCTGGGCCTTCGAGTGCCGCGATCGCGTCAACTCCGACAAGCGCCAACAACGATCCGTCGATGTGGTCGATGAGCTTGTCCCGCTCCATCACCGAATCCCCCTCCAACAGCTGCACCACGAGGTTGGCTTCGCCTCGCGCTTCGCCGCCCGGATTGCGGGGGTCGAACAGCAAGCCGGAGAGACCGACGCGTGTGTAGCCGTGACGCGAGAACAGCCAATCCCAGTCGCGACGCAGCGACTCGAACATCACCGTGCGGACACCAGCAGGGGACTGCACGACGATGGTGCCCTGCTCCTCGATCTTCCGCCGGAAGAAGGACATCCCGAACAGCTCGACCCCAGCTTCGGACGCACTCGACGCGCCCGAGCGGAGCAAATCCAGCTCGGCGATGACACCTGGCTCGCCGCGATGCGACAGCGCCTGGGCCAGCCGGATGTCGCCACGAAGCGCCTGAGCAATCGCCGCGGTCAGCAGCTCTTCATCGCCGCCAAGGTCGAAACGAAGCCGCGCCACCGTCATCCGGGACTCGCTTTGCGACGACTTCGCGATCGCGTCGATCAAACTCAGTCGGTCGTTGAGCTGCCGCTGGAGCGCCCGGTCGACGAGCTGTCCAAGGTCCACATCGATGCCCGCGATGCTGATCTCGGACTCGAGGAGGCCTTGAACGCCCCACCGATCTCGGACAGCGAGGAACGCGGTCCGCTCTTTGACCTCCTGAACGCCAACATCCACCACCAACTCGTCGCCGTCCATGCGCAGCAGTTGCACGTCTAGGACGCCGCCCAGGTGGGTTCGCAGTCCTGCGGACAAGACCACGTTGTAGGTGAGCACCGAAGTGGGCTCGGCGATCAGAAGCGGAACGCCCACGCCGAGGTTGGCGCCTAGGCTGCCCTCTCCGCGAAGCGCCACAGCCTCGCCGGGCTTCATCGCGCGCAGGTCGGACAGCGAACGCGGGACCGCGAACTCTCGGAGCGACTGCAACCGCTCGATGGGGTTGTCGCTCTGTGCGTCGTGGGCCGAGATGACCCGCGCCTCGATGGTTGCGTCAGCATTGAAGCCGACGCGTGCCGTGGACGTTCCGTCCGCGACGAGCCCTTCAACGGAGCTTCCCCAGTCCCCACCGACGCCAGGCTCGAGCACGAGGGAGGTCTCCGCGTACACGGTGTCCGAGGACGAACGCAGATGCTCGAGGCGCAGGGTGTTGACCGAGGTCGTCAGCTCTCGCTCGCCGAACGCCGCGGCAAGGTCACGGACCAGCGGATCGAGGTCTCCCGCATTGTGGAAGTCCACCGCCAGACCGCCGAGGTCCCCCGAAGCGAGCACATCGTTGAGCTCCTCGGTGACAAGCGCCTTGCCGTTGTCCACCAGGTCGTCCAGGTCCAGTTCCGACGGATCACGAAGGAGCGACCGAATCGAATCGAGGCCATCGCACTTGCCCCCACAGTCAACGGCAAGCTCTTGCTCCGCGGCCGCCGGCTCGGCCGAATCACAGGCCGTCAACAACGGAAGCGCAAACAAGACCTTCTTCAAATTCAACTTCATCGCAGATCCCTCCCCAAGGGCGTGGAGGGTCGCACAAAACGCGAGAACCCTGGGCACCACTGCTCACAGGGGATACCCAGGGTCGGTCGCTCGAATCCGAGCGTTTCGCTCAATCGGCGGTGGTACCGCGGTAGTGAGCTTCGTAGTGCTCACGGAGCTGGGAGTAGTGCTTGTGCAGGGCACCGTCGTTCTCCATGGCGTGCTTGGCGAAGTACTGACCCCACCATGCTCCGGCCATCCCCCAGTCGGCGGGGGTCATGCCAAAGCCGGCGAGAATCTCGGCGGCGTCCTGGCCTTGCTCATAGCCGACCGACTGCGCAACCTCGATCTCGACCCACTGCTCGATCGCGATCGGCGGATCACCCGCGGGGTCACCACCGGTGGCCATCGCGTCCGCCGCTGCCGCGCCCTCCGCTGCGAACTGACCAGCCCCGCCGCCGGCGAACGCTTTTCCGTACTCGGTGGCGATCGTCGCCGTGGTGTCGCGAGCCATCCGGTCGTTCCACTCGGCGCTCACCGCCTGCCAAGTCGCGTCGTCGAGGCCAAGCTCGGCCACGATCTCCGTCGCGTCTCCGCCTTGTGCCACAAAGGCCTGAGCCACTGCCCACTGCTGGAGGGAGATGCCGTGTACCGGCTCGAACTCGCTGGCGAGTTCCCCCTCGACGCGGGCCTGCTGCTCCTCGCGAGTTTGGTCAGTGGTCGCGTCGAGCTTCAGCTGCATGATCCCGTCGAGGCCTCCGTAGCGGGACTCGGCATCCTCAGACATGAAATAGCGTTCCATCGTCGAAGTGACTTGATAGAAGTGCTGCTCGTCGCGGATTCCGTACTGAGCAAGGGCAGTGCGACGCTCCTCGTCCTCTTCCCAGGCCGCGCTGATGTGCAACTCGGCTCGAAAGAATGCCTTTAGATCGGTGTACGGGTCGAACGTCGCGTAGTCGTCGATCTCCTCGAGGTCGTAGTCGCGCTCGAAGTCGTCCTCGCCATCGTCGTCGCTATCGACATCAACATCAGCCTCGTCGTCGGAGGCCGCCATGTCCTCGACAGACACGTCCGGCATCTCCGGGACGGGGTCCGACATCATTGCGGTGACGTCTTCCATCGCGAGCTCTTCACCCAAAGGCTCGAGTTCAGGAGCCTGCTCCGATGTCTGGGCAGCGATATGCGCGGCGACGTTTGCCGGGTCATAGTCCTCGGGCACGTACGCCGCGGTGCGATCGACCGGGCTCTCGGCAAACTCGTCTGCACCACCAGATTCTTCGAGGGTAGTGTCGAGTTCTTCGTAGCCGGATGCCGGATGTCCCGACTGGGTCGCCGCAGACTCCGGTTCGGAGACTTCGAGCTCGGCATCGGGTTGCAGCTCCTCGTACTCGTCGTAGACGGGCTGCGCTTCTTCGTAGCCTTCGCCGTCGGCGTACGTGGGTTGCTCCTCGTAGACCGGCTGCTCTTCCTCGTACGCCTCGGCGTACTCGGGCGCGGCTGCGACGCCGCCTGGCAGCGGCGGCGGCAAACCGGGCTTGTTGCCTGCGCGCCAATCGGAGATGTGCTGACAGAGGGTCTCGTAGTCGATCATCAGACGGTCTGTGGCGCGTCTGCGCCAGCGGACTGCATGGTATCGAGCTGTCGCGCGTCGCGAAACACCTACACTCCCGCACCCGCTCGCCTGCACAGCGCACCGGCTGCGGTACCGTGGCCACATGCTCGTGACGGCACTGGGCGTGGGGCTGAGCCTCCTGGCACCGAGCCTGGATGCCCCCTCCACGCGTATCCGCTACACGATGCAGGGTGGCGAGATCCTGACCGATCTGGCGAAACAGTACGGGACGGCCGAAGAGGACCTGCTCAGGGACAACCCCGGCAAGCTGGAGCGTGGGCGGGTTCTGAGCGTCGAGGCGACTCGCCTCCCTCCGCCCCGGCAGCGGCTCAAGGTCACCGCGGGTGAGCGGGACGACTGGGCCGCGGTCGCGGAGCGATACGGGGTTCAGCCCGACGACCTCCGGACGTGGAATCCCAAGGCGTCGCGGCGCAAGCGGCTTCGGTCGGGAACGACCTTGGTGCTGTGGCTCCCCTCCGGAGCCGCACACTATCCCCTTCCCGACGACGCAACCGGCTTCCCCGTGGTTCCTCGGCCCCTCACGGGCGAGTCGGTCGGTCGACCCAACCGGGGTCGTCTCGTCGATGGCGTGGCGCTACCACCGGGCCCCTACGTCATCCGCTTCGACTGGCAGAAGTTCGGCTCGGCCTTGATGGTCTGGAACCTCGCGCGGGTGCTCCGAGCATTTCGGGCCGAAACCGGTTTTGAAGGCGAGCTGTTCGTCGGCGCGATGAGCCGCCGCAACGGCCGACGACTGAGGCCCCATCGTTCGCACCAGAGCGGCCGCGACGTCGACGTACGACTGCCCGCCATGCCGCACGCCGAAGGCTTCAAGCTGGAGATCGACGAGGTCGACTGGCACGCCACATGGGCGTTGGTGGACGCCTTCGTCCGGACCGACGACGTTCAGGTGATCTTCTTGGAGCGCAAGCTACGTCGGAGACTCAAGCGTGCCGGACTCGCCCTGGGCGCTGACGACGAACGAATCGCCCGCGTGATGGGGTCCGTGCGCCACTCTCCCGGTCACACCGCCCACGTGCACGTCCGGTTTCAGTGCGCTGTGTCCGAAGCCCAGTGCCGGAACTAGTCTGTCGGGGAAACCTCTCGGTTTCCCCCGCTGCGGGAGCCAAGCTCCCTTCGCTCCCCCTTCCAAGTTCGGGCTTCGCCCTCGCTTTCCGACAGCTCCCGCCGCTCGTGCTGGGCAGGCAGCGACACCGTGAGTCCGCCCACGGTGTTTTTTCCCTGCCCGACAATCGCGCGAATCAAACGGGGGCCGAGGTGCACTCACGCTGATGTGCCGGGCTCGCATTGCCCGGAGGGTCGTCAACCGGCGACCACGATCTTCTCACCGACAGACGGCGTCTTCGACACTACCTCCCTTCCTCCCCTGTACCCCCATATCCGTGGGGGGTCGTAGCGTCGTCTGTCGGTCAGTTTTCATCACCACAACAGCTTTCGGCGGGTCCGCTGTTCGAGCGCGACCACCTCCCTTCCTCCCCCCGAGATGATCCTGTTCGGATCTCGGGCCCGCCACCTCCCAAGCGCACTGCAAAACCGGCATCGCGCTTTTTTTTGTGAATTCCGTCCCTGGGATGGAACCCCGCCGCCTCGTCTCCGAGTGAGACTGTCGGTGGACGTGGCCCATGCCAGAGACCCGAGTGCGACTCGGGAAGAGCTCGATCGCACGACGATCGTGGCCGCCTCCCGCGGCGAACCGTGGGCGGCGAGACGGCTCGTGGAATGCACGCAACGCGCCGTGTATCGCTACGCCTGGCGGATGTTGGGTCCCCGTGCCACCCGCTCGACGACCTCCGAGCTGGTGCAAGAGGTCTACGCTCGCGTCTTTCGGGCACTGCCTCGCTACCGAACCGACGGTCCGGCCCGGTTCACGACCTGGCTTCTGACGATTGCTCACCGTACCGCTGTCGATGAGCTGCGCCGCAAGCGACCCCCGCTCAGCCCGCTGAACGAGTTGGAGCCCGCGCGCTCGGGGGATCGGCCGGACCGCCTTCGGGAGCGTGCCGAGCTTGGAGAACGCATCGCCGCAGAAGTGCAGAAGCTGAGCCCGGCCCTGCGCTCTGCGTTCATTCTCCGCGCCTACCACGATCGAAGCCTCGCCGAGATCGCCGAAACGCTCGACATCGACGAGGGCACCGTCAAGTCGCGACTCCACCGCGCTCGGCAGTCCCTCCAAGCCGCCCTCGAGGAGGTCCGCCATGAAGCCTGAGAATCCCGACGCAACGTTGCTGGAGCGAGGGCTCGCAGCCTGGGACGCTCCCGAGCCTCCCTCCGACCTGGCCGACCGCATCTTGGCCCAGAGCACAGACGTGCTGCGCTCTGTGTCCGCCCAACGCAATCCTGCTCCCACCGTCCCCCCACCCCTCGAGGAAGAAAGACCCGCCATGTTGCCCACAACGATCCGCCACGAGAGTTCCATGCGCCCCTTCTGGACCGCGTCCGTACTTGGCTTTGCCGCAGCCGCAGCGATCGTACTCGCGTTCATGGCGGGCCGTCAGTCCCAGCCAATCCCGACTCCAGCGGTCGCGTCGCCGGCCGTGGCCCCAAGCGTCGAAGTTCGGGTGACCGCGCCACCACCCATCCCCCAGCCGCCAGTCCCCCCCACACCACCGGCCTCGGTGGCCGTACCAGAGAAACTCATCATCCACGAGACCCGCACGCACGAGACCCGCACGCCGGACGAGCAGGCCCCGACCCGTTCGGGCGACCTCGAGAACCCTTTTGACTCCGATACCGGCCGTTCGAATCCGTCCGATGCCTCCGAGCCAACCTTCAAGGACCCGTTCGCGGACAGGTAGGCAACCCTTCGCTTCGGGACTGGAGCCGGCCCACACCGGGCGAGGTCTCGGTGGCCGGCAAACGCGGCTCGCACCGACCACCGCGCACAAGTCCGAAAAGCGCCTGGCAAAGCCCGGATCGTGGCCGTCTCGCCGCTTCGGTGCTACCACTGCGGCGTGGGTGAAGCGCTCCCAACACGAGCCGTGAACCTACAGCGGGCCCGCGAGCGACACGGAGATCTCGTCGACCGTTTTCTCCCTGCCCTGATGCGCTCGGACCCACTCGCCGACGATGTCGCCCACGACTTCGCGACACTGGGCCGGACACGGAGTCGCGAGCTGCTCGATGTTGTCCTCCGCGACGGGATCGGAGCCGCTCCCAACGCCCCTGCGTCTGTGCGCGCCCTGTTCGCTCAGCTCGACCACGTCCCAGTGTGGGTCGACTGGCGCGCCATCGGTCGGGGTAGCGACGTATTGTTTCGTACCGGACTCTTCGGCGGGACCGTCTTGGGCGCCAAGTCTCTGGTCACCGGCTACTGCTCCCCAGGTGGCAACAAACCGCTGGTGTTCAGCGGCCAACTCGAGCACCGAAAGCGCATCGGCTACCGGCTCGCAGAGACTTGCCGGTTTGTCGCCGACGTCTGTGAACGCGGCGGCATGCGGCGGTTCGGTCCGGGCTTTGCCACCACGGTCCGGGTTCGCATCATGCACGCAACCGTCCGCCGTCTCATCGCCGAGTCCGGAGCGTACAACGAGCAGGCCTGGGGCGTGGCGATCAACCAGCACGACATGGTTGGCACCACCATGCTGTTCTCGCTGGCGTTCCTCGACGGCGTGCGGGCATTCGGCTTCAGCTTCACCCCCCAAGAGGTCGACGATTTTCTGCACCTGTGGCGCTACAACGGTTGGCTCATCGGCGTCGAGCCGGAGTTGCTCCCCACAAGTGAAGCTGCGGCGGCTCGCATCTCCGACCTGATCGCGATCACGCAGGGACAGCCGGACGACGATGCTCGCATGTTGGTGCGCTCCTTCATCGAGTCTCCCAGCTACGCCGTCGCCGAGAACGACCCGAGAGCACAAGCAACCGCGCGTCGTCACGTGGCCCTCGGGTTTGGGTTCGCGCGTGCCCTACTTGGCGAGGACATGGCCAACGCCCTCGACCTTCCGCGAACGCCGGCGAGGTTCGCGCTGCCCGGGATTCACAGAATCCTCTCTCGAGTCGAACGAGTCGGGCGGCGGCTGCCCGGCTACGACAAGAAACTCGCCCAGGCCGGTCGTGGCTATTGGCAGCAAACAATCGAGCTCGGCCTCGCGGGTCGAATGGCCCAGTTCATGCCACCGGCCCAGCTCCAGGGCTTGCCTTGACGCGGCGAGTTCGCACCAGCGAGAACGCAGGACGACCGAGCGGGCCAAAACGGACGCTCAAGCACAGACCGGCGGGGGTCGATGTCCAGGAGGATGTTGGGCTCGCAGCGATCGACAACGCGGACGCGCGCACGCCAGCCAAAGCCAGCACGTCGACCCCCAGAGGAGGAGCTGGAGCTGCTGGCCCGAGAGGTCACGCTGGAGTTTCGGGGGAAACACGTCCTCAAGGCTCGCGCATTGGCCGATCTCGTCGAAGCCTGTGCGGGCATCCCGGGACTGACGGACGCCTCCGAGCGGCTCGTCGATTTCTTCGACGATACCGACAACGGCAACTGGGTCGACGGATCAGGGTTGTTTCGCCTTGGTCGCGCGGACCATCTCAACCGACTCAAACGAAACTGGCGGGAGTTTGAAACCCGTCGGAGCACGCTCCGGCAGTACGTGCGCAGTACCACTCGCTCGAAGCTGCCCGAGGGCTGCATTCAGTTCAAGCTCCCCCAAGAACGCCTGGAGTCGACGAAGGCGTTCATCTCGGCCTATCGCCATCTCATTGGAGGCCTCGATCGGCTGTGTCGCCTTGTGCTCACGGAGGGCTTTCGCATCGACGGGTTTTCCGATCGCTCGACAGTCGTCGTTGTCGAGGCCGAGTCCAAAGCGGTCTTCGAGCTCGCTGCCAGGATGCTCAGCCACTACGACTGGTACGAAGAACAGGCCAACGAGGTCAAGAGCCTCGAGCAAAGGGCGAGTATCTCCGACGAATACGCCAAAGCCGCCAAGAGCTTGGCTTCCGCCCAGTTGCGGCACCTCAACGTCTTGGTCGAGGACACGGTTCGCGGGAGCATGAACAACCACGACGACGAGCGTCTTGCGAAGGCCACCGCCCTAGCCCGTGAGTACATCGGGATTCTTGGCGCATACATCCAAGAGGGTGCGAAGGTGAAGAGCCGACCGCCGGTGGACCAACCCGTCGAGTCAGCGGCGTAGCTCCCGCCGCGAACATCACCGTCCCCGGCGCAGATCTTCGCAAAGCTGGCTGGCACGACGCAGTCCGGCCGACCGGCTCAAAACACCTCGCAAGTCGGGGTCGTCAACACCCAACGAGTCAGGACTGGAGCTCGAGGAAGTGTACGTAGGCGACCACTGCCGCGTCGAGGTCGGGCCGCCCCAGTTGACCGTCCTGAGCGACAATCGAGATCTGATGTCGGCGGTGGGCCGCCTGGAACTTCAGCGCATCTTCGAGTTGGACGGTTGTCACATGCCCGACCCGGAGCGCCAGCTCGCCAAATCGCACCTCAGGTAGGTCTGCCTGCAACTCGAGCAAAGTCATCACCTGACGGACCGAAAGCACGCCACGCATCACCAGCAACTGCCCGATGGGTGTCCGCTCGGATGCGGCTCTCTTTCGGACCTGGTCTGCTTCGGATCGCTCGAGGAGCCCTCGGTCGACGAGAAAGGTACAAAAATCGACCGGTTCTCCAAGCGCCTCGTTCATCGGGAATCCGTCCATGCAGGAACACCAGTATCACCGACCCCTGGGGAAAGCATCACGGAGAAGGTTTTTCCATCCACCCTAAACGAATATCGACTGGCCCCAACCGGGACACTTGTCCCCGCTGCCACCGACGCCGGTCGGGGAAGCCCGAGGACGCACGGCGGGGGAAGCACGGACTTTACCGACCCGGCGACCTGATTGGAGAGCTCCCCCACCGCATCGAGTACATCCGCGTCCGAGACATCCTTTTCGTCCACACCGAACATCCGCGTAGCGGCCAGGCTTGCGAGCGTACGCGGCAGCTCGATCGCAATCTCGCCAGTCCAAGCACCGGAGATCCCGACAACGCTACGCACGCCGGCTTTGAATTCAGTCTCCGCGGCTGGCTCGCACTCGCACTCCAGCACCGTCAAGAACACCCCTCGAACAATCTCTTCGAGGGACGACTTTGCGACGGGCTCCATGGCCAAGCTACGCCGCCCTGCGGTAGAAGACACCTCGGCCATCCCGGACGCTCTCGTAGTTCTGGTCAAGGTTCACCGTCGTTTCCGCTCCTCCGAGAAACAACGCTCCGTCGGCGTTCAGCAGTCTTCGCGCTCTGCCGAGGATGGAGGATTTCATGTCCACGTCGAAGTAGATCAAGACGTTCCGCATGAAAATGATGTCGAACTCCTCCGTGAATGGCCAGCCTTCGGCGAGGTTGAGCGTGCGGAACGTGACCAGCTTTCGGAGACGTTCTTGGACCACCCAGTCCATACCTGACCGCTCAAAGTACTTCAGCAGGAACGGCGCCGGAAGTCCGCGGTTGACCTCATGCTGCTTGTATCGCCCGGCTCGGCACTTACTCAGGACCGTCTCGTTGATGTCTGTCGCCACGAAATCGATGTCCCACTGTGACGGGTCGGGAAGCGTCTCGAAGATGGACATCAGGACGCTGTACGGCTCCTGACCGGTGGACGCGGCCCCGCACCAGATACGAATCCGGCGGTTGCTCGTCCGGCGCTCGATGAGTCCGGGCAGGACTCGGTTCTTGAGGATCTCGAAGGGATGCTGGTCCCGGAAGAAGTAGGTCTCGTTCGTCGTCAGAGCCTCGACGACTTCATTCTCGAGGCTCCGATCACGTCGTGTCTGGAGAAGCTTCACCACCCCGTCGACGCCGTCCAAATCCCGCTTCTGGGCGATGGGTAGCAGTCGGGACTCGACCAAGTAGTCCTTGTCGGACCCAATCACGATCGCAGACTGATCGTAGATAAATTTCCGAACGAAACTCAGTGAATTTGGGTTTGTCATCGAATCCTCGCTGTCGCCACTGTCTTCGTGTGTGAGGTTGATCGGTCGAACTCTCGACCAATATCCTCGAGTGTCATTGTCTTGTGGGCCGCGCCAGCCGAGATGACCCCATTGGGCATGCTTGGCACCACACACGACGACGGTTCCTGCACCACAACGGTGCCCCCGACCTCAACAAGAGCGCCGGCTCCCTTCGCCCCATCCTGACCCATCCCGGTGAGGACCGCTGCGAACACGTTCCCTCCATACGCACTCGCCAACCCGCGGAACAACACGTCCACAGCAGGTCGGCAGAAGTTCTCGGGAGGCTCATCGTTGAGTACGATGCGAATGTCGACGCCTTTCCTGGCCACGGTCATGTGCTGCCCTCCGGGGGCCAGGTAGCAAACCCCTGCCACGACCTTCTCGCCATCCTCGCCCTCCTTGACGAGTTGGCCCGACTGGGCAGAGAGGCGCTCCGCGAGCAGCGTCGTGAACACCGGAGGCATGTGCTGCACAATGAACATCGGAGCCCCGAGCGGCCGATAGAACGACTGAAACACCTGAGCGAGCGCGTTGGGCCCCCCTGTCGAACATCCGATTGCCAACGCCCGGACGGGCTTCTGGGCGCCTTGTTTTGGAGCCGGGCGCAGCACCCGAACCGTGGCAGGCGCTTCGATTTCAGGCTTCGGAGTCAGGAGATTGCGGACGGAGTCCAACAAGTCAGCGACGAACTGCTCCTTCGGGTACGTCGCGTGTGGCTTCGAGATGTAGTCCGACGCCCCCTCGGACAATGCGCGGACGGTAACCTCCGCGCCTCGGGCGGTCATCGAACTACACATCAGAACCGGGAGCTGCGACCAGCCCCTGTTCTTCCGTATCCGGCGAAGCGCTTCGATGCCATCCACACGGGGCATCTCGACGTCGAGCATCACAAGGTCGATCTTTTCGTGGTGTTTCTCCAGAAAGCCTAGCCCGAGCTCCGCAGTGGGGGCCGCGTAGGCGACCTCGAAGGACGGGTCACTCGTGAGCGCCTGGGTGAGCATGGCTCGGGCAACCGCCGAGTCGTCTACAAGCATGATGCGGTGCTTTATCATGCCGCCTCGACCCCGAGCAGGTTCAGCTTCGCAACGAGCGCGTTGGGGCTGAAGGGTTTCATCAAGTACTCATTGGCCCCCGCGGCGAGCGCCCGCACCATCTGCTGGACCTCCGTTTCGGTCGTGACCATCAGGATCGGAAGGCGCGCTCGGTCCGGGTGCAACGCATCTCTGCGGAGTATCCGTACGAGGTCCAACCCGTTCATCACGGGCATGTTCCAATCCACCAGAAGCAACCCGATCTCGGGGTCTGCATCCAGACACTCCAGGGCCTCCTGCCCGTGGCCCGCCTCAAACACGAGGAACCCTTGGGTTTCCAGCGTTCTGCGGACGATGGAACGAATCGCGCGCGAATCGTCGACGACGAGTGCTTTCACGGTAGCCTTCCTTGCTCGAGCGGTTGTGGGAGATTCGGCGGGTGTTAGTAGGTGAAGGCGCTGACCAACGTTCGGAGGTCGGCGGCCATCGCAGCGACTTCGGAAGAGGCGCTCTCAGCGTTGCCCGACCCCTCGGATGTCGTCTGCGCTGCTCCTGCGACACTCGTGATGTTCTGAGAGATCTCAGAGCTCCCTCTGGCCGCGTCGGCAACATTGCGTGTGATCTCGTTCGTCGTTGCGGTCTGCTCTTCGACCGCACCAGCGATCGCCGTCTGCAGGTCGTTGATCTGGTTGATGATGTCGGAGATTTCACCGATGGCCGTGACGGCCGAGCTGGTGTCCCCCTGGATGGCCTCGATTCGCTGGCCAATGTCTTCGGTAGCCTTCGCGGTCTCTTTGGCGAGCTCCTTGACTTCGTTCGCGACCACCGCGAACCCCTTGCCCGCCTCGCCCGCTCGGGCAGCTTCGATGGTGGCGTTGAGAGCCAGCAGGTTGGTTTGCTGGGCAATCGAGGTGATGACCTTGATGACCTTGCCAACGTCCGCGCTGCTCTCCCCCAGCTTGGTCACCACGGCATTGGTGGTGTCGGCGACATCCACCGCCGACATTGCGACGCGGGCTGCGTCCGCAGCGTTCTTTGCGATTTCGCGGATACTTGCCGACATTTCCTCGGCGGCTGCGGCGACCGTCTGAACATTGTGGTTGACCTGCTCGGTGGTGGTGGAGGCAACCTTGGCCTCCGACGTCGTCTGCATTGCACTGTGAGTCATCGACTTCGCGACGACTGAGAGTTCCTCCGAGGCGCTTCCCAATCCCGTCGCGTTCTCGGCGATCTTCGTGACGCTCTCGCGCATGGTTTCAAGCAACTGGTTGAAGCCCTCACCGACCCGCCCGATGGGGTCACTCCCTCCGACCGAGACCGTCTGCGTCAGGTCACCGGCCGCTGCGAGACGTACGGTATCGAGAATCAACTCGACCTTTGCCTCGAGTTCAGTTGCGGAGCGAACCCGCTCGGTGACGTCGGAGCACAGTTTCACGACGCGCTGCGTCTTGCCGTCTGGACCGACGATGGGGTCGTAGGTCCCTTGAATCCAGACGTCATTGCCGGACTTGTCGACGCGCTTGAACTCACCAGTCAGCGGCGTGCCGGCTCGAAGATCGTTCCAGTGCTTGATGTACTCGGGCGACCCGTGCTCGCTCGGGTGAACGAACAACGAATGGTGCTTCCCGGCGACCTCTGCCGCGGTATAGCCTAGCGTCGATAGCAGGTTCTGGTTGGCCTCGATGATAGTCCCGTCGGGAAGGAACGAGATCATCGCAATGGCCCGGTCGACCGAGGCGAGATCGCCGCGGGCTTTCTCATCCGCCGCCACCCGCTCACGCGCCTCCGTGATGTCCTCCCACTCGACGGTGTTCCCGAGGTAGCGCCCGCGTGGGCCGATGTTGATGTCGGCAGAGATTCGGAACAGTCGGCTACCGATACGCGTCTCCGTGGAGTACGGCATCTGCCTCGAATCCTTGAAGATTGCGCGCTGTCCAGCGGGGTCCGAATGCAGGGCATCGATGCTCGCTCCCACCAGGTTACGCGTGTCAAAGCCTGGGGCGGCGGAACGGAGTTCCGGCTCTGCTCCTGAGAACAGACGGCGCGCAGCATCGTTCGCAAACGTGACCGTCAAGTCCGAGTCCACCATCATGATCGCGGCGGACGCGTTGCTCAGCGCCTGGTCGGTTCGGCTCAGACGTTCCGCGGCCTCTTGCTCCTCAGTCGCGTCTTCAGCGATCGACAGGACTCGGCTGAGAGCCCCACTCGCATCCAGAATGGGAGTGTGAGCCGCTTTCACCCAAACCCCCGGGCCCTCGGTCTGCGCGACGAGGAAGGTGCTGGTCTGGCTGATCCCGCGCCGGAGATCCTCCCACGTCCGTGCGTACTCGACAGAGGATGCGTACTGCGGCTCCACCAGAGTCCGCAGGTTTCGCCCAACGATGTCTTCGAGAGCGTGCCCCGTGATGCGCAGGAAGTTCGAGTTGACCGCCACGATGGTCCCGTCAGGCTCGAGTTCAGCGACCGCCTGAACGCGCTCGAGCGCGGCGATTTTGTCCGCTGCCCCCCGGTCGGCCTCAACTGTCGAGTCATTGGCTGCGGGGGAAGGCTGCGGAGGCGTGTTTCGGGCGTTGCGGGCGGACATTGGTTCTTCTTCCGTTCGGGTCTGGAGATCTGTTGTTTGCGGTGGCGGTAGCGCCCAGCGGCTCAAGCCGCAGAGGGCACGGATACGATCGTCGCCACTGCATTCGCGTCGAGAACGAGCAGGATGTCTTGCTGGAGCTTGTAGACAGACTCGACGAGCTCGGCGACGATCGGTGAAAGGTTCGGAGGCACTTGGGCTCGGAGTGACTGCTCGACGTGAAGCACATCCCCGATTTCGTCCACCAATAGGCTCACGGCGCCCTCTTCACTGTGAACAACAACATTCATCGAGCCATCTTCACTCTCGAGCGGTGGGAAGCGCAGCCGTGCTCGCATATCCACCGCGGTGACGATCCGCCCGCGCAGGTTAATCAGACCCCGGACCACTGGGGGCGCCATGGGGACCAGCGTCATTCGCTGGGCGCGAATGACCTCGTGGACGTTCTGAACGTCAACGCCGAAGGTCAAGTCACCGACGGAGAAAGTACAGACTTGTCTGCCAGGTCCGGTTTGTGCGGTGCTCATGCTGCTTTCCCTCGGTTGAAGAACCCGGCTGTTTTCCCGGTGAGGACACTCTCGATGTCAAGAAGGTCTGTAACGCGACCTTGGATGACAACGGCACCGAGCGTGCCTTCGCGGCGCAGGCCATGCTGAACCTCGATGACCTCATTGACGGTGTCCAGAATCTCCTCGACGACAAGTCCCACACTCCGGGTATCGTCGACATAGACCACGACATTGAGCGGAGATTCTCCATCCTCCCAACGAGACATCGGCGAACCCGTGAGGTCCAGCAGGGGCAAGATGTCCCCGCGATACTGAATCACGAGGTGACCGCTTGCCCTCTCGAGGGTCGACGGATCGACTTCCTCGAGACGCGCGACGATGGACAGCGGTACCGCCATGCGATTGCCTGGGGCGGTCGAGAACACCAGAAGTGGCTCGACAGCGTCGCCCTCCAAGGCCTTGTCGCGGTCACGCTCGTCTGCGAAGTCGTTGTGCTGCGTGTGGCTAAGAAGCGAGGCTCGTTCTGCGATTCCGATGACATCCAGAATCAGTGCCACCCGTCCGTCGCCCATGATCGTGGCGCCTGCGAAGGCACTGAGGCTCTTGAGCTCCTTCCCCAGCGGCTTGACGACGATCTCCTCGGTGTCGCTCACCGCATCGACGACGAGCCCGAACTGCCGGTTGTCGGCCTGCAGGACGACGATGTTGAGCACGTCGGGCAACTCATCCGCCGCCCGAGGCGGGAGCTGTAGGGCCTCATCGAGGAACAGCAGCGGAAGCATCTCTCCGCGGAGCCGATACAGCGTCGTGCCATAGAGGCGCTCGATGCCGGACTTCGCTTGTTCCCCCTCGAGCCGAACAAGCTCGAGGAGGTTGACTTGCGGGATCGCGAACCTCTCTCCCTGGCTTGCAACGATGAGGGCCGGAATAATCGCGAGTGTCAGAGGGATCTTGATCCGCAGGACCGTCCCCGAACCCAGCGTTGTGCTCACATCAACGCTCCCGCCGATTTTCTCGACGTTGGTCTTGACGACGTCCATTCCAACGCCGCGCCCCGAGACGTTGGTGACGGCGGCCGCTGTACTGAACCCGGGGTGAAAAATCAGATGGGCGATCTCTCGGTCGGCAAGACCGGATGCACGCTCGGCGGACACGAGGCCTCGGGAGATCGCACGCTCCTTGACCCGCGCGAGGTTGATTCCCCCACCGTCGTCGACGACCTCGATATTGACCTGACCACCTTCGTGGTAGGCGCGAAGCGTGAGGCGACCTCTGGGGGACTTGCCCGCAGCCTCACGTACGTCCGGAGTCTCGATGCCGTGGTCGATGGCATTTCGAACGGCGTGGGTGAGCGGGTCTTTGATCGCTTCGATGATCGTTCGGTCGAGCTCTGTCTCGATCCCATCGAGCTCGAGCTCGACATCCTTGCCGCAGGACTGACACAGACCGCGAACCATCCGCGGAAACTTGTTCCAGACGTTGCCGATCGGCTGCATCCGGGTCTTCATCACGCCCTCCTGCAACTCCGTGGTGAGCAGGTTCAGCTGCTGGGATGCGTTGGCGAAGGAGGAGTCCTCGACGTGCGCCGCGAACTGCAGGATCCGATTCCGCGCCAGCACCAACTCACCAACCAAGTTCATGACCCTGTCCAAGAGACCGACGTCGACCCGGATCGTGGTGTCCGCGAGTGCACTCCGGCTGGCTCCCTCGGCCTCGGCAGGCTGGGCTTTCGCCTTTGGCGTTGCGGGGCTGGGAGTCGGGGACGCCTCTTGGGCGACCTCCACGGGCGGTGTTGGAACGGTCGGCACGTGGGGGGCTTCAGTGACCGGAGTAGGAACAGCGGCAGGAGCAGCGGCAGGAGGGGCTTCGGTATCGGATGAACCCGTGTCCGTGGTTTCGGCTTCCGCGGTCGCGGCGGGAGGCGTTTCAACCGCACTCTCGGACGTGTCTTCGCTCGCCTGGCTGCCTGCGGAGTCATCCTCGCCCGCAGCGAGGCGCTCGAGTTGGGTCAACAACGCCGAGTAGTCGGCATTGCCTTCTTCTCCCGTCTCCTCGAGTCGTCCGAGAATCGCTCGGATTGCATCGACGGTTTGAAGAAGGGCATCGACGATCGCTGGTGTGGCGCTGAGGGTACCGTCGCGTAGGAGGGAGAGAAGGTTCTCCCCCCGATGGGCAACGTGCTCGAGCTGCGAGAGTCCAAGGAACCCGCAGGTTCCCTTGATCGTGTGGATCCCGCGAAAGATCGACCCAAGCAAGCCCGGCTCTGCGCTGCCCTGCTCGAGGTCGAGAAGGTCGGAATCAATCCGGTCGAGGTTGTCCTGGCTCTCAACGAGGAACTCCTTGACGACCTCGTCGAGTTCGCGAAGGTCCGTCATGACGCCCCCGTGACTTCAGGGCTCGCAGAGGCGAGACCACGACGGCTTTGGTGGCGGCGGCCCTCGTCGCCACCATCCGATCCGCACAGGCTGCTCTGAGGCTTCATTGGGATCTGTATTGTGCTGCGTCCCAACGCTTTCAAGCTCTGTTTGCGACCGCAGGTGGCCTGGCGGCCTGCGTATCCGCGACCTGCAGAACGATTTGCGGCCCTCCCCCCTCCGTGTGGATCGGGGGTTGAGTTCCGCATCCGGTTGAAGGCCGGGCTTCTTTGCGTTTGAGTGTTCATCTCGTCAGATTGGTGCGTTGCACTGGAACGCGGGGAGAGTCGGGGGCGCGGGGACAGGCCACGCCAGAGGCTGCGGCTGCGACACACTGCACGTTCGCGCCTGTGAGACGGAGTCGTTCAGTATGGCCATCCTGGCCGGCGCCACAGCGCTACATAGTTTTGCGAGAACTGCGACTCACAGACGTGTCGCGGTCCAACTCCGACGGGTGATTTCGCAGTCGGAGATATTGGGTTCAAACAATCAGAACAGCATGACTTCGCCGGCGTCGACCTGGTCTTCGTCCAGTTCCTCGTCTGAGGATTCGTCTTGTGGCGACTCCTCGGGAAGCGGATGGACGGCAGCGAGGTAGGCTCGGTCCCCAGTGTCCGTACTGACACTGCCGAGAAGGGACTCGAAGTCCTCCACGAGTCGTCCGACACGCGAGAGGCTCTGCGCCATCGGATCCTGAAACTGCAGATGGGACAGGGCCTTCTGCGCCATGGCCAGGTTTGCGTCCGCACCCCGCTCGTTCTCCTCCATCGCGAGCCGCTCCTGTGCGGAAACAACGGCCTCAGCTGCCGTCAGTGCCTTGACGTGTTCGCGGAACACATCACCAAAGGCCTGGCTATCGGTGACCAGCTGCTCGGAGCCGCTCGCCAACAACGGCATCTCCTCCGCCAGCGTCTCCGCCAGCTCCGCGACGCGGTCGTTCGCAGCCCGGACGCTACGGGCCAAGTCCACCATCTCATCTGCGAGAACCGCAAACGCTCGCCCAGCCTCTCCGAGCCGGGTGGCTTCGATCCGGGCGTTGAGGCTGAGGAACTTCGTGGTGTTGGCGATGTGGGCGATCTCGGTGGCGATGCCCACGATCTCCGACGACTTTGCCCGGGCGGAGTCCGCCCGTTGTTGCTGAGCCTGGAGTTGGCCGAGAATGTCGCCGAGGAACTTCTCCGTCGTACCGCGCTGGCGGTCGACAAGTTGCATGACTGGCGAATCACCACCAGAGCTGTCCATCGCAAGTCGAGCTGCCTCGTTCGCCCCTCGAGACCCCTCGAGAACCTCCGTGACACAGCCGCCGATGATGAGCACGCTCTCCTCGCTATCGGAGATCGCAGCTCCCAAACGTTGCTCGATCTCCTCCCTTCGCGCGGCAAAGTCGAGACACAAGGTGTCAAAGACAGTCAGGTTGCTTGCTTCTGCGCCCACGACCACTCCTACGCTCCGTCTATGCCGCGAGTTTTTTTGCTGCGGCGACGAGCGCCTCCGCCTTGAACGGCTTGACGATCCAACCGCACGCTCCGGCTGCTTTGGCTCGCTTGATCAGCGCGGGGTCTCCCTCGGTCGTCAACATCACGACGTTGAGGTCCGAGCGGACCGCTTTCGCCTGCTCAACCATGTCGAGGCCGTTCATACGCGGCATGTTCACATCTGACACCACGAGCGCGATATCGGACATCTCGGTGATTTTCTCGAGCCCTTCCTGGCCGTCGGCAGCCTCGACAATGTCGAACCCCACGGCCTTCAGCGCCATGCTGACCTGCTGACGCACGGTTGCAGAATCGTCCACTACTAGAATCTTTTTTCCCATTGTTCGTACTCCTCAGAAACGCGTGATTTAGAAAAGAAAACAGTCGCCTTCTTGGCCAGTCTCTTCGCCCTCTTCTTGTGGAAGCTCGACGAGGTCGATGCTGCCGTCGGTTCGGACATCGCAGGACACGGTGCAAGTTGTCTCCCCGCACAGGAAGACCGCGACGCGAGTTGCGCAAGCGGCGGCCAACGAGAGGCCGGTTTCACTCACCGCGACCACCGGGGTTCCCATTCCAACGTTGTGGCCGTACCGAAGCAGGCGGTTCTTCGTCCGGCCCACAAGCTGGTTGCAGAGTTCGCCGACCCAGTCGCGCAGCTCGGGCCCCGTTGGGGCTGGACTCTTCTGAGGATGCGTCGCAAGAGCGAGCGCCTCCGGTATCCGCAGGCAGACGGAACCGCGAATTTGGTTTCCGCTGAACCCAATGATGCTCACCAAGGAGGAACTGTCGATTTCCATCGACTCGGCCTGCGAGTGGCCCGTGAGTGTGACGGAGACCCCGTACCCATCGATGAGTTCGAGGGTCGCTTCTTCGAGGATGCCTCCAAAGACTTCTTGTGCGTTGCCCATATCGTCTGATTCTCCGAGGCCGTGGTTCGGTGCCGTTCGTGCCCCAGAGACTTCATCGCGCTGGGCCCGGGAAAATACAGTGGTGGAATGGGCCGCGGATCCTGCGGGCGGCCCACGGGCGGACACCAGGCCCGGACCTGCACTGGTGACCACGACCTGCCGGCCGATGAAGATTGAGCGAGCTCTCGGGCTTGCCACAGGCATCCCGTGGACGACCGCAACTACCCAGACCTCTTAGTAGGAGGGGCCGAGCACCCTGGATTGCCAAAGACGAGGCCTGCGGCCAACGGCGCAGGGAAGCAGATAGCCGGCATCAACCCATCATCGCGCGGGCCACAGCCCCGCGCACGTACAGCCCCACGCAGGGGTGCGAGATCCAGTGAAGACATCAGAGACACCCCACTCACGCCCAGCACTGCGTCAGTTCATTCGCCGTTGTGACGTGCGGCCGGTCAGCGGCTTGAAGGGCGGCTGGAACGAGCGAATCGCGTACGCCATCGCGGCGGTATGGGTTGCGGTCTTCCTCACCGTCGGCGCAACGCTAACCGTCGGCCACTTCTACACCCTTCCGCGACCCGACACCTCCGACCCTGCCGTGGCCACCGCGCTGAACTCCATGCGCAAAGAGGAGCAGGCGCAATCCTGGCTGGCGGTCCACATCCTCTACGCCGATTGCCGCTGCTCGCAACGAATCTTTGAACACCTCCGCCTCGATGCGAGACCTTCGGATGTCGTTGAAAAGGTACTGCTCGTCGGAGGAAGCGAGACGCTGAAGCAGCAACTCGCCGACGCCGGCTTCGAGGTCATTTCACTGAAGCGAGAGGAACTCGCAGACCGGTTCGGACTCACCGCAGCCCCCCTCTTTGCCGTCCTCGACCCTAGTGGGACGCTCCGATACCTCGGCGGCTACACCGGCCGCAAACAAGGCCTCGACGTCCGTGACACCAGAATTCTGGCGCAGCTCCGCGATGAGCAGCTCGTGGACGAGCTGCCTCTGTTTGGTTGCGCCGTCGCCCAAGAACTCCAAGAACTCCTGGACCCGCTGAGTATCAAGTACGAAAAGTGAGAACACGCCATGTTTCAAAGAATCCTACAAGCGGTGAATCTCCCCCAGGAGATCACGAACTTCGAACAAGACTATCTGCAGAGGATGAACCGCATTGGATTGATGTTCTTTGTGGCGCACGTCCCGGTTTTCGCCGCGGTTGCGTTCTTCAATGAGACAGGCGTCGGCCTCGCTCTTGGCCTGACCCTTGGGGCACTCATCGGCCCCGCATTGGCGTACTTCACGTTCTCGAACCCGCGGAACGTCTCGGTCGTTCACGGGTTCACTTCGATGGTCATGGGCGCGCTCTTGGTCCACTTCGGTCAGGGCCCGGTCCAGATCGAGATGCACTTCTACTTCTTCGTGCTGCTCGCGCTGCTCGCCGTCTTCGCGAACCCCAGGGCGATCATCGTCGCGGCCGCCACGGCAGCCGTTCACCACCTTGGCCTGTGGATCTGGCTACCGACGAGTATCTTCAACTACGACGCTCCGGTTTGGGTCGTGGCGATCCATGCCGGTTTTGTGGTTCTGGAGTCGGTCGCCGCGTGCTTCATCGCCAGAAGCTTCTTTGACAACGTGATCGGGCTGGACAAGATCGTTCAAAAGCGAACCGCTGAAGTCGACCAACGCAACCGCGACATGCGAGTTGTGCTGGACAACGTTCACCAGGGCTTGCTGACCGTCTCTGCCGAAGGCGTCGTCGCCCCTGAGTACTCCGCACGGGTCTCAGAGTGGTTCGGTGACGTTCCGGCTGGCACGACACTTGCCCAACTCGTCGGCGGGAAGTCGAGCAAGGCGGGCGAACTCTTCGAGATCGGCTGGGACCAAGTGCAGATGGGATTCATGCCCCCGATCGTCACGCTGGACCAGATGCCGAAACGCGTTGAGGTGGATGGCAAGGTTCTCGAGTTCGGGTACCGGTCCGTCGGTTCGGACCCGGAGGTGGTCGAGCGTGCGCTCATCGTGATCACCGACCGCACGGCTGAGCTTGCCGCACAGGCGACGGAGGCCGCGCAACGCGAGACACTTCGAGTGTTCGAGCGTGTCATGGCGGACAAGAACGGCTTCTTGGAGTTCTTCGACGAGGCCAACGAGATCGTCTCCGGCGTCGTCGCCGAGACCATCGAAGACACCACCTTGCTCAAGAGAGCCCTCCATACCCTCAAGGGCAACGCCGCGATCTTCCAGATCAACACGGTCGCCGACCTTTGCCACGCGATGGAAGACCGTCTTGTGGACGAAGGAGAGCGTCCCTCCAAAGACCAGCTCGCCCTACTCTCGCAGCGGTGGGAGGGTCTCAAGAAGAACCTCGACACACTGCTCGGGAAGCGCCGTCGATCGATCGTCGAGGTCGAGGACGCCGACTTCGAAGGGCTTCTGTCTGCGGTGCTGGGAGACGCCAAACACGAAGACCTGGCGGCACGGATCGCGGGGTGGAAGTACGAGTCCGCAACACGACGACTCGTCGGTATCGCCGACAAGGCACGCCGAGTGGCTCGACGCCTCAACAAGGAGAACGTCGAGATCAACGTGGAGGCCGGCGAGCACCTGCTCGACCCCGCACGGTGGTCGGGGTTCTGGGCGTCCTTCGTTCACGTCATCCGCAACGCCATCGACCACGGCATCGAGTCCAGCGAGGACCGCATCGCGGCCGGAAAGTCTGCAGAGGGCCACGTCGTGTTGCGCAGCTACGTAGAGCGTGACGAACTCGTCGTTCAGGTTCAGGATGATGGCCGCGGCGTCGACTGGGCGCGGGTCAAAGCGAAAGCAGAAGCGGCCGGCATTGGCCACAGCACGCAAAGCGAGCTCGTCACGGCACTGTTTGCCGATGGCATCTCCACCAAGGACGAGGTCACCCAGATCTCGGGCCGCGGGGTAGGCATGGCAGCGGTTCGGGCCGCGTGCGTCGCACGCCAAGGCCGGGTCGAGGTCCACAGTCAACCCGGCGCGGGTACGACGGTGGAGTTCCGCTTCCCCGCCGCCGAGATGGCGCCGTCTCCAACGGAGCTGTACAACAACATCGCCGCCTAAGCCGTCGGTGACACTGCCGGGCCTCGCAGCCATCCGCTGCGTCGCCCGGCAGTCCTAATTCCGGGCCTCGCAACCATCCGCCGCGTCGCCCGGTAGTCCTAATTCCGGGCCTCGCAACCATCCGCCGCGTCGCCCGGCATCTGTCGTCCCAGAGTCATTGCCGAAAGCGCGGGCCCGCTCGAGACCCATCAGGTCAGGGTCGGATGTCTGTGCGCACCCACAGCAACGCCCGAGGGCCAGACTCACTTGGCGCGACAAGCCCCAGGTCCGTGACCGGCCCGAGTTCCAACGGACAGCTCCCGTTGACGTCGCAAGCGCCGCTGCAAAGGAACCAGACCCGGAGCAAGCGCGCGCCGACGCCAGACCCCGAAATGCCGCGCCGCCTTCAACGGCGACACTCCTCGCGACTCCGACATCGTCGCGTCGGAAAGACCCCGAGGACGTCAGCCGATAGCCGGGGTGGTTGCCCAAACACCCACCCGTGGGATCGGTACGTACCAACGAACGAAGACAGGAGCGCGAGTCGCCGTTCCCGACGAGTTCACACTCCTGCCTTCGTTTGTGTCCCCGTGCGAGCCGGGTTCACGTCGCGACTGTGGTTCCCCGCAGTGCGATGAGCCGCAGATCTATGCCGCGAAGAGGGTCACGGTGCCATCACCGTACCCACCGACCTCGAACCCGAAGCTGTCGCGAGATGACGACGCCTTGATGAACGCCTTGATGTCTTCGGGGGCCTTCCCATAGTCCGCCGTCGTGTACCGGCAGTGAGGACGCTCCGGGGTGTTGAACAACCGGCTGAGGACGTTGAGAACTTCCCCGAAGGCCTCCGTGAGTTCCTCGGGAAGCTCGTCCGCCTCCGTGGCATCGTTGGCAATCGCGGCCGGCAACATCATGATCGCGGCGCCCGTGTAGCACACGAACGGCGCATCAGCGGAGACAACAGCGACGAGGTCTCCCTTGTCATCCACGAACCGGCCATACACGACCGAGCTCTTGTAGACCTGCTTGGAGAACTTCTTCGCGGAGGCCGAGCACGGCTTCTCAAACAGGCGCCCGAGGAGTTGATGAACGTTGATGGCGTCGTTGTTCATCACGCCGCGGCTCCAACGAGCGGCTCGAGGGCAAACCGAACATCGTCCCCGTCGAAGGGCTTGACAATGAAACGGTCCGCACCCGCCTCTTTGGCCTTCTCGCGCATCTCCTCCGTGCACTCCGTGGTTACGAACACGAACGGGATACGAGACCCGTCCGCACGCACGTTCTGGAGGAACCCGTATCCGTCCATGTTCGGCATGTTCCAGTCCGAGAGAATGAGATCGAAACTGGGCTCGGCTACGAACGCCTTGTAGGCCTCCGCACCGTCACATGCCTCGGTGATCTCTGCGTTTCCGTAGCCGGCCTGCCGCAACCCACGGCGGACCAACATCCGCATTACCCTGCTATCATCTGCAACGAGGATCTTCATCGTTCTTTCGTTCTCCTTCTGGCCTCCCCGCGGTCATCGGCGGCACGCTCGACATTCTTGAGGCCCTCACCCGGCCCGGTGAGAGCCACTCCCTCCGAGAACGCCGTAGTTCGCGCAACCTCGCCAAGGCCTGCAGTGGTGCTACCTTCGGGCCGTGGACGTGCCGGTCATCGACCCCACCCTCGACCTCGAAGATGAGATCCAGCGGCTTCGCAAGGAGCGCAACGCGGTCATCCTCGCCCACTACTACCAAGAGTCCGAGATTCAGCACCTCGCGGACTTCATCGGCGATTCCCTGCAGCTCGCTCGCGCGGCGCGGGACACCTCCGCCGACGTCATCGTCTTCTGCGGGGTGCACTTCATGGCCGAGACTGCCAAGATCCTCAACCCGGACCGCACCGTGCTGCTCCCGGACCTCGAGGCCGGATGTTCGCTTGCCAGCGGCTGCCCCGGCGATCGTTTCCGAGCCTGGCGTGCCAAGCATCCCGACGCGGTCGCCATCAGCTACATCAACTGCTCGGCCGAGGTGAAGGCTGCCAGCGATCTGATCTGTACCTCCTCCAACGCCGTGAAGATGGTCGAGTCGGTTCCCGCCGACCAGGAGATCCTCTTCGCGCCCGACAAGAACCTCGGCCGCTGGCTCATCAAGGAGACCGGCCGAGACATGACCTTGTGGCAGGGCACCTGCATCGTCCACGAGACCTTCAGTCACCGAAAGCTGATCGGGCTCAAGGCGCGACACCCGGACGCCAAGATCATCGCGCACCCCGAGTGCGAAGATCACGTCTTGAACATGGCGGACTTCGTCGGCAGCACCAGCCGCCTGCTCGAGTACGCCACCACCTCCGAGTTCACCGAGTTCATCGTCGCCACCGAGCCCGGCATCATCACCCAGATGGAGCTCAAGGCTCCGGGCCGCACATACATCCCAGCTCCGCCAGAGGCGAACTGTGCGTGCAACGAGTGCCCCTACATGCGGCTCAACACGATGGAAAAGCTCTACCTGTGTCTTCGGGACATGACGCCCGAGCTGACGATGCCCGAAGAACTGCGACTCGCAGCGAAGAAGCCGATGGATCGCATGCTCGAGTTGTCCGCGGCCGTGAAGTAGGCCCGCACAGGCCGAACCCCGCGCCGCTCAGAGGCCGACCAACCGCCACACCCGCGTTGTTCGAGCGCGCGTTCGGCAACGCGGGCATGGCCTCCCAGTGCGGAGCCTGCTTCGTCTCTGCGGCCTCCGGCGCGTGACGACAGCCGACGAGGAGCCCAACGACAGAGACGACGAGGATCGAGTGACGCATGCAGAGTCTGCCGGTCGGTGCCAGGGGTCCATGCGCGACGAGTCCCGCCCGCACAACCGCCCGCCGGCAAGCTGCGACTCCTTGTCGAATCACTTAGACAAGCCCGGGTTCACGTCGTACGCCACGTGCGTGGGTTCTCTCGTCGACTACGACATTCACTACAAGAAGGGCCGGGGTCAGTGCGGCTCCCCGTTTCCCGCGGTCGAGGCCGCGCTACAAGCGATGCCGGCCCCCGGCCGCGTGCTCGACCTCGGCTGCGGGCAGGGCCGCGACGTGCTACTCGCCGCGCAGCTTGGCCACGAGGTCGTCGGTGTCGATCTGTCCGAGGTCGGGATCGCTCAGATGCTCGAAGACGCCAAGGGACTGAACGTCACCGGCGTCGTGTCGGATGTGCTCGCGTATCGCTCACGGAGGAAGTTCGACGTGGTCGTGCTCGACCGCGTGTTGCACCTGCTGCTCGACGACGACGAACGCCGCCAGGGACTCGAGCGGGCGGCTGCCTTGACGAAGAAGGGCGGGACGGTCCTCGTCGCGGATACGCCAAAACATGCCGCCCTGATCCAGGGCTTCTTCGACGCTCAGCCGACCACGTGGAAATCCACGAAGCGGACGAAGAACTTCTTGTTCGCGACGAAGCTCTGAGCGGTGGCAATCAGCGCGACCTAGTCGGACTGGGTGTCGTGCAGCCCGCCGACCGGCTCGCGGTCCAACGCCTCGAGACCCACGGCTTGGCGCACCAGGCTCCGCGAGACCGGAAGCGGGAGCTGCGTGTTCTTTGCGAACGAGTGGGCGTGACGGCTCAGACTCCCGGGGTCCAACTCGTAGTTGAGGCGAATCTCAGAAGCGTTCGCCTCGAGCTGCATCAGCTCGGAGCGAAGCTCGGTGAATCGTCTCGCCATCTCGACGCGGATTGTACGCTTCAACACGGCCAATGCAACCGATATCGGTGTTCGAACAGCGTTCTGTGCGCGCGAGACCGCTCGATCAGGCAGCTGTGACCAGGACAGCGGGGTCCGGCTCCTTGACATCGAACGGTCGCGACGGGAGGGTCCGCGCAACATCGCCCGCCTGGGTGACGTTCCGTTCGAGCGAGGATTTTGAACGTGGAACACCTGACCACGACAGCGCTCAGCGAAGACGGCATGGGCATTGGAGCATTCGCGGACGATCCCGCAGCTGCGTACTGGAGAGTCCGAGCGGATTCGAAGCGGCTCTGTGAAACGCTCGAGGTCGAAGACTACGGGTTGCAATCCATGCCCGACGCGAGCCCGCTCAAGTGGCACCTCGCGCATACGACCTGGTTCTTCGAGACGTTCGTTCTGGGGGACGCCCTGCCCCAGGTCGAGGCGTTTCATCCGCAGTTCGGATACCTCTTCAACTCCTACTACGAGAGCGTCGGGCGCATGCACCCTCGGCCGGAACGTGGTCTGCTTTCCCGACCGACGGTTCGCGAGGTTGATCAGTACCGCGCCCACGTCGACGAGCACGTCCACGGATGGCTCAAGACGGGCAATGCCAGCGAGCAACAACTCGCCGTCGTCGAGCTCGGATTGCACCACGAGCAGCAACACCAGGAGCTGATGCTCACCGACGTCAAGCACGGCTTCTCCAAGAACGCGATGCGGCCGGTCTATCGAGAACCCACCCCGGCTCCGGAGAGCCAAGGCCGTGCCATGGGGTGGCTGTCGCACGACGGCGGGATCTCGCGCATCGGGCACCGCGACGACACGTTCCACTACGACAACGAGGGGCCCGCCCACGAAGTCCTCCTTCCTCCGTTCAAGATCGCCGATCGCAAGGTGACCTGCGGCGAGTACTTGGAGTTCATGCGGGACGGCGGCTACGAGCGCTCGGACCTGTGGCTGTCGGCCGGATGGGCCACCGTGCGGGCGCAGGACTGGCGAGCACCGCTGTACTGGGAGGAGCGCGATGGAGAATGGTTCATCTTCACGCTTCACGGCATGAAGCCGGTCGACCCCAACGAACCGGTCTGCCACGTCAGCCTGTTCGAAGCCGATGCCTACGCCCGATGGACGGGGTTTCGACTGCCGACAGAGTTCGAATGGGAAAGCTCTCTGGGAGCGATCCCCATTCAGCGACGCGACACGAGTTTTCACCCGACAGCCGCGGGTCCTGGGCCGCAGGCATTCGGCGACACGTGGGTTTGGACGGGCAGCGCCTACGCGCCCTACCCCGGCTACCGGGCCCCACCGGGCGCCTTGGGCGAGTACAACGGGAAGTTCATGTGTAGCCAGATCGTGCTCCGGGGTGGCTCCTGCGCCACGCCGCGCGGTCACGGACGCACGACCTACCGCAACTTCTTTCATCCCCACGACCGCTGGCAATTCTCAGGCATCCAGCTCGCGAGAGACCCATGACCCACTCCGCCCCCTCCTTGGAACTCACCAATCTGGAGCCCACCGCCGCCGACATGACGGCGCAGGTCCTTCGCGGCCTCTCCAAACCGCAGAAGACCATGCCTTCGGCGTTCTTCTACGACGAGCCAGGGTCGGCGCTCTTCGACGAGATCTGCGGAGTCCCCGAGTACTACCCCACGCGCACAGAGCTCGCGATCATGGAGGCTTCGCTGCCCGAGATGGCCGAAGCCATCGGCCCCGAAGCGCTGGTGATTGAGTACGGCAGCGGCGCCGGCCTCAAGACCCGCGGCCTCCTCTCGGCGCTCGACAACCCGGTGGCCTACGTCCCCGTGGAGATCTCCCGCGAGTTCCTGATGACGTCGGCCGAGGCTCTGCAAGCAGAGTTCAGCAACCTCGAGGTGCTGCCCGTCTGCGCCGACTTTACCCAGCCCTTCGAGGTCCCGCAGCCGAGCAAGCCCGCCCGCCGTCGCGCGCTGTACTTTCCAGGCTCGACGATCGGCAACTTCCGTCCCGAGTTCGCGACGAAGCTGCTTCGCCAGATGCGTGAAGAGGTGGGCCATGGCGGCTGTGCGCTCATCGGGGTCGACCTCGTCAAAGACCCCCACACGCTCGAAGCCGCCTACAACGACGCCGCGGGCGTCACCGCGAAGTTCAACCTCAACATGCTCCGTCGATCGAACGCAGAGCTCGGGGCCGACTTCGACCTCGACGCGTTCCGGCACCGCGCCGTTTGGGTCCAGGATCGCAGCGCGATCGAGATGCGGCTGTACGCCCGCCGTCCCACCGCGGTGAACGTGGGTGGCAAACGCCTCACCTTCGCCGAAGGCGAGTGGATCCACACCGAGGACTCCCACAAGTACACGCTCGACGCCTTCGCCGGGCTCGCGCACAAGGCAGGATTCGACGTCGATCGCGTCTGGACCGACGACGACAAGCTCTTCAGCGTGCAGTACTTGCTCGCCCGCTAGCAGCGCCAGGAAGCCAGTCCAAGCGCTCGAGGTCGGTGATCGCGACCATGATGCTCCCGGGTCCGCCGTGCAGGTGAATGCTCGGCACGGTCGGGAGTACCAAGCGATGGCAAACATCGGCGCGGGACTCGAGGTCGACCACCAGCGCCTCGGCCTGCTCGGGAACCCCGCCATGGGAGGCCGCGACCCAAAGGCGGCCGCCGGCGGATGCCTCGGTCGATTCGAGCACCCAGTCGCGCAACGCGACGACGGGGTCGGACTTGACCTTGTAGCGGCGCACGGGCTCGAGTTGACCGTCGGCGAATGCGATGATCGGTCGGACGCCCAAGAACTTCGCGGCCCACATTTTCAAGAAGCTGGCCCGACCGCCCTTCACCAAGTTGTCCATGTTTTGGATCGCCATCGCCACGGTCGTCGCAGCAGAGAACTGCTCGCAGAGATGGAACACCTCGTCCAAGCTGAACCCCGCGGCGATGGCCTCTGCCGCGTAGGTGGCGGCCAGGCCGGCCCCGATATCCGTCGTTCCTGTATCGACGATCCGAATCTGTAGGTGCGTCCACTTGGGATGCTGCGCGAGGGTCTTGCTTGCCGTCGTGCACGCGGCAAACGACTGAATGATCTTGCGCGAAGACATGATCACCAGCAGCTCCGGATCGTCGGCACCCAGACGGCTCAGGTGCCCGGCGAACTCCGCGGCCGACGTACCGAGCACATAGGGGTGGACCTTCGCCTGAGCGATCCACTGATCGACGACCTCCTGCCTCACCCCAGCTCGAGTGTCGTGGTGAACGTCGTCCACCACGATCTGCTGCGGCAGCATCTCGATGTTGTGCGCCGCAATGACGCTGGGGGACATGTTGGTCCCAGGATTGGTGACGAGCCTCATGGGGCGCGCCGCCAATCTACCGAAAGATCAGCGACGTCATGGCCCCATTCCGAACCCACCTCGCCCATCTCTTCCGACCGGGCCTATTCCGCGCCCCCGTGCCAACGCAGCCAAACGTGCACGGGGCCGGGCCTAGACTCAGTCCAACAGCTCGCGAAACGCCTCGATCGGTTGGGCACCGACCATGACGGTGTCCCCAAAGAAGAATGACGGAGTCCCCATCGCACCGGCTGCGGCACACGACGCCTTCTGAGCTTCGATCGTCTCGAGCGTCGAATCCGCCGTGAAGTCGCGCTCGAACTGCGCCAGATCGAGCTCCAGTTCCTTGGCCATCGCGCGGACGTCATCATCGTCGCGCTGACCCGTGCGCTCGAAGAGCAGCGCATGCATCTCCCAGAACTTCCCCTGCGCCTGAGCGGCCAGGGCAGCTCGCGCGCCAACGAGCGCGGACGGTTCAGCCCCCAGCGGAAACTGCATCCAGGCCAACTGAAGGTCGGGATACTCGTCGAGGACCTGGTCCAGAGTGACGCGGGCCTTGTCGCAGAATGCACAGTCGTAGTCGGCACACGCGACGACGGTGCGCACGGGAGCACCGCCCTCGGTACGAGCCGGCAACAGACCATCGGCCGCCATTTCGCCCGGTGTGGGCGCGTCGATGTCGGCGGGCACGGCCTTGATCTCTGCGATCAGCGCCAGGTTCAGCTCCTGGGGTGGAGCGTCGTCCCCGGACAGGGTCGCCTCCGAACCCGGTAGTGTCTCTTCAAGACATGCGACCAGCTCGGCATCCGACTCGCTCCGAGAGCGAACCGATACCGTGTCGACCAGGGTGCCTTTTAGCGTGACGTTGATGTCGATCCGGCCGTCCTCACTGACAGCGAACTGCCCCTGGCAGTCGGAGAGCGCGTCGAAGGTGGGCATGCCACCCTCCGAACACGTTTCGCATCCGGGGTCCGTGGGCTTGTGGCTTGACGGTCGGCTTGCCGGAGCGGGGCTGTCGCCGACACTTGCGCTCACGCGGCGCGGGCTCACCGTTGCGGGCGCGGGTGTTGTGGTTGCGGCCGCCATATGGGGGCGTGCGGAAGGCTGCTCCGGCGCGATTTGTGTGCCACCGGTCGTGGCGACAATGGCCACGCCGGCCGCGGCGGTGGTGAGGGCTCCGAGGGCGAGTTTGGTGAACAAGGACGACGAGATCATGGTTGTTTCTCCTGCGGGTGTGTCGGCCCAGGCCAAGGGTGCCGCCGCGAACGCAGCCATTGGGCCACGCCACGCCTCGCGATCCTCGAACCGGGCATCGAGTGAGCTCCGCATGCGGCGGAGACCTTCCTGCACTCGCCAGCGAACTGTGCCCGCGGGGCAGCCTTCGGAGCGTGCGATCTCGGCCGCGGTCCGTTCACCCAAGAATCTCCCCTCGAGCGCCCGTCGGTAGGGCGGGTCGAGGTCCACGAGCGCAGCACGAACGGCAGAAGCCACCTGTTTGTGCTCGGCCACGGCCTCCGGCGACGGTAGCTCCTCGAAGAACGCCGCCCGATGCTCTCGGGCCTGTCTTCGGTTGGCGCTCCGTCGCTGGGCGCGGGCCTCGTTGCGAAGCACCTGCCGGAGCCAGGGGCCAACCCGGCGGGGCTTGGTGGTTTGCGAGAGGGCCGTAACCATGACGTCCTGGGTGAGATCCTCGGCGTCACCGGGCGACACGAGGCGCTGCGCCAGGGACCTCAAGCCCCCGGCGTGCTCGGCAAGCTCCGAGCGGAAGTCGACGTTTGGCTGCGTCATCACCTCCCCCGATGCCGCCGACCCACCCAGTGATGGTTCGCTGCTCGAACTTTTTTCGCCCTGCACAGCCCATCAACGGGCCAAGCGCGGCGAACATAGTGCGGCCTGCACGCGCTGGGAGACCCTCATCGCGGCGGGGAGGCCGACGTCCGGCTTGGAACCCCCATAGGGTGCCTGGCACGGACTCAGAACATTGTTCTGACACCGAATTCGAGGTGTCCGTGATCTTGGGCGCTCGCGTTCACCACTGGGTCGGTGCAGCCCATGCTTCCCTCTACACGATCTCACGAAACCGTTCTTCTCCGGCACCTCCCGCCCCGGTCCGGATCCCGAGACGACCTCTACCAAGATGTCGCGGTTCGCATCCTGGTGCGGCTGCAAAGCACCGCACCGCCTACTTTGTCGCGCGCCTACGTCCGTCGGACCACACGAACGACGGCCATCGACCACGCCCGGCAGCGGAACCGCAGGCAGCGTCTGCTCGATACCCATGCCCGCGCCTTGCGATGGGCGGCCGCGCCCCAGGATCCCGAGCGGCAGCTTCACGCTCGGCACATTAAGCAGGCAATCGAGGACGAACTTTCGCGGATGCCGCCTGAGAGAAGAGAGTTGCTCACGCTCTTTCTCGATGGACACGGCATCACCGAGCTCGCCGACCGGAAGGGCGTTGATCGGAAACGCGTCGAGAACGGGGTCTACCGGTCACTTTCCACCCTCCGCCAGGGCCTCCGCAAACGCGGATTCGGTCCGGACGCCGTCCTTCAGGGATAGCGAGGGCCCGCGATGTGGCTTTGGCGGACTGTGAGTCGGTACCCTGCGCGGGCCGTGGACAACGATGAGGACCTGCTCGAGCGCTGGCGGACCGGCGACCTGGCCTCGGGGCAGACGCTTCTGCGGCGCCACTTCCGAAGCGTCTACACATTCTTTGCCAACAAGGTCAGCGGTCCCCCGGATGACTTGATTCAGGAGACGTTCCGCGCGTGCGTGGAGTCCCGCGGCAACATCCGTGATGGGTCGTCGTTTCGCGCCTACCTCCTGACCATCGCCCGCCGCGAGCTCTATCGCAGCTACCGCACCCGGATGAAGGTCGAGGAGTTCGACCCCAGCCGTATCTCGGTGAGTCAGTTGCTCGCCTCTCCCACGGCGATCCTGGTCAAGGAGGAGCACCAGCGACACTTGCTGCAGGCGCTCCGTCAACTCCCTCTCGAACTCCAGCTCGTCCTCGAGCTCACCTACTGGGAACAACTTCCGGCCGCGGAAGCAGCCGAAGTGTTGGAGCTCCCGGTCGGCACGCTCAAGAGCCGACTCCGACGCGCACGGGAAGCGCTGCGCGAGACCTTCGCCGAGGTCGCTCAGGCTGCGGGGATCAACAACGCGAGCGCAGACGACATCGACCGCTGGGTGGAGTCTCTGCGAGAGGAACTCGCGATCCGAGTGAAGCCCTCTCATGGTTGAAAACGAAGCCGACCCGTCCAAGCTCCTGCGTGAAGGCGCCGAACACGTCGTCGACTCGCTCGACGAACGGCGCGCGTTCGCAGCCGTGTCCGAGACGTTGCTCGGCCACCCCGAAGATCCCGCGACGCTGGACCGCTTCAAGATCGAGCGCCGCGTCGGGTCGGGCGGCATGGGAGTGGTCTACGCCGCGTTTGACCCCAAGCTCGGCCGTAGGGTCGCACTGAAGCTGCTGAAGCCGCAGAGGTCCAGCGCCAAGGACCAAGAGCGTCTGGTCGATGAAGCCAAGGCGCTGGCTCGACTCAACCACCCGAACATCGTCGGGGTGCACGAGATCGGCACGGTTGGAGGGCGCGTCTTCATCGCAATGGAGCTGGTCGAGGGTGTGCCCTTGTCCACGTGGCTCAACACGCCACGCCCGTGGAAAGAGGTCGCTCGTGTGGCGCTTGAAGCAGGACGTGGCCTGGTGGCTGCGCACGAATCGGGCCTCGTCCACCGTGACTTCAAACCCGCCAACGTCATGCTCCGAGATGACGGCCGTGTGGTGGTCCTCGACTTCGGACTGGCGCGCGCACATGACAACTTCGCCTCACTCGCCTCGACCGGTCGCGATGTGCCCGACGTCTTGCACGAAGGCACTCAGGCCAGCGCCAGTGCCAGCGCAATCGCTGGTACGCCGGCGTACATGGCGCCCGAGCAGCACCTCGGACGGGTCGCCACCACGCTCAGCGACCAGTTTTCATTCTGCATGACGATGTACGAGGCCGCGTATGGCAACCGGCCGTTCGACGCAAAGACCCGCGTCGCTCTCCTGGAAGCGATCGACGAGGGCAAGTATCGGCCCCGGCCAAAGTCTCGAAACGTACCGGCGTGGTTTCGCCGAGTTCTCGAGCGCGGACTTCAATCCGCTCCTCGGGACCGTTGGCCTTCGATGGAAGCGCTTCTCGCCACACTGGAGCGCAAGCTGTCTCCCCCGTGGCGCCGAGCCGCGGTCCCGGTCGCCGTCGCCGGAGGAGCTGCAGCACTCACGCTCGCCGTATCCGCTGACGAACCAGTCTCGTGCGCCGATGAGGCTTCGACGATCTCCGACACCTGGAACGACGAAGTCGCGCAGCGGATCCGCGGGGGCTTGCAGAGCACGGATCACCCGGCTGCAGCCCGTGTTCCCGAGCTTCTCGAAGCTCAGCTCAACGCCTACGCGGACGCGTGGAGTGAACGTTGGGAAGCTGCATGTACCGCGCAGCGGTCGCTCCCGACCAAGGACGCCCACCCGAGGCGAGTGATGGCATGCCTCGAGGGACAGCGGCAATGGCTCGCGAGTTCGCTCGATTTGCTATCCAACCCGACCGGTCCAGTGGTGGCCGACGCAACGCGTCTCGTCCCCGACGTGACCCATCTGCAGGCGTGTGAAGACCCCAAGCGAGCCGCTCCCAGAGTGGAAGGCGAGGAGGCTCTCCAACTCCATGCCGAGGTTGAGTACAAGCTCAACGAAGCGAGCACCGAAGCTCGCCTGGGGAGGATGGACGGTGCGGAGCGCATGCTCGGCCAAGCAGCCGAGGCCGCAGATGCCTCGGGGGATGATCGCCTGCGGGCACACGTCAGTCTCACCCGTGGGCGGCTGCTGGAGCAGCGAGGTGACCACGCTGCTGCGCGGACGGCCTTTGAACAGGCCTTGGTCGAGTCCGAGCGAGCACACGACACCGTTGCGCGCCTTGCCTCGATGCGGCGGCTGGCCCGGCACCTGCTCGTGAGCGGGGACCTCCAGGAGGCCGCCAGAGTGTTGATGCGGGTCGAGGCAGCGCATCAGCGATTCGAGTCTCGTCCCTGGACGTGGGATGCCGACCTGCTCGAGCTTCGCTCACTCCTGGCTGCACAGAGCAAGCAGCACGAGGACGGGGTCCGCCTTGCGACCGAGCGGCTCGAGTTCGTTCAGCGCCACGCCCCCGACGATCGTGACCGCAACCTCCGCGCGAGGTTGTTCGTCCTCCAAGCGCGGATGGCCATCCGAGAAGACAAGAGCTTGGACGACGACATTACTTCGGTCCTCAAAGAGGCAACCTCGCTGTATGGACCCGTCCACGAAACGACTGCCGTTGGGTACGGACACCGCGGACGGCGGGCGTATATGGCCGGGGACGTCGATGCTGCCCTGGCAGCGTTCGAGAAGGCTCTGGCGATCCGCGAGCAACTCGGTGCTCAGGAAACCGGCCTCCTCAAGGTCCTCAACAACGTCGCTGTTGGGTATGCCCGGACGGGCGATTGGGCGAAGGCCGAAGCCACCTTCGATCGGATTGTGAAGATCTCTAGGGCGAAACGACCCACGTACGACAAGCGCCTCTACGCAGGCCTGACCAACCTCGCCGGCGTCTACAAAGGCCGCGGGGACTTCGACGACGCGGCTCGAGCTCTCCGCGAAGCCGCGGAGATCTCGAAGTCGATCTACGGAGCCGACAGCCCCGCATCCGTAAACGCGATGTTCGAACTGTCCAAGGGCCTCGTCATCAACGAAGAGGTGGACGCTGCCGAGGCGATCTTGGAGCAGGCCAGAGCGATCGAACTCCGGGAACGCGGCAAACACACGGAGCTTGGCGCCGAACTCCTCGGCGGTCTGGCGAACGTCGCCTACGTGCGAAAGGACTTCGAGGCCATGTTGCCGCTCGCGACCAACGCCTACCAGAGCCTTGGACCCAAGGCCGACGTGTTCGTACGAGGGCAGATCGCGACCCTCCTCGTCTCTGCACTGCTGGGTCAGGAATCCGTCGCCGCGACCAAGAAGGCCGACGCCGTTCTGAAAGAGCTCGAGAAACTCGGGGACGACCCACGACTGCGGGAAGACCTGCGGATTCTCATGTCGGAGCAACGCGCCACGATCGACGCGCTGCTGTCGAAGTGAACCGATCGAGCGTTCGCGCGTTCTGACCCGAGGCCGGGAACTCTGGCCGCGCGCGGGTGTCGGGTCGAGCATGCTGGTGATGGGCACCGGCTACGGAGGCGGCGGGACCGGTGAGGGCACGATTGGACTCGGCAACGTTGGCCTCACTGGTGGGAGCGGAGGCGGCGGGACCGACGAGGGCACGATTGGACTCGGTAACGTTGGTCTCATCGGCAGCAGTGGCGGCCGCGGAAACAGCGGATCCGGGTTCGGCCGCGGCATCGGATCCCCCACGCGACGCAGGTTCGTTCCTCGCGTTCGAATCGTGACCCCGCAGGTCCAGCGGGGCATCCGGAGGGATTACGTCAGCCGCATCGCACGCGCTCACGCCAACGAGCTTCGCTATTGCTACTTGCGGGCGTTGGAGCGGCGACCCGAGCTGTCCGGGAGGCTGGACGTGGACTTCACCATCGCCGCCAGTGGCAAGGTCACCACAGCGAAGGTCAGCCGCGGCACCCTACGAGACGACAGGGTCGACACATGTGTCGAGGGCTCGATTGCGCGGTGGAAATTCCCCAAACCCAGAAGCAAGGACTCCGTCGACGTCTCGATGGCGTTCAACTTCAGCCGGACCGAACGACCGCCACCTCCTGTGCCGCCGCCAGGCCCGGTGGCTCCGATCGCGTGGCGACCGAAGGCTCCGGACGAGAGCAACTCGCCGGTGGAGAACCTCGCGGAGGTCGACGCCGCGCTCACCATCCTGCATGAGGGCAAGATGCTCGAGGTCTCGACCGCGCTCGAGCAGGGCGACCCCGGCGGTGCACTCGCAATGGCGAGGGCGTGGAGACGCGAAGCCCCCGAAGATGTGATGGCCCTGATCGCCCTTGGGCAGGCATTCGAAGCCACGGGCCGACGGAGCGATGCGGCTCGGGCGTACGGCTCGCTGATCGATATGTTCCCCTCCGATGCACCGATGCTGAGGCACGCGTCAGCCCGGCTGACATCGCTCGGCGAACACGAAGCCACCGCGCTCGCTCTCGACGCCGCACAGCAAGCCTACCAGGAGCGACCCGACCACCCCTCGAGCCATCGAGACTATGCGTGGGCCTTGGTTGCCACGAAGCAGTACGAACAGGCCTTTGGCATTCTCCGCGACGCGGCCAAGATGGGCTTTGCGGTTCGATACGAGGGCGTGAACCAAATCCTTCGCGATGACGCCGCAGTGGTCGCTGCGAAGTGGGCCTCAGAAGTCCCCGAGCAGGCCGCCGACATCAGAGCCCAGGCAAGGAAAGCCCGTATCCAGGTCCTGAAAAAGCCGGTGACGCACTTCGTCCTGTCGTGGGAAACAGACGCCAACGACGTCGACCTTCACGTCTACGACCGCGACGGCTCCCACGCCTACTACCTCCGCCGCGGGCTCGACTCTGGCGGATTCCTGTATGCGGATGTCGTCGACGGTTATGGGCCCGAGTCGTTCACCATCGAAGGCGAGCCGAAAAGCTACCCGTATCGTATCGATGTGGACTACTTCAGCCGCGGCCCCATGGGCTACGGGCTGGGAGCCCTACAGATCATCCAGACGGGCAAGACCCACGAGACCGAGGTGATCCCATTCGTCTTGATGATGGAAAAGGGTCGCGCGCGTCTCAAGCTCATGAAGGGCCCGCTGGGTCGGCCAGGCTGACGCCGGAGTCGCGGAACAGAACACGAGCGCCGCTTGGTCCTTCTTCGCGACCTTCTTCTCAAACGCCCCCCTGTAAGGCCACGCGCTCGGCCGGCGTTCAGCCGGCGTGATGCGACAGATTATCTCCCTTGGACTCCTCCTGACCACGATCACCGCCTGCGCCGCCAGCAAGCCGATGGCGCAAGACGCAAGCCCCGCGATGGCCGACATGGTTGCTCCGGCTGCCGCCGCGCCCGTGCCTCTCCAGGAGTCCCACTTCGCACGCACGGCCCAGGGCACACTCTCCGAAGCCGACCTGCAGAAGATCCTCGACCAACCGCTGGAACTCGACCTTCCCGGACGCGTGGGCGTGTTGCCAATCGTCGAGGCGGAAGACTGGCGCGGCCCCAGCCCGTCCTACGACCGCGTGACTCCGGGCCTGTCGCGGTTTGCCGACAAGCTCCCCGCCGACGATGGATTTGCGCACGTCACCGAAATGATGCCGATCCCCTCGGGCGCGCTGGGGATGGAGGCACTCCGGGAGGTCGCGGCCCGCTACAAGCTGCGCTACCTATTGCTCTACCGCGAACACGTGAACGAGACGCAACGAGCCAACGGTGTTGCAGCCGGCTACCTGAGCGTCGTCGGGGCCTTCGTCCTTCCCGGCTCCACGTTGGAAGTCGACGGCTACGCGGAGGCTTCGCTGTTCGATGTGAAGACGGGCCTGCTGTTGTTCACCGTGCGGGAGCGCCTGGGCGACGAGCGCCGCAGCAACGTCTGGCAACGAGACCGCAAGCTCGGAGACATGCGGGAGGTGCTCGCGACCAAAGCCGCCGACGAGCTTGCCAAGCGAACCCGCGTTGCCCTCGAAGACCTACGACTGGCGTTGGATACTCCCACCGCCTTGCCTGCCGCCGTTGCGCAGCCCACCGAGTCCGCAGTCATCGGTGCGGGGCAGTAGCAACACCGAGACTTCGTCACACCGATTTCACACGGCACCGAACGCGGCCAGGTGTGGCGCGATCGTTGTCCGTTGCGGTCTACTTCGGGGCGAGCCTCGATGGACAACGAAAGCAAATGCCCCTTCATGCACGGGCGCCGCCCCGACGCTTCCACTGGCAACAACGCCAATGAAAAGTGGTGGCCCACGCGGCTTGACCTCAAGCCGCTCAACCAGAACGCACCGCAGATCAACCCACTGGGCGAGGCGTTCGACTATCGAGCTGCGTTCGAGGCACTCGACCTCGACGCTGTGAAGCGCGACCTCGTTGCGCTGATGACCGATTCCCAGGACTGGTGGCCGGCCGATTTCGGACACTACGGCGGCCTGTTCGTCCGGATGGCCTGGCACAGCGCGGGCACCTACCGCATCTCCGACGGTCGCGGCGGTGGTGGTTCCGGCACGCAGCGCTTTGCACCGCTGAGCAGCTGGCCCGACAACGCCAACCTCGACAAGGCGCGACGGTTGCTGTGGCCGATCAAGCAGAAGTACGGGCAGAGCATCTCGTGGGCCGATCTCATGATCCTCGCGGGCAACTGCGCGATCGAATCGATGGGTCTGCCGATGATGGGATTCGGAGGCGGCCGCGAGGACGTGTGGGAACCCGAGCAGGACATCAACTGGGGCCCCGAAACCACCTGGCTCGGCGACGAACGCTACCAGGGCGACCGTGAACTCGACGACCCGCTGGGTGCCGTCCAGATGGGGCTAATCTACGTCAACCCCGAGGGACCGAACGGCAACTCCGACCCCGTTGCCGCCGCCCACGACATTCGCGAGACGTTCGCGCGTATGGCGATGGACGACGAGGAGACCGTCGCCCTGATCGCAGGGGGTCACACGTTCGGCAAGGCCCACGGTGCGGCATCCGATGACCACCTTGGACGCGAACCCGAGGCGGGCGAGCTGCATCTACAAGGGCTGGGCTGGAGCAACGCACACGGCTCGGGCAAAGGCGCCGACACCATCACCTCGGGTCTCGAGGGTGCTTGGACGTCGGACCCCGCGCGGTGGGACAACGACTTCTTCGACAAGCTCTTCGGGTACGAGTGGAAGCAGGCCAAGAGCCCGGCCGGCGCCACGCAGTGGGTGCCCACCGATCCCAACGCGCAGACCGTTCCCGATGCGGCCGACGCCAGCAAGCGGCATCCGCCGATCATGCTGACCACCGATCTCTCGCTGCGCGAGGACCCGGCCTACGCCAAGATCTCCAAGCACTTTCACGAGAACCCCGAGGCGTTCGCGGACGCGTTCAAACGCGCGTGGTTCAAGCTGACGCACCGGGACATGGGACCGCGGTCTCGCTTTCTCGGATCCGACGTACCGCAAGAGACCCCGCTCTGGATGGACCCCGTCCCTGCGGTCGACCACGACCTCATCGACGAAAACGACATCGCTCAGCTCAAGCGCGCGGTGCTCGACTCCGATTTGACCGTCGCTCAACTGGTGTCCGCAGCCTGGGCATCCGCATCGACGTTCCGAGGCTCCGACAAACGTGGCGGCGCCAATGGAGCCCGGGTCCGGCTCGCCCCGCAACGCGAGTGGCCAGTGAACGATCCCACCACGCTCTCAAAGACGCTGGCGGGCCTCGAGCATATCAAGGCGCAGTTCGACGCGAGCAACAAGCACGTCTCCCTCGCCGACCTCATCGTGTTGGCGGGCTGTGCTGCGGTCGAAGAGGCGGCGCGCCGAGCCGGCCATGACGTCGTGATGCACTTCGAGCCGGGTCGCGCCGACGCGGCGGCCGACCAAACGGACGCGGACTCCTTCGCACCGCTCGAACCCACCGTCGACGGGTTCCGAAACTTCAGTTCGGGCAAGCGGTGGGGTTCACCCGAGGAGATGCTCGTCGACAGGGCTTGCCTGCTGACGCTGAGCGCACCCGAGATGACTGCGCTCGTCGGTGGCCTCCGGGTTCTGGGTGCCAACACGGACGGTAGCAACGACGGCGTTTTCACCACACGCAGGGAGTCGCTCACGAACGACTTCTTCACCAACTTGCTCGACCCGAGCCTCGAGTGGAAACCGACCGACGACTCGCAGATGGCATTCGAGGCGTTCGAACGTAGCTCAGGCACCAAGCGATGGACCGGAACCCGCGTCGACCTGCTGTTCGGCTCCAACGCCGAGCTGCGCGCCATCGCAGAGGTCTATGCCAGCGCCGACGGCGAGGCGGCCTTCGTGCGAACGTTCGCCAACGCGATGGGCAAGGTGATGAACCTCGATCGCTTCGACCTCCGCGGGTAGAGCGACAGGGGCCGCTCAGATCCCGCTGAGCAGCTCCATGAACCAGGTCGCGATCGTCCCAACCCGGCGACCCTTCCACGCCATGAGCACGGTCATGACGATCGCGAGGCCGCCGGCCAAGTACATGGAGCTCGGTCCGAAGATGTCGCCAATGAGCAGAAACGTCAGCAGTGAAAACACGCCGCTGACGACCATCGCGACAATGATGCGGAGCCATAGGGGGTCCGCTCGCTTGGCCTTCTCACCCATGAACTCAACTATCGCACAGGTGACGAGGCCGGCGTCCGTCAGGCGCGAGGGCGAACACACTCGCGACTCCCCAGGCTACTCCTCGGCCAAGAGCGTGATCAGCGACATCGGCGCCGTGTTCGTGCTTCTGGAGGGCGATCCGAACGTCTGCTTGGCGTAGGGTCGCGGCGGTGAAACGTGCCGACGCCGAACAGCTGCTCGCTGACCTGCAACCCGATCGGGCAAGCTTCGCGAACGCGAGGGAGACCCTCGTCGATGATCTCGAGGCCCAGATCGATGAGGCTTCGCGATGGTGCGCTCTTCGCTGCGCCGATGGGGACAACCTCAACGAGCCCGCCCTTGCTCCAAGGCCCCTCGAGACCAACCGGTGGAACGCGCTTCACGATGTTGGCGCGCTTCGGCGAGCGTTGCTGCCACGAGACCGTACGGTCGACGTGCCGTCCGCGGGCCGCTTCCTCGTCTACTTTCCAGACGCCGACCTGTGCGACGGCGCAGCGGCAGCCGCCAGCGAGGAGTTCTTCGACGACTACAACTGCCCTCCGCTCGGCACCTGGATCGGCTATTTCGACGACTCGACAGACGAGGCGGATGCCGACCCCAACTACTCCGGCTACGTCCTGTGTTGGGTCCCGGCGCAATACTCCGAACTCGCCAACGCAGGTGTGAGCGCCAACCCGGAGGCCTGCATCCGTTGGCTGGATGAGACCGACGTCCGCGTTCGGACTGTGCTGCAAGTCCTGACACTGGCGACTGTCCGCGCGCCTTTGTGACGTTCGCGAAGACGGCCCGACCGGAATACAGCCACGCGTTCAGGGGTCCTAGAACGCTCCGGCACGCACTTCGGCTGACGCTCTGACGAACCGGTGCAGCTCGTTTGCGCCAGCGGTCCGGACCGAATCTTCTTCCGCCGTTCGCCTTCCAATCGTACCGTGAACCGCGCACTGGCGACGTGCGTCCCCCCGCTCGCTCGACCGACAAGGCTGTCCCTCGATGATTCTCCAGACTCTCCTCCTGGTTGGACTCTCGATTGCGAACGCGCGCAGACGAACATCGACGCGGCCGCCGACGCCTTGTTAGAGTCGATTCAGGTGGCGACTGAACCCTCGATGCAAGCGCAGGTCCTGACGCTTCCGTTCTCGATGGGTTTGGCGCGATGGCAGCCCTCGCTCGATGAGCGACGAGCGGCCTACGCGTTGTACGTCGAGCTCAACCATCTTCCGGGTGCACTCAGTCGGGTCCGAGACGAGCGCAACCCACTGCCTCCGCGACTCGTGCTGCAACCCTTTGCGGAGGTCGGGCACGCCACCCGACGCGTCCTCGCCAAGGCGGGGCGACGCGTTGCCGACTGCCCGAGCTCGTTCGGTCAACTCGCGCTCAAGATCAACCGGACCGGGTTCCGACCGTTCGTCGAGCGCTGGGGTACGCGTCTCGCCATCCATGATGCCGCGCGTCCGTTGGGCATGGCCCGGACCGCGAACGACCTGCTGTGGCCAGAGGGGCGGAACTTCATCAGCGAAGCCGAGCACTACAACGGCCAGCTCGAGCACTACATCGAGATGCTGGCCGGCATGGCTGGGATCTCACTCGAGCAGCGTCACACCCCGAGTACCGGACGCAGCCGCTGCGGCACGCCGGCGCCCTGAGCGGTCGCAAGGACACGCGCTCGCCGGCCTGTGCACACGGGCATCGCGGGACAGCGAACCCCGCCCAAGTGCACCAGTGGGCCCGAAACTTGAGTTCATGGGGCTACAACGCACGCCGGCGCACCTGGTCTGAACTGCTGATAGACTCCGCGCCACTGTGGCCTCCAACGGGGAGTCCATGCGTAGAAGCACAACCAGGGTTTCTCTCATCTACCACCTCGAACGCATTAAGCAGTTCCGGCAGTACACCCTCGCGATGCTCAGGCTTGACCTGGTCGCGGGACTGACGGTCTCTCTGGTTTCCCTTCCCCTCGCGATGGCCTTCGCCGCGGCGGCTGGCCTCGGGCCCGACGTCGGCTTGGTGACAGCGATCGTTGCGGGTGGCGTGGCCGCCCTGATGGGGGGATCCGAGCTCAACATCACGGGTCCGGCAGGCTCCTTGATTGGCGTGCTTGCTGGGGTGCTCATCGCAAACCAGATCGGTGGGTATCAGGACGTCCTCGCACTTGGTCTCATCGGTGGCACGATCCTGATCGTTCTGGGACTCAGCGGGCTCGGGAAACTTGTTCGCCTGGTGCCCCTTCCGGTCATCATCGGCTTCACGGGCGGCATCGGCGTCATCATCTTCGTCAGCCAGCTGGAGGACGCACTGGGTCTGCCCAAGCTGGCGAAGAGCCCGAACTTCCACGAGAACGTCGGCGCTGTCTTGGGCGCGATCGACAGCGCGACTCTCGCGGCCATCGGCGTGACGGCGCTGACCATCATCCTGATCGAGGGTTTCGGGCGCGTCTTGCCACAAGCCTTTGCGCCGCTGCTCGGCATCGTCGGTGCCGCCTTGGTGGCTTGGGTGTTTGGACTCGACGTCCTCACCCTCGAAGACAAGTACGGCGCAATTCCCCGGTCGTTGCCCACACCCGCCGTTCCCGCCCTGAGCCTGGATCAGATCACGCGTCTGTTGCCTGCCGCCTTCACGATGGCGGCGCTGTGTGCCCTCGAGAGTCTTCTTTCGGCGTCTGCATCCGACGCCATCGCTGGCAAGCGTCACAACTCCAATGCCGAACTCATCGGCTGCGGGATCGCCAACATGGCCAGTCCGCTCTTCGGTGGGATCCCGGCTTGCGGCGCCATCGCGCGAACAACCCTCAACGCGCGTTCTGGCGCCCAGACCCGAATTGCCGGGGTGTTCAACGCCCTGGCGCTTTTGGTGATCATGCTCTTCATGGCACCGATCGTGGGTCAGGTTCCCACCGCAGCGTTGGCTGGGCTGCTCATCCTCATCGCCATCAAGATGGTGGACATCCCAGCCTACCGGAGGCTCTTCGCACACCATCACTGGACGGACTTCTCCATGATGGCCGTGACGCTGCTTGCCACCGTCTTCGCGTCCCTGGTGATTGGGATCGCCTGTGGTCTGGCCATCGCGCTCTTCGCCTACTTCAAGCGCGCCCATGGGGCGAAGTCGACAACCGGCAGCGACAGAGAAGTCACCGGTTCCACGAAGGTCGCGCTCGCCAACGTTGGGGGGCCGCTCTTCTTCCACACCGCGCGCCGGGTGCTCGAGGAGGCAACTTCCCACACGCCCGACGTGGCGTTGGTCCTGTGCCTCCGGGACACGGAGGTGATCGATGCCAGTGGCATCCAGGCTCTCAAGGATCTCTTGCGTGCCCACCATGAGGACGAACGCCTCGTCTACCTCTCCGGTGTCTCTGATTCTCAGCGAGAGCTTCTGGAGCGCACGGGCGTGATCGATATTGTCGGGAAGGGCTTGGTGTTCACGCGCCGAGATGCCGCTCTTCTGGCCGCCCACGCCGAGTAGGCACCTGCCTGCACATGCACAGCGGACGCGCGAGCCGGCCCGCTACGCGCCGTCGATATCGCCCGGGTACCGGATCTCGACGAACCGGTCCTCGCCGACATCCGCCCCCGAGAAGGTCGCCGTCGTGCCATCGGGCCAGCGTACGTTGAGTTCGTAGTCGCAGGGCAAGTCACCAAGGCCGAAGTGCAGCGTCCGCGTGTCCTCGGAGTTGTACATGCCGCGGCTGGATTTCTTCTCCCGCATCCGCTGCGTGCCGTCCCCCGCGACCAGTGAAACTCGGGTCCCGAACGCATCCCGACTCACAGCGCTGCCATCGCCCACCACCCGCACCGCGAGCCAGCGGTTGTGGTGCCCCAGCTCGTTGCGGAGCAAGAAGTTTGGTCGCCCACCGCCACGGTCCCGCCCGCCGACGAGCAGGTCGAGGTCGCCATCGTGGTCGATGTCTGCCCACGCGTGGTTCTGGGCTCGTTTGACGCGGGCGAAGTCGGCGGTCTCATCGTTGATCCCGCTGCTCAAGCCCACGCTCCGGAACGTTCCATCCGGCTTCTGCCACGCGAGGCCGAACCAGCCCTTCTGATCGAGCTCGCTGTACCCCTCCTCGTACTTGTCCTCGCGCGACAACGAGATGTCCAACCGGCCATCGTTGTCGAAGTCGACAAAAGCGCCGTCGACGTCCCCCTCGTTGAAAGGCAGCCCTGCAGCCAACCAGTTGTTGGTGAAGCCAAATCCCTGCTCTGCGCCGCCGTTGAGCAGCAAGCGGCTGGGGTCCGACCAGGTCCGCCCGTAGTCGCCGGCGGTCGCGTGGGAGATCGCGATCGCCAGGACATCCAAGTCGCCATCGTTGTCGACATCGCCGCAATCGATACCGAACCCGTTGCTGCCCACCGCGGTCGATGGCGTGGCATCGGGCTCGTCGGCAAGGCCGTAGTCGGTGGCCGACAACCAGTAGTTGCCCGTCATCTCCGCCGCAAATCCCCGCTCCACTCCAACCTCCGTGAACAGCCCCGCCCCGTCGCCTTCCCACAGGCGGTTGTGGCCCAGAGACGTGCTCACGGAATAGGTCGAGACGAACAGGTCGAGATCGAGGTCGTCATCGAAGTCGCAAGCGATGCTCCCGTTGCTCGGCTGCCCCACTGGCGGATCCTGCAGCGCGGAGGTCATGTCCGTGAAGGTGCCATCGCCATTGCCCGCGTACAGCCGGTCTGGCGCCGCAAGCGACGTCCCGCCGAAGCCGACGAACAGGTCCACGATGGCGTCGCCGTTGAAGTCTCCGAAGCTCGCGTTGGCCGCCGCGTCAGACCCGGTCGCCACCCCGGCGTCGGGCACCTCGGTGAACACGCCCTGACCGTCGTTGAGATAGATCGCGCTGCCATAGGGCGTGAGGGTTGGCAGGTCCAGCCCTGCGAAGAGGTCCTGGTCCCCATCGTTGTCGACGTCGGCGAATGCGAAGAACGCCGCCTGAACCCCCCGAAGGCCCGAGGCGTCACTCACATCCTCAAACGTTCCATCGCCACGATTGCGAAACACCAAGTGCTCGAAGGGCACCCCGTTTTGCGCGTTCGGAAACAGCGAGTGCATCACGACGTCGTCGAACCCGTCGCCGTCAATGTCGGCGAACGCGAGACGACTGTGGTCGTTGATGGCCGTGCCGCGGGGAGGATCGACCAAGAAGTTGCCCTCCTGGATCCCGGACGACTCGCTCACGTCCGTGAAGAACCCCGAATCCGGTGTGACGGGTACACGAGCCTCACACGCCGCATCAACGCCACCACTGGTCTCCATGACTGTGCCGGTCCCCCCGCTGGAGCTGGCCGCAGCCGGGCCTGTCGTACTCGAAGAAACCGCGCCGGTGGTCTGCGTGCCGCCGAGCTCACTCGGAGCATCATCCGTGCCGCAACCAATGCTTGCGGCGACGAGCGCTATCCAAACTCGAGACATGGACCCATGGTCCCGCAAAACTTGGCGGGGTGGGTGTCCTCGTCTCGATTTGCTCCCGACCCTACTCTTTCGTCGATCGCGCAGAAGCGAAACCTGGGGCGTCGATCGCCAAATCAACATGTGCAGAGACGAGCCCGATCTCGCATAATCGGGACGAATGGGGCACCCAAGTGGCCAGGGCGGAGCCGTCGTCGGGATCGATCTCGGCACGACGAACTCGGTGGTGGCGACCGTCCTCAACAACGCTGTCGAGGTGATCCGAGATCGCAACGGGACCGGCCTCGTCCCCTCCGCGGTCGCGTTCGTGCCCAACGGCGAGACGCTTGTCGGCCGCCGGGCCCGCGAGCGAGCGTTGCTCGACCCCCAGAACACGATCTCGTCCGCCAAGCGGATCATCGGCCGGCCGTGCTCGGCCCCCGAGACCCAGCGCATCATCGCTCAACTTCCGTACACCGTGTCTCCGGGCCCGAACGACGGGCCGATCATTCACACGCGCGCCGGGGAGAAATCCGTCATCGAGATCTCGACGCGGATCTTGAGCCACCTGCGCGCGGGCGCCGAACAACGCCTCGGGCAGCCGGTCACGGGCTGCGTCGTGACCGTTCCGGCGAACTTCTCCGACGGACAACGCGAGGCGACGCGTCGGGCTGCCGTGGCCGCCGGCATGTCCGTCCTGCGCATCTTGAACGAGCCCACGGCCGCCGCGGTAGCACTCGCCCTGGGCGGCGATGGCTACCGCCGCATCGGCGTCTTCGACCTCGGTGGCGGAACCTTCGACTTCACCGTCCTCGCAGTCCACGACGGCTTGTTTGAGGTGCTCGCAACGGGAGGCGAGGCATACCTCGGTGGCGACGACTTCGATGCTGTGCTTGCCGACCGATTCGCGGAGGGGTTCCTTCGCCAGCATCGCGTCGATCTCAACGCCGACCCCAACGCGCGGGCCCGGCTGCTCTCTGCCGCCCAGAGCGTGAAGGTCGCGCTCTCGGAGCAGGGAATGCTGGACGGGGTCATCCAGAACATCGCCTACGGTCTGGACGGCCACGAGCTCTCTGTCGACTACAGCATCTCGCGAGCGGACTTCGAGGCCCTCATCGCCCAACAGATCGATCGCGCAATGGACACGACCAAGCGGGTCTTGGCCGAGGCTAACCTCGCGCCCAGAGACATCCACGAGGTCGCGCTGGTCGGCGGCTCGACCCAGATCCCGCTGGTGCGCCGCCGCGTCACACGACTGTTCGGAGTCGAACCGAACACGACTGCCAACCCGCTCGAGACGGTGGCCGTCGGTGCAGCACTGCACGCAAACGCGTTGTGGACCGCCGCCCAGGCACCACCCACCGCAGCCGCCCCACCCGATGAACCCGGTGTTGGCCTGCTGATGGACGTGACCTCGCACGCACTCGGTGTAGCCACGGTCGGCGACAACGTTCAGATTCTGATCGGCAAGAACACAACGATCCCCTGCGAAGGCAACCACATCTTCTCGACGGTACGAGACAACCAGCGAGAGGTCACGATCCGAATCTGCCAAGGCGTCGCTCAGCGCTTCAGCGAGTCGGTGCTGTTGGGCGAGCTCCAGCTGACTCACCTGCACCCGGCTCCGCGCGGCGAAACGCAGGTGGCCGTGGAGTTCATCGTGGATGCGAACGGCATCCTGCAGGTGAGCGCGCGTGACTTGGCCACGGGCCAACAGACCGGCGCCGTGCTTTCCGTGCGCGGCCTCGAACCTGCAGCACGATGACCGCGTACGCCGAAGCATTCTGGACGCGGGTGATGGCGCTCGCCGAGACCCTCGACGCGATGTCCTACTACCAGTTGCTCGACGTCGAGCTCACGGCACCGCGCGACGTCATCGAGCAGGCCTACTATCGGCGCGCCCGCAACATCCATCCGGACCGGCACACCTACGAGGCGGACCCGACCCGCAAACACGCACTGGTGCGGTTGTACGCGCGCTTCGGCGAGGCGTTTCGGGTGTTGCGGGATCCGGATCTGCGGACGGCGTACGAGGCCGAGCTCGC
>Ga0316204_10001468_pt1 | contig 63086 bp, 50 predicted proteins | sample 6monrhotite_MG_2_FD_205661 | JGI IMG/M metagenome (GOLD analysis project Ga0316204, IMG submission 205661) | Microbial mat bacterial communities from mineral coupon in-situ incubated in ocean water Damariscotta River, Maine, United States -... | ecosystem: Environmental > Aquatic > Marine >... | reverse complement strand
TACAAATTAAAGGAGAGAGTTATCGAATAAGAGAAAAGAAACAGGCTGGTTTAATGGAACGACAGACCATATAGTGGATCACCTTTCAACTGGTGGAATGGATCAGTTTTGAGTTGTTGTTGACACTCACAAAGAAATGATCTCAAATGGAGATGTCGAACTGGCTTGAAAAAGAATTATCTGACTGTAAGTTTAAAGATAAACGACTAGAAAAAAGATTTAAGCAATTGATGAGCGACATGAATTCGAATCAAGGAAAAACGCTTCCTCAAGCGTGTGGCTCTTGGTCAGAGGCTAAAGCAACTTACCGATTTTTATCGAACGAACGGGTTGATGAAAGCGAAATATTATCAGGGCATTTTTTAAAGACTAAAAAGAGGATACAGGCCACTAAAGGACCTGTTCTTGTATTACATGACACAACAGAGTTCACTTATCATCGTGAAGTTCCAGATAAAATTGGATTGATTCAGAAAACCCCACATATCGGTAAGAATGCGGGTCTTAAGAAAGAGCATAAAGTGTGTGGAATATTGATGCATGCAAGCCTTGCAGTGACATCCGAAGGACTCCCGTTAGGATTAACTTCAACTCGTTATTGGTCTCGCAAGGTATTCAAAAATACTAACCAAATGAAACGCAAGATAAACCAAACTCGACTCCCTATAGAAGGAAAAGAAAGCATTAAATGGCTACAAAATATGGAAGCATCCGTTGAATTAGCAGGTTCAACGCCTTCAAAAATGATCCACATAGGTGACAGAGAAAATGATATCTACGAATATTATTGTCGCTGCCGAGAATTAGACACTTTCTTTATCTCCCGAGTTTGCGTTAACCGTTTAGCCAATGAAAGTACACTGGTCGAAGAGGTTGGTACTTTAAAGGTCTACGCAAAACAAGTCATTGAATTTGTCGATAAAAATGGGGAGTTAGTTTCAACTATATTAGATCTCAGAGTTAAGACTGTCGAACTACATCCGCCCATCGGAAAAGGAGCTCATTATCCTGACATAAAAGTCACCTTTATTTCTGCGATTGAAGCAAATATCCCAAAGGGTAGAGAACCAATTCGTTGGAGTTTTATTACAAACTTACCGGTTAAATCGAAAAAGGATATCAAACAAGTCCTTGATTGGTATAAACAACGCTGGAAAATTGAAACTTACTTTAAAGTTCTTAAGTCTGGTTTGAAAGTCGAGGAGTCAAAGTTACGAACCGCCGATAGATTAGCAAGATTAATATCGATGTGTTGTATTTTAGCTTGGCGAATTCATTGGTTAACATTTTTAAATAGGGAAACGGAAAGAATTAATCCTGAAATTGCTTTTGATGAAATAGAACTCAAGATTATAAAATCATATTTTCCAACATATTCATTAAAGACGTTGCAAGATTTTGTGACTCGATTAGCTGTATTGGGTGGCTACTTGAATCGAAAAAATGACCCGCCGCCTGGAAATGCTATTATTTGGCGGGGACTAAACCGATTACATGAATTAAAGAGAGGTTTTTTATTGGCAAATATTTGTGGGTAATTGAATGTTTGACCAGACGTTTACGACCTTTACGGTAAATTCATCATAAAATCGCTAGATCGTATGATGAATAATTTGGTAAAAGTTATGATGTCAATTTGGACGGCTACATCAGCTATCTTGATGATCCTCATAAATACGCCAGTTTTCTATCATTTTTTCTAACGCTTCATAAGATTCATCAAGGTCGCCAAGATTTGTTCTAAAAGCGAGCATAGTGAAATTCCGTTTAAAAAGTCTGTCAGTTCCAATATTAAGTGAAATAATTTGACTGATTTGACTTTTAATCAACTTTATTCCAATTTCCTTGGATGCGACATATGTTTTTGAGATTAATGGAGTTACCAGTATCAGCTTATTCCTTTTAACTACAACCTTACAGAGGGTACTCGAATAATATAGGTAAAGCATACAGACCAATACTATTAAAATTACAATTGACATAGGAATGGAAACCAAAGAATTTTCATCTGAAAATAAAATAAGACCAATGAAACAGATTAGTAATGCAAACAAAAGGGTAGAGGCATTTGCAGCACCCGCTCTTAATACTTTTTTATTGGTATTATTTATTTCAAGTAAAGTTGATACCTCCGTTCCCCTATTCATCGCTTTTTCATAATTCATGTGCATAATTATTACCTAGACGGTTAAACTGATTCACGATTGTTCCCCGCTAATGCTAGCGAAGTCCTTTCCGACAATAGACATCCTAATGTCAACCTTAAAACCTCTTATAACTAATAATTGTGTTTGCAATCATCTTTGCCAACAGTTAGCTCAAGTCTATTTTTATTTGGCACTATTACATCCACAGCCTTTACCTTTAAATAAATTTTGCAATTGTTGCGATGCATTGCCAAGTTTAGTAATACTATTCAAGTGTGTAAATGTCCCAAGGCCAGCAACCCCCATACCGTAACCGTAACCAGTTCCCAATCCGACCCCGTAGTAATCCCCATAACTATTACCTATTGGTCCATATACTTGGGCAGAAACTGCTCGACCGCGGGCAAGAAACCCAGAAACGCCTATTCCAAACCCCTCAAGTTCTCCAGGAGAATCTAATCCAGAGATAGCTCCCACCTCAATAAATCCACCACCTCCCATTCCCAAACCAACTCCTAAAGCTTCGTAAGTGAAGTTAAAAATATTTCCAGATCGCGGATCATACACATGAATATTTCCTAATTCAGCACTAAAAAATTTAACACTTACAGAGCTGGAATACATTACTGCTGGAAAATCGCATAACCCATACGGATCAAATCGATTAACGGGATTCCCTCTCACATACCCATAAGTATTAATCCCCCCAGCTAACCCAATCGGATCACTCTGAAGATATCGTCCAATACTCGGATCATAATCCCTAAAGTAATTATAAATTTACTTTTTTCTAAGTACTTTTAATCTTTCTGTCAGAGCTTTCTCTGCAATTTTTTTATATGACAAGTTAGTGTCCGGCCACTCATCAATTTTTTTGCGTAAATCTTCTATTTCGGCCTTTTTCATATACATCGGTAATGATTTAAGCAAGTGTTCATTTTCCGATATGAGCGCAATAAAATAAGCTGAACGACCATCACTACCCTGTTCGCTAGGAGAAATACCCTTACGAAGCAAATAGTCTACCTGCCATCTCGATAAGGTTGAATGATCGTAAGATACAATATGTCTCCTTAAAGCATCCTTTGGACTCCAAAGAAAAATGTAATTTTCAGTTACTATTGCACCTACTAATAACAGTAAAATCGTAACAGCGACGCCTTTTTTTATTCGAGGCACTATCATTAGTTACACCCATGTACGTTTCGCGTCGTTTGCGATATTATTTTCCCATCCGCTCCATAATGAAATACGACATCATATCTGTGTGCGCCATGAGTAAACGGCATAGTAACAAGCATTTCACCGGCACTAAATGTATTACCTGCGACCAGTGAAAAAAGTTCGGTTGAACCCCACAATCCAAGTCCTGCCAATGTAGCTGTTCCACCTGTCATGACTCCAGCTCCTGTGCGACTCACCACCGTTGTGATGTCAATTTGGACGGCTACAGCTGCCTGTTTTTTTCTGTTTTGCTCTATTTTGTAATCAACAAAGCTATAATTGTTCACGATAAGGTTTCAATTTAATAAATAGCTCCGAAACGAAAAGAAATACTATAACAATACTAACCAACGTAAAAACACCTAAATATTCAGGGTAGCCTGGGTGAAATATAGACATATACATAAGAATGGCATTTCGTATAATTGATATATTAGAAATTCTTATCGATTTATCACAACTAATACAGCGCGTCCCCTTTTGTGGAGGTAAAAAAAGTTTTTTAAAAAAAGTTAAACTTTTACTCTGGCAGTAGGGGCACGCCATGTGATGTTCAAAAATTTCCTTACAAAAAGCCATCGTTAGTTACCTTGTAGAACATGCCGAATTAGTTCTTCGGATTTGATTCCCGTTTTGGTCATACTCAAACGTTTCTGTCCAACCATGATTACCATGTTGCCAGTGAATCTCAGCATAAATATTTCCGGCGGTGTAATAATTGCTAGAATAACCTAAAATTGAAAGCCCAGAACCAGCCGTGAGGTATGACAAAATACCGCCAGTACCAAGGCTAAGCAAACCTATAGGTGCCAAACCTAGAGACATTTGATATTGCGATCTCCCAGCTAACTGATCATTAAATGCTTGAGCGGTTGTAGAGCCGATAGGTCCCGGTGTCCCAGTTCCTCCTAAACCGGTGACAGAGCTTTGTCTAGCCTGCCGCCGTTCTTTAGTTGTTGGTGAATTAACCTCTCCACAAGTACATTCCCTCAACCCATACGGGTCAAATCGATTAACCGGATTCCCCCCAACATACCCATAAGTATTAATCCCCCCAGCTAACCCAATCGGATCACTCTGTAGATAACGCCCAATACTCGGATCATAATCCCTAAAGTAGTTATAATAAGTCCCCGACTCAACATCATAATACTGCCCCGGAAAACCTAAATTATAATCCCCAATACTATTGGTATTCACTACTCGGTCAAAGTCATAATTACTCGCCCGCCAAACTGTACCTTTACTTTGATTAGTAATTCTTTCTGCTCGCCCTAAATAATCATTATGAATCTACAAGGTGTATACTATTAATCCAACTTACCGAATTACCGCTCAACAACACTCACCCCATCCTCAACACTATTCCCCGGATGAACAATGATCAACTCACCCACTTCAAGTCCTTGTTCAATTTCTGCAAAGCGATCATTTTTACGTCCAACTGCAACTTCTTGAATCATAGCAACACCATCAACGACTTTAAACACGGACCACTTTTCATTTTGTCGAAAGAGCGCTGATAAAGGAATTTTAATCGCCTTGTCCGCTCGATCAATAATGATTGCGGCTTCAACTCTAAATGCATCACCTAGACTAGCCCATTTTTCAATTGGATCAGTAAAACTCAAGATCACGTTCACTCGTTGCTCCTCAACTCCTAGCGCAGAAATTTTTGTGAAACCGGAGGGTTCAATAACTTTCACTCGAGCATTAATATCTTGATTTCCCCCCCAACGTTTGATTAAAGCTTGGTCTCCAATTTTTACTCTAACTGCATTGGTCGAAAGCATTTCAATATTAACCTCTAAATCTTTTAAATTACCAATTTCAACTAATGGTGTACCAACTGGCACAATACTTTCACTTTTGTGTAAAATTCTTAATACCCGACCATCAACAGGTGAGCGGATACAAATATGACAATTGACATCATCTTGCTCGCTGTTAAGTTCGACGGATTCCGGTTGTAATAATCTTATCTTTGCCGCTTCCAATTGTGCCTGCATAACTTTTTGATTAGACTGTGCCGTTTCTAACTCCGCATTTAAGGTTTTAAGACTTAGTTCTGCTCTTTCTAAACCGGCTTGAGAGACACTATTTTTTTTGTATAGCTCTTGCGTCCTTTTAAGCTCCGAAATATCAAAATCTAATTGGGCTTGTACTTGCTTTACTCGCGCATTTGCTAATGCAAGTGCAGCTCTTGCTCCTTCAACATCGGCCTTGGCTTGTGTTTCCGAACGTTTGTCTAAAAACTGAGGATTGGCTGGATACATATTGGCAACGATAGTTTCGCCAGCGGTAACGATATCTCCCGGCTCACTTTCAATTCTGGTCACTCGGCCATCAACTGGTGTGGAAACTACATAAATATCATGAATACGGGTTTTACCTTCTCCATCAAGAGTCACCAATAGGTCACCTCTTTCAACCGAAACCATATCAACTTTAACCGGCTCAGGCATAAACGCGAAAACTAGAAAGCCTATAACTACAACCGCAATAATAATTTTTACAACTAATTTAATTCGTTTCACCATTAAATCAGATGAATTAACACTATTCTTAGCATTCATTACTCGACTCCTTTTTGCGCGCTAACCAAGTCGATCTGATTAACCTGACGCCATACAATATAAAATGAAATCACCGCACTTATCAATACGATCAGTGACGCATAACCATAAGTACTATTATTTAAATAAACGGGAATTCGATACAACTCACTATCTATCGTTTGAACCATTCCTAGTATCATTAGATAACCTATCCACAAACCGAGAGGAATAGATAACAAAGTGATCACCCCTAATTCACCAAAAAGTAAGTAGCCAACCTCTCTTCTGGTTAAGCCTAGCACTCTTAAACTAGCGAGCTCTCGACCTCTTTCCGACAATGCGATTCTTGCAGTATTATAAATCACACCAAAACTAATAAAACATGCAAATAAAATATTAATCGATACCATCTTAAGTAAATTTTCGGCTAGTATATTTTCAAATATTTGACGGAGCACCGTTGTATTATTTAGGCCGATAATTGCCGGAATATCTTTTAGTTTTTTATACAAAAGGGCACTGTGATTATGATCCACCATAATCGAAGCACCATCAACTTTTGGGGTTTCATCTAATATCCGGTTTAACTCTCGAATATTCATGTAAACTCCCATGCCAATAAATTCCTCCGTAATGGCTGCAATCGATATGGCCAAATTAGGCCGTTTGCCGTCTAATACTTCTACTTGCAGTTTATCGCCTAGTTCAACATGAAGAATTTCCGCTAATTTACTATTGATCACTATGCCATGATTTGGGATTTTCACGGGATTAAGGTTTGCATCAACAACCCGGCGCAAATCTGGATTTTGAATAAGCCCCGTAATTGAACTTCGTTTTTGATAATGTTGCGATTTTAGAATCACCGGAATATATCGAAGCGGCTCAACGGCCAAAACTCCGGGAATAACCCGAATTTCTTCGATGGCACGAAAAGGTCTTGATTCTATAAAAGACACATTCATATCTTCTCGCTGCGTCATATCATACTGAACGTCCATCATATAAGTCATGGAATCTTCCATGAAGAAACTAAAGACTAGAATGGATAGCGCAAACGCCATTCCTAATGTTGAAAGAAATGCTCGAATAGGTCTGCGTTCCAACTGGCGCAAAATAATTCGACTTAAAAAAGACAATTGACGGTGAAAACCAATTTTTTCCAAGATGGTCGGTTTAAACTCCGTAGGGCTTTCTGGTCGCATTGCTTCAGCTGGCGGTAACTTAGCAGCACTTCGTATAGCAAACAGAGTTCCAAGCACCGCTGCAATCACACAAAACATCACGGCAAAAATCATTATTTCTACTGAGAAACTATATTTTAAGATCGGAAAACGAAAAAAATTACCGTAAATTTGAATCATCCCCGTTCCCATCCAAGCCCCGAAAAACAAACCAACCAAAGCTCCTAGACTGGTGATAAATAAAACCATTTTTAAATAATGAAATAAAATCTCACGATTACTATATCCAACTGCCTTCAACATTCCGATTTGTTCTCGCTGAGTTGCAACTTGTCGCGACATCACAACATTAATTAAAAAAGCAGCTACTGATAAAAAAATCACTGGTGCCATCCAACCAAAAGACTCAAGCTCTTTTATTTCATTCTCTACAAAAAAGTTAGACAATTGATCCTCTCTCGAATAAGAGATGAGTCCACCATAAGGTTTTAATATTCGATCAATGCTTTGTTTGATATTTTCTACATTGGCTTCCCGTTCAATCTTAATCAGCAAATCATTAAATGCACCTTTCATATTAACAGCGGCTTCAAGCGAACGTCGGCTCATCCAAAAAATCCCAAAGCGTTTAGAGTCAGGCATTAAAGCGCCGGGAGCAATGCTATAAACATATTCTGGAGAAAGAGCGACACCCACGATTTTTAACTTCCGTCGGTGACCATTCATAATGACTGAAACTTTATCGCCAAGCTCTAGCTCATGAGCATGAAAAAAGTTTTCGTCCGCAACAATCGCATTTTCTTCATTCGGATAAAGCATTCGACCGGAACGTAAATAGAGTTTATTTAATAAAGCTTCTCGATCATCCGGTAAAGAAACAACTCGACCACTTGCAGGCTCTGACATATTTTCCATCTGCAAAGTGACCCCAAAAACAACCCGTGTTTCCGTAACAGAAATACCGGGGATTTCAGAAATCCGTTTTTTTACTTGCTCGGGCGCACGCTTGAGTGAGGCAAACACATCAGCAAACTGATAGCGATCGTAGTAGGTACTTTGAGTTAGCCGCAAACTATCTAATACACCAAACATAATTATAAAAATCGCAATGCCAGCCGCCATGACCATAATGATCGCGGCAATCTGACCTTTGATATTCCAAACGTCTCTTAATAATTTTTTATTAAGTGAACCAATCATAATTGAATGTTTTTGCCTCTAAAAAAAATATTAAACACTAAATAGTTACCAGCTAATGTCTTCCGGTGATTTTCTTTTTTCATTAATGTCAACGCGACCAACTCCGCCATCTACAAAATGGATGACACGATGAGCTAGTTCTGCAATTGAAGCATTGTGGGTGATAATAATGCAGGTTGTATTAAACTTTTCATTCACATCAATTAACGCTTTAAGTACATCAATTCCAGTTTCACTATCAAGTGCGCCCGTTGGTTCATCACACAGCAGTACTTCGGGTTGTTTAGCTATTGCTCTCGCAATCGCTACTCTTTGCTGTTCACCGCCTGACATTTGTGAAGGAAAATGGTTAGCTCTTGGCACTAATCCAACCGAATCGAGAGCATCCATCGGCTCCATGGGGTTTTGAGAAATTTCGGTAACTAAAGACACATTTTCTAATGCGGTAAGGCTTGGAACTAAATTGTAGGCCTGGAAAACAAAACCAACATTTTCGCGACGAAAAAAAGTCAGTTCTCGATTTGAATAATTAGTTAAATCTTGATTACGAAAATAGATATGTCCAGAGGTAGCGTGATCAAGTCCACCGAGAATATTGAGAAAAGTTGACTTACCACTACCAGAAGGCCCAAGCAAAACAATGATTTCGCCGCAAGGAATCTCTATACTGACTCCACGGAGAGCGTGAATGGTTGTTTCGCCTGTCACGTAAATCTTGGTCAAATCACTGGTTTTGAATGCTAATGAATTAACCTCTTCCATATCCATGACTCCTTAGTAACCTTAGAAATAGTCTAGGCGTTAACCATGATAACTGATTTCTTTGAATAATATTATAATGATATGATTACAATAAACCAATGCTCTCGATTTTTCTTATGATCTATATCATTATTTGGGGATTATAAGATGAATAATAATGCGAAACTCGATCAGAAGTGTTAGAAAATCAACTGACACAGCTTAGTTAATCAAATTGAACTAAAAATCTAAAAATATTTTCCCCGGATTCATAATATTATCCGGGTCAAAAGCACGTTTAATTTTTCTCATCTGCTTAACGGCATCACCGTGCTCAGCAATTAAAAATTCCCGTTTTCCCATCCCGATCCCATGCTCGCCAGTACAAGTTCCACCGACCGCCAACGCCCTATCAATTAATCGTTGATTAGCAGCATTAGCAACTTCTGTTTGTTCATCTTTGTAAAGTAACATTACATGAAAATTTCCATCACCAACGTGACCGATAATCGGTGAAGTTAAACCAATGTCATCTAAATCTGCGCGGGTTTCCAATAAACATTCGGGAAGATGTGAAATAGGAACACAGACATCGGTGGTCATCATATTATCACCTGGCTGCAAAGAACGATTTGCATAATAGGCTTGATGTCTTGCCGCCCAAAGTTTAGTTCGGGCTTCTGTTTTTTCTGCCCAAGAAAAATCTTGCCCACTATTATTTTTAGCCAGCCGCTCGACCGTCTCAATTTGTTCTTGAACTGCAGAACTACTGCCATGAAATTCTAAAAATAAGGTTGGTACTTCCGGATAATCTAATTTTGAATGTTGTCGAATAGCCTTCATTTGAACTTGATCCAATAACTCGACTCGAGCAATGGGGATCGCACATTGCAACATCTCGATAACGGTAACAACTGCGTCTTTTAAACAACTAAAAGAAACCACCGCAGCAGCTATTTTTTCGGGGACAGGATGCAGGCGCAGCGAAACTTCGGTAATAATCCCTAATGTCCCTTCAGAGCCTACATAAGTGGCAGTAAGATCGTAACCAGCGGATGATTTTCTCGCCCGACCACCAGTCTTAATTATTTCACCTTGTGGCGTAACAAGGGTTAAGCCAATTGCGTTCGCCCTCATGGTTCCATAACGAACTGCGTTGGTTCCCGAAGCGCGGGTTGATGCCATGCCACCCAGAGTCGCATTTGCACCGGGATCAATCGGAAAGAATAATCCAGTATCTCGAATAAAACTATTTAGCCCTTCTCTAGTCACACCCGCTTGTACTCGTGCGTCCATATCTTCAGAGTTAACTTCTAAAATCTTATCCATTCTTGAAAGATCAACACAAACTCCCCCGTGAGGTGCAACTACATGCTGTTCGAGAGAAGAACCTACGCCGTAAGGAATAATTGGAATTTTATGCTCAGCACAAATTTTTACTATTCGACAAACTTCTTCGGTTGATAATGGATAAACAACAACATCTGGCGGAATGGAAATATCATGACCGGGATCTCGACCATGATGTTCTCGATCAGATAGAGAAGTAGTTACCCGCTCATGCATGATACTAACTAATTTTTCTAACGCTCTATCCAACGAGTTGCCAAACATTTTGTCATCAAATGGTTAATAGTTAGTAGACTATACACTCATCATACTTTGGTTAACACTTTTTTTGCTTTTCTGATAGCGGTAGCTCGACCCAAAAAGTACAACCTTCACCCACTGTACTTTCCACTCCAATTGAACCACCCATCAATTCTATCAAATGTTTAGTAATAACCAATCCGATACCTGTTCCACCAATATTACCTACAGTATTCAATCGCCGGAACGGAACAAATAGCTGTTGAAGCTGCTCTTCATTGAGTCCTTTTCCAGTGTCCTTTACGCTAACTCTAACACTATTATTATCAATAATATGAGTATCGATAAATACTTTACCCTTATCGTTATTATATTTCACAGCGTTAGAAATAAAATTGAGAATAATCTGTGTGAAACGAGTCGGATCTGCTCTCACAATCAAACTATTATTTGAGCAGTTGTTGATAATTTCAATAGATCTAGCGTCAGCTTGTGCGCGACTCAAAGTAATGCTTTGTTCCAAAATCTTATTTAGCTGAACATCCTCAATTACGATGTCGAGTTTTCCCGATTCAATCCTAGCCAGATCTAAAACATCGTTGATAAGGTGCAATAATAAATGACCCGCATTAAGAATTTCTCCGATATTTTCTGCTTGTTCTTCGCTTAGTGTTTCATCAGAGATTTGAATAAGTTGACTGAAACCAATGATAGCATTTAACGGTGTTCTTAGTTCATGGCTCATAGAAGCAAGAAATCGAGATTTGGCCTTGTTGGCTTTTTCAGCTAAGTCTCTTGACTTTCTAAGCTCGCTTTCCCATTCTTTCTTTTCTGTAATATCACGAATAACACCCGTAAATATTTTTTTCCCATCCTTGAACCTCATTACGCTAATAGCTATGTCGACTGGAAAGTTCTCCCCGCTTTTACGCTTAGCAAGTACTTCACGATCAACGCCTATTACTTTTTTATTGCTATTTTCGTCATAAGAAGACATTAATCGATCATGATCGACATTATTAGAATCAGGAATTAATTTTCTAATATTTTCTCCAATAATTTCATCTGTCGCATAGCCAAACATCTTGTGTGCCGCGGCGTTAAAAGAAAGAACAACTCCAGAATCATCAGTGGTAATAATCGCATCAACTGCATTTTCAACCAAGGAAGTAAATCGGGCTTCGTTTAACTTTAAATCTTTGGTTCTTTCAATGACTAATTCTTCTAGTTTTTCATTGTGCTGCTTTAACTCGACTTCCATTTGCTTTTTTCTTATAGCATTGACTTTAAACACTTCTATCGCGCTAGCCATCGCCCCTATTTCAGTTTTTCCACCCACCGTATGGACTTCTACTTCTAGATTGTCTTCTGCCAATTGAGTCATGACCCAAGTCATCCGATAAATGGGAGAAATAATCTTCCTAAAAATTAACCAACAAGCTAAAAGGATAAAGCCAACAACAAATACTAGTGTGAAAGCAAGCTCTGTTTTTGAAGAAATTCGAATCACATTGAGCGCATCGTAAAGCTCAGTCGCGTTTTTGTGCAACTTCAGTTCGCGCTGCTTACTAAGTTCTTTAAAGGCCTCAATGGCAGGATAATCATCAACTTGAACTACTTTATCAATCTCTCTGGCTGGCACACCTTCCGATATTAGTTTCTCTATCACCGACAACTTTTTCTCGTACTCAGAAACAATCTGTTCAATTTTCTTTAACGATTTTATTTCAATAAGGTTATATTCCTTTTCACTCGAAATTTTTATAACCTCTCTAACAGATGAAATATCTTTTTTAGTTTGAGAAAAAAGTTCAGGAGTGCGGCGTAAAATATAATTTTTATAATTGTGAATAAGTCCACCAAAGCCCATTTGACTTCGTAAGCTGTTTAACAGGTGAAGTCTTGCTTCATATTCTCCCACCGAAGAAGAATACGCATATTTATTCAAGACTTCTAATGCTTCGAGCGTTGGTCGATCATCAATTCTTACCTGTCTATCAATATCCTCGGCGGCTTCGTTTCCTTCTACTAGTTTAAGTACTAAATTAAGGGCCGTATTATAAGAATTGATATTTTTTTCTATCACAGACAGCGACTGCTCTTCAGCCACGCTGAGTTGCATCGATTTATATTTCTTCAGTGCGAGTTTAGCTCCTCCAATAGTGGCAATGATCTGATCGGCATCTTGTTTCCGTTGCCGCAAAATATAGTTCTTAAAATGATGAATCATTCCCAAGTAGCCTAGTTCGTTCCTCAAGGTAACCAGCGCATTCATCTTTTTATTTCCATTGTCTTCAAATTCAAGCCAAATAGCTCTGACTTCATTCACTCTTGTTAAATTGATTAAACTAGTGATACTCGTCAACGCTCCAAAAAAGAAAATACCCGCAACAATGATAAAACCCGCAGTTCTAATTTTCATTTTTATTGATGCCTATGATTATTTTTAACATTATCTCTATTTAATTTGATTTAAAATTATTCCAAATTTTCAATAGAAGCATTCACTGTTGATTTTATTCGCCCCAAAGATTCTTCTACAACAACACCTAATTCTAATAATTCATTTACTTCATTTTCTCCCTGTCCTAAAATTCGGTAGAAATGGTCTTCTTGCTTTTCGGTTAAATTAAAACCGACTAACGAATCTTCTATATCAGTATGTAGCTCCGACATAATTCTTCGAGCTTCATCTCTATAGTGATGAAACTGTCCCTGTAATTTTTCTATTTCTTCATCCGCGATTTCAACGACCTTATCCAAGGTTTTATTTCGCGATCCCAGCTTTTGTTCTTGTAACTCAATATGTTTACATCTGGCATCAGCCGCGGCAACTATCACCGCAAGATGATCGATTAAACGACCATGTAAGGCTTCGTCTTCTACTGGCATATTTCTTACCAGAATAGAAATTCTAGGAGAATTAAAAATTCCGCGTTTTCCAAGAGTGATTATTCTGTCAGCATTTACAGCTTTTTCTAACAAGTCCTTTTCTAGGCGAGAGATACCGCCTTCTGCAGTACAAGCATTAAAATTATTCCCTTGTGATCTAATTTGTACACAACATTCAATTTGATATTGCGAAATTGAATCACTTACCGCTGCAAGCAATTCATGGACGTGATCGGCCTGAAAACTTAACTCCATAAAACTAATAATAATTCCCTGCTCACTGTTATTAGTTAAAGCGGTCATTGTAGTTTGAGCCGCATAAGAAACCTGTTCGTTTAGTTTTTCAATCTCTCTGTAATGTGAAACTTCCAGCTCGATCTTTTGAATAAGTTCAGGAATCATAACTGGCTTATTCACGTAATCTTGACCACCTGCTTCGTAACCTTTTAACTTATCGTCTATCGCTGTCAAAGCCGAAATAAATATAATAGGGATATCTTTATTTAAGCTGCTTTGCCTTACTAATTTACAAACTTTATATCCATCATATTCAGGCATATTGACATCAAGCAACAATATATCGAATTTGTCTTCTCTCAAGATGCTCAAAGCACTTTTTCCACTCAAAGTAGATTTCACTTGATAATCACTTTCTAAAGCTCTTTCAAGCAATTTGACGTTAGTGGGGTTATCATCGACTATTAGAACGGTAATTTTGTCATTCATAACCAAATACTCCTTGTGTTGTTTTTAAATTTCTAAAAGCTTCTTTATATTTTCCGTCAATTCAATTACATCAATCGGCTTGGTAATATAATTTGTAAAACCAGCCTTAAGCCCATTATCTATTTCATCACGCATCGCATTTGCGCTAATCGCTACAACTAGCACATCTTTTGTTTCAGGTTTTCCTTTTAAAATTCTCATAGCTTCAGTTCCGCTCATGCCGGGTAAATTAATATCCATAAGAATTAAATCCGGAATGTTCTTTCTCGCTAATTCAATACCAACCTCGGCGTTATGTGCGGAAAACAACTCAGTATTTGCTATCTTTCCTATTAATTGGCTTACCAACCTTAAGTTAGTCGGGTTGTCTTCTACATAAAGAATTCTCTTGGGTCTTTCTCCTTCAATGCTATTTTCACCATCTAGCTCTCCGTAAGCTGATAATGTTGAACAGACATTTCTCTCCGAGCGCCTTCGTTCTTCTATCGAAACCGTAAAATAAAACTCACTTCCTTGTCCGACTTGACTATTAAAACTTAAGTCTCCCCCCATCAGTTCAACCAACTGCTTGGTTATTACTAATCCAATTCCTGTACCCTCAATATCTGACTGCTCAGCACCCAAGCGTTCAAATGGTTCGAAAACCCGAATCTGAGCGTCTTCACTCATTCCTTTTCCTGTATCAATAATTCCCACTCTTATTTGATTACCTTCGACTGCTAAAACAACCCTAACAAGACCACCAAGCTGATTGTATTTGCACGCATTACTTAATAGGTTTATAAATATCTGCTTTAACCTTACCAAATCTGCACGAACGTATAGTTTTTTTCCAATTAATTCTTGCTTTTCAACAACAGCTCCTTCAAAGCTAAACTCAAAATTGATTTTCATTTTTTTAATAAGAGGATGCAGCATAGAAAGGCATTCCGAAATGACTAGGGCAATATCAACTTTACCAATCGAAAGATTGATCTTGCCAGCCTCAATTTCAGACATATTTAGAAGTTGGTCAATTAATTTTAAAAGATGTTCGCTTGCATTGGATATTTCCGAGAGGTTTTGATTCTGCCGAAATGTAAGAGTCGTATCTTTATCTAACTCTAATAACTGAGTAAAGCCAAAAATAGCATTCATCGGCGTTCTTAACTCATGACTCATACTTGCCAAAAATTTTGATTTTGCTAAGCTATTTTTTTCAGCAGTATCTATAGCAATTTTCATCTTAATTTCAGCTTGTTTTCTAAGAGAAATATCTTGAACAATCCCCATTAGATGACTTGGCTTTCCTTGATTATCTCTAATAACATCTCCCTTTTCAGACAACCACCTAATTTCACCGCTGGGTGTCAATATCCTATGCTCTACCTGATAACTTTTATCTTCATTGATGCAATCGTCAAGAGCTTGATTAACAGCCTCTTTATCTTCAGGATGAATGCTCTCAAAAAACGCTTCATACTTAGTGACAGGAACATTCTCTCCATAGCCAAATAAATGTCCAACTCGTTCCGACCAGTAGACTTCACCAGTATTAATATTCCAGTCCCATGTCCCAATATTTGCTAACGACTGTCCTTTGGTCAATCGTTCTTTGTCGATCATTGTGTCTGTAATTTCTGTACGTATCGAAAGATAATTATATTTCTGCAGGCTATCAGGATTACTACTATTTTGATGTAAAGGTAACGGACAAATTGTCGAGTTTACCCAATAGAGTGAACCATCTTTTTTTCTATTACATACCAAACCTTGCCATACATTTCCGCCAGAAATCGTCTTCCACATATCTCCAAAAAATGAAATGTCGTGACGATTGGAATTAATAACCGAATGAGTATTACCTAGTAGTTCATCTAAATTAAACTGGCTTACTTCACAAAACTTCTCATTCGCATAAGTAATTGCTCCTTGACTATTTGTTTTACTCACTAAGGCATGAGAATCGATTGTTTGTTCTAATTGCATCTGAGCTTGATGACTTAATTCTAAGTGATGATTTATTTCAGCGGAACGTTTAGATTCAATTAATGATAGGCAAATTGCAGAACAAAATTCAGCGGTAGAAAATGGCGTAATTAACATCCGTTGGTAACTTAATTGATGATTAAATATAATTTCTTGTTCGCTGTGAGAACCATATAAAATTAGCGGCTTAGTTGCTAATCTCAAATTTCTATTAATTAGTTTAATGACATTTACAACATCATATATCTTGCTGGACATATTAACCAATATCACATCTGCACTGAGTACTTCTTGTTCTTGCGCCAGAGAAGAAAGATCAGTTATCTGAATCAAGTTGACTTCCGGCATTTCTATTTCAGAGCTGGGATTATCCAAAACAGGCAAAACACTGTCCATAACGATAATATTTATTATTTTTTGGTCGACACTTTTAATTTTTTGGCAAGTCTTACATCGCGTAAATGCAGAAAGGCATTCAAAATATCCCAAACTAGGTTGAATAAAAGAAAATTCTCTTAAATGAGTCGCTTTTATTTGATTGTCAAAATCCATGTACTCACAAAGAGCAACAAAATAAATTGGATTCGTTGTATCTTTATCTAGCTGTAAACAGGTATCTAACCAATCTGATATCTGAGCTTGTTCTGATTCATTATTTAATTGATTGACCTCCAAACATTCAGTCATATCAGCAGATAAATCCTTGCCCGTAAGTATAACCATTGAAGGCGGATTTTGATGGGTCGTGTAACTGCCTAGCTTCTCAATATAAGTGATATTCCCGTCTAAGCTACTGAGCAATTGAGCGGGAATACTATCTTTGTCGGGGCGTGTGCCAAATAAATGGAAATGATCTTTTGGTCGATTATCTAAGCTAGGCATTTTATTAGCAGTCCTATTAATTTGCTATTCAATTTCCTTCTAACCTGCGAATAACAAACCATGCAACAGAAAATGATTCTTATTATTAACAGTATCGAGTTTAGGTCAAAAAGCTAGAATTAGCTATTTTTATACATTTTTTGAGATATTCGTCGCGTAACTAATTGTTTCAAATTGATTTTTTCTAAGGCTTTGTCTATCTCATATCAGCAATTATATTTCTGAAGCGGAAGATCAACTGGGATCAAATTATGATATTAAAAGCTTTCATTCAGAGGTGATTGGTAGCGGTTCAATGCCCACTAATTTATTAGAAGAACTCGTGGTTTGTTATATCGAAAGAAATTTACCTAATTAATTAGTTTTATTTATAAGAAGGGTCTAGGAATATTTGCTACCAAGCATTCGCTAGCGACTACTCGCCATTTTCGACGACAGATGAAACACTTGATTTGATTCTTTCGAAAGAATTTTCTATTGTTGCTTGTTTTTCTGACAGATTTTTCATTGCATCGGTGCACTGCTGTATAGCTTGGTTGATTTTTTCTCGTTGCTGTTCAGTTAATTCCTCTGATTGCAAGGTTTCTTGAATAGAGCTTTGCAATACGGATAAAATTCTAGCGGACTCTTGTTTGCATTCAGCAAATTGTATTTGTGTAGTTTCACACTCTTCATTTGTCGTATCAACAACTTCATCGAATGCTTTATTTAAGTTGTCTACTTTTTCTTGCTGCAATTCTATATGCTTACATCTCTCATCCGCAGCAGTCACAATAACCGCGATATGGTCAACTAGTCTGTGATATAATAACTCATCATTCACCGGCATATTTCTTATCAAAATAGAAACTCGTGGCGTATTAAATATTCCCCGCTCACCGAGAGTCACTATACGATCCGACTCCTTGCTCTTACTGAGCAAATCACGCTCTAACCTTGATACATCAATTTTTGTAGAACTAATATTGACTGCTTGCTCTCCCGTTCTTATTTGAACACAACAATTAAGTCGGTATCTTGAAACTGATTTGGCAATAGCTTTTAATAACTCGTGGGTGCAATTAATTTCAAATGTTCGCTCCATGAAGTTGAGAATAATGCCTAACTCACTACTGTTATTCACAGCGGTGATTGCAGCTTGTTTGGCATACTGTATTTGTTTACCCAGCAGCTTTACTTTTTTGTACTGGTCAACATTTAACTCAATTTTTTTTATTAGTTCTTCAAATACAACCGGTTTTTCTATGTAATCTTGTCCACCGGCCTCGTAGCCTTTAATCTTGTCATTTAAACTAATTAATGCAGATACAAAAATCACCGGCACTTGTTCGTTTCGATAGCTTTGACGCAATAACCCGCAAACCTTGTAACCATCAAATTTGGGCATATTGACATCAAGTAACACCACATCGTAGTCGTTATCCCTCAATTTTTTTAAAGCAATATTTCCGTTTTCAGCACTATCAACTTGATAAACTTCACTTAATACCTCACAACAGAGTTGCAAGTTAGCTTTATTATCGTCAACGGCCAGTACTTTTATCTTCTGTAGCATACGAAATCTCTAATTGAAATAATATAACAGCTGTAGAAAAGTGGCTCTTTTTATAAGGGTAGTTGAATCTCTGAAGTTTTTCCTCATTAACTCACCCTCGAATTCTGAATCTAGCAGTTTACCTTGCTAAAATTTTATTGATTCGTGCTAAACTCCGCGCCATGATTATTCTCGCTACCCTTAATGCCAAATATATCCATGCCAGTCTTGGACTAAGATATCTGCACGCCAACCTAGAAGAGCTACAATCAGAGGCTCGTATTTGCGAATATACTATCAACACTCGTCCCATCGATATCGTTGAAGAACTCCTTATTCAGCAGCCTAGAATCATTGGATTTGGCGTCTATATTTGGAATAGTGAGCAAACTCTTGCAGTGATATCACAGCTGAAAACAATCGCACCACAGATTGCCATTGTTCTAGGCGGCCCTGAAATTAGCTACGAAACCGAACAACAGTCGCTCATGGACTATACCGATTATGTCGTCACAGGAGCAGCTGACAAAAGTTTCTATCGGCTGTGTAAAGACATTCTCAATAACAAACCACCAGAACAAAAAATATTGCAGTCTAAACCGCTTAAACTCAATGAGCTAAAACTACCATACGATTTATATACTCAAGAAGATCTCGAGCAGCGGATCATGTATATCGAAGCCTCAAGAGGTTGTCCGTTTAAGTGTGAATTTTGCTTATCCGCATTAGATAAAACATCTTACCCTTTTGAGTTAGATAATTTTCTTAACGAAATGGATAAACTTTTTAAGCGAGGTGCAAGACATTTTAAATTTGTTGATCGAACATTTAATCTTAAAATTAAAACCACACTCGTTATTTTAGATTTCTTTCTAGAGAGGATGTGCGACGAATTATTTTTACATTTTGAAGTTATTCCCGACCACCTTCCCGAAAAGTTAAAAAACAAGCTAACTCAATTTCCCGAAGGTAGCTTACAATTCGAAGTCGGTATCCAAACTTTTAACCAACAAGTTCAAGAAAATATTAGCCGCAAGCAAAATAACAAAAAATCAAAAGATAATCTTATCTGGTTACGAGAAAATACCAATGCCCATATTCACGCTGATTTGATTTTTGGCTTACCCGGAGAGACTCTTGTAAGCTTTGCCGATAGTTTTAACCAACTTTATGCCTGTCGTCCGCATGAAATACAAATGGGTATTCTTAAACGACTAAAAGGCAGCCCAATTATTCGGCATACTGAAACCTTTGAACTAAGATTTAGTCCCGTTCCACCCTACAGTATTTTAAGCAATAGTAGCGTAGATTTTATTAGTATGCAGCGAATCAATCGTTTCGCCCGATATTGGGATATGATCGGTAATTCGGGTCGTTTTTCCAATTGTTTAGCTTACCTTTTAGCCGATAAACCTTTTGAAAACTTTCTAAAATTAACAGACTGGCTATATCAAGAAACTAAACAAACTCATAAAATAAATTTGAAAAGATTATACGAACTAGTTGCGCAAGCCTGTGAAGTATTATTCGGTGAACATTATAGTGAACTAATTGATTCGATGGAAAAGGATTATTTAAGATCTAAGCTAAAAGGCTCGTTTAAAAGGTTACAAATTTCCAATACACAAAAAACGGAAAATAAGATACAATTCAAACATTCTGTGAGACAAAAACGGCATTTATAAAAGCTTCATCAGTTTTTATTTTGCTAATATAAAACAAACAAATAATTCTAATTCTTAATACTATCTTAAGCTTAATTTGGAATATTGGTTTCTATTAAACCCAACTTGACTAACAATTCAGGAAACAAAATGATATCTCGTAAACTAATCATTAGCATTCATTTAACCCTTGCAGCTTTTTTTGCGCCTATTTTACTTATTATTGGAATTTCTGGCGGACTGTATTTGATTGGTGTAAAAGGCAGTGTTCAAAGTGAACAAATCTACCAAGGTGCGACAACCAACTTTGACTTTCAGGCCAAAGATCAAGAAAGTCAAATTCGCCAGTTTATCCAAGCAAATGATATTGATCATGAATTTGAATATGTAAAAACTAGCGGAAGGACATCCTACACTCGACCGACTTCTCGTCAGCATTTAACCTTCCAAAAAGAAGGCGACCAACTCACCGTCAACAAACGAACGCCTAATCTGGTAGCTTCAATGATTGAGCTACATAAGGGGCATGGGCCAACAATCCTTAAGACCTTCCAACAATTGACTGCTATCGGCTTTTTCTTAATCCTAATTAGCGGCCTTTATTTAGGAATAACATCACCCGCTTTCAAAAATAAAACTCTATTAATCAGCGGCTTAGGATTGTTAAGTTTTTTGATCTTTGCCGTGATCTAGCTATACTCAAGACTAGACCAATTTAATCGATCTGGCTAAAAATAAGCAAGGTGAATACTTGGGAACAATTATTTTCAATTTTACCCAACGGTACCGGTCGACTTGCTCTATAATGAAACAATAGTAAAAAGGAGTCCATTGACCTATATCAATAGGGCATCTTTATACTTTATATAAAATGTCTGAGTGTGCAAGAAAATACTGCATGGAACATTTATGTCAAAAGAATGGCAGCATCACCATATTTTAACTATTGACAATGGATAAGCTATCTTAAAGCTATCCTAAATGCAGAAAAATCTAATCGCAAACAACGTTAGTATTTTTCTGAGGTTCTAATTACATAGATTATTCTATATTGCAGTAAGTTATGATAGTTACTATTAGAAAAATATTTGTCTTCTTAGGTGTTTTTACACTCGTATCGACCTCACTGCTTGCATGGTCGGTTTTTGACCTACGCAAACAGAGTTCTATCGCTGAACAAATTGAACATGACCGCTTCACCATGATCGAAAAAGCTGGTGAGCTTCGATTAAGTACCGACATGTTGACAAAGTACGCCCGTCTGTATGTCACGACAAAGGATCTGCGATATAAAAACTATTATTTCAATATTCTTGACATTAGAAATGGTGTAGCAAAAAAGCCTGCCAACTATAATTTAATTTATTGGGAAATTCCAGAACCGATACGCTCCATTAGACATCCCCTAACCGAGCCTTCTTCTCTCATGTCTGAAATGAGACAACTACCCTATTTACCTTATGAGTTTGACAGATTAGAAGAGGCAGAATCAAAATCTAATCATTTAACACAATTAGAAATAGAAGCATTCAACCTGCTAGAAGGTTTAAGTAAAGATGCAGACGGTCAATACCTTGTCAAGATAACACCCAATCAGATGCTCGCCGTTAAGCTATTGAACTCAAATGAATACCAATTAGCCAAACAAAAAATAATACAGCCGATTGATGATTTCATGCATTCGCTTAGAGAGCGAATCGAAAAGGCTATTAGCGAACAAAAAGAAATTGTTTCCCGTGCCTTTCTAATCGTCTTTGTACTATTAACCTTGTCGTTAATATCGGGGATTTTTACCGCGTTGGTTATTTCCAGAAGAGTACTCTCGCCAATCCAATATCTTACTTCTGTTATAAAATCCTTCAAAAAAGGAACAATTAATCTAGAAGAAAAAATATTTTTCCCTGACGAAATCGGGTTAATGAGCAAAAACTTTTTTGATATGAAAAAAATGATGGACGATGATATAAAACGTCTTGATTTGGCACTAAGTGCTGGAAATCAAGGTTGGTTTGATTTTAATCCAAAAGCTGGGAAGTTTTTGGTCAGCAATGAATATGCAAAGATACTCGGTTATTCCGCGAATGAATTTGAAACAAACATGGAAACATGGACGCAAACTGTTCATCCAGATGATCTAAATTCTATAAAGGTAAAATTTAAAGAGAGCACAGAAAGCAAAAAACCTTTTGAGGGCGAATATCGCCGAAAAAATAAACAAGGCAATTGGATATGGATACATTTTATAGCTGAAATTGTTGAATGGGATTCCGATAATAATCCAACAAGGATTGTAGGGGTCAATGCCGATGTTTCTGATAAAAAACAAAATGAGTTTGTTGAAAACACACGTTCTTGGGTAATGGAATTATTAGTAAAAACGGCACCATTAAGTGAAATACTCCAAGCTATACTCAGAATATTAGAAGAAGATACTAATGGTCTTGAGGGCAGCATTTTTCTATTTGATAAAGATAAGAAAAAACTACTCTGTTCATCCACTTCAAATTTAGCTGAATTCTACAATCAATCGCTTAATGGCCTTGAAATAGATGAGCTTTCAAATAATGACCAAATTGTGCCATTTAGCGAGAAAACTAGTGTTGTTAAAGATGTCCAAAAACACACCTATGGAAAAGATTACAAAAAGTTAGCGGCTAAAGCCAATTTAACATCTTGTTGGAATCATCCAATTATTGGTTCCGACGATCACCTTATAGGTACGTTAGTCATTTACAATAAATTGCCAACAACCTCCTGCAAGGGCTGCTTAAAACTTATTGAATCTACTTGCCAGCTTGCAGCTGTTGCCATTGAAAAAAGCCAAAATGACCAACAACTATTACTCGCATCTCACGTATTCAAAGACTCTCGTGAAGGCATTACAATTACAGATTCAGACGGAAAAATTGTCGACGTGAATCCCGCATTTTGTAACGTTACAGGATACAGTCGAGAGGAAGTTATTGGCGAGAACCCTTCCATTCTCAAATCAGGCAAACAATCTGATGAATTTTACGCAGACATGTGGAAATCTATCCATGAAGATGATTATTGGCAGGGTGAAGTCTGGAACCGTAAGAAAAATGGCGAGTTATATGCCGAATTACTTTCTATTTCTGCGCTTAAAAATGATAAAGGGGAAACGCTACACTATATTGCCCTATTTTCTGATATAACCAATGCAAAAAGGCAACAAGAAAAGCTCAACTTGATGGCTCACTACGATCTTCTAACCCAATTACCCAATAGAGCGCTATTTACTGACCGATTCCATCAAGCTGTTGCCCATAGCAAAAGAACCAATACACAATTAGCCGTTTGCTTTATCGATTTAGACAATTTTAAAATCGTTAATGATAAACATGGGCATCAAGTCGGTGATCAGCTACTCGTCGAGGTAGCGAAACGAATAAAAAGCTGCATTAGACAGGAAGACACCGTTTCTCGCCAAGGTGGTGATGAATTTGCTTTACTACTCAGCAATATAGAGTCTTATGAGCAATGCGAGCTAACCTTAGAAAGGATACATGACGAACTTGCACAACCTTACTATATAGGTGATATCCACCACAAAATATCGGCGTCTAGCGGGATTACACTTTATCCACAAGATAATGGTGAAATCGACACTCTGTTACGACATGCAGATAAAGCAATGTACCAAGCAAAACTTGCTGGCAAACATCGTTACAAATTTTTTAATACTGAGCAAGACCAACAAGTCATGCATAAACACTCCAAGCTTGATGAGATTCAACAAGCACTAGATAACCAAGAGTTGCAACTATACTATCAACCAAAAGTTAGCATGAGAACTGGGGAAATATATGGTGCTGAAGCTCTAATTCGCTGGATTCACCCACACAAAGGGTTAATTCCACCGATGGAATTTTTACCTTTTATCGAGGGTACGCCACTCGAAATAAAAATCGGCAATTGGGTCATTAATCAAGCCCTATCACAACTATCTGAGTGGATGGCGCAAGGAATACAAATAGAAGTTAGCGTAAACATATCCTCACAACACTTGATCTCTAGTAGATTCATCCAAGATCTCAGCATCGCGTTGTCTAAGCATACTAATATAGAACCTCATGTGTTAGAACTTGAAGTTCTCGAAAGCAGTGCTCTTGGCGATTTAAAAGCAATAGGTGAAATAATAAACACTTGCCGATACACACTCGGAGTGAATGTTGCTCTTGATGATTTTGGTACCGGTTATTCTTCCTTAGCTCACCTCAGAAATTTATCCGCTAACACCATAAAGATCGATCAATCATTTGTCCGGGATATGCTAGAAGATCCAAGCGACTATTCAATCATAGAAGGCGTTATTGGGCTTTCTAGCTCTTTTGGACGCAAAATAATAGCAGAGGGAGTAGAAACAACTGAACAAGGGCTTATACTCATGCTGATGGGGTGTGACTCAGCTCAAGGGTACGGCATCGCTAGACCAATGCCTTCATCAGAGTTTCCTGATTGGATACGAAGCTATAAACCAAATGAAAGATGGATAGTATCAGGCAAAAGAAAATTATCCAGCAAACAAAAAAAGCTCAAAGTGTTCAAATTAACCAACATCCATTGGGTCAAGCAGTTCAAAAATAATATTAAATCTGACCTAGGCGATATTAACTATTGGCCCATTGCAGAGAAAAACAAATGTCCTTGTGGAACGTGGATTAAGCGAGCATATAAAGAAGGCTATTTTAATGATAACTGGTTAAAAGCTCTAAATAAAAAACACCAAAAGTTTCATCTTATTGCTGATGAAATAAAGGACCAATATTTAAACAATGATGTTGAAGTAGCGCGAAAAGAAATGGATAAGTTCGATCAATCTTTCGAAGATCTATCCTTATTTATAAATGAAAGTTGGAATCAATTCTCATAACGAAGATTTTCAATATCGATTTTCTGGAATATAACCCTATTTTGCCTATATCTAACGCATCTGATAAGCCAAAAAATAATGGTGAAAGACCCACTTAATTAACTTAAATAGACCTTAAGGAAGCTTTATGACCAATCAAATCGAAATAACTATAGACATCGATAAACTAACCAATGATTACCCCAATGGAAACAACAATATTCCTAACCCGGCCAATTATATTAGCTATGAAATAATAAGTTGGACTCCCGATGGTGCTGCCACCGCCATATTTAAAGATGGCGAATGGGATTTAACTATTCCCAGCGATGACTCTTTTACATGGTACGCAATACCAAAAGGTAAAACCATTAACTGTGAAGATATCCTTTTGGGCTCGCCAAGTGATTCAAGAGCCTTTCAATCTGAAGAAAAAGATGGCGGTAATAATTCTTATGAATGCACGATGAAAGATTTCAATTCAGCTGGAGAAAACACCTCTGACTGTACTCTTTCGATTATTTACCCCGTCAGTGGAGGAAAGCACTACAGATGGGATCCCAAAATAGTTATCGATAGATAAGTCGCTTATTGCGAGTCTAACCCAATTTGGCTAGATTTTTTGATTTGTTCAACCATTAAAATAAATCTAGGATCTTGGGTTAACTCTATAAGAAAAGGTTCAGAAGTTACTCCATCTAAAGGATAATTTCCTTTTAGTGCATGCCCCATTTCTTCTAGTGCTTTTATTCTATTTCCTATTAGTTCAAAGGCGAATGCTTTTTCATAATGCTGCTCAGGCAACCTAGCTGGAATTAACTTTTCTAATATTTTACTGCTTCTTTTTAAATCACCATTTTTCGCCAATATTAATGCCAAAAATAGAGACAAATCATAATCATCTTTAAGCTCTAATAAATTATCTAATAAATTAATTGATCTGGCATAGGCCTCACTATGTTGACCTGAATTTGGCTTACCCCAAAAATAAGAATCACCGAGATTTGCCCAAAATAGATAATTAGATGGTCTTAGCTTTACTGCACGGCTAAATGACTCAATTGATTCTTCATATTGTTGACTGTAAAATTGAATTGTACCTAAGTTTGAATAAATCTTGGAAGACGGAGCTTTATCGACACCTTGCTTCAAAATAGCTATAGCTTCTTCATTTTTCTCCTGCAGGTACAGGGTTCCTGACAAGTTATAATAACCGAGCGAGTTATAAGGCGTTAATGAAATAAGTTTTCGATAATAAACTTCCGCTTCTTTATATTTTCCCACTCGCGCATAATAATAAGCCAATGCTCGTTGTCCCCACCAATTATTAGGGTCAATTTTAATTGCTTCCAGAAATAACCTTTCTGCTTCCTCAAAAGAACCTAAACTAAGCTCAGTATCAGCTAATCCGATCAAGGCATTAAAGTTCTTAGGAAATTTGGCTAAAACACTATTAAATTGCTCTTTCGCGTCCACTAAATTCCCCATGAGAAGCGAAAGCCTTCCCAAGGTATTGCGACTAATAATTGATTTAGGTGAAAGTAAAAAACCTTCCTAGGCATAGTTTTGTGCTTGAATTAGATCCTCTGCAGCTTTTGAGTCACCATGTTTTTCTACATAAGCTTCACTTAATGAGAAAAACGCTTCGTATAACTTCTTATCAATTAGAATACTTTGTTTAAATTCATCAATAGCATTCTGAAGATTTTTTGAGCCCCCATCTCGATAAAGAAAACCTAACCCATTTAGGTAATGCCTATAGGCGGCTCCAATAGGTGGCTCTCGATTATCAGCAATCGTGTTATCTAAATCTATTTCCCAACCTAATAACCTAACTATTTGATCTAGAATACGGGATTGTTCGGAAAATAATGTTCCTTCATCAATCAATAAGGTTTTTCGTTTTAATACCCTAACTTGTTTTGTATCGACAATAGAAATGGTTAATCTATGTTGATTACCTAAATTCTCAATACTACCATTTATAGCAAAACCAACCCCAAATAACTTGTTAACTTTTTCCGAGCTTATATCTTCAACTTTATTTACTTCACTATAAGGGACTACCCAAAGATCTTGCCGACTTTCACTAATTGAAATTAGGTCGTTATTAATAGCCGAAGACAAACCTTCACTAAATATTTTTAGCATCGGGTCTCCACTAGTATTTTCAAATGGTAATACCGCAACTTTAGTCACGTTCGCAAGTTGTCGCTCAATCAATTCCTGAGTGGAAGGCGGAAATAGAATTTCTCGAACGCTCCAACCCAAAACAAAAATTAACGGGAGAACAATTGCCATTTTGCTAACTAGGTTTCGACGTTGCCACCAATTTTTATTTTCAATCAAATCGTTATAAATGGTATGAATGGAATTAGAGAGTTCTTTAGATGTCTGCAAACGATCACACTTATCACTAGCGATCATTTGTGAGATTAAATCTATAAGTGGTTCGGGTATCTCTGGGTGATACTGCTCAACAGGAACATAATCTCCAGTAGTCATTGCTATTCTTAATGCGTCTGAGGTTTTCCCGTCATAAGGACGATGACCGCAAAGCATCTGATATAAAACTATACCAAATGAGAAAATATCTGTACGTTGATCCAATACTTGCCCAAGCATTTGTTCAGGAGACATATAAACAGGTGTCCCCACATGACTTCCAATATTAGTAATATCATGATCTATGGGAGTGTCAATTTCTCCATCTCTTTCTGGAAATTCTTCTTGTTGTTGAAGCAAACCAGCAATGCCGAAATCGAGGATCTTTATCCTACCCTGACTTGTCACCATAATATTGTGTGGTTTAATATCTCGGTGAATAATCCCGTTTTGATGGGCGCAAAGAATCCCATCAGCTATTTGACAAGCGAAGTCCAACGCTTTTTCTAAAGGTAAACCTTTTTCTGGGATCAAATCTTCTAATGAACAACCTTCAACCCACTCCATCACAATAAAACTATTTTGTTCCTCTCGAACAATATCATAAATAGTAACTATATTGGGGTGGTTAAGTTTACATGCCATTCTTGCTTCATCGAGCAGGAGTTGGCTACTATTTTCAGTTGTGCCCGTATCGGAACGGAATAATTTAACGGCTACAAATCGCTCCAAAATGAGGTCTCTAGCACGATACACCGCTCCCATGCCACCTTGACCAAGAATTTCAATAATTTCAAAGTGAGTTAAACGACGTCCTAGAAAAAGTTGAGAACCACAATAAGAGTTATCGGAATCGGTAATCGCACTCTGAATAGGAGCAATAGTTTCATCATCCGCCTGCACATTCATAGTTCCAACAGATTCTTCTGACACAGATGAACAGACATTGCTAGAACTAGACTCAATAGACCAACCACAAAGTGCACAACAAAGAACATCAGGTTCGTTCTCGTAATAACACTTAACACATGTTTGTTTATTAGTTTCTTTCATTTTTTTGAGTAGTTATGCTGTATGCATATTTACAATTATCAAGGGCAATTTGCATGAAAGAATAACAAATTATTAAGGCTATAGACTAATTTTTAATACCTATCACTCGATTTCGACCTTCATCTTTGGCTCGATACAAAGCTTTGTCTGCTTCTTCTAGCATTTGACTAGCCATATCACCGTAACATTGATGATAATTGACAACACCGATACTGGTGGTTACACGAATAATTTGACCATCTTTTTCGATAGTTTGCTTTTCTGTTTTTAAACGAATACGCTCAGCAAACAATATAGCTCCGTCAAAATCTGTCTCACCCAAAATTACAATAAATTCTTCACCACCAAAACGCCCGGCAATATCACTATCTCGCAGTTCTTCTAGTAAGATATTAGAAAACATTTTTAACACTTGATCACCGGCATTGTGACCGTATTTATCATTAACCTTTTTAAAGTCATCTAGATCTAAAGCAAGCACACTAAAAGGTCTATCGTAACGCTGAGCGCGTTGTATTTCTTGACCAAGACGCTCATAAATATAGTTACGACAATAAAGTTGAGTCAAATCATCTGTAATGGCCGTTATATACAATCGTGCATTATGTAACGCTATTGAAGTATGAGCAGCAAATGTCTTTAAAAACGGGATCTGGCGAGACTCAAAACTATGAGAACGATTAATATTGTCAAGATAAATGACTCCAACCACTCTACCATCTTGCTGCAGGGGGATAATTACAACACTACGAACTCCAGGGTCTTGAATACTTTCAATATCCGACAAGGATTTGTTGTTTAACACATCCCTAATAATCATTATTTCATTTTGACGACAGCACTTTTCTACTAATGTTTGACTATAACTTAGTGGATTTGTCCTAGAAACAGACCAGCTCGATTGATTAAAATTACGTGAAACTATAGGTTCGAAGACCTGTTTATCTTTATCAAGTAAAACCACAAAACCACGGTCAGCGGTCAAGACTTTACTGACTAAATCGAGCGCATTTTTCGACAATTCGGGAATCGTCAAACTACGGTTCAATAAATGGCTAATCGAATGGAGAATTCGTTGCTCTTTAAGCATTTCACTTTGATCAGAATTCAGTTCAAATAATTCATCATCTATAATGTCCACCAATTGCGAATATTTATCATAGTCTAAAACTCTTTCCATATGTCTATGTAAACTAACTCTGAAAGCGGCTATCTCTGGAGACAATTCAGGTTTTTCTTGTCTTTGACGTGGATGAAAACAGGTTTGCATCAATTCGACTTCACTGTCCTGATTACGGATCTCATACCATAAAATCAAATTTCCTAAACGTATTTCTGCATCTGAATAAATAGGTTTATGCTCGCTTTTCTTTAAGCGTACATTATCAACCCAAGTACCAAAGCTAGAATTGAGATCTGTTACAATTAAATGAGAACCTTCCCAAGCTAACTTAGCATGCTGACGTGAAACACTTGAATTCATCACCATAATATCAGCATCAGGAGAACGGCCTATCACTAATTCCCCATTATCAGGAAGCAGGATTTCTGAATGCAATAGACTATCGTCTCCCACCCAAGAAAGGTGATAATTAATACTTTTTGACATAAATTCCAATCTCACTTAATAATATTCGTATTTTAAGCTCACCAACAGCACCTGCTTTATTTAATATATTTATTTCCAGACTTTATTAGATAGCGTAAGAGAGTATCCCACATTTTTAACTACTTTTTATTTCAAAACAAATCATAAATAAGAATCTTGTGGAATTCTAACCCAGCCTTCCATTAATATTCTGGCGCTTCGACTCATAACTGCTTTGTTAACCGTCCATTGGCCGTCGACTAAACTCGCCTCCGCACCAACACGTAAAGTACCGGAGGGATGACCAAAACACACTGAATTCCGTTCACCTTCACCGGCTGCAATATTTACCAAAGTTCCCGGAATAGTCGCAGCAGTTGCAATCGCCACCGCCGCTGTTCCCATCATCGCATGATGTAACAATCCCATTGATAAAGCTCTTACATTAATATCGATATCGCTAGCAGATACTGCTTTGCCACTTGAAGATAGATAATCAATTGGCTTAGCGACAAATGCGATTTTGGGTGTATGTTGTCGTGAAGCAGCCTCTTCAATATTACTGATTAGTCCCATTTTCACTGCGCCATAGGCGCGGATGGTTTCAAACATAGCTAAGGCTTTTTTATCACCATTGATTGCTCCTTGTAATTCTGTCCCTGTGTAACCGAGATCTTTAGCATTTAAAAAAATCGTCGGTATGCCTGCGTTGATCATAGTTGCTTTAAAGCTACCTACATTTGGAACTTCAAGATCATCGACCAAATTCCCCGTGGGAAACATCGCGCTATCTCCCGCCGACGGATTGATAAATTCCACTTGAACTTCTGCCGCAGGAAAAGTCACACCATCTAGCTCAAAATCTCCAGTTTCTTGTACTTCGCCATTCGTTACTGGCACATGAGCAATAATCGTCTTCTTGATATTCGCTTGCCAAATGCGAACTATCGCGGTGCCATTTTTCGGAATTCTTTCAGCATCAACTAATCCGTTAGTGATCGCAAAAGAACCAACAGCGGCAGTTAAATTTCCGCAATTACCACTCCAATCAACAAAAGGCCTATCGATAGCAACCTGTCCAAACAAATAATCCACATCGTGATCGGGCTGATTACTTTTAGATAAAATAACCGTTTTACTAGTGCTTGAAGTCGCTCCGCCCATTCCATCTGTCTGTTTGCCATAGGGATCGGGACTACCGATGACTCGTAGTAACATCGCATCACGAGCCTCACCAGCCACTTGCGCAGATTCAGGTAGATCATCCAATTTAAAAAAGACACCTTTGCTGGTGCCTCCTCGCATATAGGTTGCGGGAATTTTAATTTGCGGTTTATGTTTCATCTAAATATCCTAAAGCTTGAAATGATAAAATTTTAAAAGACTATTCACCACGGAGGCACAGAGTGCACAGAGAAAAATACAAAACATAAAAACTTAAAGTTATAATTTTTGTATAAATCATTTTCACTGTTTAAACATAATTTCTCTCCTCCATGTACTCCATGTACTCCATGTACTCCGTGCCTCTGTGGTGAGAAATATTTTAATCTTTATTACTTTCCAAAAAATCTTGAGCGAAACGCTGTAATACGCCACCTGCTTGGTAAATCGAAACTTCTTCTTCGGTATCAAGTCGACAAGTCATCGGCACCTTAATACGCTCTCCACTTTTACGATTAATTATTAAGTTTAAGGTATTGCTAGGCTGTGGCTTACCTTGCACTTCAAAAGATTCCGTTCCATCAATCTCTAATGTTTTACGGTTAACACCTTTTTTAAATTCCAAAGGTAATACGCCCATTCCAATTAAATTGGTTCGATGAATACGCTCAAATCCTTCTGCTGCGATCACTTCGACACCCGCCAAACGAACACCTTTTGCCGCCCAATCACGCGATGAACCTTGACCATAATCGGCTCCCGCGACAATAATTAACGGCTGCTTTCGTTCCATGTAAGTCTCGATCGCTTCCCACATACGGGTCACTTTACCTTCCGGCTCAATTCGAGCTAAAGAACCCTGTTTGATTTCGCCATTTTCTTGAACCATTTCATTTAATAATTTGGGGTTAGCAAAAGTCGCTCGTTGAGCTGTCAAATGATCACCTCGATGAGTGGCATAAGAATTAAAATCTTCTTCTGGCACCCCCATCTTGGCAAGATATTCTCCAGCCGCACTCGATGCTTGAATTGCATTAGATGGCGACAAATGGTCGGTGGTTATATTATCCCCTAACACAGCCAAAGCACGCATGTTTTTCATCGTCCTTTCACCGGCCAATGCGCCTTCCCAATAGGGTGGACGACGAATATAGGTGGTTTGCGGACGCCATTCATATAGCGGATTGGTTTTCTCACCATAATCTACCGCTATATCAAACATCGGATTATAAACTTCTCGGAACTGTTCCGGTTTAACACTTTTTGCTATCACTGCATCAATTTCCTTGTCGCTTGGCCAAATATCTTTTAACCTAATGTCTTTTCCATCAGCATCAATTCCTAATACATCCTTTTCAATATCAAAGCGGATCGTTCCGGCGATCGCATAAGCAACCACAAGCGGTGGCGAAGCTAAAAATGCTTGATCGGCATGAGGATGAATTCGACCGTCAAAATTTCGATTTCCTGATAAAACTGCAGTGGTAAATAGTTTGCGATCAACGACTTCTTTTTTAATTACAGGATCGAGTGCGCCGCTCATTCCGTTACAAGAAGTACAAGCAAAACCAACAACACCAAAACCAAGTTGTTCTAATTCGGGTAATAAATCGGCTTCTTCCAGATAAAGTTTGACCGCTTTAGAACCCGGAGCCAAAGATGTTTTTACCCAAGGCTTACGAGTTAAACCTCGCGCATTGGCATTTCGGGCGATCAATCCTGCGGCAATCATATTACGAGGGTTGCTGGTATTTGTACAACTAGTGATCGCTGCAATAATACAAGCGCCGTCCGGCATTTTTCCATCAACCTCTTCAAATTCTCCACTAATGCCTCGCTCAGCAAGATCGCTAGTAGCAACGCGGTTATGAGGATTTGAAGGACCAGCAATATTTCGCACAACACTTGATAAGTCAAATGAGAGTCGTCGCTCGTAGTCGGCATTTTCTAAAGAATCAGCCCATAAACCTGCTTGCTTGGCATAATTTTCAACCAACTTAACCTGCTCGTCTTCACGACCGGTCAGTTTTAAATAATCAATGGTTTGCCGGTCGATATAAAACATCGCTGCAGTCGCACCAAATTCTGGAGTCATATTGGAGATAGTCGCTCGGTCGCCCAGAGTTAAATAAGATACACCTTCACCAAAAAACTCTAGATAACTAGAAACCACTTTTTCAACTCGCAGAAATTCGGTTAACGCCAACACAATATCGGTACTAGTAATTCCCGCTTGTGGCTGACCGGTTAATTCCACTCCGATAATATCAGGCAATCTCATATAAGAAGCTCGACCCAGCATGACACTTTCGGCTTCAAGTCCACCAACGCCGACCGCAATAACACCTAAGGCATCAACCATTGGCGTATGACTATCTGTTCCTACTAATGTATCGGGAAAGGCAACACTGTCACGAACTTGAATAACTGGTGACATACGCTCCAAATTAATCTGATGCATAATACCGTTGCCCGGAGGGATCACATCAACATTTTTAAAGGCTTTTTTAGTCCAATTAATGAAATGAAAACGATCTTCATTACGGCGATCTTCAATCGCCCTATTTTTCTCAAACGCATCTTTTTCAAAACCGGCATGCTCAACCGCAAGTGAATGATCAACAATTAATTGAGTTGGCACCACTGGATTAATTTGTGATGGATCACCACCCTTTTCTGCAATAGCATCACGCAAACCAGCCAGATCCACCAGTGCAGTTTGACCAAGAATATCGTGACAAACTACTCGCGCAGGAAACCAAGGAAAATCTAATTCTCGTTTGCGAAAAATAATTTGTTTTAGCGAATCCATAAGTTTTGATGGCTCACATCGTCGCACCAAATTTTCAGCTAAAACTCGCGAAGTATATGGAAGTTTTTCATAGGCGCCGGCTACTATCGAATTGACAGCTTCGCGAGTATCAAAATAATCGACTTCACTGCCTGATAATTTTTTTCGGTATGTTTTATTCATAATGGTTTCCAATAGATTTATTCAAAACTAATTTGTTAACTAAACTATTTTTGGTACAAGAAATATGACGGCGCATTAGCATTTCCGCTAATTCAGGATCGCGATTCGAAATAGCTTGAACAATCTGTTTATGCTCATCAAATGCTGTAGTTACTCTGGAGCCAGTCATTCCTAGCTGAACACGATACATGCGAATTAAATGATAGAGACCATCAAAAAGTACTGAAATTAAATGGTTGTTTTTACTGCCCAACATGATCCGATAGTGAAAATCGACATCTCCAGCTTCTTGATAATAAGTCTCACCCTTTTTCACCGTTTGAAAATGGGTGTTCAATAATTCATTCAAACCAGCGATTTCATCATCCGTCATATTTGTCGTAGCGAGCCTAGCAGCCATACCTTCAAGGGATTCTCGTACTAGATAAAGTTCAGCTAAGCCTTCCAAGGTTAACGACACCACGCGCGCACCAACATTTGCCTTTCGTTCAATCAAATGACAGGACTCTAGCCGATTGATGGCTTCTCGGATAACCGCTCGGCTAACAGAGTAGTTAGCCGACAATTCGGTTTCACTAAGTTTTGAGCCTGATGGAATAACGCCTTCAACAATATCTCTTCTGAGCTGAAAAAAAGTTTTATCAGCAGCAGTGATAGGATCTTCGTTCTGGTGTATCATCAATGACTAAATTAATTACTTTTATATCAGATTGTCGACAATATAGCCTATTACAACAATCAACTCAACCGTAAACAGGCGAATTGTCGACAAAGCGACTTGTTAAAGCGGAGTTACAGCATTTTGCAATTAAATAGAGTTAATAAAAAAATAACCATAAAATAAATTATGTATCTCCTTTCACACAAAGCTTATTTTTTTACCTTGATAGTGTTATTCACTTTCGTCTGGATCGCTGCAGCAATTAACCCCTATGATCGCTCGGACTGGATGTTAGAAAATGTTCTATCGGTTTTCGCTGTCATTTTTCTGCTTAGCACCTATAATCGATTCCCATTTTCCCGGGTTTCTTATTCACTTATTTTCATCTTTTTATGTCTGCACGAAATTGGCTCCCATTATACTTACGCAAAAGTCCCTTATGACCAATGGAGCCTCTCTGTTTTTGGGTTTAGTTTAAACGAGCTAATAGGCTGGCAGCGCAATAATTTTGATCGAATTATTCACTTTCTTTACGGCCTATTAATCGCTTACCCATTAAGAGAAGTTTATTTAAGAATTGCAGATGCCAAGGGTTTTTGGGGGTATTTCTTACCCTTCAATTTTGCTCTGTCAACTTCTCTTATGTATGAACTAGTTGAATGGGCGGCAGCAGAAGTTTTTGGGGGAGAACTCGGCATTCATTATTTGGGTACACAAGGCGATGTTTGGGATGCTCACAAAGATATGCTTTTCGCCGGCATTGGCGCATTAATTGCCATGTTAATTACAATGACAATCAATTATTCTACCCAAAGAGATTTTTCTCGCGAATGGGCTTATAGCCTAAAAATAAAACACCCTGAACCTTTTGGTGAAGAAACGCCTAATAAGTAGGCTTAAAATTATTAAAGCACAGCTGAATTAATATTTTTTCCTATCTGAAGTGATTAAATCTGAAGTAAAAAAATTGAGAAAGTGAATAATACTCGATAAACCTAAATCCTCCCTTAGAACTCCTTTTACATTGCCGGCAGTTTCGTTACCCAATATTTCAGCACAAAAAATATTTAATCTAAAGTGTAATAATCATAAAACAATAACCACTAAATCCAATAAGCAATAAAAATACAAGGCTGCGACTAACGATATGGGAAATGATTTTTATACATCGTCAATATTACCCGTGTCGGGGATCATCATTAAGATATGTCGAGCCTATACCAATAATCAGATAGATTTCGAGGATTATTATCAAGAGGTCTGCCTGCAAATTTGGCGAAGCCGAGATAATTTTAAAAACCAATCTGAGTGGTCAACTTGGGTTTACCGATTATCATTGAATGTTTGTTTAACCTTGCTCAAGAAAAGAAAGAATAACGATAAATATTTTGCGTCAGATACACTAGCCGATGAAAACACATTAGAAGAGCAAACAACAGAAAATAGCCAGTTTTTTGAAGAGCGATCGTTAAATCAACTCTATACAGCTATCAAAAAATTATCTGAAATCGACCGCGCGGTTATTTTGCTTTATTTAGAAGAAAAAAGTTATCAAGAAATCGCTGAGATTATCGGAACAAAACCTAATAACATTGGTGTCCGAATTAGTAGAATTAAAGAAAGATTGAATAAATTAATAGAGGTTTAATAAAATGTCTGATTCAATAGAAGATATTTGGAAAAAAGGTTTCTCTAAAAACGGAAACCTAACACCACCAGAAATTAATAATTTATACAATAAAAAATCGAATCATATTATTGATAAATTTAAGCGTATGTTTAAAATCAATTTAATTGCATTGCTTGTATTTTCAATTGCTATGTTAATCTACCTGATTGTTGATGGTCGGGAAATCCTAGGTATCATTATATTTCTATTACTTAACATCTATGTGGTCGTCGGCAAGAAACAGTTAGATTCATTAGAAAAGATTAATAAGAATCAAGATAGCTATCATTTTATTAAGTCATTTGATCATTGGTTAAAGGATACAATTGCATTTAATTCCAAAATAGCTAGATATTTTTATCCGCCTATATTTTTGGCAACTGTTTCGTTAATATGGTTTAATGAGAATAGTAAAAATGAAACTATAATTAATTTCAAAAATGATCCTGATATTTATATGATTATCGGGTTACCCGTTTTTTTGACACTTGCTGTACTTGCTATTTTTCTTATCATGGCATACTTCAGCAAACACATTTATGTCTACGATTTTAAACTCATTTATGGTCGTGTAATGAAAAAATTAGATGAACTAATTGCGGATATGGAAGAATTAAGAAAGTAGGCAAACTACAAATAGCAAGGTCTCCTCAACTCAAACTATGAAACTATCGAACAATAGCGTGGTACATCAAATGCCGAGATTCGAGTTCAGAATCGCAAGTAATTTTCCTCTAAACTTGTCAATAAATGAAATGACTTTGATGGCTTAATTTTTTATCATTAAGAGAACGGAGTTTCAACATATTCCTTAACTATTTAATCGAATCAACAGGACTCAATTATGCTACTCGATACACCCATTTGCGATTTTGGCTGGCAAGCACCAGACTTCACTTTAAAGAATGCCTATGGCGATAGCTTTACTATGAGCGAGCACCTTGGAAACGAAGGTTTATTAATTGCCTTCATCTGTAATCACTGCCCTTATGTGCAACGAATAGCAAAACATTTGGCATCGGATACCAAACTCCTGTTGGAGGAAGGTATCAATGTTTTGGCAATTATGTCGAACGACTACAAAGAATACGAACAAGACTCCCCTGAGAATATGAAAATTTTCTCTAAAGAATATGGATTTTGCTTTCCCTATTTAATCGATGAAGAACAATCAATAGGTAAGCAATATGGCGCAGTTTGTACACCTGATTTTTTCGGCTTCAACAAAGATGGAAAATTGCAATATCGAGGCAGACTAGATGATGCTCGAATGAATAAGACTGAAAACCGTGAAAGAGAGTTAGTTGATGCTATGCGTCTAATTGCTAAAACGGGGAAAGGCCCTGAAAAACAGATCCCTAGTATGGGTTGCTCTATTAAATGGCGTTGATAACCTGTTCTGTTAGTTGCTTGATTAGGGGCATATTGAAAAAGACAGTGACCTGCCGATTGGTGTGTTGGCGATTCTATACGCCACCACAAAACGCTTTGTACTCCAAAAAACAGCTATCAGTTAAAATTAGGTGTCTGAAAGTCATAAAATAGTGGTTATATATGACTTAATTCGGACGGATACAGGAGGCAATCCATTTTGAGATCATATCCTAAAATGGATTACCGAGGCAGTTGATTAAAAAGATTTTTTGAATGACAAACCGAGCTCTCGAGGACGTCCATAAATAACATTAGCTAGGCCAAAACTGGTTAATGTTTGGAATCCGTTAGTTATATATTGCTTGTCTGTTAAGTTTGTAACAAATAAAGCGGTCTGCCAATTGCTATCAAAGTTCTCGTAGACTAGTCGAGCGTTGAAAATACTATGAACTGCGGATGCAATTATTTCAGTGTTTTGGACATCCTGATAAGTTTTCCCTTGATAAGTACCATCAGCACGAAACGAAAGTAAGTTGCCTGCCTTCAACTCCCAAGTATATTGTACGCCAAGTGAGGCATTCCATTTTGGGGTTTTTACTGCTTTTGCGTCAATTGTAAAATCAACGACTCCCGAATCCAGTTCAGTGATTTCAAAATCTGTATAACCAAGGCTTCCAATGATATCTATTTTATCGATAGGTTTGGCTTGTATTTCCAGTTCAAATCCAGAAATCTCAGCTTTACCGGCATTTTGAATTCGTAGCACTAGGTTGCCCGTATCATCAGCACTGATACTGTTAAGTTGCATATCGGTATAGTCGGAAAAAAATGCTGCACCATTTAGGCGGATGGTATTATCAGCCCAAGCCGTTTTGAAGCCCAACTCGGAAGATAGCACTTCTTCTGGTTCAAAGGAGTCAACTGCTCCGACTGTTGTTGGCCGACCGTTGAATCCTCCGCTCTTGAACCCTTGGGTTACTGAAGCATAAATCATGGCATCTTCATTGACTTTATAGTCAATGCTGGCCATGGGAGTAAAAGAACTCCAATCCTCAACAACTGTTGTATCTTCGATAATTGGTACGCCCGAATTCACTCGAGTATGGTTAAGAAAGTAGCTTTTTTCTTCAAAGGAATAACGAACCCCAGCGGTAAGGTTAACTTTGTCAGATATCTTGTAGGTACCCTGTGAAAAAATAGCATAGCTGGTGATGTCAATCTCGTTGAATATATCAAAATCAAGATCGAGCTGTACATTAATGGGGTTACCTAGACCTCCTGGTGCTGTGGGCGCGGTGATTGGTGAACCGTCCAATGGGAAGGGGAACGCCTCTAATGCATCGTACAAACCCGATAATAGCCTTACATCATTGCGATCACGACCAAATTCATCAAAATAGAATGCACCCACAACCCAATCCAGTTTTTCGTCAAGTGAAGAACCAATGAGCTGGACTTCTTGACTAAATTGATTTTGATCTTGATATTGAGCGGTTTCCTGGAAAGTAAGCGGAGAGGAATCGGCATCCTGACCAAAGAAGGCTTCCATTTCTCGATAGGCTGTAATGGATCTGACCGAAAAATTTTCATCTATTGTCCAGTCAATATCCATACTGACACCATAGGTATCCAAATCATTTCGGTTAACTCCTGTCCCATAGCTGTCATAGCGGTTACCTATGATAAAGTCACTACTCATGATCTGCCCGTTAGGATCACCAACCAAGAAATTCCACAATCCACCAAGACCACCAAAATCACCTGCATCATCGACAAAGATCAGGGATGTCGGTATCCCTTTTTCTCGCTCTTTGGTGTAATCAGCATTGAAGCCAACAACAACGTTATCGGAGGCTTTCCATTGGAGAGATAAGCGAGTCGCAATTGAGCTTTCATCTCCGGTCTCATCCAATACTCTATCTGTGCCAAATTCGAGGCGTTTACCAATACCATCACGATTCTTACTCGAAAGGGCTATTTTTGCTGCCAAAGTATCGTTGATGGCAAAATCAAAAGTACCTCTCAGATCTCTTCTGTTAAAATCACCTAGGGTTAATTCCAAATAACCGGCATTATCACCTTTGGGTTTTTGTGAGGTCAGGCTGATAGCACCTCCAATGGTATTTTTACCGAATAAGGTGCCTTGAGGTCCTCGTAGAACTTCGACCTGCTCTAGATCAAGCAGATCCATCACTCCACCTAAAGTCCGAGGGTAAAATACACCATCAACATAAAGACCCACTCCAGGGTCTGTGGTAAAAAGGAAATCTTGTTGGCCGATACCACGGATATATATTTGGGAGTTATTACCACCTCCACTGCTGCTTGGAGCGCTATTCATTGAGACGTTAGGTATAAAAGCACCGACGTCCATGAGATTTGTTAGACTTCTTTCTGTGAGTTGATCGGCAGATAGTGCTGTAATGGCAATAGGTGTTTCTTGCATATTTTCAGGTCTTTTACGAACGATAACGATAGTGTTTTTAATTCCTTCGTTGGTTTTTTCTGCTTTTTCTTCTTCCTCTGAGTAAGCCGTGGTACTGATCCCTGTCAAAACAATGGCTAATGTCGCGCAGGCCGTGGAACGGCGCACAAGATTATATATATTGGATTTCATGGCTGAAAAGCTTATCGATATTTTGAAATTTTCTATGCCTGTGGTTGCCCTAATCATAAATTCTCCTCGTTTAGCTATGCTATATTACTATTGACAGTATCTAGCAGTTGGCCACAGCTTTAGCAATATGACTATAGCGGAATACACTCATTCGCTTTTTCGCGGCATCAAATGGCTGTTTTTTTTGTTGATTATTTGGTTGCGCCAAGCAATGGTGTTGTCTCGAACTATATTGACGGCTTGCTGGAGTACTATCGAGTCTCCGATATGATTTACAAGTGCTAATATTAGTTTAGCGTTGGCGGTTTGCGACTCCTCATCAGTAAAGTCCAGATGCATATCGATCAATATTTGATAAACATCATCATAATTTGACAGGTTAGATTTCAAATTCAATTTATTATTAGTCATTGTTTTGTTACCTTTTCTTCAACTGAGTAGCCTATTGAACGTTGCACCGCGTTTCTGATTTTATTGATATCAATATGGTGCCATCGTGCTGCAACATACTGATCTGGTCGGACGAGATAAACACCAGTTTTACATATCCCATATCGCTCTGCAGCAAGCCCTTTGATATCGATAATAGTCTCAACACCACTTATGGCCGCTTGACTAATAAAAATACAGCTTATGGGAATTTCATCTTTTTCTAACGATACAAGCACTTGGTATTGGTCTTGAGAGACGTAATCAGGATCGACAAAAATTAGAAGTTTGAACATCCAACCCAAAGAATTTAATAACCATTGAGTTTCTCCTTGTTCCAGAACTGGTGCATCGATGCAGTTTGTCCCTGGTGGTACACCAGCCGGCCAGATTTCGTCATCTGCAGTATTCAATGATGAATCAGGATAGGATACTGGTAAAGATAAACGGCCTGAATTAACGAAACCTCTGGCAAATTCATATTCCGTCGACAATTGTAAAACAGCATCGCGAAAGTGAGTAGAAACTGCACTTTTAGGTGTAATAAAATCAGTTGACCGGGTAGAGTTTAGGATGTTTATTTTGGCAGCCAGTGAACGCTCTTCATCATAAGATTGCAGCAACCTATGATCAGCTTTTCCCTTGATGATCAAGTCCAGTTTCCAAGCTAAGTTATCTGTATCTTGGAAGCCAGTGTTTGCACCACGTGCACCAAAAGGTGATACCAAATGGGCAGAATCTCCGGCAAAAATGACCCGCCCCTTGGTCATACTATCAATTATTCTGCAATTAAATGTATAAACACTGATCCATTCATATTCAAACTCAACATCTTCTCCAAACATCGCTTTGATTCTAGGAGTAACATTTTCGGGCCTGACGATCTCTTTTCGATCAATATCCCACCCAACTTGGAAATCAATTCGCCAGACATTGTCTGGCTGTTTATGAAGTAATACTGATTGTCCTGGATTAAAGCTTGGATCAAACCAAAAATGCCTCTCGGTGGGATATTTTTTTTTGAATTTGACATCCGCAATCAGAAAATTATCTTGAAAAGTTTCTCCCCCAAACCCCATATCCATCATCTTTCTAGTCGGACTCGATGAGCCATCACAGGCAATTAACCAATCGGCTTCTAAATTATAATTGCCTCGTTCTGTTTGTACTGTTGCATTGACACTATTAGTTTTCTCTTCAATCGAGATTAAAGTGTTACCCCATCTCAACTCCACATTATCCAATTTTTCGAGTGCTTCAATGTTATATTCTTCATTATAATATTGCTGGATATTGATCATTGCTGGTAATTTTTGTTCCTTGACGGGAAGTAGATCAAAACTGTAAACAGGTTCAGTTCTATTCTTGAAAAAGACTCTACCGATGTTCCACTCAACTCCCTTTTTAACCATCTTTTCTGCAAGACCCAATCGATCGAAAATTTCTAACGGTCTTTTCGCATAACAGATAGCACGTGAACCATCGGTCAGTTTCGTTTCACGATTTATGATGATCACTTTGTGCCCCATTGTCCCCATATCTAACGCTAAAGCTAATCCTATGGGTCCTGCTCCTACAATGAGCACGCTCGTTTTTTCAGTTACTTTTGAAGCAACGGCATCAGGGACTATTGGTTCGTAATTTGGTGGTATGTATGGCATTTCATTTGTCTCAATCTGTGGTATCTAAATTAAGAATCTTGTAACTGAGCCCAAACTTCACGATCTCTTTCTGCTGTCCAAATTCGTGGCCAGTCAATACCATCCAATTCATCCCAAAGACGTTGCACATCAAACGGAAGACAATGTTCAAAAATTGGCCAGGCTCCAAACTTTGGAGCTAGTGCAGCCTGTGTTGCTTCAAACGCTTCTTTTAACGTACCTCCTCTTTTATGCACGGCACCAACGTTATCAATCATTCCGTTCAGAAATTCTCTTGTTTGAGCGATAGCAGCTTCAACTTCATCTTTACCTTTTGGTACTCGCCCTCTACCACCGATCAATATTTCTGCACCGTAAGATTGTACTTTATCAAGCGTTGAGGTCGACCAATCCATATGAAAAGCATCTCCAGTGTACAAAGCAGCTTCTGCTTCCACTAAATCTCCAGCAAACAGAATTTTATGTTTTGGAAGCCAAGCAACAATATCTCCGGCTGTATGCCCTCGACCGCAGTATTCTAGAATTAAAGAGCCACGATCACCACCCAGTTCAATTTCGAGTTTATCGTTAAATACAATATCTGGATGGGTAAGTCTGGAGATAGAATCCGGTTCACGAAATAGCCGCGGCATTCTTCCAAACTCACTAGCCCAGTCTTGTTCACCTCTTTCATTAATCAAAAAGCGGGTGTTTTCGTGGGCAATGATACTTTCAGCATTGAAAGCTGAAGCGCCTAATACTCGTACCGCATGGTAGTGAGAAAGTACGAGATATTTAATGGGTTTATCGGTATGTTGGCGAAGTTTTTTCAACCAGTCAGATGCGGCCACAGGTGTTGCTCTTGCCTCGAAAGCAACGATAAAATCTTCTCCTTCGATGGCACCAATATTTGGGTCGCCTTCCGCAGTAAGGGCGAAAACGCCATCAGCCAATATTTCAAGAGTTTCAACTTTTTCACCCAAGTCGGCTGATGATGCGAATGATTTAGACATAAGTAGATTCCTGTTCAGTTGAACGTTTTTATTTAATATGAGCTTGATTATTTAAGAAATTTAATTTCTTAGTCGGCAGAATATACCCCTTGAAGACGTTATTTTGCAATGAGTATATTCCGTCATTGCTATTCGAAATATTATGCGATAGCTTGTAGGTTTACCGAGCAGTTTTTGGTGACTAATCATCTTATGAAACAATATACTTTTTTAATTTTTCATAGTTATCTCACATATAGTTACTTTACATAAGGATAAGAATTTCTATGCCTCAATCACCAGATAAACAGACCGAAGGGTTACTTGCAGGAATGAAAGAAAATCCAGGCCCAAAACTTTACGAGTTGCCAGTGAATGACGCACGTAACATGCTCAAAGAAGTGACAAAACTTCTTCAGCTTCCACCAAGCGACGTTAACAAGATTCAAGATTTTTCGGTCTCTTATGAGGGCGGAGAATATAAAGCCCGCATTTATTTTCCGCCTGATAATGGTCAAAAAATTACTCCCGCGACCATACTCTATCATGGTGGCGGTTTTATGTTGGGTGATATCGATACCCACGATAGTATTGCCCGTTTTTTATGTTTGAATACGGGGCATAAAATTATTAGTGTCGATTATCGTCTCGCTCCAGAATTTGTTTTTCCAACAGGGTTAGAGGATTGTTATCATGCATTAGAATGGGTTTATGATAAGGCTGAAGAATTTTGCATTGATCAAAATAATATATCTATTTTGGGAGATAGTGCTGGCGCTAATCTTTGTGCAGGTGTTGCACAATTGAGTCGTCAGCGAGCAGGTCCTAACATAGCATCCATCGTCATGTTATACCCTTGTTGTGACATTCGAGTTGATACTGACTATCCCTCTCGTGCTCTATACGGTAATGGTGATTATTTTCTTGGCATGAAAGATCTAGAATGGATCAAAGATAACTATTGCAAAAATGAAGACAGCGGAACTAATCCACTCATTTCGCCACTTAAAATAACCGAATTTGATGGCTGGCCGCGAACATTAGTACTGACCGCTGGTATGGATATGTTGCGCGATGAAGCTGAGGCGTTTTATCAACTTCTTTTACAGAACTCCGTTAAAGTGGATTACTTGACTTATGAGGGAACAATTCACGGTTTTGTAACCTTTGCAGGTGCGATTGATAGCGGCAAGACCTGCTTGGCTGATATTGCACAATATTTAAAAAATATCGATTAAAACCGAGTTTTGGTTGAAGGAAAAAATGGCAAACTATAATCAACGAGTTAACGATAAGGTCGCTTTAGTTACCGGCGGAGCTTCTGGACTGGGTCTGGCCATTGCAACTGTCTTGGTGCAGGAAGGAGCCCTTACCATCATTACTGATATTCAGGATGATTCAGGAAAAGCGGCGGCAGAAAAGATCGGTGCAGAATTCTTGCAACAAGATGTTGCTGATGAAGCTCGCTGGCTTGAGGTTTTGCAGATGATCAATAAAAAATATGGTCGGCTCGATATTTTAGTGAATAATGCGGGGATCATTAGTAGTGCTTTGGGCAGCGATCCTGAAACAACCACACTTGATGAGTGGCAAAAAACTCAAAAAATAAATGGTGACAGTGTGTTTCTTGGTTGTAAATACGCCATTAATTATATGCGGGAAACAGGTGGCGGTTCAATTATTAACATGTCATCCATTGCAGCTGTAGTGGCAACTCCTTTTATAACCTCCTATGGTGCCAGCAAGGCCGCTGTGCGACAGTTGACGATGTCAGTTGCAATGCACTGTGCAACTTCAGGTTCAAAAGTCCGCTGTAACAGCGTTCATCCTGGCCAAATCAGAACCCCGATGCTGGAGAATTTATTTCTTGAAGCGTCAATCCAAGCGGGTATTCCTGTCGATGAGATGGAGCAAAACTTTCTCGCAAAAATTCCTCTGGCTGAATTCGGTGAACCGGATGACATTGCCTATATGGTACTGTTTCTAGCCTCAGATGAAGCAAAACACATCACCGGTGCTCAATTTATTGTTGATGGTGGCATGCAATTAAATGGTTAAGTTGGTATTTGTCAGTTATTTTTTCATCATCAACTCAACGCCCGTGAAAAGTCATTTGCAGATCCGGTATTAAAAGGCAAATTAGATTTTTGAAAAAAATTATCTACGGCGGATTAGTACTTCAAAACTTAATCTTGAACAATAAGTAAAGATAAATTTGAGTAGTTCCCGCTATTGTTCTACCCCCCCTAAAGTTGTCAAAGTATCTACAGATTACTTAAATTCAAATAATTAAATCGTAAAGGAAAGGTTATCATGAGTAAACTTTTATCATTTGGACAGCCTCTGGGAGGCATCATGCAAGTGGCATATGTGGTTGAAGACATCGAAAAAGCGATGCACTACTGGACCAGTAAGCTTGGAGTAGGGCCCTTTTTTCTGTTTGAGAATTTTGCTCTTGATGACTACCGCTATCGTGGTAAATCTTCTGAACTCGATATTACACTAGCTTTGGGTTTCTCTGGTTCGATGTGTTTTGAATTAATCGTTCAAAATTGTGATAACCCTTCCGTTTACAGTGATGTTGTGGATAAAAAAGGCTACGGCTTCCATCATTGGGCGATTTCTACTAGCAATTTTGATGATGATTTAGAAGAATACATTGCGTCAGGCAATGAAGAGGCATTATATGGTCTGGTAACACCTGTTAATGGACGCGCAGCCTATGTTGATACCTATGATCAATTAGGTGGCATGATTGAACTTATTGAAATAAATCCTGCGGTTGAGGGATTTTTTTCCGCATTAAAAGAACCCTCTATTAATTGGGATGGTAAAGATCCGGTACGTACACTCGGCTGAAGGTTTACTACTATATATGGGTATATAGTAGTAAACAGAAAATCTAACAATAAAAAAGAGAAAGCAATATGACAACTCTTGGGCTAATGCAAGAAAATGAACTGATGATCTCTTCCCTGATTAGCTACGCAGCAGAAAATCACGGCTCGGTGGAGATTGTCTCCCGCTCATTAGAGGGTGATCTTCACCGTTATACTTATGCGGAAGCAGAAAGCAGATGTAAACGTCTTGCAAGTGCGTTAATCAATCAGTTTGACATAAAACAGGGTGATAGGATTGGATCCTTAGGGTGGAGTACCCATCGCCATTTCGAGTTATTTTATGGCGTCTCAGGTATGGGTGCGGTTCTGCACACAATAAATCCACGACTCTTTGATGATCAGATCAGCTATATCATCAATCATGCTGAAGACAAATTGTTATTCATTGATCAGGATTTTGTTCCTCTGGTAGAGAGGCTGTTGCCAGAACTTAATAGTGTAGAAAAAATTATTATTTTGACTGATCGTGAACATATGATGGAAACCAGTTTGGGCGACGTCTTGTGTTATGAAGAACTGCTGGATTCAGGCACTACTGAGTTTCAATGGCCCATGTTTGATGAGCGGGCGGCATCTTCACTTTGTTACACCAGTGGTACAACTGGCAATCCAAAAGGGGTGCTTTATAGCCATCGTTCAACGATCATCCATACTCTAGCAGCAGCACAAAACAGTGCCTATGGCTTATCAGTATACGATGTTATCATGCCTATCTCCCCTATGTATCATGCTAATGGCTGGGGATTACCCTATGTGGCTCCCATGCTTGGTGCAAAACTGGTGTTGCCCGGCGCGAAACTAGACGGTGAGCATATCCACCAGTTAATCGAGACTGAAGGAGTAACGTTTTCCTGTGCAGTGCCCACCTTATTTTCTATGTTATTCCAGTATCTTGAAGAAAGTGGCAATAAAGTAGAGGCACTGAAACGAACCATGATCGGTGGTTCAGCAGTTCCTAAGGCTATGACAGAAAAATTTCTAGATACTTATGGCGTTACAGTAGTACAAATTTGGGGGATGACTGAAACCAGCCCATTGGGGGTCATTTCTTCTCCAACACCACAGATTGATGCATTATCGCCAGTGAAAAGAGAAGAAGTAATGGGCAAACAAGGACGGATTCAATTTGGCCTGAAGGTTAAATCCATTGATGAAGATGGTAATCTTGTGCCGAGGGATGGGATTTCCTTTGGCGATCTGTGGGTAAAAGGTCCATGGGTTAGTGCTTGTTATTACAAAAATGAAGGGGGTGAATTACTGGATCTTGATGGTTGGTTTCCAACAGGCGATGTGGTAACTATTGACCAATATGGCTTTATGAAAATCACGGATCGAGCCAAAGATGTGATCAAGTCTGGTGGTGAATGGATCAGCTCAATTGATATTGAAAACTTGGCTGTGGCGCATGATAAAGTATTACAGGCTGGTGTTGTTGGAATCTACCACCCAAAGTGGGAAGAAAGACCTATTTTGGTAGTTAAACTGGTCACAGGTCAAACTATGACAGCTGATGAAATACTCGATTTTCTAAGAAATAAAATTGCCAAATGGTGGATGCCGGATGCTGTATTTTTTGTTGATGAAATACCACTTACGGCTACGGGAAAAATAAAGAAAACGGCTCTGCGTGAGCAATATAAGGATTGCCTAAGGGATTAGTGATGGAATGCGGGCGTATAATTTAATAATTGCCTTAACAATTGAGTACGGCTTGACACCTTGGCCTTGCTGTAGATGGATCGCAGATGATTTTCAACTGTTCTAATACTGATGATAAGTAGACTGGAAATTTGTGTATTGCTAAGTCCTTGAGCTAATGCCATTACTATTTCCGATTCACGTGGGGTCCAAGAAAACTCCTCTGCACACCTTGCGATTGCGATACAACTATGTACGAAGTTGATGTGCACGATAAAACGTTGTTGCCCACTGGCGGTGGCTAAACGTTTTATTTCAAGGTTAATATTTTCATTTAACTTGTTTCTCTGGGAATCTTGGCGTGTGCAATTAACGCTTAAATGCTGAAGGCCATTTTGCTCAATAGACTGAACCGCTTGAAATATGTGCTGCATAAGGAATGGCAATTCACCATAATTCTTTGCCGCCACTGAACTACTTATTTCCAATATTTGCAATGAATCATCGAGAATAAGGTAGCCGGTATTGTGCAATGCTAAACTTAAATCTTCATTCCGCATTTGGTAATTCAGCAGATGATCCTTAAAGATTATTCTTGCAACGGTTGAACCAATAACAGGCGCAACACTTATCGCTTTTTGAATCGCTTTTTCACTAAAATCTGTTTGTCCTACAGGTCGATGAAAACCCAATATAACCAGTAAATTAGTATTCGGAATTTTTGGACGGATTGTCAATGCGAGAACATGTCTGATCCCGCTAGGCTTCAAAAAATCATTATAATAATCAGTTTTAACAAATTCATTTTGATCACAGACATCGGAAAGCCGATAAACGTCTGCAAGTGCATCACATTTCTGGTTGAGTACAGGCCTAGTTTTGCGATTGATGAGTACCGGATCATCACGGTAAAACTTTTCTGTGTATTGGCTATGAACTTTGTCTTGCACACCTTGGGCTAAGTCATGCACCATTTTATAGCCTCCGTCATCTTGCATAAAATGCAGTAACGCACTGGTATCTGCACCAATAATATCGGTTAGTGAATGCAGTAAGATAGTTTCTAATTCTTGAAAGTCGTAACAATCAGCAATATCCCCATAAAAGTCAGGAAGTGAAGTTTGTGAATGCTTCTTGAGCAGGTTCTGCAATGCCGTATCTCCCAACTTTAATGAATGGTAGCAAAAGGTATGCTGGGATCATTACGTGGAATAAATATTAAACTCGGAATTAAATGATAAGTGAAGTGATTAAAACATCCTTGTTTTTCACTAAATCAGATCCAACACGTAACAATCATCGACATCTTTGTCGAAATAAAGGCTCTTTTCCTGTTTCCTTATCGTGATTTATTGCAAGAGTATCTTCAATATAATGAGCTAAAACTTGATTTAGGTCAATACTTATCGCTTAAGAGAATGCTAGAAACCTAGGGCAATCGCGTGCTTTCTACTTCCCAATGCCTCTAGATCGCTCCACCAACTCTCTCGACATCTGGCGCCAGTGAACTGATGTAATACAAGGTCTCCTTTTTGTACTTTTATATCTCTGATATCTTTGATATGGCACTCTCGTCAAGTTCAATCACCGTCTGAATGTTTGACCAATTACCAGCCTCACCAATCCATTCTTTCACTCTGAGTTATCGATATCTCCTGCTTTCAACTTGACTATGGCCACTATCCGTTTCTTCAAATTCATCGATAAATTCCCGTGTTTCTCGTTTGCCTTTATGAAAACAGGCTTCGATTTCGCTCTGCATTTTATTTTGATTCTTTTTAACACAAAGAATATAGTCGGTTCTTTTCTCAACGATTTTTTTCTGAGGTTTAGTGTAGCGCCCAATTCTTAGTCAAGTTCTGGATAATCAACTTCGAGATGATCTGCTTCGCCGCCATCACGAGCCATGATATACATCATTTTTCCGTCGACTACTGCGGCAATGCTACCGTCATCGTTATATCCCATCAGAGGCGAATGCAAAACTGCAAACATTGTAAAGCCACCAGGTGAATCAGGTTGATGTACTGCTCCAGCAGCCTCCCATACATAATGCATGTTTCCACCGCGGTCATCGTCATAGCCAAACTCACCCTCAAGTATCATACCTTCCACGGCACCAAGGTGACCATGAACAGGCGCATAGTTATCAGGATCGACCTTAAGCAGCATAGAATAACCACCTGTTTTCATATCGACATTTAATAGTTTGAACCAAGTCCCCTCCATAACCCAAGGCAGCCAACTGAGAGAGTTAGTATCCAAAAATACCGGTTTTCTTGGTTTTATGGCCTTGGTGGTCATTTTGTCAGATTTCTTTAATTGTTCATTTACCATATATTTGCCTTATTAAGTAGTTTGTTGGAAGGTAACAGTAATACATTTTCAAGGCCTAATGGAATGACGAGAAATACTTATATGAGTGACGAGCTAACTGAAGATCGCATTACCTGGACTGCTTGGACGATAACGCGTCGCTATTTGAGTTAAACTCGCCAATAATTAAAAGGCAGCTTACTCTAAAAATTATCTCACAGGATAAATCAACAACCGCTTACATTAAGCCTCACAAATTAAACAGATCGCTAGCAATAATAGACATAAAATAAAGGGTATTTTCTATGCGCGAACTTGTAAAGTGACCAAAGAATAACCCATTAAGTGGCCGCTCCTCCTCTATATTTTTGTTTTATTTTCAACTTCTTATATCTACACGTCGCCAAGAGATTAGAATATGGAATTCACAAAAATATCAAACTAATTCAATTTGTATAATTCAAGATTTTTCAATTAATTAAGAATAAAAAATTTCTTGATAAATTTATTGAGCAAGTTTAGTATGCTGGCAACATAAATAGGAGTTTTAAATTTGTTAACATCAATACAACAACAACTAAGTTATCTAGCGGGATTAAATTCTGCCTGGTTATGTGTGCGTAGTTGTTTTGAAGGTAAAACAATATTGTTGATAGGTAAACATATCCGATAGTAAAACTTCCACAAATGGAAGTTATTAGCTTCCAACTTAGAAAGATTTTTTTTGAAACGCCGGAAGCTGAAAAGCACTGGCGTTTTTTTATGGGAAAAATATGATTATTAAAGGAAATATCACTTAGAAATAAATGAAAAATGTTTCATCGAGAGAAGGTCTTAATTGACTATAATAAAGAAATTATTCAGAAATTTTACTGAAGGATGAAGTTCATCCAAACAAATCCTAACCAATTGAAAATATTACATATATGCCAAAGTTAACAGTTGACAAACTAAAGTTAAAACGTTTTAATCCGCTCTAGAAAGTAAATATTTATGAAAGGTAAAAAAGTGAAAAATAAAACTTATAGAGTGTGCTTTTTCATAAGTGATTTAAATATCGCTTACGCGCTTCTACGCTTCTCAATTGTTTTTAAACAAAAAGGATCGATAGAGCGACTCAGTCATTCTCCTTTGATTTAATGTGCTTCCTTATTTGGAGGCGCAGGCTTCCGGATAAGATAATTTCAATTACACCTGTAAATCTTCGAAACCGTTAGCTTGATAAGTTAGCGGTTTTTTTATGTCCAAGGATGGGCGGCGTTTCGCAATGAGACAAGGATAACGGTGCGATGTTTCCTTTCAAAAAATAATACTAGTCATTATTGGTGTGGCCATAGCTTAGTTGCTTTGCGGATCGATACCGCTTCTCTCTGCCAAAAAATGCGTCGGTGATGGAATTGGAATACATACTGGTTTTAAGCATCAGATTTTGAGGGTTCGAGCCCCTCTCGGCGTACCAATTTATTTAAAAATAATGAGGAAAAGAAAATTAAGTGACAATACAAAATGATTTAGAGCGATAGAGTTTTGAAATTGAATGGGTCTGTTTCAAACAAAAAAATAAAAATATTCAGGCTTTTGCAGTGAAGGAATCACCACGCCTAAAGCACATCTAACCCATTGAAATTAAAAGATAATATAGCAAACAAAGTGTTGACATAAGTTTATATAATTGATTAAATGTCGACATTGAAATTGAGAGGAAACAATAAACATGTTTTCTCTTTTAAATTAAAACAAATTACAAAATATTGAATATGAATAAACACATAAGACAAATTCAGATACGTGGCTTGATATCAAATTGGCAAAGTTGTATGCCCACGATTGACCGGGTAAAGCTAATAGATAATTTTGTAAGTGAGTTTGGATATAGAAAAATAGATTAGTATTTCGATAAATGAATCGAGGTGCTAAATCATCTCGATGGGAAAGCCCGGTTGAGATGAAGTCTTAATCGGGCTTTTTTATTGGAAAGTTTAAATTTAGATCCTGTAGCATAACCGGTTAATGCAATCGACTCATAATCGATAGAGTCTCAGTTCAAGCCTGAGCAGGATCACCAATTTATTTGCAATAGCAAAGAAAATATATGTCTAAGCAGTTTGAAAAATTTAATTATATTTGGCAACCGTTAATGCGGCTGTGTGATGACTATTGTCCCGAGAATGGGAAACAACATCATCAAAATGTTTTAGGTGCGAGAGGCGCACCTATGTAGCTCTGAAAGTATTTTACTTGAGAGTTATTGAATAGCTCTCAAGTTTGGCAACAAACCTGAGAGAGAAATCCTCAGGTTTTTTTATGTCCATGGATGGACTGTATGCTCGTTTGAGGCAGGACGCTGGTCGAGCCATGTCCATGGATGGACTGTATGCTCGTTTGAGGCAGGACGCCGGTCGAGCCATGTCCATGGATGGACTGTATGCCACACAAGCGAGGGAAAGCGAAGTGGCAATGCCTCAATTGTGGGCGACGTTCTTTTAAAATTAGTTTTAGTTATACAAAGTTATCTGGGATTAGCTCAGTCTGGTCAGAGTCCTCTGTTTGGAACGGAGTTGTCGAAGGTTCGAATCCTTCATCCCAGACCAAATAATGATGCCATGGTATATCGGAATTATGTTCAGGTTTCAGCCGGTTCGATTCGATTGGTAACGCCAAATAATACCCTCGTAGCTCAGATGGAAGAGCGCAGGCATACGAAGCCTGATGTCACGAGTTCAAATCTTGTCGAGGGTGCCAAATATTGGATGCATAGCTCAGGGGTAGAGCGCCTACCTGTTAAGTAGGTCGCCGAAAGTTCGAATCTTTCTGTATCCGCCAAATTAAGAAATACGATGACAAAATAGATTGAGGTTTTGTCCTACAGACCCATCACGGTGAAAGTCCGACTCAATCACCATTTTAGGGTCGCTAGCTCAATTGGAAGTAGCATCCGGCTTTCGCCTAATGCGCCTACTTTTGGTAACCGGAAGGTTCCGAGTTCAAACCTCGGGCGGCCCACCAAATAAAATAAAAAAATTACACACGAGTATACAAGTGGTCAAAGTAGCCCGACTTTCAATCTGGTCTTAAAGTTCGCGGGTTCGAATCCCGTCTCGTGTACCACATTCGCCTTTGTAGCTGAGTTGGCTTAGCGCAAGATTGAAGATCTTGAGAGATTGGTTCGAATCCAATTGGAGGCTCCACATTTTTAATATAAAGAAAATTGCCTAATAGTGTAGCTGGAAACACAGGAGACTTTGACTCTCCCATCAATGGTTCGAACCCATTTTAGGCAGCCAATTTAATCTAACTTTAATGAGATAAGGAGTACTGAAATGAAAGTGTTGTTAGATAGGGTAAGTGTCGCTCCTGAAGGTTGGAAAGTGGCAAGGTGGCCACACGATGCCATTAACTTGTTGAAAACTGGTGCCGTTACTGAGTTAACCATCAATGAGGAATATGGAAAGCAAAAACGAGGCACTGGAGAAGATGTTTTGGAATGGCTCAATGTTGCGGTAGTTAATATTGGTTTATCACCTCCAAGTATCAAAATCCACGCAAACAACATTGATCAACATAAACGAATGATGAGCAAAGTTCATCGAATTTATTTAACACATCGAATGAAGTTTATTCGATAGACGCACCATTTTAATTTAACTAAAACAAATTTTTAGGAGGTTCGTATGAACCCTCAAATTTTAAAACTAAATAAGGCTGGTCAAGCGTTACGTTGGATTAACCTTGAACAAGCGGCAACTTTGTATGCAAGAGAGCAAGTTGTTTGGAGCTATGGTGAAGATTCGCTTAGATTAATAGGAGGTGTTAATCGTTGCTCTGGTCAAAGAAGCTATCTTGATCTTGCGCCAGTAATTGCAATTGATGGCTCTGTTCATCAGGGTGATGCTCGCACACCAGCATTAACAAATCGAGCCTTATTCTCTAGGGATGGAAACCTTTGTACTTATTGTGGAAAAATTTTTGAGAATCGATTTTTAACGCGCGATCATATTGTTCCACGAGGTCAAGGCGGAAAAGACATTTGGACGAATGTTACTTCATCTTGCAAGCGATGTAACAATCACAAAGGTTGTCGAACACCTGATCAAGCTGGTATGAGTTTATTATGTGTGCCATACAGGCCAAACCGAGCGGAGTACTTGGCGCTATCAAATCGGAAAAGTATTTTAGCTGATCAGATGGATTTTTTAAGAAAAAGCTTTAGTGCAAATATTAAGAAATCTCATCACATAGGTTGAATGTAGAAATTTATAGAAGGAGCAGTACTCAATGTTTACTGATTTCAACAAAATCATAAACGGCGAGTCAGCTCAAACAAAATGTGAACAGCTAGAAATAAATTCTAGTTATTCCAAAAAAGTTTAGGAAATAATAACGAGTTTAGCGGTTCTGACTTCCATCTTTAACATTTTGGGTCAGTCTGGCACAAAAGGCTTACTTTCTTGTGTACCAAGTTTGCTTATTAGTTCTAAACACCAAACTACTTTGTAGCTCATTTGGTAGAGCAATAGACATTTACTCTATTTGTAGTCGGTTCGATTCCGACCTAAGTAACCATCGACTCAAAATCGGTAGTTTATGGAAAACCGAAAGGTTGGGGTTCGACTCCCCTCGCAGTAAACAAAGGGTTTCTGAGGAGGTTATCAGTTGAGTCCGAAGTTGTAGTTTAACATCGACTTTCCTTTTACTCTGCTCCGCTTTTTATGACCAATTATTATGGGTCAAGTTAGTACGAACTTTAGTGATGATTTCAATATTTTATTGTTCGGAGAATTTTATCGAATATAACTTAAAGAAATTCCTCTCACCAAACCTTCCTATTAATTTCAAATAATGATTGCTAATTTTTAGCAGGAAGCCCGACATTAAACTAAACACAACAAGTAAAGCATCCTTGTTGTATATTAAAGGAGAATCAAGATGCTAGGAATGAAAAAAATAAATGTTGCAGATAACGAACGTGTATTGTTATTTCGTAAAAACAGATTTGAGAAAATTCTAAATCCCGGTGAATATCGTATATTTGATTTATCAGATAATGTAAAAGCATTTCGTTACGATATTACTAAAGCTGAACTAAATCATTATTTAGGACGCTTTTTAATCACCGCTTACCAAGAATTACTCGGTGATCAAGTTGTAAGCTTTGATATCAAAGAAAATCAGGTTGGATTGGTTTACTTAGATGGAAAATTATCCGATCTGCTTGCACCTAATAGCTTTAAAATGTTTTGGAATTTAGCTGTAAAAGTGGATGTAAAGATCATCGATATCGGTGAAGATTTTGCCGTCGATAATAAATTGCTTTCGGCTTTGGTTAGAAATAGAGGTAGCGAGATATACGCCACCGGCATTAACTCAACTTACTACATAGAAGTACCAGATAACCATGTTGGTCTTTTGAAAGTTAATGGAAAGTTGGAAAAACTGTTAAAGCCTGGTAACTATGGCTATTGGCGCTTCAACCGAAACATTGAAGTTGTACGACTTGATTGCCGCTTGCAAACTATGGACATTAGTGGTCAGGAAATTTTGACTAAAGATAGAGTGAGTTTGCGAATCAATTTATCGGCTAGCTATCGTATAGTTGATACCGAAAAGGTTGCTACTTTACTTAAAAACCACAGTGAATTTTTGTATAGAGAATTTCAATTGGCGCTACGTGAAGTAGTTGGTACTCGAACCCTTGACTCTATCTTGGAAGATAAAGATAGTGTCAATCAAGTTGTTGAGAATCAAATTAAGTCAAAAGCACTCACTTATGGTTTAGAAGTATTGGATGTTGGTATTAAAGATATTATTTTACCCGGTGATATGAAGAGCATCTTGAATCAAGTTGTAGAAGCACAAAAAGCTGCCGAAGCTAATTTGATCAAACGTCGCGAAGAAACTCAAGCGACTCGTTCTTTACACAATACCGCTAAAGTAATGGAAGGTAATCCTACTCTAATGCGTCTAAAGGAATTAGAAATTTTAGAAAGAGTTACTGGAAAAATTGATCATATGACTGTTTATAATGGACTAGAAGGAGTCATGAAAGATATGGTTAAGATGACCAGTAAATTACCAATCTAAAATAAGGCTGGGTACGTAAGCACCTAGCCTTTTATTGGAACAAGGAACAAATGGGAGCCAAATGACTGAACTATTCACTTACAGAAAGTTCAACCACTTCTTTTTTTGCGGAAACTTGGACTGTCATCAAAGCCTGTGTCGGATTAACATCAGTTAGAGAATCGACCTCAACACCTACCTCTCCCAGAATTTTAAAAGTTTCATTATTAAGATCATAGGACCACAATTGATTTTCTGCATTGATATCATAAATCATATTGTTTTTAATGACGAAGGCTTTGGTTTTTCCTCCCTGCTTATCTAACGCTTTAATATGCTGAGCTTCGACAGGTCCTGGTCGCCAAAACTGACCCATATAATCTTTATAGATTAACTGACCATCTTCACTTTTAAGCGCCCATAATACTTTTTTATCCGCTATTTCTTTGCTTTGTAAGTTATTTAAATCGTATTCCACAAATTTTAATATCCCTTTGACGCGCTGGAGTAACAAAGCGCTATTATCTTTACTATTCCATTGAAAAAGTACAACCGCAGGGTGTTCCAATGGAAAAGTTTTTTGAGTTGAATCCAAAAAAACCTGAGTAAGAAGGTTGTTAGCATTAACTAAAAGACTTTTACCATCTGCTGCCCAATCAATCCCACTAGTATAAGTATCCATAGGAAAATTGGTAAGTTGTTTAGTCTCTTTGCCATCGGTTATCCAAACCTGCGTTTCTCCTGAACGTTTCGACAAAAAAGCGGTTAACTCACCTCCCGGTTGAAACATTGCGTTGCTCTCCCCAAGGTTTGAGCGTTCGATAGTTGAATAAGTATGTAACTGTTTTAATTGGGTTTGATTTGATTGAGTTCGATTTAGTTTAATCTGTTCGGTTTCTGTTGGTGGTTTTGTTTCGGCAATTTGATTAAGCGACATCAACGCAATATCACTATCATAGGGTCCCCTAATCATAAGTAGTCTTTTGCCATCTGGGTGAAATTCTGGCTGCACCATTGTTTCAGAAAAAGGTAAATTGATTTTACTGACCTTTCCCTCATAAGAGAGAGTAAACAGTTGCCTACCGGTGCTAAAGATAAGCTGATTATTTAATGGGTCAAAACTTGGATAGAGAGGAAGAGATTTTGGTATTTCTTGCGGATATTCTATCTGGTGACTCGATAAAATACCGCCGTCAGATTTGAGAAGCTCAATGTAGTGCCGACCATCATTATGAATACTGGTCACGGCAATAAGTTCTTCTCTGGCAGAATAAGCAAAGTGGATTATATTCCCCTCGTTTAGATCGTATAAGTCATTGCTTTGATCCTTACTTATGGAATAATTAATTAATTTCCAACGATCCGAATTTCTTTGTAATAGTGCAATATCATTGTTAGCTAACCATATTGGATTCTTCACTTGTGAGTTTTTACATTGCAGAATTACACTTGGTTGCTGAGGACTTTCAAGCGCCTTTTCAAAATCTAAACTCACCAAATCGTAGCAGCTTTGCTGGGTAGTCGGCTGATCACAAGGTTCAGTTGCTAAAAACACCATTTTCTTGCCATCTTTAGAGAAACTATGACGACCATAAGCTCCCCATTTTGCGGTAAGTTGGATTTCTTTTTGAGTGTTGATGTTTTTCGCCCATATTTTGTTAACACAAAATTTATCTAAATAACGATGGAAAACGATGTGTTCACCATCAGGCGTATAGGTCGCATCAAACTCTTTATCATCGGTTGCGGTAAGCGAGCGTAATTTATCAAAAGTTAACGGTGGATTTTGCTCAGGGGTAAGATACTTATATCCAATAAGACCTAGAATAAATATACCAGCGACCATAGCAATCAGTCTTAAAATAGAGCTTGAAGGTTCTGCTTTAATAACATCACCGCTACTAGCATTACTAGCTTGAGTTTCCTCGTTGATATCTTCTTGATGGTTATTGGAAGTTAGAGAATCAGTTTGCTCATCCCATCGAACATCACATTCTAGGCTATATCCTTGTTTAGCATGTGTTTTAATATAGACTTGAACTTTGCCGTCATCACCTAGCACTTTCCTTAGTTGGGCAATGCTTCTTTGTAATGTATTAGGAGCTACAACAGTATCTGGCCACACTTTAGAAAACAGCTCGTCATGGCTAACCACCTTTCCTCGATTTTCAGCCAGATAAGTCAAAACAGCCAAAGCTTTGGGGGCAATAGTTTGAGAGCGGTTGTTTTGAGTGATTTGATTTCTCGATAAATCGATAAAAAAACCACCTATCCAATACTGTTCTGCCATGAAATCTCATACCTGAATGAAAACTGTTGCTCAAAAGAGCTTTCAAAACTCAAGATTTATCTTAGCACAAACCTTAAACCTAGCTAAATCTACTTTTGTAACTAATTGATAACTATCTGATATTTAGTTATTTTTAACAATCGTCAGATAGAAATCAGCTAGAAGTCAGTAAGAGGTCAAGTTTTTTAGTTTCGATTCACCTAAATTGAACTCCTTTCTAGAGCTTACGAGAATATGCCAATGGACAAATATATAGATATTAAAAATAAATTAATCGCAGTAGCGTTATTGACTAGCCTTAGCTTCTTTACCGCAGCAAACGCCAAACAAAATAGCAGCACAGCAGCAGAGGCTACAGCCGCCGAGGCTAATCTCTCATTCTGGGATATCCCCATTCTCAAAAAAGCATTTATTGATGCGACACCAGCGGATAGAAAAGACGGTGTTTCGGTCGGTGAATTAGGCATTGATAGTGGCAATAAAGACATGATTGTTAAACTGGCGAAGGAGATCGCCGACGGTAAGCATGGTACATTCGATAGTTTGCTTATTTCACACAAGGGCAAGCTTCTCTTTGAATCATACTATAATCGTGGTCGTATCAATTTCCCCCATCCACAAGCGTCAGCGACTAAAGCTTACACTGGCTTGGCGCTTGGCCGCGCAATCCAACTAGGTTATCTGACCATGGCCGATTTGGACAAGCCCTTAGTTAGCTTTCTCAAGGATCTAGACCCAACAAAATTTGCCGATGGTGCAGAATTAATCACCCTTAACAAAGCGTTAAATATGAGCTCTGGCATACGCATCACTAAGGAACAGAAAGAAGAAATAAATAAAAACCCCGAGCAATTAAAAGGTCAGAGAGAGGTTCAGGCTTGGCTTGAACATAGCGCGCCTATCACCGCAGAGTCTCAGAGTTTTAAATATGGGAGCGATGCAAGCTTGGTAATGCAAGTGATTGATGCCGTTGTTCCAGGAACAGCCAAAAACTTTATTAAAAATGAACTTCTCAACAAAATAGGAATTACAAATTATCGCTGGCCTACTAACGTTAACGGTCTGCCACAAGCTGGTTCACGCACAAGCATAAAATCGCGCGATATGCTCAAGTGGGGTCGCTTGGCCATGAACAAAGGAAAGTGGAATGGTGAGCAGTTGATTTCAAAAGCTTTTATCACCAAAGCAATCAACAGGAACATCTATACTGGCGATGACGACATCTACGGCGGCGGCAAAGATGTTTCTAATGTTGGTTACAGTTCTTTCTGGTGGAACGCTAATTTGAAATACGATAATAAAAACTATTTCACCGCAAATGCTCAGGGCGGTGGAGGTCAATACATCATTCTAGTAGAGGAGCTTGATCTGATGGTTGTGGTTACTGCCCTTGACAACGATAACACTACGCTTCAAATAGTCGCAGAGAGAATCCTGCCAGCTTTTGTTAAATAGGGAAAAATCATGAAATTTATTTTACTGGCAATGTTTTTACCGCTGCTTACAATGGCCGCCATTAGTGAAAGCTACGCTCAGGATAAATACATTGACCTACAAGGCCCTTATCTTGGGCAAAAACCACCGGGTTCAACCGCTAAAATTTTTGCACCTGGAATCGTTTCAACAGAGAATCGTGACTTTAGTGGTTTCTTCACACCCGACATGAAAGAGTTCTATTTTAGTAGGAAAGACGTCAAAAGTGGAAAATGGTCGTTAGTTGTTTTTAAATCCGAAAATAATCGATGGCGCAAATCTGTGGTGGGGCCCAGAGTGGGTCGACCCATTATTGCACCAGATGGTAAGACCATGCATTTGGGTAACAAATATATGGAACGCACTGAGACGGGTTGGTCAGAGGTAAAAAGCCTTGGTCCCATGTTTGACCGGGAAGACTGAGGTATTATGCGCTTGTCGGCATCCGCAATGGGCACCTATGTTTTTGACGATTATAAAAGCAATGACGTAATCCGCATATCAACGCTCAAAGACGGCAAACGCGAAGAACCAAGGCTACTCGGCAAAGAGATTAACACCGGAAAATTCAATGCCCACCCATTCATAGCGCAAGATGAGTCCTATATTATTTGGGATGATGAAAGAGATAGCGGATATGGTGATTCTGATCTTTATATCAGTTTTCGCACGGACGATGATTCATGGGGTGCTGCCATTAATATGGGGGATAAAATAAATACTAGCTCTTGGGAATCTGGAGGATATGTAACCCCTGACGGAAAATATTTTTTCTTTAATAGACATGAGGATATGTTTTGGGTGGATGCGAAGATTATTGAGACTCTCAGACCTAAAATTAAATAAGTAAGATAACAAATAAAAGGGCGCCCATAATTTTTATAATATTAACCCTTGCTGTTGTGAGCCTTCTCTGTAAGCAGGCTGTCTTATGAATTTAATTATGAGATTAGCCTAGGGATGACTGTCCTGTTATTATGATTCGAAAGGTGAACAAGGTTTTATATTAAAAGCAAAATTAAAGGTCTTTGTGTGACATTAAAAGAAATCGACAAGAAGAAATATCATCGCCATTTAAGAGCGGTATTTGCCGGCATAGTATTAGCGCTTATAGTTGTTTCAATTACCACATCCACGGTGCTTATTTACCTGTTGAGTAGTCCAGAGGTTTCAAATTTTTTGTATAACCTAGGAGGTGTGGTTTTTGCCGTTATAGTTGTTTTTATTATTCTGAATAAACTTCGCCAGCATCCATATATGTTTGAGGTAGTATATGTTTGGGATTTAAAACAACAGTTAAATCGAATAAATCGAAAGGTGCGCAAAATAGAAACCGCTGTTGAAAATAACGATATAAATGCCATGATAGTTATGAATTTTATGTACCTTGGTTCAAAACAACTTTATGAGCTGGATGACAATATAATTACGATGGAAAGTTTAATTAATAAGATTAATCTTCTTGAACAGCGTATACAAAATTCAAAATTAGATTTATCTGAAAGAGTCTATGATCAGGCAATGTTGGATCAGTTTTAGTTACAGGGTCTTAAATCCTCGTTTGTTTAGACCAATCTATGGGGCTGAAATTCATGATGAGCTGGCCAAATCACTGCCTTGACTTTCAAGTTCATCCCCCCCCTTTTTTCATATCGTTTAAAAAGGGTAACGACTTTCTTAACTTATCAACATCGGTCAAATCAATTTCGGTCACGATATACTCTTGCTTGTCACCTCCTCTTGAAAGAGGTTCTCCCAAGGGAGAATAAACATGCGATCCCCCTCCATATTCAAGACCATTTCCGTCTGTTCCAATACGATTCACGCCAACAACAAAACATTGATTTTCAATCGCTCTTGCTTGAAGTAATATTTCCCAATGCTTTTGTCTAACGACAGGCCAACTAGCAATCACAAAAATAATTTTTACCTGTTGTGCCACTTTTCTGAAAAGTTCTGGAAACCTTAAGTCATAACAAATAAAAGTTGTTGCAGGGCATCCATCTAAATCATAGATTGCTTGTGCTTCACCGCTTGAATAAACCTTATTTTCTCCAGCGTATGAGTATGGATGATTTTTTATATATCGAGATTTTTTTTGACCTTCTCTATTTATATAAATTGCAATATTTTCGTTACCAAAATCAGACTTTTCTACAAAACCCGCTATCAAATTAATCTGATGTTTCTTTGCTAATTGACAAAGAAAGTGAGTCGTTTCTGAATCTCTATTTTCAGCTATTTTTTTTGCGTTCATTGAAAAGCCAGTATTAAACATTTCAGGAAACACAACGAGATCACAGTTGTCTTGTTTTGCTTGCTTTACAAACTTAGCGGCCTGCTTAAAGTTACTAAGTTTATCTTCCCAGTGGATGTTTAATTGAATACTTGCGATTTTCATGCTTTACCCTAGAAATGAAAAAATTTACAGACGTCACTATATCGACAAAGTCTCATACCTGCAAAGGACATTCACCCGTATAAAAGGAAGCAAATGTGATAATTTGTCTTATTGCTCAAGCATTAGTTTTTGCTCTACCGATCGGATGGAAATTATACCCGTCATCATTCAAGATGCAGGATTTAGTACCTGAAAATTATCATTAATTCTAGTCGCCAGAGTATCCCCAATATCGGGTAATGTCTTTTGAAAAAACTCATCAATTTTATCTCTGAACTC
>Ga0316204_10001467_pt1 | contig 63123 bp, 63 predicted proteins | sample 6monrhotite_MG_2_FD_205661 | JGI IMG/M metagenome (GOLD analysis project Ga0316204, IMG submission 205661) | Microbial mat bacterial communities from mineral coupon in-situ incubated in ocean water Damariscotta River, Maine, United States -... | ecosystem: Environmental > Aquatic > Marine >... | reverse complement strand
GATTAAACCACTGTTTTTTAGTACCTTAAACAGCTACTGTTGCTTATATAGCATGACTGAGTGATGATCGACTTACCAGCCACCACCACCACCTCCACCACCACCGCCGCCAGAGAAGCCTCCTCCCCCAGTTCCAGAAGATGAACCCGGTGCCATAGAGGATGAAGATATTGCTGAACTAAGGCTACTACCGACAGAAGCTGTGAAACTACTCAGGTTATCTGCATGCCAATGTGAACCATGATACCAGGTAGGATGATAGCTTCTTCCCTGCTCCTGTAATTGCAAAAATACACGAGTAAACTTTTCTGCCCATTGTTGTTCAACATCCAAAGCCATAGCAAATGCTAAATAACTTTCAAATATTTCAGGTGTTTTTTCTGGTGGGTTTTTTAAATTCAACTCGTCTTTTTCGGCCACTTCAAGGTACATTTTAAAGCCATCGATTTTATCGAGTAACTTTCGTCCCATCCGTGTTGGGGCTTTTAACCATTGGTAGAACAGCATATTCAAACTAATAATGGCAGCAACTGTGAGCACCAATGGAATAGAAAACTGGAACTTTATAAGCACAAAAATCTCAACACCCACAAAAGGCAATGCAAACAAGGTGGTTCCTATGGCTGCCATATAGCTCTTCCCAGCAAGTGCAGAGCGCCAAAACTTTATTGCTAACTTTGTCATCACAACCACACCAACCGTCCAACCAGTTAACCAGAACAACAGAAATAGATTTTCTGGTCCAGCGGATGATTCAACTGATATAAAAATGATTGCAATAAAAATTGCCGAAACAATAAATCCGGGTATTAACCAGAGAGAATTCTTCTTGAAGTAAATTGTATTGTAATCTTTCTTTAATGATTTTTTATGAGCATCGATTGTGGCGGCAATTATTGTGTGGTTAGTATTTTTCAATGTAATGTTATCTGATTCAGAAAATAATTTTTTCAACAAAACCGCTTCACCGGCAGCGAGTTCTATATCATCAGATTGTAATTTTTTTAATTTGTATTTATCAGAACTTGAATCATTGATTTCTAATGCGCCTTTAGCTGCAAGATTAACAATGGCCGTTGCGAACGTTTTGTGGTCATAACCCATTCGTGATATATAGCGCATTGATGCAGGTGAAAACCCATTTTCTGGTGAGTAGTGAGGAAAAATAACACCCGACTCAGGGTCCTTGCCAACCTTTAACCAAACCAAATAATAATACATGAAAACAATTAATAGGCCTGCTAAGCCTAGCAGCAGTGAAATATTATCATCCAGAACATAGCCTATATTTTCAGCCAAATCAGGTTCTTTGATATAACCTTTAGGCCAAGAAACTACAATACTCAATCCTTCATACGATTGTAATATTCGACTGCTACTAAACTGTGCATTACCATTATAATTAATCGTTGCTTGAAAATCTTTCCCCTTGGCTCCTTGTCGACCGGTATAGGCATCTAGAGTTAAATCACTACTAGGAATGCTTTGTGGCAGTAGAACCTTAACCTCCACCTTATCGATGGGAAAAATCCAGCCGTTACCGGTTGCATTCCAGTACAACTCATCATGATTCTCAAAAAATCCCAGTTGCCTGTCGGTGCCATATACAATGGTATATTCATATTCACCTTTAGCGAGTTGAACATTTTTATTACCAATATAAAGCCGTACGCCATTGTTCTGGGCTTTAGTATGAAATGACTCTGACCGGCCGTCACGTAACACTTTGATTACATCAAAATTGACACGGTAATTATTACCGAATTTATCTTTATAGCGTGTCGGAAAATCCCGATAAATTCCTCGCCTGATTTTAATACCTTCGGCTCTAACTCTAATATTGTCTTCAACCTGCATTGTCCCGTCAGGAAATACTTGAATAGTACTTTGGTAGCTTAGTATTCTTTCATCAGCGATGACTGAAGAAAAGATCAGCGCCAATATCATGAACACAATTGATTTAAATACTGCCATAACGGTCACCTGTTAATTATTTTACGCTTGGCGCTTTACGCATATCATCGGATTCGAGTTGAAAAAAATCACTCCGACTAAAGTTAAATAGGTTTGCAATAATAAGATTTGGAAATCGCTCAATATTAATGTTGTAATTTCGAACCGCACCATTGTAATATCGGCGAGCGTATTGAATATGTTCCTCTACATCAATAAGCTCTTGTTGTAATTTAATAAAGCTAGCATTGGCTTTTAAATCCGGATATTGCTCAACCAATGCCATAATCTTTTGCAAGCCATAACCGAGTTGCTCTTCAAGTTGGCCTTTTTGACCTACATTAGTAACCGCCTCACTTTGGCTACGCAATTCTATAACAGTGGTTAATACAGCCTGCTCATAGCTTGCATATTGTTTCGTTGCTGAGACCAGGTTTGGCACCAAGTTATGACGAAGTTTTAACTGAACATCAATGCCACTCCAGCCTTCTGACACTCTATTTTTGTCACCAATTAATCGATTATAAATAAAGATAGACCAGATTGTTAATAACGTGATGACGGTTAATAATATTTCAATCATATTGATGAATTATCCACTTTAATTGATTTTTTATTAGCAAAAAATGCAGGCTTATTGAGTACCCGAAGCATAAACCGTATCTAAGCTAAAGTCGAATACACGACGATCCATTAACTACCTAGCCACATCACTACTCTACAACCCCATACATCTTGAGGTTTTTGGATAATCAATATAGAGTGTTTGCTAATTGAAATCATGAGTTACCTCTATGAATACTAAGTTCATTATTATGCTTACACTAACTGCCCTTTTTTCGAAAACATCAATTGCTGAAGATGGTGCTGCTGACCCCTTTTTATGGCTTGAAGAAGTCCAGGGTGAGAAAGCCCTGTCTTGGGTTAGAGAACAAAATGCTGTGTCCACTAAGGAATTAGAAGCACACCCTGAGTTTAAATTACTCAACGAAAAAAATCTTGCGGTATACCAATCAGATGAGCGCATTCCCTACATTATTAAAAGAGGCGATTATCACTATAACTTTTGGCAAGACAAACAACATGTACGAGGAATCTATCGACGTACCAACCTTGAAGAGTACCGCAAGCAAAGCCCAAAATGGGAAACAGTATTAGATTTCGACAAACTTGCTAAAGAAGAAGATGAGAACTGGGTCTATGCGGGTATGAATTGCTTATATCCGGATCAAAATCTTTGTCTAGTCAGCCTGTCTAGGGGGGGAGCCGATGCGGCTGTAATTAGAGAGTTTGATATGCGCACTATGCAGTTTGTCAAAGATGGTTTTAAACTGCCGGAAGCTAAGAGCACTGTCTCATGGGTGGATGAAAATACCCTATTCGTAGGTACAGATTTTGGCCCTGATACTTTAACTGGTAGTGGCTATCCGCGCATTGCTAAACGATGGAACCGTGGAACACCTATTGAACAGGCGACAACACTCTATGAAGGCAATAAAGATCATGTTGGAACCTTTGTTTCACGCTCATTCAACAAGAGTGGTAATATTGACCTATTGATCGATTATCCGAGTTTCTTCACTACCAACGTTTATATACTCAATGAAGGCAAGTGGAATAAAATCAATAAACCAGAAAGCGCCACGTTAAGTGGTGTATTCAATAAACAACTGTTTATTCAGATCAAAGATGAATGGAAAGTGGGTAATAATAACTTTCCATCTGGTGCCATTGTCTATGCTGATATTGAGTCGCTAATCGAAGGTAAAGCGGATTACAAAATCTTTGTTGAGAATAGCAAATCTAAAACGGTTTCTAGCATTCATATGACACAATCCAGCATCTTAGTTAACTGGCTTGACGATGTGAAGAGTGTGCTTGAACGTTATACTATCACTAAAAATAACCGCTTCGAAATGCAGACTGTTGATATTGAGAAAAATGGCAGAATCAGCGTACAGGGTGCCAATGAGAATAGCGATGACTTCTTTGTCAATTACGAAGACTTCTTACAACCAGATAGTCTGATGTACGTAAATGGTGAAACGCTAAAGGCTGAAACACTCAAACAACTACCGGCATTTTTTGATGCCAGTCCTTTTGAAACACGACAATATTTTGCAACATCAAAGGATGGTACCAAGGTTCCGTATTTTGTGGTGATGAGAAAAGATCTCGAGTTTAATGGAAAAAACCCAACACTTATTTATGCCTACGGTGGTTTTGAAGTATCTACCCGTCCAAGCTATAGCGCAACAGTTGGCATGGATTGGCTAGAACAAGGTGGTGTATACGTGGTTGCCAATATTCGTGGTGGTGGTGAATATGGACCCAGTTGGCATCGCGCGGCGTTAAAGACAAACCGCCATAAAGCATTCGAAGACTTCGAAGCTATAGCAGAGGATACAATCAGTCGTAAAATAACCGCCTCTAAGCATCTAGGTATTCGAGGTGGAAGTAATGGTGGTTTACTCACTGGTACTCTGCTCATTCGTAGACCTGAACTTTACAATGCGGTTGTCAGCCAAGTGCCACTCCTTGATATGCTGCGCTTTCACAAACTTTTAGCTGGAGCCAGTTGGATGGGTGAGTATGGTGATCCTGAGAACCCTGATGAACGTCTCTATCTGGCTTCATATTCGCCATACCATAATGTTAAAAAAGACATAAAGTATCCTAGAGCATTATTCACTACATCGACTCGTGATGATCGAGTGCATCCAGGTCATGCAAGAAAAATGGTTGCCTTGATGAAGCGGCTTGGTCATGATGTTATGTATTACGAGAATATTGAAGGTGGCCATGGTGGAGCAGCCAATCAAAAGCAATCGGCTTATTTGAATGCCTTGATATATACCTATCTGATTCACCAGTTGCGTTAATTAACAGCAGGCTCAATCAGTAATGAATGAGTAGAATTTTGAACAATTTAAGCCTTAGTTAGGGTAAATCAAACAGCAACTACAGCCTATTGGAAGAACCATGTTACTCCGAAGATTTATGAAACATACAACAGAGCAAAATTGGTACGCTGTAGTACTCGATATAATCGTTGTCATTGTCGGAATCTTCTTAGGAATTCAGGTCACTAATTGGCAACAGCATCTCAATGATAAGGATACGGCGAAACAATATCTTCAGAGGTTCGACAATGATCTGCAAGCTGACATCAAACATATGTCGGTCAGGCTTGAGTTTTGGAACCAAGTAATGGATTACACAGAAGTATCATTAGACTATTTAGAGCATAATACCCCTGAAGAAAATGAGTCATGGAAGTACCTTCTTGCACTTTTCCAATCCAGCCAAGTTTCTCCTCTATTAGTAAACGACATCACTTATAAAGAAATACAACAGGTAGGTCAGTTAGCATTAATTACTAATCTCGAATTACGCAGCGCACTAGCGAAATATTATTCCTTTAATAGTAGTGTCGCTTCTGACAGTATCATTCGACACCTGCCCCCGTATAGAGCCTATGTTCGAGGTAAAATATCATCTGAAGTGGTTAATCATATTTGGAATAACTGTTTTGATGTTAGGTCTTTGGAAGGACAGGAACTGATTGATTGCGAATCGCCTATTTCAGCTCAACAAATAAATCACATGTTAACTCAAATAAAATCTGACCCTAAAGTCCTTGAGCATCTATTATTTTGGTATTCTACTCAAAAAAGTGCTTTGCAGTTTCTTCCGCACAACATTGAGCAAACCAAAATGCTGCAACAAAAGGTTCAGGCTGAACATGAAAGCCTGTAAGTATTGTCAGTGTTCCATCAATTTTTTAAAACTCAGTTCTCATTTAATTCCACAACGACTAAATTGCCTTAACCGGTTGATTAGATTATTCTCTGTTTTCGTTAAATGAACCACCGTTTGGCTATTTTTGTTGTACTCATAGGTGCTTTTCATGTTTAGTTTTATTCTTTTTTATAGCCAAACCCAATTCTTTTCTAGCTTTCTCATAACAATCTGGACAAACTCCGTGAGTAAATGTGGTATCAGCATGTGTACTTATATATGATTCCATCTGTTCCCAGGAATCCTTATCATCTCGAATTTTATAACAATAACTACAAATGGGTAAAATATCCTTTAAACTCTTAAGTTCATATAGAGATCTTTTAAAATTTAATGTCGCGGCTAGGTTCTGGGCAACAAAATCAAACAGCACTCTATCTTCCTCAGTATAAGTTATTTCGTCAGTGTACGATTGTACAACAATGATGCCAGAAGAATTTTCATCAAGAATAAAAGGGATACCAAGCCATGATTTTGATAGCGTTCCATAAACCTTAAGACCAAATTCTTTTTCCATTTCTACGATATTTTTATCATTGAATAGAGCGGGTTTTCTATTTTGAAGACAGTGAAAAGTTAAACTACGTTTCATTGAATCAATCGATGCGTTATCTTCGGGTGATTCATCTTCTGTATCAACAAAGTAAGGAAAACTAATTACCTCGGATTTTTCATCGTAGAGCGCAATAAAAAAGTTCTCAACATGCAATAGCTCACCAATAATACGATGTAAGCGCTCATAGAATTCTTGCATATCTTTCGATTTATGCACCAGACTGGCAATTTCAAATAGTGACTTTTGTAACTTTTCTGCACTGCGCAATTTTTCAATTGTATTTGCCACTTTTTTCATTGACAGTGACTCGCCAATACGATTAGAAATGAGTGCTGCTATGGTTGTTAATAATTGTTCATGATAGGTTGAAAAATAATTAACTTTAGAGTTTTCAGAATCCAGGACCCCGATGACTTCCCCTTCGTAGAAAAGTGGTACAGCGCATTCACTAAGTCCTTGTTCCAAGTCTAACCTATAACGTTTATCAGATTGAGTATCATTAACAGTGATAATTTCACCTTTTTCTGCGACAACACCACAGATACCCTCTCCAATGGATAATTCTATTGGGTTAAAAACCTCTCTTGGTGTAGGGTTTTTTATGCCCCAGGCTGCTTTTTGCCTGATAACGTTCTCTGAATGATCAGACAGATATATTACGCAATCATCAAAATCAAGATTAGGAATTACCTTTTCACAGACATACCAAATCAACTCATCTACATCATCAAGTTCAGCTAGTTTGTTGGCAAACTCTTGAACATATTCAAAGTGACGAAGCTTATCTGCATCTGATGGCTCTGCAATAGCTGAGTTATTAGAGTTTGATTTTAATTGATTGTCTTTTAGATTAGTCAATATAACGCTCTCATTGATTATCACCATTCAAATATTAGTTAAGTCTAACATAATACGCAAGTTCCAATCATTCATGCAGATTAACTAAATTGATATATTGTTTAATAATTGCTCGTCGTGTTAAATTCTGAAAGTAAGGTAAATCTAAATTATCGTGGCTAAATATGACTCGTATTGCTAATTTAATCGTGCTGCTGATCTGTTGCCATAGCATTTTTGCAGATGAAGAAAGCATTGGTAGCTTATTCAATAGCTATCAAGAACATCTAAATAACAATGAGTTTCTGATGGCCTTAGAGCAAGTAAACCGGGCTCACGAAATTAGTATAAGTAAACTTGGTTCAGAACATACGACAACACAAAAATTAAAACTAAATTTTGCTAAGCTGTATGTAGAACAAAGAGAGCGTAATCCTGATTTTGATGCGAGTTATGCAAAACAACTTCTTAGAGACTACATCGATTATCAAACTGCTACAGAAGATAAATGGTCGATAAACTTGATCGACCCACTCATGTCATTGGCCACTGTACATCTTTGGTATAAAAATAAGTTGTTGGGCGACCGTCGTTCTTTTCGCGATCGTAACAGACGCTTTGGAGGCGATCGAATTACAGCCAATGCAGTAATTCGAGATGGGCGATTTAAAGCCATAAGGCTTTTTGAGAGAGCAATTGGTATCGCAGAACACAATAACAAACAATTTCCGTTGCTGGTTGCAGATTTAAATTTTGAAGTGGCCAAAGCCCTTTTCGGGCGTGGTATTGAGTTTGACCGAGCTACAAAAATGCTCATTCATTCCTATAATGATTATTCAGTGAACTTAACCGCAATAGATGCTCGCGTTATATTAAGTGCGTTTTATATAGCAAAGTCACTTGCGCTAAGTGGTGATTTAGAGCAATCAAATGAATACTACAAGCGCGTTGTTGTAGGTTATAAACAATCAGGTCATCAAAATCACGCTAAGGTCATTGAATCTTACATTGCCATAGTTGCGAATTTTGAACAGATGGGAATGTCAGAAGAAGCGACAGCCTATTGTGTTGCGATTGGTCAACTTAGACCATGGTTAAAGACTCGGGAGCAAGAGTCGATTTACTCACCTTTGATTGAACTATCAGTTTCTAATAAAATTGAACCAGCGCATGCTAGATTTAGGTTAACCATTGATATACATGGCAAAGTATCCGAGATTGAAGAACTTGCATATCAAGGCAGTCGAAAATTGTTACCGATACTGCTAAAAGCAATTAAAAAACGCCGCTATGCGCCTAATATTATTAACTCAGTTGCCATAGAATCGACGACTGAAGCGACAGTTAGTATTCAATAAAAAATTGCATAATCTAAATATTGCTTAGATTATTTTTGCACCATCTTCAGCTAGAATATTTCGCAATGTCTTTAAAAAGTATTCTGCGTCCTCATTTGTAAAACTGAGCGGTGGCTTTATTTTTAAAACATTATGAAATGGTCCTTCGGTTGTAAGTAATATACCCTCATCTTTTAACCGTTCAATAACGTAATCTATTTGTGAAATTGCAGGATTTAGAGTTTCTGAATTGGTTACAAATTCAGCTCCGATAAACATTCCCATGCCACGAACATCGCCGATAACGGGAAAGTCTTTTTTTAACCTTTCAAGTCCAGCGACTAAAAGAGTACCAATTTTTTGAGCATGCGCTTGTAACCCTTCCTCTTGGATTGTATCAAGAACCGCGCATCCTATTGCGCAGGAGACTGGATTACCGCCAAAGGTATTAAAATATTCCATTCCAGTGGCAAATTTTTCGGCGATTTCTTTAGTCGTTACAACTGCTGCAAGCGGGTGACCGTTTCCTAGTGGTTTACCAATTGTTATGATGTCTGGTACTGCGTCTTGAGTTTCAAATGCCCACCAATGGCTACCGACTCGTCCCATGCCAACTTGAACCTCATCTGCAATACATACGCCTCCTGCTTCTCGAATATATTGATAGGCCTGTTTAAGGTAGCTTGGTGGGTGAATAATTTGCCCACCGACACCTTGAATCGACTCACAAATAAAAGCACAGATAGGGTTGCCATCATCAGCAAACTCTTTTGCGACCCGTTTAACATCAAGCGCATATTGTCGGCCAACTTTTTCTGTTCGACCTCGATATTTACCCCGATAGGGATCAGGTACGATCGTTTGTTTGACCCAATCAGGCTCACCATGGCCTCCTGGGCCGTCAAATTTATAGGGGCTAATATCGATGCATGCATTGCTATTACCGTGATAGGCACCCTCTACGACTACCATGGAATGACGATTGGTGTAATTCCTAGCTAGACGAAGTGCCAGCTCATTTGCTTCAGTACCTGAATTGACAAACATACAAACGGACAGTGGTTCAGGCATTGTTGCAAGTAATTTCTTAGAAAACTCGATGATGTTATCATGAAGATAACGTGTATTAGTATTGAGTTTCGCCATTTGTCTTTGGCCAGCCGAGACAACCTTGGGATGGCAATGACCTACATGGCATACATTATTAACCATATCTAAATAACGTCTACCCGATTCGCTATAGAGGTAAGATTTTTTGCCCTCTATTATCTTCAGCGGTTGATGATAGGCTAGACTTAAGTTTTCACTTAGGTGGTTTTTTCGATATTGAATAATAGTTTCACTATTATCACTGTTCTTGTTAGTCAGTCCGCATAAGTATTTTAGTTTTAATGTAAGCGATGTTTTATCAATTGTTGCTAAGGCGTCAAGAGCGCGCCAAGCGCCTTGTTGAGAAACAACTAGGTAATCATTTTCTGGCATTAAACTATATTGATGGCTCGACATACACACACTTACCGCTAATCTTGCACGGATCATGTTTATCAACACTTCAACTTCAGTATCAGTGAGTGGATTCGCTTGGTGATAGGCTGTAACAATAGAAATTAAAACCTCTGATAAATCAAGATTACCCATAATTGCATAGGCTGAGGCTATTGCAAGTTCAGCAATTCGAAATGTATTAACCATATCTCCAAAGTCAAAAATTCCACTGACTGTTTTAGTCTCTTCGCTAACTAACAGATTGTAATCATTGGCATCATTATGAATAATTTGTGTCGGTAAAAGATATAAACTTGGTAATACATAAGCAGTGTAATCATCGAGAACTGACTGGATTTTTGTCTGTTGACTAGCATCTGTTATAACCGAGATGTATTTCTCAATAATACTTGGAGCATGTTTAATATCCCAGGCCAGAAATTTGTTGCCTGCAGAATGCTGAACATCTTCAAATACCCTATCAATAGAACCGAGTACTTTACCTAAGCTACTAATATATTGAAGTGAGTCAATCGTAGCTTCGCCCCAAATTTTACCCGGTAGCAGACTGATAACTCGCATAAAACAGTTTCGACCGTGCGCATCTTGGATAGTAACTAAAGGAGTATGATTTTCAATGGCGTCTTTGAGCTCGGGAACTGCCACAAATAAAATGTCAGATTTCTCTAGCATTTGCATCATTTGATTTTCAAATTCTAGATCTTGACGGCTATGATTGACGTTAGCAATTTTCACCACCCAGCAATTACCATTTTCATCTGTCAGAGCACGATTTAGATCGGCGTAACTCGGTAACACACTGATTTGGCCATTCAGATTAAAGTGAGTATTTAAATGCTCTAAAATTTGCTGGTCGTCTAGTACTGGAGTCGCTGTAGTTGCCATTTACATAAAACCGAGTGAATCATTATAACGTTGTATTGTAATGACTTATCAGGCATAAAAAAACCAGAATAATTTTATGTTAAAAACATGCACGTCAAAATCATAACTGTTCAATAAATTAATCTAGATAGGTCTAGATATCAGCCAGTCAAGAGCTGCATCACGACTATCAAAAAGCTTTATGATAAATGACAGCGCTTCATCTCCACTAACCTCTGCTATGGTTGTTGCTTGACGAGATACAGCTGAATTTATTGCCTTAGCGTTTATTGCAGCTTGCCAGATGGTACCATCATTAACATTCAGCTCATTTAAACTTCTACCAAAACCCCAGATTTCCTCATAAGTAGGGTCGTATCCCTGCTAATCTTTGTAATCAATTAAAGTGCGACCATATTGTGTTAATAATTCAGAGCTTTGTAAAATATTGAGATATTCGCTCATGTCATCAGCTGTCAACACACCGATCGGTTGAACATATAGAATACCTTGCTCGATAGGCGTTACAATATATGGCATGAGATAGCTCCAATATCTACATCTATATTAAGCATAGACTATGCCTATTTGATTAACCTGACTTATTTTGCAACAATCTAGTTCGTGCTTTTTAATACATATCAGGCTATATTAATAGTCTGTTTCTAAGGAGATTTAAATGAGACATCTGTGCCTATTTATAGTCATAATTACTTCCCTCTTTTCACATAACTCATTACTAGCCCATGGTAAACCAAATAGCGAAATAGATTTCGCGGTAGCAAAAGTCACCGACAACATTCATATGTTGATGGGTGTTAATGGCTTTACTGGTGGTAATATTGCCATCCTAACTGGTGAGGATGGAGTAATCATGATTGACGACTCTATGCCTCCTCTTGCCGATAAATTAAAAGCAGCAATAAAGCAAGTGACGGATCAACCCGTGGACTTTTTAATCAACACACACATCCATGGCGACCATACGGGTAACAATGCTCTGTTTGGTGAAAGTGGAACTTGGATCGTTGGTCATGAAAATCTTCGCAAACATTTCCTAGAAAAAGGGGTTGCTGGAAAAGACGGAAACGTACCAGCTCCTAAAGCGGCCTTGCCAGTTATTACTTTTCCTGATCAAATGAATTTTCACCTCAACAATATGACGGCTAAGATAATTCACCAGGCTAGAGCTCATACTAGTGGTGATGCTTTTATTCACTATCAAGAAGCCAATGTAATTCATACTGGAGATATTTTATTCAATGAGCTGTTCCCCTATATTGATATAGCAAGTGGTGGCAGCATTGATGGTTTTATTGATGCCCAAAAGTACATCCTTTCGCTTGCCGATGATAAAACTAAAATAATTCCTGGACATGGAAAATTAGCTAATAAAACGGACCTGCAGGCGAGTATAGATATGCTTGAAGATTCTAAGTCTATTATAGGTGCCTTAAAAAAACAGGGATTAACTGAAGATCAGGTTGTAGAAAAAAATCCTTTACAAAAATATCATGATGTTTGGAACTGGGGTTTTATCACCACTGAGCGTATGACACGTCAGATGTATAAAGGCCTGAAGTAAGACAAAATTTAACTTATTGGAGAAAATGCTATGGAAATCGGCTCAATTGTAATCGCAATTTTAGTTGCTATTATTGTTTTATTATTTATGGGAATTCAGACCGTATCACAGGGTCATGAATTTACCATTGAACGTTTTGGAAAATACACTCGAACCCTACGACCTGGATTGAATTTTATTACCCCTGTCTTAGAGCGTGTTGGCTCTAGGGTAAATATGATGGAGTCGGTTTTAGATGTTCCTGAACAATCAGTAATATCTCAAGACAATGCCTCTGTTACTATCGATGCGGTTTGTTTCTATCAAGTCGTTGATTCATCAAAAGCCACTTATGAGGTTAATGACCTAGAACGTGCAATGCAAAACCTCCTAATGACTAATATGCGTACGGTATTAGGTAGTATGGATCTCGATGAAATGCTCTCTAAAAGAGATAACATTAACGCTCGAATTCTCGGTATTGTGGACGAAGCAACTAATCCATGGGGTGTTAAAGTAACCCGTATCGAGATCAAAGATATTCTACCACCAGCAGATTTAGTAGATGCTATGGGTCGACAGATGAAAGCTGAGCGACTTAAGCGTGCTCAAATTCTTGAAGCCGAAGGAGCCAAACAATCAGCCATTCTTGTTGCAGAAGGTAGAAAGGAAGCTGAAATCAGACAGGCAGAAGGTGAAAGACAGGCTGCATTCTTAGAAGCTGAAGCGCGTGAGCGTCAAGCAGAAGCTGAATCAAGAGCAACCGACATGGTTTCGAAAGCAATTGCGGAAGGTGATATACAGGCAATTAACTACTTTGTCTCTCAAAAGTATATTGAAACCTTAGCAACCATTGGGTCTGCTGAAAATTCAAAACTGGTACTTATGCCGCTAGAAGCAAGTTCTGTTATTGGATCCATTGCTGGTATTGCTGAATTAGCAAAAAGTGTTGGTATTAAATCCCCAAGCTAGGAGGTCATTATGGAACAATTAGTTTATTGGCATTGGATTGTTATCGGTTTAGGGTTGATCGTGCTTGAAATGCTTTTACCAGGATTTATATTGTTATGGTTTGGTGTTTCCGCCATTGTGGTCGGGATACTCGTTGCGCTCGTTCCATCCATGGCTTGGGAAGTTCAGTTACTGTTATTTGCTGTTCTTTCAATAGTCAGTCTATTTGCCTTCAAGAAGCTACGCAAAGGCAATATCGAGGATGATCCTAACGCTACATTCATGAATCAACGTGGCATTAACCTTATTGGCCGTAAAACGGTATTAATCGAAGCAGTCGTTGATGGTGTTGGTAAAATTACAGTCGATGATACTTTTTGGCGAGTCGAGGCTGCTGAGGATATGCCCGTGGGTACCCATATTGAAATTACTGGCGCCTCTGGTGCTACCCTAACCGTTTCAAAATCTGATTGATTTAAATCCGCCGCCACTTTCTTAAGTGGCGGTATCTTATTTGTATTTCAAAAACAGAAATATTTTGCACCTAGAATCTATTTGCTGAGAACGGTGCCGGATCAATGGATGGCGTACGTCCTGAAAGTAAATCTGCAACTAATTTGCCCGTTCCTGGCGCTAGGGTCAAACCCAGCATACTGTGTCCTGTTACTAACAAAGCATTGTTGAGTTTCGGAACATGGTCAATGATAGGCAAACTGTCCCAGGTCATCGGTCGCCAGCCACTCCAAGGTAAGGCATTGGCCTTGTTGAACGAAGAATGTAGGTATGGTTTTGCTGAATCGTAGAGCTGCTCGATTCTTTTCGGATTTATGCTGTTATCAAAGCCTGTAAAATCCATCATAGAACCTAGTCGGAATGAATCGTCAAAGGGTGTCACCCCTACTCGATGCTCTGGAAATAACATCGGAACTTCTGGACAATTCTCAGGCCTGTCTATGGTAACCGAATAGCCTTTACAAGGTTCCACTGGAATATCACAGCCAAGATGTTTTGCAAGTTGGCTACTCCAGGCACCCGTTGCAAAAACAAAATGATCGGCTATAAGTTCACCCTTGTTAGTTAATACACTAGCAATGCGATTCGAGTTTTTATTGAGCTGATGTAATTTGCAATGAGGCATAAAAACAACCCCTTCTGAAGCGAGTTTACTGATCCAGTTTTTCACTAACAGCGCGGGTTCAACGGAAGCGTCATTTTTATACAAAAATCCTCCGGCCAATCCAGGCTTTAATGAGCCTTCAAATTCTGGCAAGTCAGCACCACCTATGAACTGAGCCTTAAGATTATATACATCACTTATTAGTTGATCCGTGGCCTTAAATGCTTCAACTCCTTTAGCTGTTTTCAAGACATAGAACAGGCCTGTTTTTTTCCATTGTGCCTGTAATTCAGTATCGTTGAATAACAAATCATATTCAGCTCTTGAATCATCTAAAATTGTTTTCAAGGAGTGCCCAGTAGCTATCATCTGCTCATGGTTACATCTTCGTGCAAACTGAAATAGCCATTGATACAAGGCTAAACGCAATTGAGGTTTTATCTTTAAGGCCGCTTTGGGATTAAACAGTGATTTAATACCCACTTTAATCATACCTGGTTCAGCCAAAGGTAATACATGACTCGGACAAATATATCCACAATTGGCGTAAGAGCTACCTTTACCCATTTCAGCTTGGTCTATCACCGTTACCTGGTAGCCCAATTGATTTAAATAATGCGCTGTGGCAACACCAATAACCCCACCACCAACGACTAGAACTGTTTCATTAGAATTTTGCTTCGAGCTACTCATATCAACCACTCAAAATACCTAGTTAGTGCCTATGCCATATCTAAATGGATCATCTTGGTGGAACAATAATTCAGTTTCAGCAGTAACAAATGCCCTACCAGTAATGGTAGGTATTACTTGCTCGTCTGCATCCAGTTGATAACTCGCAGTGAAATGACTACCTATGACACTTTCTTGGAGCCATTGTTCACCAGGATTCAACAATCCCTTCGCCTGAAGGCAAGCAACCTTAGCACTGGTTCCAGTACCGCAGGGTGAGCGATCATAGGCATCACCAGGACACAAAACAAAATTTCGGCTATCTGCTTGCTCATTAACTGCTTCAGTGAACAGTTCGACATGATCGATTTCAGCACCATCCAATCCTGTTATGTGCATATTATCAAGCGTCTGTTTTATCGCCTTGGTCAGTTCAGTTAACTCATTGGCATTTTCTAACAACAAAGGAATTGGTGAACCTTGGACCAAGAAAAACCAATTACCACCCCAGGCTATATCCCCCGTAATCTTGCCAATGTCAGGAACATCAACAGTTACATCAGTCTGGTAAACATAACTCGGGACATTTTGGACTGATGCCTTGTTAGCACCATGATATTTAATGCGCACCTCACCAACAGGTGTTTCTAAAAGTACTTCTGACTGATCCACCATGCCTAAATGCTTTAGCGTAATTGCAACACCGATAGCACCATGTCCACACATACCAAGATATCCGGCATTATTAAAAAAGATGACGGCTGTAGCGCATTCCGGGTTTACAGGAGGACATAATAAGGCGCCAACCAGAACATCTGAGCCTCTAGGCTCAAGAATCACTGACTGTCTGAATGAATCATGCTTTTCAGATAAACTTTTTAAACGCGATGAGAGTGGACCATCACCCAGTTCAGGGCCACCAGAAATTACCACACGAGTGGGCTCTCCTTCTGTATGGGAATCGATGACTCGCATTTATTTGTTAGCCTTATAGTCATTACCCGGCCACTGACTCCACCAGGTCTTAAATTGCTGCCATTGATCGGTGATGAATGCATCTTGTGACACACTTAACTTATCACCCGCATTAAAGTGATATTGGTATTCTAGATGACCTTCTAAAACCATTAGCTTTTTATAATAAAGTACTAGATCAGGACCTTCATCAAAACGTGATAACACACTGAGTGCACTGTCCAACTCAGTTGCATACTGCATGGCTTTACTATCACCAGAGACTGCCAACTCACATAAATGGGCAAAATGGAGGATTTCATTAGGTAGTGCATTACCGACCCCAGTTATTGCACCTACGGCACCACAGTTCACAAAGCCATGTACAACCTGAGTATCAACACCAATCATTAATGCTAGCTCTGGATCGCCAGAAGTAATGTTTTCTGCAGCATAGGTTAATGCATCAGCACCACCAAATTCTTTAAAGCCGACTAGATTTTGATGGCTTTTCCTTAAATCAAAAAACAAATCAGCTTTCGTTTCATATCCGTAATACGGGCTGTTATATATAACAGAAGGCAAACTTGGAGCCGCATTTAATATAGATGAAAAATGATCCCTTTGAGCGGCCACTGAAGTGCCTCGTGACAATAACCTTGGAATGATCATTAAACCCTCTGCTCCAACTTCTGCAGCATGACTCGCTAACGCTGCAGCGGTTTTGGTATTTTGGGCCCCAGTACCAACCACAGTGGGTACGCCCGCTTCAACCAATGCTTCAACACCCTTTTGGCGTTCCTCTGTAGTTAATAATGGCCAATCACCCATAGAACCACAATATACAACGGCTCTCATGCCAGCCTTGATTAAAGATTGCCCCATTGTCGCCAGTGCTGGGAAATCAGGATTGCCATGTGAATCACACGGTGTCATGAGTGCTGGGATGCACCCGGTAAAAATCGGCCTAGAGTCAGCCATGCTACCTCACTTAAATAATGGACTATTAAATATTTTACAAATTGATTACAATGAGCGCCAAGTACCCGTATATAATATGCATAAAGCATATTACAATCTTTGTTGAAACAACAGTCTAAACTTAAATTATGGCAAATAACCTCAAACAATGAACGCTAACTTTGAATTTAAACATCTATTACAACCAAAAATTGCCGAACAATTGTTTGATCAGATGCATGACTGCGTGTTTTTTATTAAAGACATATCTGGAAAATATCTAGTAGTTAACCAAACACTGGTGGAGCGATGTGGCGCTAAAGAAAAGTCTGAAATCATTGGCTTAACATCAGCTGAGGTATTAGGTGAGGATTTAGGACAAAGGTATGTTAAGCAGGATAAAAGCGTACTAAAAACTCAACAACCTCTACTGCAATACCTTGAACTACACAATTATCAGTCTCAAGAATTGGGTTGGTGTCTAACCAGCAAATATCCCTTGAGTGACCAAAATGGTGAATGCATTGGTTTGATCGGAGTGTCCCAGGATTTAAAGTGGCCTGAGTCGGACAATGCCATGTTTGTTAATATCCAGTCCGCTGTTAATTATGTCGAAGAAAACTTAGATCAAAATCCGAGCATTAAACAAATGGCAAAGATTGCCAGCATGACTCACTATCAACTCGATAGACGTATGAAGCTAGTATACGGATTATCAGCAGGCAGATGGCTGACAAAAACCCGTATTACTCAAGCGAGCCATAAGCTGCTTGAAACCAATATGTCCATTCTCGATATAGCATTTTCAGTCGGTTATTCAGATCAAAGCGCCTTCACCAAACAATTTAAAAAAGTAACCGGACTCAGTCCACTCAAATTTAAACGCATTAACAATTCAAAAACTAGGAACATAAAATGATTACAGGTAAGCACTTAATTAACGGTCAATGGATTGATGGACCAAGCACTTTTGAATCACAGCCAATTAATGGCACCGCTGTTGCAATACATAATGCCTCCAACGATATTGTTGAACAGTCGGCAACACAAGCCCGCAACTCATTTCAGAGCTTTGCTCAGACTAGCTCCTCTGAGCGAGCCGCATTGTTACGCTGCATGGCTGAACAGATCAACAAACGTGGTGACCAGCTATCTGAGATCTGCGGCCAAGAAACAGGCCTACCACTTGCCAGACTGACGGGTGAAAGAGGACGAACTACAGGCCAGTTAGAAATGTTTGCCAATTACATTGAACAAGGTAACTACCTGCAAAGAAGCCATGATCAGGCATTACCTGAACGCGCACCTATTCCTAGACCTGATTTAAAAAAGATCATGAGACCCATGGGACCAGTGGTGGTTTTTGGCGCCTCAAACTTTCCATTGGCGTTTTCAACTGCCGGAGGTGATACAGCCTCAGCACTTGCCGCGGGTTGTCCGGTAATAGTTAAGGGCCATCCTGCGCACCCAGCAACTTCAGAAATAATAGCCCAAGCGATACTAGAAGCCATAAAAGAATGCGGTATGGACCCGGGTATTTTCTCTTTAATTCAAGATTCTGGCATTCAAGTGGCACAACAATTAGTAACGCACTCGGAAGTTTCAGCTGTTGGTTTTACTGGCTCATTAAAGGCCGGTAGAATACTCTACAATCTCTGCACACAACGCGCACATCCCATACCGTTTTATGGCGAAATGGGCTCTATTAACCCCGTTTTCGCACTACCGAACTCATTAAAAAATTCAGCCGCTGATATCGCATCAGGGTGGGTAGATTCTTTAAACCTTGGTGCCGGCCAATTTTGTACTAATCCGGGTTTAGTTGTGCTTCCTAAAGGTGATGATGCCAATGAGTTTATTAACCAAGTTCAGCAAAAGATTCCAGCTATTGGAACATGCCAGATGCTCACAGAAGGCATCGCTAAATCATACATCGATGGCGTCAATTCGATTAAAGCAATCTCTGGTATTGAAGAAATATTTTCATCTTCATCAGAACTAAATGCTATTAGCCCAAATGTGCTATCAACCAGTGCGAGCACCTGGATAAATAACCAATCATTACACGAAGAAGTATTCGGACCATTTGCTCTAATCATTATTGCAGAAGATACACAAGAAATGCTCGATGTAGCTAACCACTTGGATGGTCAGCTAACCGCCACTGTTTTTATGCAGCCCGATGACCATAATGCAGCATCAGATCTTGTTCAAATCCTAGAGCAGAAGGCGGGAAGAATTCTGGCTAATGGATATCCAACGGGTGTCGAAGTGGCTGAAAGTATGGTTCATGGCGGACCCTACCCGGCCAGTACATTCGTTGCAACGACCTCAGTCGGAACGGCAGCCATACAGCGGTTCCTACGTCCAGTTTGCTATCAAGACATGCCTGACAATCTATTACCAGAAGAGCTTATTAATAATTAACTTATTAAGTGTAACGATAATTCGTATGTTTCAGCATATATCCACCAATGTACTTCAAGCACTTTTTGGTTTAAAAGCTACCCATACATCAATGTGGGTAATTGAGAATAATATCAACGCAATTACTGAGACTATAGAGCCAGATCAATTGGGATTAGTCATGCAAATAATACTCTTGCTTACATCAGTCGTTGTCTTAGAAGTAGCGATAAGATCTAAAAAACATAGATGAGTCAATTTTATATCTATTTGAATCTAGAACTATGTTACCAATGACTATTTTTTAACATCGTTACAATTTATGTTGCAGATTAGGTCAAACTATTGAAAAATAGTCATTGAATAATTTATTAATGGAAACAATAGATGGTCAAATTATCAAAATCAGTAATCTTAATCATTTCAACGATGTGTTTTAGCTTCGCTGCTTTAGGAGCAGAAGCAAAATCTGAGAAGCATGCAAAGGGCGTCATCAAAAACCGCCAAGCTATTTTTAGCCTAGTGAAAAGCAATGTCGGCATTCTTGGCGCCATGAACAAAGGTAAGGTACCTTACAATGCTGAAACACTTAAGTTAAACGGGATGCGAATCGAGCAATTGGCGACCATGGCACCTGACTACTTTAAGGTGGACACCTCAAAATTCGATTTAGAAACTGAAGCTAAGTCAGAAATTTGGACTGACATGGATGGCTTTATGCAAAAAGGCGATGCTTTAATACAAGCAGCCAAAGGTCTCCAGACTGCTGCGGCCAGTGGTGATGAAGGTCAATATAAAAAGGCCATCGGCTCATTATTTAAAAGCTGTAAGTCTTGTCATAATGACTATAAGAAAGACTAACATCTACACCTCTTAAACCCGCTCGATTATGTACAAAAAGGCATAGTTAATACTATGCCTTTTTAATTTAGAAATTATCAATACTCATAGTAATCAACTGCTTCTGGCGGAAACACTTCAACGATAAGATACGTCAAAGCTACAGCTATCACAGCTATGACAATAGCTCGAACAACACGTTGGCTTCCAATATCAGCACTTTGATCAGCAGCCTTTCGACCATGAACCATAGATTGAACTAGCTTTTGTTTTTTATACAGCTGATAAAATACAACAGCAACAAGATGCATCCCTATCACAATAATAAGAAGATCAAAGGTTAAATGATGTAATGAACTCATGGTTTTCTGTAGTTCATCTGAGACGGTACTATAATAAGGTGCGTTGCTAAGAATATCATCGGTCATAAAAAGCCCAGTAATCGCCTGAGCCGATATTAGCAAGATCATCAAAACTACAGACAAACCACCTAATGGATTATGTCCAAAATAGGCTGTAGATGAAGAATTAGTGATTGATTTTGCATATTGTTGTACTTCACTGGGTGGATAAAGAAAGTTATTAAAGCGACTGTATTTAGTACCAAAAAAGCCCCACAGTATTCTGAATATAATAACCGCAAGCACTGCATAACCACCGAGCATATGCGCTTCAATCATATCATCGAAGAGTTCCGTAGAAACCCATTGAAAGATTATTAATGAAACAAGCAACCAATGAAAAACTCGGGTACTGATATCCCAAATCATAGGCCGCTTTGGTTGAGTAACTTTATCCATAAATTTGATACTTAAAGGTTTTTTAACTCTCGCCCCTAAACCACGCTAATTTGTCTCTAAGAGTAACTACAGAACCTACGATAATCATCGCCGGGCTTTTAAGTCCTGCTTCTTTAACTTTATCAGCAATATCCGACAACACCCCGGTCACTACCTGTTGATCAGGTCGTGTCGCGTTGGCAACTACAGCAACAGGCATATCATCACTGGCACCATGGTCTATGAGTTTTTGACTAATTTGTGGCAATCCTGAAAGTCCCATATATATCGCTATGGTCTGATTCGGAAGAACTAAACGATTCCAATTAAGTTCTGGCTGTCCCTCTTTAAGGTGTCCAGTAACAAACACGCAACTTTGAGCATGGTCTCGATGGGTTAAAGGAATACCCGCATAGGCTGAACTTCCATGAGCCGAAGTAATACCTGGAACCACTTGAAAGTGGATTCCATGTTCAGTGAGCGCTTCTATTTCTTCGCCACCTCGGCCGAATGTAAAAGGATCACCGCCCTTTAATCGAAGTACTCTTTTCCCTTGCTTGGCAAGCTTTATCAATAATTCGCCTATTTCTTCTTGAGGAACGGCATGATCATCTTTCATCTTTCCAACATAGATGCGCTCAGCTTCTCGTCTGACCATATCTAAAATACCATCGCCAATGAGTCGATCATACAGAACCACATCAGCCTGTTGCATTAGACGTAGCGCCCTAAAGGTCAATAGGTCAGGATCACCAGGGCCAGCACCGACAAGATACACTTCGCCTGCGTTTAGCTCATCACTACCCTGCTGTGTTTGCTCTAAAAGACGTTCAGCCAATACTTTGGCTTCCTTGTCCTTGCCGGCTAAAATATGCTCTGCGACAGGGCCATGGGTTAACAGTTCCCAAAATCTAAATCGGTGTCGCGCATTACTTACCCGTTCTTTCAACTGTTCTCTATAATGAGAAGCAAATTCTGCTAAACGGCCGTAACCTGTCGGAATAAGCGTTTCAATTCTTGAACGTAACAGACGTGCCAGTACTGGTGTTGCGCCACTGGTTGAAACCGAAATAATCACTGGTGAACGATCTACAGTGGCCGGCATAATAAAGTCGCAATCATCCGGATCATTGATAATGTTAACCGGCACAGACAGCGACTTGGCTAACTTGGCAATATCGTGGTTTGTCTCATCTGAACGTGAAGCAGATATGATTGCGATTGCTCCAGAGAAATCTGCCGCTACTGGTTTTCTAGCAATATACCTAACACGACCATCATCGACATAGGCTTGCATCTCAGGACTACATCTTCTGCTATAGACATGAATATCACAGTTTGAACGCAGCAACAGGTCTACTTTTTTTGCTGCGGCAACCGAACCACCGTAAACAATTACTTTCTTGTTAGTACTCTTTAGAAAGACAGGTAAAAAATCCATCAGCCATCAACCTCATTACGCCAAGCCGTCATTTGATTCATTAATATATTTACTGATGCTTCATCTAGGTCGAGCATAGTAAAACGTTTGCCTTCCTTTATACGAATACGGAACAACTCAAAATCACTATTCTCTAGTTCGACCCGCTGTAGCTTTATCTCTTTGCCATAGGGCGCAATGAAATCAGCAATATCGGTAATCGTTTCAATAGACATTAATTGGTTCCCACTTGCATGAATGCTCCTTCGAGCTGCCATTGCCAGTTACGCGGTGTATCCCGAAAATCAGGTTTAATATCGAAATTTAGCAATACAACCTCTCCAGAAGCATAATCTTTCATTAACGCTTTTAACGCTTCAAAAGAATTTATATCTGGGTTTTGAATGATAACGTCACTCAACTTCAATGGTTCTTCAATCATTCCATACTCTCCTCTTTAAATTTTATCCTGTCCAGGTATCTGGCTCTTAACAAACGCCGTGCGCTATTTTTTTCTGTAAATGCACTGCGATTATGCAATACGTTATTGGATAATAGACCTTGACCTGGCTTTAATTTGTGGGTGAACACACCCTTACCTTCTAACAATAACTCATTTATTAACGATCTCGCATCATCGAGACAACTGTCAGTCTTCCAATCTATATTAGTACTTCTTTGCGTATAACGCATTTGCAGGTCACCCTCTGGAGTGAACCAAAATACCGGTCCAGTACTATCATCACGTCCATTACCCTGCTTGTCTTTGAACCCCGGTATGGTTAAGGCATCTTCACTCATCAATGCTTTGGTAAAACGAGGATCAGCATCCCTTATATATAGGTACAGAATCTCAGGATCCAACAATTGATTGATTCCACCCGCTTCAGCAGCCTCAATACAATGTAGCACTATTGAAGCCACCCAGTTGCCATCATAGCTATAGTAACCGTCGGTATGCCACTTTAGGCCTTTGTCTGTATAGGGTATAAATTCACCCTGTCGACGTTCTTTACTGATACTGATTTCTGATACGCCCTGATCTGCATACAGGTGTTTATCAAAACGCTCTAATCCAAACTGTTGTGCAAAACGATGTAATTCAATTTTACTGGGCTCTACATAGGGGCTTTCATAGACAACCATATTGGCTTTATCGATACAATCTTTAATTTTAACTATCTCAGAGCCCGATAATTTTACTGGATTCTGAACAGAAACTACTAACTGATTTACATCTGTAGGGTAATTGGCTAATTTTTGTTCACGCCACGTTTTATAAGCTGAGAGGTTGTCAAGATCAAATTGTTGCATGTGAAATACCCCTAAAAGCCATATTATCTAACTATAATAACCATATATTGTACAGTTATCTGGTTAATGCTCAGTTCTTGTTCTATATTAGTTACACCTAGGAATAAATTTATATTTTACATTGCTTATATTATTATATTAGAATGTAGAAATATATACGAGATATAGATAATAAGAATAAATATAAACTTAATAAAAGAATTCCACTCATTAAGGAGGAATACATGGCTAAGAAGGTTCACGACACACCATTACTAGATGAACTAGAGAGCGGTCCATGGCCGAGCTTTGTTACTGGTTTGAAGCGTCTATCGAACGACGAAGATAAACCCTATGCAGATATGATGAAAGATCTGATGGGCCAATTGGAACATTCCTATGAGACTCGAACCGGCTACTGGAAAGGTGGTACGGTGAGTGTATTCGGTTATGGTGGTGGAGTAATACCACGCTTTTCGGAAGTTGCCGAAGAATTCCCCGAATCAAAAGAATTCCATACTTTACGCATTCAGCCTCCTGCAGGCATGCATTATTCTACTAACCTATTACGTGACCTCTGTGATGTTTGGGAAAAATATGGTTCAGGTTTGATTGCCCTTCACGGCCAATCAGGCGATATCATGATGCAAGGTTGTAGTACTGAGAATGTTCAACCTGCTTTTGATGAAATCAATGAACTGGGTATGGACATGGGTGGAGCAGGACCAGCGCTTAGAACGTCAATGAGTTGTGTTGGTCATGCACGTTGTGAGCAATCATGCTATGACGAAGTAAGAGCCCACCGTGAAGTAATTAATAACCTGCTTGATGAAATGCACCGTCCCGCACTTCCTTATAAGATGAAATTCAAATTTTCAGGTTGCCCAAATGACTGTGTGAATGCTATTCACCGTTCTGACTTTGCAGTAATTGGTACTTGGAAAGATAATATTGAAGTGGATCAGGAAGAAGTTAAGAAATACGTAGCCGATATGGGTCGTAAGAAGATGATTGATAACGTTATCTCTCATTGCCCTACACGCGCACTGAGTCTGAACGATGACGATACGCTTGATGTAGATAACAGCAGCTGTGTTCGTTGTATGCATTGTATCAATGTGATGACTAAAGCCCTATCTCCAGGTAAAGAGCGTGGCGCAACCATTCTAATCGGTGGTAAGCGTTCTCTGAAAATTGGTGACAGCATGGGTACTGTAATCTTCCCATTCGTACGTTTAGAAACTGACGAAGATTATGAAAACTTTAAAGAATTAACGGAAGATGTCGTTGATTTCTTTGCTGAAAATGCACTAGAGCATGAGCGGATTGGTGAAACAATTGACCGAATTGGTCTTGCTAACTTCCTGGAAGCCCTAGACATTGAAGTTGATCCAAATATGATAAACCATCCTAGAACTGGCTCTTATGTTCGTACTGATGATTTTGAAGAAGAAGCGGAAAAATGGTTTGCTCGCGATGGCAAGCAAAAGACTTTTAATGACGCCTAGTCCCTGATTAACGAATTTTGGAGTTTTTAAATGAGTAAAGTAATGCCAAGACGCCCCGTCGAATCAGGGGTAATGGATCCTTTCCCACAAATGCACCCAACCATGGTGAAAAACTATGGCAATTGGGACTGGCATGACCGCATTCGCCCAGGTGTACTACATCATGTAGCTAAATCTGGCGATGAAGTCTGGACTATTAGAGCCGGTACGCAACGTCAAATGGATATTCATACCATTCGTTTATTAGCAGATATTGCTGATAAATATGCTGATGGTCACGTTAGATTCACTACGCGTAGTAACATTGAATACATGGTTACTGATGATACCAAAGTCGGTGAGTTGGTCGATATACTGGAAAACAATGGTTTCCCAGTAGGCGGTACAGGAAACTCTGTATCTATGATCTCTCACACACAGGGCTGGTTACACTGTGATATTCCGGGTACTGACGCCTCTGGTGTTGTTAAGTCATTAATGGATGACTTATACGAAGAATTCACTAACGAACAAATGCCAAATCGTGTCCGTATCACTACATCATGTTGCCAGATCAACTGTGGTGGCCAGGGTGATATCGCGATTAATGTACAGTACACAAAGCCGCCAAAGATTAACCATGATCTGGTTGCGAATGTATGTGAGCGACCTTCTGTTGTTGCTCGTTGCCCAGTTGCGGCAATTCGCCCTGCCATGGTAAATGGCAAGCCTTCTTTAGAGGTTGATGAAGCTAAGTGTATTTGTTGTGGTGCCTGTTACCCACCATGCCCACCGATGCAAATCAATGGCTATGATGAAACTCGTATTGCTATATGGGTTGGTGGTAAACACTCAAATGCTCGCTCTAAGCCGACCTTCCATAAACTGGTTGTTGCTGGATTACCTAATAACTCACCACGTTGGCCTGAAGTCTCTGAAGTAGTTAAGAATATTCTTAGCACTTACAAAGCAGATGCCAAAGATTGGGAACGCGTTGGCGAGTGGATTGAGCGTATTGGTTGGCCCAACTTCTTCAAGAAGACGGGACTTGCCTTCACCAAGCATCATATTGATGACTGGCATGGAGCACGTAAGAGCCTTAACGCTTCTACCCATATACATTTCTAACCATTTCGGTTACTCAGGGCTAGCCTAGGCTAGCCCAGTTATAAGAATTGAACATTACAAACGAAACGAAAGTTTCAAAAACTTAAAAACCTATAAATTGAGGGGTTATCAATGAAGTTTGGTATGTTGATAAACGAAGGGCCCTTTACGCATCAAGCGTCTGACAGTGCCTATCGTTTTGCATTAGCTGCTATCGAGAAAGGTCACGAGGTTCCTCGTGTGTTTTTCTATCATGATGGTGTGAATAATGCGAATACACTTTCTGAGCCACAATCGGATGATCGTAATTTGGTCAAACTTTGGGGTCAGTTAGCCGCAGAACATAATATCGACCTAGTAGTCTGCGTTGCAGCAGCGCTTCGTCGCGGCTTAAAAGACGATATTCTAGCAGAAGGTTTCAGAATTTCTGGTCTAGGCCAGTTAATTGAAGCAGGTATTGATAATGACCGATTGATGGTATTCGGTGATTAAGGAGAATATGAATGTACGAAGAAGATGAAGGCGGTCCAGAAGTAGTAAAACGATTTTGCTACATCAACCGTAAAGCCCCTTACGGTACCGTTTATGCTCATGAAATGTTAGAAACAGTGCTTATTGCCGCTGCCTTTGAGCAGGATGTAAGTGTGGTGTTTCTTGATGACGGCGTATACCAATTAAAGAAAGAACAAGACACGAAAGATTTGGGTATGAAAAACTTCTCCCCTACTTTTAGAGCGTTAGATGGTTACGACGTAGAAAAACTGTACGTTGAGAAAGAATCACTAGCCGCTCGCGGTCTTACTGAAGAAGATTTGGTGGTAGACGTTGAAGTACTTGATTCAAAAGCTTTGGGCGAGATTATCGATGCTCAAGACGTAGTAATTAGCGCATAAGAGGGTTTGAAAATGTTACATACAGTAAATAAGTCGCCCTTCGAACGCAACACACTAGATAGTTGTTTGCGCGTCGCAAAGGCTGGCAGTGCTATTTTGTTAATCGAAGATGCAGTATATGCTGCTCTTGCTGATACAGAAATAGCGAGTAAAGTTAAAGATAAAATGAATGACTATAAATTTTATGTCCTTGAGCCTGATGTAAAGGCAAGAGGGTTAAGTGGTAAAACGCTAGTTGATGGCATTACAGTTGTCGACTATGCGGGGTTCGTAGATTTAACTGTTGAGCATGAGAGTGTTCAATCCTGGCTATAAGCCAACATAAGCGCTCTCTAGCGTTACAAAGAATAATTAAGATGAGGAATTGAAAATGAGTTATGAACATGATGGTAAAACGGTTGAGGCCGACGAGGAAGGTTATCTGATTAACCTTGCTGACTGGAATCGCGAGCTAGCAGTACTTATTGCAGAAGACGAAGAAATCGAAATGTCTGATGATCACTGGGAAGTTGTAGATTTTCTACGCCAGTATTACGAAGATTTCCAAATCGCTCCTGCGGTACGTGTACTGACTAAAGCCATTAAGAAGTCTATGGGACCAGAGAAAGGCAACAGTGCTTACCTTTATGAGTTATTCCCATACGGCCCAGGTAAACAGGCTTGTAAAATCGCTGGCTTACCTAAGCCAACTGGTTGTATCTAATTGACTAGGGGTGCGCTGTGATTAGTATTATATATAGCCTACTTTTTTATTTCGCATCGCTGACTTTAATTGTTGGCCTTGGCTTAAAAATATGGGTTTATAGTAAAACGCCCACCCCATTTAAAATACCGACTACTCCTGCGCCTACAACAAAGGCTGGAGTAGTAGGTCGTCAAGCGAAAGAAGTTCTATTTTTCGCCAGTCTATTCCGCTCTAACAAGTGGACTTGGCTATTCGGTTGGTTATTTCATGTGGCACTAGCCATAGTAACCATCCGTCATCTCAGATATTTTACAGAACCTGTATGGACCGTTGTGGTGTTAATCCAAGACATCGGCGTATATGCAGGTTTTGCAATGGTACTAGGGCTTGCCGGGCTCTGGGCCAGACGTTTTCTTGTTGATCGTGTGCGCTATATTAGTAGTCCTTCTGATCATCTGATGCTGGCACTATTAATTGCTATTGGCTTATCGGGCCTGGCAATGAAGTATGTAGCCCATACCGACATCGTAGCGTTTAAGTTATTTATGCAAGGACTACTTAGCTTTAGCTGGAAGCCGATCCCTACCGATCCTTTGCTTCTATTGCATCTAGGTTTGGTCTATACATTAATGATTATTTTCCCATTTTCGAAATTATTACATGCTCCAGGAGTGTTCTTCAGTCCAAGTCGTCATCAAGTCGATGATGCACGTGAGAAGCGACATCTAGCACCTTGGGCAGAATCTCTTGAATCGAACAAAACAGACGCAGGTGCTTAAAAAGATGGCTAAAGCTAAAGTTGAATACGATTTACCAGATATCTCAAAAGAACTCGTCATTCCAGTGGTTACTAAGGATGCTATGGCGCATTCAAAACCCTTTGTCGCTTCACCAGATCACCAAAAAGGTTTAGATTTTCCTGAAGAACTGGTTGAGGATTGGCAGGAACGAGCAGTCGCAAAGCTAGGTGAGTTGTTAGAGAAAAATAAAGCCCTTAAAGTTTATTTAGATTCCTGTGTTAAATGTGGCGCCTGTACTGATAAGTGCCATTACTACATTGGCACTGGCGATCCAAAGAATATGCCGGTGGCACGACAAGATCTATTAAGAAAAGTTTACCGTCGCTACTTCACCTTTGCTGGAAAATACTTCCCTAAATTAGTTGGTGCCGAAGACTTAACGAAAGAAGTACTTGATGATTGGTATAGCTATTTTCACCAGTGCTCACAATGCCGTCGCTGCTCAGTCTACTGCCCTTATGGTATTGATACTGCAGAAATATCTATGGCTGCTCGAGAAATCATGGACAGCATTGGATTAGGCCAAAAATACTGTAATGAAATATTAGGTAAGGTACACAAGATTGGTAACAACCTTGGTCTACCTGAGCCCGCACTTGAAGATACCCTCGAAGGACTTGAAGAAGACATCTTTGATGAAACGGGTGTCGATGTAAAATTACCACTCGATGTGAAAGGTGCTGATATTTTACTGGTTACACCCAGTGCTGATTTCTTTGCTGAACCTCATGTCGATGGCTTAATGGGCTATGCCAAAGTATTTCATGAAGCCGGTGTCAGTTGGACAATAAGTTCATATGCCTCAGAAGCCGCAAACTTTGCCATGTTTATTGGCTCGTATGAACAATTACAGAAAATTGCTCTAAGAATACGCAAAGCAGCCATTGATTTAGGTGTAAAGCGTATTGTGGTAGGTGAATGTGGTCACGCTTGGCGTGTGGCCTATAGCTTCTGGAATACATTGGCCGGTCCATTCGATTTCCTAGACCCGAAATACCCTATTCCACAGCACATTTGTGAATTTACCAATGATTTAATTGAAAAAGATGCGCTTAATTTCGATAAGTCACTTAACGACCATATGACGCTAACATTCCATGATTCATGCAATGTTGCTAGAGCAAGTCGTATGGGTGACGAAGCCGGTGGACAGTTTGAGATTCCACGCGCGGTAATTAAGGCAGTCTGTAACAACTATGTCGATATGGAAGCTGAAACCATTCGTGAGAGTACCTTCTGTTGCGGTGGTGGTGGTGGTCTGTTGACCGATGATTTAATGGAACTTCGATTAAAAGGTGCAGCACCTAGAATGCAAGCCTTACAAGAAGTTCGTGAGAATGATGGCGTGACGCATATGGCCGCAATTTGTGCAATTTGTAAAGCACAATTTAGCAAGGTATTACCAGCATATGGTATTCCGATGACCAGCATCGTCAGTGTTCATCAATTAGTATCAAACGCAATTATATTGAAAGGTCAGAATTCTGAAGAAGAACAACAAGAACAACCTGAAGCTGACTAGACTAAGATTTAACTTGGGAGACCCACATGAGCGAAGAACAAACACTCACTAAAAGACGTTATAAGGACGGAGATACAGCCCATAAGCCATGGGATGAAGAAATTTTCGTCGCTGATACGTCACACAAGTGTCCAACTTACGTCCATCGTACACCGCCCTGCCAGGGAAGTTGCCCTGCTGGTGAAGATATTCGAGGTTGGTTAAACATTGTTCGTGGCATTGAAACGCCGCCTGAAGGACTGAACTGGCAAGAATACGCATTTCAGCGTTCTACCCAAGCCAATCCATTCCCTGCCCTTATGGGTAGAGTATGTCCTGCGCCCTGTGAGGATGGTTGTAACCGAAATGAAGTTGAAGATCATGTCGGTATTAACGCTGTTGAACAGTTTATTGGCGACTACGGTCTTGAACATGGGTTAAAACTACCTGAGCCGGGTGCTGATACAGGCAAGAAAATTGCTGTTATTGGTGGTGGTGTTGCCGGATTAACGGTTGCCTATCAACTTCGCCTACAGGGACATGCTGTTACCGTATTTGAAGCCCACGATAAACTCGGTGGCATGGCTCGTTTCGGTATTCCTGACTATCGAGTACCAAGAGAAGTACTTGATGGAGAAATCCAACGAATTCTAGATTTAGGCGTTGAGACTCGTATGGGTACTCGCGTTGGTGTTGATGTAAAGATTGAAGATCTTAATGCTGAATATGATGTGGTTTATCTCGGTGTTGGCGCTCAATCAGGTTCTGCACTTCCCGTTCCTGGTGGTGATGCACCTAACTGTATCTCAGGTGTTCGTTTCTTAGAGGCGTATAACCAAGGCAGATTATTACACGCAGCTAAAAAAGTGCTAGTTATCGGCGGTGGTGACACTGCGATGGACGTGGCAGCTGTTGCCCGTCGTATCGGTCACATTGATCGTGTTCGTGAACATGATCATCCAGAAAATGTCATCATGGGCCACACAGCACATGACGTAGCTACTGCTGCTGGTAGGCAAGGTGCTGAAGTAACCGTTGTTTACCGTCGTCCAGTCACTGCAATGCCTGCAACTGATATGGAAGTAGAGCATGTTACTCAGGAAGGTGTAAAAATTCGTGATTCATTAGCACCCGTCGAATTAATCGTTGGTGAAGATGGACGTGCAACTGGCCTTAAAGTAATTAAAGCTGACTGGTCTTCTGGTAAATATGAAGCAATTGAAGGTTCTGAAGAGATCATCGAATGTGATTTGATTGTCCCTGCAATTGGCCAAAAAGGCGACCTAACGGGTTTAGAAGATTACGACAATGGTTGGGGTCTGGTTGATGCGGATCCATTCTACCGTGTCAAAGGTTTCGAAAATATCTTTGTTGGTGGTGATGCTATTAAGCCACACCTATTAACCACTGCTATTGGTCACGCTTCAATTGCTGCTAAAGGTATCGAAGATTACCTAAAGGGTGAAGAATTAGAAAAACGACCACGTGTTGATGTACATCACTTCAATCTACTTTCAAAATTGTCAGAAGCTAATCTAGAGCCAACTGAGTATGACCATGTGCAAGGTACGGGTACCGACTCTGCTGAGTACGCCGTTCATAACTATGAAGATCGTTCTAAGGTAGAAATTGTTGCCTCAGATAATATCTTCTTAGGTCATTGGGAATATGAAGAAAGAAATAAGCGTAATGAGTCAGAGGTAACTTCTGATAACGTACTGGGTTTCTTCGGAGAGCGTATTCAAGGCCTAGCTGAAGAAATTGTCCAGAAGGAAGCCGATCGTTGTATGAGCTGCGGCATGTGTTTTGAGTGTAATAACTGTGTTATTTACTGTCCTCAGGATGCGATATTTACTGTCGCTAAGCCAAAACATACCATGGGCCGATATGTCGATACAGATTATGCAAAATGTATTGGTTGCCATATCTGTGAAGACGTCTGTCCTTCTGGTTATATTAAAATGGGACTGGGTGAGTAATGACTATGCGTCTGAAAAGCATCTTACATCTGGCTTCATGCTTAGCTCTGTTGCTTTCAGGCCCGTCCTTCTTTGCAGAAGAAAATACTGCGGAGTCAAAAGCTGAGGCGAGCAAAAGCCAGGCCGAACAATGTGTCGCTGAAACTGACTTCATGCGCAGAAATCATATGGATATGCTAAAGCATGACCGTGATGAAACCATGTATAAGGGCATTCGTGATAACAAGTTCAGCCTTAAAGGCTGTATTGATTGTCATCAAAAAGAAACCGATGACGGTCAATTGGCGACTATCAAAGACGAACAACATTTTTGCCGAAGCTGCCATGATTATGCAGCAGTCACCATCGATTGTTTTCAATGCCATGCGTCTAAGCCAGAGAATCTAACAGATGCTAATATGCTGAAAGATAAAATGCCAAAAGATGAAATGCATAGCGCAATTAAAGCAAAACAGGGAGATAGCAATCCATGAGTTGTTGCCAGTCAGAAGAACCGAAACAGAATAAAGACTTCGACCCAAGCCGAAGAACATTCCTGACCGCAACAGCGGCAGCGACAGGTGCCACACTCGCCTCTGGCGTGACATTATATGGTATAGGCGCAACAGCTGTTAAAGCGGATGAACCGGTAACAGATAAAGTACGCTGGGGTATGTTAGTTGATGTCAATAAATGCGATAAAGACTGCGACGCCTGTGTCGTTGCTTGTAATACCGAACACGGCCTTAAATCACATGACCGCCCCGCTACTGATGCTCAGTGGATACGTAAGGTTGAAGTTAAAGATCCTAAATCAGGTTTAGAAAAATCGTTACCTGTGATGTGTCAGCATTGTGCTGAACCACCCTGTGTTGACGTCTGCCCAACGGGTGCTTCCTTTAAACGAGCTGATGGCATTGTGCTTGTTGATAAGCACATCTGTATCGGTTGCCGATATTGTATGATGGCCTGCCCGTACAAGGCGCGTTCCTTTGTTCATGAAGACGTTGAAGATCAAAAAGCGCACTCACCAAGAGGCAAAGGTACCGTTGAGTCATGCACCATGTGTGTACATCGTGTTGACGAAGGTAAAATGCCAGCCTGTGTAGACGCCTGCGCAGATGTTGGCCGTGAAGCAATCATGTTTGGAGATCTTAATGATCCTGAAAGTGAAATATCAAAACAGGTTGCTACCTATTCAACCCATCAAATACGCGCAGATCTCGGTGTAGATCCTGGCGTTCGATACAAGAATTTCTAGTTCAAGAGGTCTTTGATGAAGGAAGTTAAGTACAGTGAACACCAATCTACCGACAAAGGCTACTACGGCATATTAACGCTTGTAGCTACGGTTATAGCCATTGGTTTAGGCGCCGCCTACTTTATGGAACATAACGGTCATTATGTGACTGGTATGAACAATCAAATCGTCTGGGGTATGCCTCACGTATTTGCAATCTTTCTGATCGTTGCAGCCTCTGGCGCATTAAATGTAGCCTCTATTGGAACCGTATTTGGGAAAATAACCTATAAACCCTTAGGCCGACTATCGACATGGGTCGCCTTGGCGCTTTTGGTTGGTGGTCTTGCCGTATTGGTACTGGATTTAGGCCGACCTGATCGACTAATCATTGCCATGATAAAGAATAACTTCTCGTCTATCTTTGCTTGGAATATCTACTTCTATGTCGGTTTCATGGCTATAGTAGGCGTATATCTTTGGTTCCAAATGGAATCTAAGATGAAGCCTTATAGCAAGGTAGCCGGAACAGTAGCCTTTGTTTGGCGGCTTGGTTTAACCACAGCAACAGGCTCAATTTTTGGTTTCTTAGTGGCTCGTGAAGCCTATGATTCAGCAATCATGGCACCATTATTCATTACCATGTCGTTTGCTTTAGGCTTAGCCATATTCAATATTACTTTGATGTTAGCGAATAAAGCGGATAACCGTCAGTTAGGTGATAAAATTGTCACCAAACTCGGACGCTTGACGGGTATCTTTATTGCCGCACTACTCTACTTTAGCATTGTATTTCAACTAACCAATCTCTATGCCGCTGAACATGACTCTGTGCAAGAATACTTCTTAGTTTCTGGCGGCATTTATACTAACCTATTATGGCTTGGCCAAATTGTCATCGGTTCATTGCTTCCATTAGCACTTGCTCTCTGGCCAGGGTCACAGATTACTCAAACAAAACTTTATGTGATTTCATTACTGGTTTGCATCGGTAGTTTTTCACAGCTATACATCATTATTATTGGTGGACAATCATGGCCTCTCGAACTATTTCCAGGTATGGAAGTGAGTTCAAGTTTCGCTGATGGAGAAATTGGACTCTATAGCCCTAGCCTGCCCGAAATATTACTTGGTACCAGTGGTATAGCAATGTCAGCACTACTGATCATTGTTGGCATGAAAGTCTTGAAATTATTACCTAAGAGCCTTGCTAATTCCGCCATAGACCCCCATTGTAAGTAGACATCAAACTCCTCCTCAATCTCATTGGGGAGGACATACAAAATTCAGAGATTAAATTATGACAGCAGAGATTCATCCGTTTGCCCAGTTTGTTGCCATTCTAGGCCGTGGCCCAACGCGTTCTCGTAATCTAACTTTAGAAGAAGCAGAACAGGCAATGAGTCTTATCCTTGATGGTCAGGTAGAACCTGAACAATTGGGTGCGTTCTTAATGCTATTACGGCGAAATGTCGAAAGCGATGAAGAAATAGCCGGTTGTATCAAAGCAGTTCAAAAGAGCTTACAACTTCCAGCTCACTTACCTAAAGTAGATCTTGATTGGTCTTCCTATGCCGGCAAGAGACGCCAACTTCCGTATTTTATTTTAGCCGTGCTGGCACTGGTCGAATCAGGCGTAAATGTGCTAATGCAAGGGGCTGAAGAACATACAGCCGGTAGAATGTATACCGGTGATATCCTAGAGTTAATTGGAATATCGCCAGTAAAATCTTTAGATGAGGCGGCAACAGCAATTGACAATACGGGCTTTGCTTACATCACTCTGGATAACTTTAGTCCCGTCCTACAAAAGCTACTCGGTTTAAAAAGTTTACTGGGTCTTCGTTCACCGGTTCATACCTTTGGACGCATGGTAAACCCCTTTAAAGCGCCCTATTCTATTCAGGGCATCTTCCACCCTAATTACATGCCAATTCATCAGGGAGCTGCGTATTTAGCCGGCCAAGCCCATATGGCAGTATTTCGTGGTGAAGGTGGAGAAGTTGAGGTTCGTCCTAACAAACCATTTGATGTATGTACTGTTCATGATGGGGTGCAAGATACCGAAAAGTGGACTCGCATTCTTCCTGAAACAAGACAGGCGCATGATGAAGAAATGGATCCCAATCGCCTCAAGCCATTATGGTCAGGTGAAACACAGGATGATTACGCTGATGCGGCCATTCAAGGCACCATGGCAGTGGCACTTAAATTGATGCAAAAGGCAACGGATCAGGCTGATGCTATGGCCCAAGCAGAACAGATCTGGCAAAAGCGACTAGAAGGTAAGCGTATAACATTGAGTAGTCAGTAATGACTGCTCAGTTTTACATCTCAGCCGCACATAAATCCTCCGGAAAAACGACGCTTTCAATCGGCCTAGGTGCCGCTCTATCCCGTTCAGGCCTGAATGTACAAGGCTATAAAAAAGGCCCAGATTATATTGATCCTGCTTGGTTAAGCAAAGCAACTGGCGCGGCGGTATATAATTTAGACTTTAATACCCAAACCCAGCAAGAAATTATCAATACCTACCAGAATCATGGCTTTAATAAAGATGTACTCATGGTTGAAGGTAATATGGGGCTTTTTGACGATACCGATCCAAACGGCCTAAGTTCTAATGCTGCACTGGCAAAATTATTAAATATTCCAGTCATACTGGTCATCGATTGCATCGGTACAAGCCGTGGCGTAGCCCCATTACTAATGGGCTATCAACAATTTGATTCTGAAATTAATTACGCCGGCGTCATTCTTAACAAAGTAGCCAATGCTAGCCATGAGGAAAAACTACTAGCCGCGGTACAAAACTATACTGATTTTAAAGTCCTAGGCGTTATGGAAAAAGACTCAAAGCTGATTATTCCAGAACGACATCTTGGCCTTGTCCCAGCGAACGAATCAACTCAAACTGCAGAAGCCATCGATTATTTAGCCACTAAAGTCAAACAACGCATCGATATCAACGCACTGACTGAAACAACAAATAAGCCCATCAACTGGCCTGCTCCTGGAATTATCCCGACTTCAATGCCTGACGAAACAGTCACCATTGCCATAGCCAGAGACTCCGCCTTTGGGTTCTATTATCCCGATGATCTTGAAGCCATGCAGCAAGCCGGAGCAGAACTTGTTTTCTTTGACACCATGAAAGATAAACAACTTCCTAAAGCAGATGGTCTGTTTATAGGCGGTGGATTTCCCGAAACACAAATGCAACAACTTGAGGCTAATTCTGAATTAAGAAGCCAAATTAAAACCGCTATTAAAAATGGCTTGCCGACCTACGCTGAATGCGGCGGTCTAATGTACTTATGTAATTCCATCCAATGGCAACAACAACAAAACCAAATGGTTGGGGCCATACCAGCAACAATACAAATGCACCGCAAGCCCCAAGGCAGAGGACTTGTAAAATATACTGAGACGAATAACTCAATTTGGCCACAAAAAGCACCGAAACAAGAGTATAATGCTCATGAGTTCCACTACGCTAGCATGGATCTAAAGCAATCCTTAGAGTTTGCTTATGACATCACTAGAGGTTTTGGTATAAACGGAACTCAGGATGGTGTGCTAATGAATAATCTAATTGCTAGTTTCACCCATCTAAGAAACACTAAATCGAGCCCTTGGGTTGAACGATTTATTTCATTTGTACGACAAAAGGCAAAATCATGAGACAGAAAGATAAGTACCTTCCCCTTTTCATAAATATCAGCAGCAAGAAAATTGTCGTATTTGGTGCTGGTAAAGTCGCTGAACGAAAGGTTAATCACTTTTTGGGCTCACAACAATTAATCGTTGTAAGCAAAGAAATGACCGAAGGCCTACAAGTACTCTGGGAAAATGATCAAATAGATCATATTAGTGCCAGCTTAAAAGTAAAGGATGATGTACTGCTTAAAGCACTAATAGACCAAGCATTCTTAGTCGTCCCTGCTACCTCTGATCTAGCGCTTAATGCAAAAATTAAAGAACTCGCCAATGAAGCGAACATTTTATGCAATGATGTTAGTCAGGCAGCAGACGTCCTAGTACCATCACAAATGCATTCAGAAGAAGCTTCAATTGCCATTACAACCTACGGTAGTAGCCCTGCGACACTTCGTTACCTAAGAACAAACACCGATAGTATTCTTACGCCTCAGGTCGACTCTATGATCCGTGTACAAGAAAACCTACGTAATTACCTCAAAACTAAAATAGATGGCCACACAGAGCGCGGAGAGAAGCTCTGGACCATAATTAATGACCAGTCCATTTGGGAAATGCTTCCTGATGATGAAGACGGTGCATTTGAAAAGGCCAAACAACTGCTCGAATTATAAGCTCAAATCCTGAACCCATTGCCGAATTGCTTCACACTAATTTCGGTCTAATTGCTCAATCATTGCATGTCTTTTCGGTATGCTCTGGTGTGTAATTATTATAGTAACAACTCAGATGGAATGAGCAATATGCTAATCAAGATGTGGCTGTCCTCGATCAACTTTTATATTTTCTCGTAACTTTTAAATTTCCTGTGGTTTTACATAATCCATCTGCTGTAAAGCCGAAAATCCAGCATAAGGTGCTTTCATTAGATTCGTAACTACGAATCTTGCGTCCTGCATATACATCGGGAGGAACTGTAAAAGTGACAGGTACAGATTCATGCACAAGGCAGAGTGATGCAGAAGATGTTGATTTCGTAGTATTGAAATAAGAATTTCAGTTCAAGAAAGCGGGACACCGGTACGGTGTTCCTTCTTTTGTGTAGTGTGTGATAATATGTAAGTGCAATCTATGCCTAACGTTATATTGATTTCAAGTGGCAAACTGTCCCATCTTATCAAAAGGCTGTTTGTGGTAGCAGATATATCCTGCGATAATCATTATGTATCAAAACCCCATTTTTGCACATCAATACCATAGTTTACATGAAGATTGCTCATATCTATTTGTAGCTCCTTGTGGATGTAATTCCTTTCCTGCATTGTGAGAATACGTTTCTTAGATTTTGAATCTATTGATGTAGAATTTACTACTGGGTATTTATCGGGAAAGTCCGTGTCTGGAAGTGAGAGAAAATCATATACAGTTCTTTGAAGTGAAAATGAGTTGTTTTTCAGTTCATCAAAATCAATAACTAAAATATTTTCAGCATTGAAATACTTTCTGTACTGCTCAAGCTGGAGATTATATTTGCTATAATTAATGGAGTACTTGGTAATAATATCTGCTCTACTGAATCTGCGAGAAAAGTTATATTGAGACTCGATGCGATCAAAAGGGTTTCGTACAATGTAAATTAACTTTGGCTCGAGCCCATATTCGTGAATATTCTTTGCTACATTCTGCTCATGAGGGAAAGTGCTATACCCAGTCGATGCCTCCATTGCATAGCTATGGATTGTTTCATCATAATCCCAAAGGTCTTCATACCTGTCAATAATGATGGTTTTACTGGTATTCAAATCTTTGACTCTTTTTGAGTAAGGTGACATGCAGCCGTGTCTCTTATTTTCAGAAAAGTACTCTGGCTCCTTCAACGAGCATGGACAGACTTTCGGATGACTACTTAGGTATTCAAAAAGAGAGCTAGTTCCACATTTCCCTGCGCCAATTATAATTACAAATCGATCCTGTGGGATTTTTCTACTCATATGAGTCCTCTCGATAATACACATTTAGTTGGCAACAAACTTAATCGGACAGCCAAATATCAATCAAATCATACATAAATTAACCTGAATTGTTAATGCTCTGTATCTGTATAAATTAATTTTGAACCGCTTGTAAAAAATGAGCTTAGGTTACTGTAATTTTCACACGGTTCAGACAACAGAATGACTGATCTCTTTAGGATTACCCTTGCCTGTCCCCATCAGCCAGGTCTCGAGTGCAGGGATGCAGTCGCGAAGCCGTCATGGTGTATAGACCGATGACATGGTTGGGTTCACGGCGGCCTGTGGAATGCGGATACGAATTTGCACCCACAATACCAACGTCAACCAGATCCACAAACAGAGAAATTTAGCCTAAAACTTAGCCTTCGCGAGTTGTGCTAATACTGTTTCAGTGTCTTCCCAGCCAATGCAGGCATCAGTAATACTCTGACCATAGGTTTTAGCAACCCCATCGACTAGTTTTTGATTGCCTTCAACCAAATGGCTTTCAATCATTACTCCGAAGATAGCGTGTCCTTCATGGCTTAACTGTTCACTGATCGAATCACTGACGTTCAACTGATTCTTGAACTGCTTACTTGAATTAGCATGGCTGAAATCAACCATCAGTTGTGGATTTAAACCCGACTCAGCCAGTTGAGCGCTGATTCTTTGAACATCCTCAGCATGATAATTCGGTTCTTTTCCACCACGAAGAATGATATGACAATCGCCGTTACCCGTTGTTTCAACAATGGCAGAATGACCAAACTTAGTGACTGATAAGAAGTTATGAGGAGCCTCTGCAGCTCGAATAGCATCCATAGCGATATCTATATTGCCGTTAGTACCATTTTTGAAACCAACGGGACATGATAAGCCTGACGCCAACTCACGATGCACCTGACTTTCTGTGGTACGAGCACCAATGGCTCCCCAACACATTAGATCAGCAATGTACTGTGGGGTGATCATATCTAAATATTCACCTGCAGTAGGCATTCCCATATCATTGAGCGTTAACAATAACTCTCTGGCCTGGCGCAAGCCGTCATTCAATTTAAAGCTATTATCAAGGTATGGGTCATTGATCAAACCCTTCCAACCTATTCTGGTGCGCGGTTTCTCAAAATAGACGCGCATAACTATTTCTAACTGATCTTTATGCTTATCACGTAATTCTAGAAGTTTCTGACCATATTCTTTTGCAGCCTTAGGATCATGAATTGAGCATGGGCCAATGATGACTAATAGGCGGTCATCATTGCCATTTAGAATGTTATGGATGGCTTGACGCGCATTAAATACCGTTTTAGAGGCTTGCTCTGTGAGTGGAAATCGCTCTAATAATGCAACGGGTGGAAGTAGTTCTTTGATCGACTGAATGCGAACATCATCTGTTTGAAATAACATGTTAGTTAGGAGTTAAAATTCATTGTTAGTGAATCGAGTCTAACAACAATGCTCTCAGAATCCAACAGCAGAAAGTTAGTATGCTATAAATAATTGAAATTCATCGAGATTAAACAGTTGTTGCTTGGAATTGGCAGAGATATCTAGGGCATTGTCACCCTGAAGGGTGACCTACAGGGCTGTGAGAACAGCTATTGAGCGTTATAACTGTAACATTATAAGAATTAGCATGACTTTTGAGTTCGCCTGCTTATAATGACATTAAATATTGCGACTTATATCATTTGAATAGGGTAAAAAATGCAACAAAGACGAGAGTTTATTAAACGCGCATTATTGGTTGGTCTTGCTTCAGGTACGGTTTCGCTCAGTGCCAAGCCAACCCCTAAACCTGGCCCTGTACCTAAGATTGCGGCACTTAAGCCTAAACGACTTGCTGCAGGGCAAACCATCGGTTTAGTCGCACCCAGTAGTGGTTCTTATGATAATGAATCCGTTTATTATGCGCGGGATATCCTTCGGTCTTTTGGATTTAAGGTAAAAGAGGGAAAAAATCTCTATCAACGTCGTGGCTACTTGGCTGGTGAGGACAAACTAAGAGCGGCTGATGTAAATGCCATGTTTGCCGATCAATCCGTTGATGCTATTTTTTGTTTACGAGGCGGTTATGGCTCACCACGGATACTGCCTTATCTTGATTACAATCTAATCCGCAAGAACCCTAAGGTAATCATTGGTTTTAGTGATGTAACTGCCCTATTGAATGCAATCTATGCCAAAACGGGTCTAATTACCTTTCATGGCGTTAATGCCAGCCAAAGTTTTTCTGAGTACACACTCAAATCGTTTAAAGATGTGCTTTTTAATCCCATGGCAGATACCACCATTGCCGTACCACCGCCTTTTGAAGTAAAGGAAGGGAGAGCTGAGCGAAGCAACCGACTCACGGTAATTACACCCGGTGTCGCCACAGGCAAACTTATTGGTGGTAATTTATCGCTGATGGTTAAATTAGTAGGTACGCCTTATGAACCTGACTATCGAGGCAAAATCTTATTCTTAGAAGATGTACGGGAAGAGCCTTATAAGATGGATGGCATGCTGACCCATTTAAAGCTTGCAGGTCGACTCGATCAAGTTTCAGGTATTGCCTTTGGTAAGTGCTCTAAATGTGTTTCAGATGGCAATACTCTGAGCATGGAACAAGTCTTATTGGATCATTTAGAACCTTTAGGCGTTCCAACCATCACGGGACTTATGATTGGCCATATTAAAGATAAATCCACCATTCCAGTCGGCTTAGAAGCTCGATTAGACACCAATGTCGGCGGCATAAAAATTCTAGAATCAGCTGTAACTTAGAGATATAACATAATGAATACTATAGCATTATTATTTTCACAGGCGCTGTTATTTCCACAGCAACATGATATTTTCCTAGAAGTAGTTGGCACCCCTGAAGATAAGCCATGGGCTTTCTTTGCGCCCCATGAAAATGAACGTGTAGTCAATCAACACGTCGCTAAACAAATACTTAAACATGGCGGTGTCTTTGTGGTCCTAAGACAAAATGGTGAACGTCATATCCAGTTAAATATCGAGGGGCAGATTTTTGAAATCGATCCGAATCGAATATTTACAGACCTTGGCCGCAGAGCAACTTTAGCGAAACAGAACCCAAACTTAGCGAAAGGTTCCAAACTATACGATAAAGCATTAGCGCGAACAGAAAAGCTCGCAAATTTCATCTTGGATAGCATGGGAGCCAAGCAAGCAACCTCTTGGATAGCAATCCATAACAATACCAATGGCTACGATAATGATGGCCATAATGGCCGTGGCACCATTTCAATTAATCGCTACGAGAAAAAACTAGCTACGGGTGCCAACTACCTAATCAAAGTGAATAATTCAGGCGTCGATGAGGATGACTTGTTCTTTATCACCAAACCTGAAGACTATGTCGCGATGTCCGATGCCAATTGGAATGTGGTGCTACAAAACCCAGCAGTTGCCAATGACCCCAGTGAGGATGATGGCTCACTGTCTGTACTGGCTGAAAAGCATGGCAAACGTTATGTCAATGTAGAGGCTGAGCGGGCTGATAATGGTTTTGGCGTGGATCACCTAGAAGTACAGAAGAAAATGGTCGATTTAACCTTTAACCTATTAATGAAACCCAAGGCCAAACAGCCTAAATAATCGACAACAGTTGTCTTCAGAGCACTGAGTTACAGCTGCTCTAAGATTGATAACGCAATTCTTAGAACCTGGCTCTCAACCTCATCCATTGGTGTTGTTTTTGCAATCAACTCAGGGTTATCACCCATACCAGTGAGCAGTATCACTACCGCTTCTTTAGTTTCTGGGTTAAACCATAACTGACCGAGCAAACCATAAGCTGCGCCCATATGACCATACCACTGACTATCTTGCTCAGTTAAGCCCCAATCTTTGAGGTTTATTATATGGGTTGATAACCCATAAGCTTTCTTTAACCCTTGTGAACTGAGGTCCGTTACAGCTGCCTCACCGCCACTATGGCCATTCTTCTTACGCTCATCATACTGCCAGACAGGCGTTAGTATCTGTTGTATGACCGCTTGGGATAATATCTTGTCGCTATTTTTATTCTTGTTATCCGCTTCATCCAACAATATTTCTACAAGCTTGGCAAGATCAAGTGCTGAGGCACGTAAGCCGCCCTGTGGTGAGAATAACGTTGGATTACTACCTGGAATGTACTGGTCGAGCTCTGGCAACTCATGAGAACTATCAAATGACACCTTTTTACCGCCGTAATAGCAGGTTCTTAGACTATCATCTACCTGAGCTAACCAAGGCCCTTCGGGAGCCCATGTTTCCCCACCCATGCCGCGACGGTACAATGTGGCAACCTTCTGGTGGTTGGTGTTGGCAAACCGGCAACTGTTAAAGCTAATGTCTAAACCCAATGGCTTGAATAAGCTTTGCTCCATATAGCGATCAAAGCGTTGCTTCGTCACTGATTCAATTATGCCGGCCAAAATACCAAAATTAAGATTCGCATAGGTAAAGTAGTCTCCGGGCTGCTGATTTGCATCTGAAGCAAAGTGTGCACCCTCTTGGTAATGGATCGAAGGCCTAAAGAAATCCCTGAAATCCTCGCCATAGGCAAGAAAATAATGCCCAGCATCTCGAATTGATGAGGTGTGTGATAATAACTGTCTGGCGGTAATTTTTGATTCAGGAAAATTCGGGTTACGCAAATTAAACCCAAGATATTCTGAAACATCGCTATCTAGATTTATTTTCCCTTGCTCAACAAGCCTCATAAAACCCAGACTGAGTACAAATTTTGAAATCGAAGCAATTCTTATCTTATGCAGGGTTGTTAGGGCTGTTTTCTCTCCCTGCTCGGATAGATGCGCAAAACCAGCTGCGTGGGCAAAGCTCAGTTTCCCATTCTTAACAAGCGCAATCTGTATCCCTGATAATTCTGTTACCGACTTCTTGTTATCTATTAACTGGGCTATTTCTGATTTGAAGCCATCAGTATTCATTGTTTTACCTGTAATAATTGCGGAATAACCTAATAAAATTAATAGTGCCATTAAGCGGATTTTCATTTCGACTCCAGAATAGTCAACCGGCAATATATCTAACCCCATTCAGTATTTCTCTACACAACTAGATGGAAGGTTAGATCTATTATTAGTACAGGGATCATAGTACCATGAAGCAAATATAATACTAATAACATTAGTGCTCTCAGCTTACTGCTAGACACTATTTTTTATGAAGAATGCTATGAAATATTTGAATCGACATAATCCGCTAACTGAAACACAAACGCCTGAAATAGAGACTCGATACTCTAAAGAAAATTGGTGCATCGTTTCTTGCCCTGAAACCGGCATGGTTTACCTGAAAAATCCGCCAGACTATGATGCATTTGAAGAAGACTATGCATGGGAAAAACAATTTGCAGAACAAAAACAGCGTAGGAAGGAGGATGAACCGGTTTTTTCTGCGATAAGCGACATGATGAAAAAATTGCGCACTCGTTATAGAAAAAGAGAGTCAATTGAAAGAGAGTCTGAGAAACTAATACTTGAGTTGGAAAAGTATGGAGAACCTTTATCTATTATTGATATAGGCTGTGGCGTGGGCACCAAGTTGCAGCGTATATGCCACTATATGAAAGAACAGTATGATATCGATACAAAGCCAATCGGCATTGAAATTTCAGTCGCTCAGGCAGAACAGGCCAATACTGAGCTAGAAAAGGTGAATGGTTATTGCATTCAAAATAATGCTATTGATGGTTTGGCATCAGTTGAAGAAAACAGCTTAGATCTAATTATTTTATGTTCCTTCCTAGAACATGAAATGAATCCCATGCCGCTGTTACGAAACTGCAAAAAGAAACTAAAAAAGCATGGTTTAGTGTTGATAAAGGTACCTAATTACGCTTGTCAGAACCGTAAGTTTAGACAGGAAAAGTGGTGTGGCTTTAGATATCCAGACCATGTAAATTATTACACTCCTGACACACTTAACCGAAGTATTACAAGAGCTGGGCTAACTGTTCGAAAGCTCAAAGCCCAACCATTTAACGATAATATGTGGGCCGTTGCCAGCCTACCCTAACTATATTGTTTTTATGTAGGTCAGCCTTTAGGCTGACGCGATACTCAAATCCTCAACCTATATCAGATTTAAGGCAACCGCTTTAAATCAATACGCGCCAACCCTGCCCTAATCCTTCTCATATTTGCATCACCCGGATCAGTCTTTACCGTTAAGTAACCAGGATCTTTCTCCTGCCATAATACGTGTCCGATAAATCGTTTATATTCATGATGCCCAATAACATAGTCAAACTTGTATTGTTTTGATAAATACAGAATCAGTTTAATATTGGCTTCAATCTGTTCTTCAGTTAATGGCAGCTCTTTTCCATCGGCAATATTCTCAATGCCTATGGCATGATTATTTAATCCAATGACATGGCGAGCAAAGGTATCTGTCGGTAGTAGCTGATAAATCGTCCCATCGCGATCAACTACAAAGTGTGATGAAACATTCAGTGCACTAGCACTACTGATATTTTTTCGAGCTGATGGCAGTGTGGAGGGATTAAAGGCACCGAAGGTTTTCTCTAAGGTAGGAATGACCGTCCAATGAACGACTACCATACTGGGGTTGATCTTAGCTTGTTGCTTAACTACCCCATATCGTTGCTCAAGATATTCTAAAGATAATTGCTCACGCTGCGCATCAAAAATGATTGGCCGTTGAACAATGTCCAATTCTGGTTTACTGGCACATGAGGCCAGAATTAAAACGAGCAATCCAGTGAGTAGTAATCGCATAAAAATACTCCAAGTGTAAAAGGCTATTTTACTTTATTTTTGACCTGACTGTCTTAATAATAATTGCATGAATTTATCTGCTAGGTAGTGGTCAGGTTGATTTGCTCGCTATAAAGCACTCAAGAATTAATTTTCCTAACAATGCCCACGATTGAAACAACAGCTACATACACAAGTATAAACTGCCCCAACAAAATCATTCCTAGTTTTGGTAATAGAGCCACTTCTTCAGTAAAGATTGGATGCCATACATATATTAAGGATAAGTTACCTGGAAAGAGTAATATTTTATACCCAGGCAATGGACCACCTATCAAATCGTACAGATTCCAATTCAAAGTAAATGTAATCAACCCGATTAGAACCGCAGCAAGAGAATAATAAAGTGCGATAGTGGTTGTTTTCAAACGACTCATCATGCTTTATTACATTCACATAAATGGCGGAACGTCAGCCACGTTTGAGGATACAATGTGGTGCAGTTTTTAATGTGCTTGTTATATGTGGCCACTTAAGCTCCCAACAACGGTAACTTTTTCAACTTATGATATTGCAATGCCATTGACATGCAACCTCTAAGCTCGGTTAACGGCAACGGAGCAGAAAGCGGAAAAACTAATTCTCTATTACCTACATACTTGAGAGAATTTCCGTATACCTCTTTGTAAGTTTCAATGAGTAGGGATTTACAATTAACAAATACTGATACTTGTTCAGGTTTTTTAGGCTTCCAGTCCATTCTGACAGGACTACCAATTTTAGACGAATAACTGGGTTCACCCCATTTTAACGTCTCAGTAATAACACCCAAGCCCTTTTCTTCTGCTACAGCAAAGATAACACTTCTGATTTCACACAATCGTTTTCGTGCCTCGAATGGATAAGACTCAATCTTTTCTTTTACTATTTTATCCACGACCTGCTCTCACGATTGATTTCATAAATGCTTATCTAACAAAGAACCAACTAATCGCAGAATAGCTAAGTAAGCCAATGCTAAACCTACAAACACTCAATCACTATCAACTGCTGATTTAATAAAAGTATAGAATAACCCGAAAAGAAGTACGCCAATGATATAAACATAGTTTGTCATATTCTTTCTTTTTATGTCTGGCATAGTCACAGAACTACTATTCTTCACCTTCATAATGTGCGAATACTTCCGCACCCGTCATGTTCTTTGTTTCATTGGAGAAGCTATAATACCTAGGCTTTTCGTCAATGAAAATCTGATGGCTAAAATCAATTTCTGCATCAATATCCAAAAGACCAACAGGAATATGGTATTGATTATTTGGCTTCAAGTGATAAAACAAATGGGTTCCACAGTTGACGCAAAAACCTCTATCAGCCCATTCAGATGAATGATACCTAGATACTGAAGACTCACCTGAGATTATTAATGTTTCACTTGTTTCAAGTCCCATCATTGGGCCGCCTGACCACTTTCTACACATACTGCAATGGCACGCAGCCATTTCAGCATTTCCCATCTCTACTTCAAGTTCTACAGAACCACACAAGCATTTCCCGTTTGCTTTCATCTTCAAACTCCTTCACTTCTATAAATTAACGATCTTCGACTGCAAATAACGTTTCAAGCTAGCAGCGGCGTTTTTAAGCCGACTGCTATGATTGCTGGTTAGATTGCTATGCTCCATATTCTTTGTCCGATTTCAGAGATTTTAACAATGGAGCTATTAACAATAATACTGTCATAACCGTTGGCCCTACAGTAATAAGAACATCTTCAATCCCATCAAAACCACCAAATCCGAACATTATAATTGAGACTATGGTGGAAACACCTATTACAAGAATGACGGCAGTAAAATATATCATGTGTAAAGGTTTGCTAGACAATCTAGTATATGTTGATGCTATCAAGATGATTACAGAAACCAACATCAGCAAAACATTTAGTCCAAAGAATACTCCAAAAGCATGCACATCTAGTCCTTAAAGCAATTTAACGTTTCAAGTAAGCGGCGGAGTATCCGTCCGCTTCATTTGCTGGTTAGGATAGCCTTCAATCTGCTTGATTCTCATTTTAGCAACTTGTTCACCAACGGTATCTCCGCCTCTTGCAATAGCCTGGCGGTAGTATTTAAGTGCTGTAGCATTATCGCCTCTCTGTAATGCTCTGCTTGCTATCCCAACATCCCTCGATGACAACATCTCATTTGCAAATGTCTCTGTCGATTTAAATCTTCCGAGTAATAATGCAATCCCATATAAGATGTTACCAATGACATTCTTCACTGAGGCTTCCTAACAGTATGATAAAGCGGACCCTAGGTCCGCATATCCAAATATAGGTGACAGTAACAAATCCATATTACTCCTTAATTGGCAGGACATTCAGCCTGTTCCCAGCTTATATTAAAAAATGATAATGCGACACTTTTGTCGTATATCAATATCCTAGTTATAGGATACGCTAGATTAAACATTTGATTCAACTCTATGCTATTAGTGATTACTCATGCCAAAAAAAATAAGGCACATAACAGTTGACTCTACGGTGAGAGGGAGATGTATGTTGCTTGTTTGATTTGGCGATGTATTTCAATTGAACAGAAACACTCCTTCGCCATCTATATAATTTAGATTTCTATTTGTACCTTTGGCACTCATAAAACTGTCGCGCACCAGTTGTTTCGCCTTTTTCAGTCATAGTGAAATCATAATACAAGCCTGTCCCGTCTGGTTTAATTACAAAGGCATACTCATCATCAAAGTCCCAACGGTGGTTCAGTCCTGCTCGTTGATACATGGCAAGTATTCCAGAGTCACCTCCATCATAAAGAACAAACCCCATATTATCAGCCACTTCATCTACGAAAAACATAGCCGCATCATCCTGTTGAATTTTGCCCACTTCCACCAATACCCCAGAATCACTATATTTTTCCTTACAGCGCCACTTTTTAGCATTATTAACAATGTCTCCTTCGAATTCATCGCCATTTAACACTAGCGTTCTGCTAGTGATTGTAGAAGGGGCTAATATTTCATCTTTTGGGGGGGCGTTAGGAGATATAGTTTTACAAGAAAACAAAATGAATAGAGAGATTAAAAGTAATGCTTTTCTCATTTGTTTTGTCTCCTTCATTAGCAATAATAATTATAGACTATCATTTAGAAATTTAAAGAGGCCAAATTGAAGGAAGCTCCTTCTTCATTGTGTACACTGAAGTGCTGTCATCTGATTCAACCGAAGTATCACCGATAGACGATTACAGAGTATTAAACTGATTATTATGACGATATGGGCAATATCTATTTCGAGCGTGCGAAATGTCTTAAAAGAAGCAGTTAAACACATTTTTTTAGGTGCGTTTATGGTGAGTCGACATTGCTTTCCGACCTATAACACATTGATTTATATGGCATTTTAAGATGGCAATGGTACCGGAGGGCGGACTTGAACCGCCACGCTGTTGCCAGCAATGGATTTTGAATCCATCGTGTCTACCAATTTCACCACTCCGGCATAACTAAAGAATTCTCAGTATTGAGTGACACTTCACACTGAGGAAAGGCATTATAAATCAGTTTATATTCAATGCAAGCAGAAAAAGGTATGATTAGATTTAACTGTACTGTCGAAGCTGAATAAACTAAATAATCTAGATATGTTCCGTAAAACGCTGTTAATTCCTCTGCACTCAAATCTAATCGTGGCCAATTTGGTTTTCGCTGCTGTTTTTACTGCCTTAATATTGGTCCGTACTGTTGCCGGGCCGCTAGAAATATTCCTCATTCCAGCATCCATAGCCTTTGGACTCATGTTTATTCAATATTGTTTTGATATCGGTCATGAAGCTGTTCTACGAGCTGAAGATCCACCTGCATTCAATATGAAACCAATACAGATGCAAGCAATAGCCTGTACCCTTATTACGCTCACCATAATTCAAGCTGGAATATACTTTTTTGGTTTCTATATCGGCTCTATAGTCGCTAGTTTATTTATCCCAGCCATATTCAGTTCACTCATGGTTCAGGAACAAATTGTCAAAGCCATCAACCCAGTAGAGTGGATTGGGTATGTTTGGCAGCTAAAACTTCGATATCTCTTTTTAGTTGCAATACTCGCATTAGGCTCATTGTTAATCTCACTGATACCCTCTGGGCTTTGGGTATTTCCAAAGTTATTTTTACTTCAAACTGTGGTTATCTGGACCTTTTATAGTCTCGGTATCAGTCTCAACCTATATCAGGATGAGCTATTAATTCAAACACCTGATAATCACGCACAGAAAGAAGCTAAGTACCAGGCCCAACAGGTTGTAGATAGCTTTAACCGTACTACGGATGCATGGCATCGAATGGTCTCTGTGCATAAATTTGATGAAGCACTAGAGTCAGTAACTGACTACCTCAATAGTAGAGGTAATACCCTGGATGATTTAGAACAGGTAATGACGGAGATATGTAGCTGGCGTCAAACTGGTTTAGGGGTCAAGTTGTTGCCTTTTTATCTAGCCAAAATGACTGAACTTAGAAAAACAGGTATGGCCTATGCGAAGTACCGGTTACTCTGTTCAATTCATGGTCCAATAGAAATCGAAGATCAGCAAATTCAAGAGGCCATGCTGCAATTTGCCATGGAAATGGGTGATAACGACATTGTTGATGCCATCAATGCTGCGAATAAACATAATCCGTCAGACTCCAAATACCTCATCTAAATAAGCACTCATTATACGCTTAGTAGAGCACGTTAAACCTGTATTACCGCTATCCAAGAGATAACTGCCATTACATATATCCGATATGAAATTAGTTCAAATGTTGATACATTAGGGTGTGAATTTAGCATCAGAGGTCAAATTATGCTCAATTTGATTTCTGGTTAGGTGAATGGAAAGTTTTCAGCCCCCTTTAGAGGCACCTGGACGCAACTTGATGATGGCCGCGTGCGACAACTGTTTGAGCAATTTAACCCTAACAGCAAACAGTGGAATATATGGTTTGATGGATACTATGTGAAAAGTTTAAATTAACCTTTTATAAATTGACTAAACCCACAATCACTGCAGCGATAGCCGTTAGCGAAAGTAAATTAGCATAAGTCACACCAATGAAAATAAACTTAATAAAGGTCATAAACTTACCCTGAGCATATATTCGCTTTTGTTGTAGAAATAGATTAATAGGGACCCAAACCATCCACACTATACCAATCATATTTAATGTATCGACAAGCCAGTCAGGAATGCCTGACTGTTCTGCTAATTCAGTGATTAATAAAATAGACATTAAAGATAAAAAGATAAAACTATGACTATGAAGTGCTACCACTAGATGTTCCATGTAATAACGCTTTTTGAAAATGTAGACAATCTTTAAGAGTAAAGCAAACAAAGGCAACAGGATAAACATTAATTGAGGGAATATATTATAAATCTCTTCAACAAAGTCTTTAGGATCATCATCTACCTTTTGGGCTTTTAATTTTAATTCCCACAAATAATCATTCAATTCTTGGGTCGTATCAGGCCCAAAAAAATTATTAAATTGAATCGGGTTTGTTTTAGGATGCCATTCAGTTCCATCATCTAAGCTGACACGAAACTCCTTGTTTTTGTTTACTGCTTCTGCTCCTGAATCACCCTGCTTAACATCATCAATTATTTTTTGTACTTGATCGATTTGTTGTTCAGAGATATTAGCGCCCATGGCCTTCGCTTTTTCTAGGTCATCTACAACTTCTTCAGTTTCTACACGACTGATAATGCCATTGTTATCCTCACCCAAACCATCAGGGTTTTCACCGACATCAGTAAATATTGAGATTGTTATAAAAAACAAGATACTGGTAATAATATAAAGTCTGAGCGGGTTTACATAACGCGCTCTGCGCCCGGCTATGTATTCCATTGTTAATCGCCCAGGAGAAAGTATTAAAGGTATAATGGTTCGGAAAATTTTCGAATCCAAGTCAAATGCTTCATTAATCATTTCCCAAAATACTTTCGGGAAGAATCGTATGAAATGACGTTCAGGCTGGCCACATTCATGGCAGTAAGAGCCCTTAAGTATCGCATTACAGTTCAGACAGTCTTTATCAGGTTTATTATCGTCAGCGTTCTGAGATTCTAATTCAAGATTTGAAAATTGTTGCTCGTCTTGCTGAACCTTTTTACGACTGGCTATTATGCGCTGCTGCTCAAGTTCTAGTTGTTCGTTAACATGCGCATCGATCGATTCTTCATCAATTGTCATAGATTCATTGATATCCTGCTTGAAGTCTTCGATTTTTTCAATTTCCTGCTCTAGCTCTTCTAACCTATCCGCTATATGATTTTTTTCTTGCTGCGTTTGTGCACCTGCGCCCTGTTCTTGCAAGGCATCATCGATAACAGAATTATCACTATGTGACTCGGTATTCGGCTGTGATTTATTAGCAGATTCTGAATTTGGATTATCTGGTTTAGATTCGTTATTCATTATTATTCCCTACCTCAGACGGGCTATTCTAACACTCAATTAGCGCAATGCACTATTTCTGCAGTTTGGTATCTGTTAAAATTCTCATTATTATAATAATAGATTTCCAAATGACTGAACAAATAGACAACCTACCCGACGCAAGTTTTATGAAGCGATTAATGGCATTAATTTATGATGCCTTTATAGTTTTTGCACTGCTCATGTTAGCTTCTGCTGTAGGCGTTGGTGTAGCAACGATCATCTACGGCTCTGAAGCCGTTTCTGAAGGAAATGTATTGATTGAGAATCCATTTTTCTTTTCTTGGATAATTTGTTGCTGGTTTTACTATTACTTTTATTGTTGGGCCAAATCTGGCCAAACTTTGGCGATGAAAACGTGGCGAATGAAGTTAGTCTCCTTAGATGGTTCGCCGATTGAAATGCATCAAGCATTGATTCGTTTTTTTACTGGCTTCGTTGGTTTATCTAACATAACTACCCTGCTCCCAAGCCGTTGGGCCTTACATGATTACCTATCTAAAACTAGAGTAGTAGTACTACCCAAAGGGCAATAACTATGATGTTAATAAGCTTCGTTACCTGCTTGTCGATCTTTTTAGGCATTGGTTTACTCTCAGTTCGCAAAAAACAAAATACTGCCGCCGACTATTTACTCGCCAGCCGCAGTCTCAAGCCATGGTTAGCGGGCCTGTCTGCTGTCGCAACAACCAATAGCGGCTTTATGTTTACTGCATGGATAGGCATGACCTATACATTAGGCATTAGTTCAATATGGTTTCTGCTCGGCTTGGGTCTCGGTTCGACATTTGGTTTATTTACTAGCTCCAAGCACATTCGCAGAGTTTCAGAGCAAATGGATACCTACTCCTACGGAGGCTTAATCAGCCACTGGCAGGGTACTGATATGCCCACCCTGCGTCATCTACTTGGCTGGGCTATTCTAATCTTTCTTTGTACTTATGCTGCAGCACAACTAACCGCCTCTAGTAAGGCTATGCATGTATTATTTGGTTGGGATATGAATACAGGTGCCTATTTAAGCACCCTTGTAATCGTTGTCTACTGCTTTACTGGTGGCTTTCGCGCCTCGGTTTGGACTGACGTGGCCCAGTCCTTAGTAATGATTTTCGCGATGCTAACACTTTGCTATGTTGCTGTTGAGCACATTGGTGGTCTGTCTACATTGTTCACTACACTTGAAACACTCGACCCCAAATTAGTCGCTATTTTCCCCAGCCTACAATACGCACCAGCCCTATACATAGTCGGCTGGTTTTTAGGTGGCATTGGGATCACAGGCCAGCCACATATTATGGTTCGCTTTATGGCCGTTAATTCTGAACAAAATACAACTCGATCACTGTATTGGTATTTTGGTTGGTATTACAGCTTCTTCTTAACCTCATGGGTTGTAGGACTGGCAGCAAGAGCATTGCTACCCGAAGTCGGTAATTTTGATGCCGAACTCGCCCTGCCAACAATTGCTCAAGATTTATTACCGCAATTTTTAGTGGGTATCATTTTAGCCGGCCTTTTTGCAGCGGCAATTTCGACTGCTGACTCACTGATACTGTCTTCGTCCGCTTCGCTTTCAAGGGACATACTAAAAAGACCATCGGCCTCGATGTGGATTACCAAGGGAAGTACCATCCTAATATCGGCAATGGTGTTAGCTATATCACTATGGGGCAATAAGAGTGTTTTAATGCTGGTAGCCTTGGCCTGGTCAGTATTAGCGACCGCAATATCACCACTGCTCTATCTATTTATATTTAAACAAAGAGTGCCTGAAATGGTAGCCGTTAGTATGGTCTTGGTGGGTTGTACAATAGCGACTGCTTGGTATTTGGTCGGTTTGGATGGGCTTATCTGGCCGTCATTCCCTGGCTTTATTGCTGCATCTTTGGTGTATTTTGGTTATCGGCTCTTTAGTAATAACGAAAGCAGTAATAACGAATCATCGAGCCCGTCGCATTAACATAATCGCTATTATTGCGAATAAGGTGATAGGCAAACTGGCCGCTAATACCGGCGGCATTTGATACACCAAGCTCACCGGACCAAATATATTACTGAGCATGTTGAAGGCAAATCCTACAATTAATCCCAGCACAATTCGCGTTCCAATGGGTGTCGTTCTTAGTGGGCCAGAAATAAAAGATAAGGCTAAAAACATCATCACGGCAACAGCCATTGGTTGCATCAATTTTTTCCAATACGCCAGTTCATAACGTGTCGAGTTTAAGTTGTTATCCTTTAAGTAGCTGCTGTACTCAGCCAATCCTTTAAGGTTTAAGTCTTCAGGTTTTAGACTAACAATACCCAATGTCTCGGGTGTTAGTTCCGTATGCCAATTCATTACATCTGCATCGGTTGTATTTATTTGTTGCTCGGTTACAAAGGTCTGTTGCACATCACGCATAATCCACAAGCGCTGCTTATCGTACTCGACAGACTGAGCGTATATCATTGCGACTAGTTTCTGTTCTTCAAATTGAAAACGAGTGACGCCCTCTAACTGTCCATCAGGAAGGATCACTCTGATATGAACATAGTTCAGTCCATCACGCACCCAAACACCACGCTCTGACTTGACCAGATTACCACCAGAAAGCGCAAAGGTTTTCATTTGTCTGCCTAACTGCGAACTCTTGGGCGAGACAACCTCACCAACAAAAAATACCATCATCATCAAGCCAAATGTACCCAACATGACAGACTTACTTATTTGTCCAAGACTCATACCCACTGAGCGCATGATAATCAATTCAGATTGTGATGCCAGCCGTCCCATACTAATTAAGCCACCAATCAATGCTGACACGGGAAAGAACTCATAAATTCGTGTTGGAATTTGCAATAAAATAAAGAAAAATGCATCCAATAAGCGATAGTCACCTTTACCCACATCACCAGAATCATCAATAAAGGCAAACAGTGAACGCAGTAAAATTAACACCAATAACACCATCAGCGTATGCTTAATAACAGTCGATGCAATGTAGCGATCTAGAACTTTCAAGAAACACTGCCTCCCGCTTTTTTATTAGCATTAGGGCGCTTTTTCTTTAACCATTGCCAATGAGTATATTCACTCCAGGCATAGAAGAGCATCAATAGATGAACCCACCAGGTGCCTATCATCGGGCTTAGCTTCTCATCTTCCATATTTGAACGCATCGTGATCAATAAGGCGCTATAGCACATATAAACTAATAAACCGGGTAGTAAACGCCCGAACTTACCCTGTCTTGGATTAACTTTTGCTAGCGGTAAAGCAACCAGTAGTAACAAGGGAACTGATAATGGTGCAGATATACGCCACTGCAGCTCACCCTGATTCGGAACGCTAGGGTCTAGTAATAAATCAACGGTACTGATTGCCTTGAGTTTCACTTTACGCTGCTCGTCGTCCTTTGACTTCAGCTCCATAAAATAACGTTCAAAACTTAGAGTTTGGAACTTCTTAACACCGGGGTTACCACCATATTGATGGCCATTTTCTAACACTAAAAAATTACCCTGTTCTGGGTCATTAAGAAATCGACCTTGTTGCGCAAAGATAATTGAAAAAGCAGTTTTCTGAACTGGGTTTTCCTGGGCAAAGAAGACCCGTTCAAGCTTGTCATGTTGCGGCATTCTTTCAACATAAATAATAGATTTACCATCAGAAGATTGTTGAAACCGCCCTTCTCTCAATAGGCTCAAATCACCTTTCTGTTGTTGCTCTAGAATCATTTCCTGTTGCGCTAATACGGCTTTGGGCACCTGAAATAATGTTAGATAACCGGCAATGATAGCCACCACAATGGCTAAAGGCATAAATGTTTTTAACAGTTGAGATTGCGAGAAACCGCACGCATTAAGTATTGTAATCTCATGATTTGCATATAAATTACCGAGTGCTATCAGTAATCCGATAAATAGCGATAATGGCAGTAAATAACTGATAAATACAGGCAGCTGAAACATCAGTAATGACATCACTAAATCACTGCCAATATTACCCTGGGCAGCATCCCCTAAATAGAGAACAAACCGTTGCCCCATAAATAACAATAGCAATACCATCAGAACCAATGCTGAGGCCTTAATTACTTCTTTATTGAGATATCTTTTGATGATCACAATTTTTATAAATCATCCTGTTTATAAAAACATCATCCAAACGAAAATAATTGATATTTTCATGGCTGTTTTAATGCTTTTTGCGTTAAACTTTCATTTTATAAGCTTTTACCTACTAAAAGGTATCGGCCACATGGTCATATTGATTGACCTAGTATACATAAATTTTTCAAAAGAACACTTCCATCGAGCAGATTTTTAATCGATGCAGGTATTTGTATAAAGGATTGAACAATGGAATATAACGTTAAGAGTGGTAATCCAGAAAAACAGCGGACTGCATGTATAGTAGTTGGTGTCTTTGAGCCAAGAAAATTAACTGGTGCAGCAGAACAGTTGGATGAGGTCAGTGATAACTTTATCAGCAACATCATCCGTAGAGGTGATTTAGAGGGCAAGCTCGGCCAGGTTCTGTTACTGCATAATGTACCCAATGCTCTGTGTGACCGAGTTTTATTGGTTGGCTGTGGTAAAGAACGTGAGTTAGGTGACCAGCAATACCAAAAGATTATTACCCAGGCGGTAAAAACACTGAATGAAACCGGTTCAATGGAAGCCGTTTGTTTCTTACCTGAACTTAATGTCAAAGGCCGTGATATCCATTGGAAGGTTAAGCAGGCAGTTGAGGCTTCTGAAGAATCACTGTATCGCTTTGATGAACTTAAAAGCGAATCAAAAACAGAACGTCGTCCATTGCGTAAAATCACCTTCACTGTACCAACCAGAAAGGAACTTCCTGACGGTGAATTAGCATTGAACGAAGGCTATGCTGTTGCTCAAGGTGTCGCTAAAGCGAAAGATTTAGGCAATATGCCGGGTAATATTTGTCACCCAACCTATCTTGCGGAACAGGCTGAAGAGCTCGCAAGCAAACACGACAAGCTACATTATGATGTGGTCGATGAATCTGAGATGGATGCTCTGGGCATGCACTCCTTTCTTTCTGTATCAAAAGGTAGTGACCAGCCGGGCAAACTCATTATTCTAAACTACAAGGGTGCTAACGATGATTCAAAACCGATCGTCTTTGTGGGTAAAGGAATTACTTTTGATACTGGTGGTATCTCTCTAAAGCCTGGTTTGGGTATGGATGAGATGAAGTACGATATGGGTGGTGCAGCTTCTGTATTTGGTGCAACACAGGCCATTGCAGAAATGGATTTAAAGGTAAATTTCATCATGGTTATAGCAGCCGCTGAAAACATGCCATCAGGTCGTGCAAGCCGTCCAGGAGATATTGTTACTTCAATGTCTGGCCAAACTATTGAGATTCTAAATACTGATGCTGAAGGCAGATTGGTATTGTGTGATGCCCTTACCTATGTTGAACGCTTTGAACCTGAGGTTGTTGTTGATGTTGCGACGCTTACTGGCGCCTGCATCGTGGCCCTAGGACATAACGCAGCAGGCTTGATGAGTAATCATAACCCACTAGCGCATGATTTACTTAATGCCGGTGAACAAGCTGCTGACAGAGCCTGGAGACTACCCATTTGGGACGATTACCAGGAACAGATTAAAAGTAACTTTGCTGATATGGCTAACATTGGTGGTCCGGCAGCTGGAACTATTACAGCGGCCTGTTTCCTATCGAGATTTGCTAAGAAATTTAATTGGGCTCACCTAGATATTGCTGGTGTTGCATGGCGTAAAGGCACAAACAAAGGCGGTACAGGAAAGCCAGTACCACTATTATGCCAGTATGTGATCAACAAGGTAAAATCAGCATAAAACTGTACTCATGCCTAAAAGTGCCCAGTTCACGCTACTTGCCAAGGATGGCCAATGGTTGACTGAAACGCTCGATAGTATTTATGCATTGGTTGCAAAATACAGAACGATATCAGTGCTTTGTGCTGACCAAGATAAGCTACAACAACTGGATGAAATGTTATGGCAAAATGCACGCGAACAGTTCGTCACATTTAAGCTACAGAACAACCAGAATAACAGTCGCGAAGCAGTATTGCTTTGTAACCAGTTTGATAATCAAGTAAGGCGCCCTGCTCTGGTAAATTTGGGTTATCCTCTAACAGATGAACAACTGGTGTTTAACCACATCGAAGCAATCGTTTTAACAGATGATGAAACGGTTGATAATGCAAGAAGACAGTATAAAATGTACCGAAATGCCGGCTACCAGATAGAGCACATACAAAAATAGTATTTTGCTATGAATGATTTCTCATCCGAAAACTCATCAAATGACAATGCTGACCAGAAATTACAGTCGGCAGACCTCGCTGATGATGAGTTAATCCCAGAACTGACCATAGAAATTCCAGTAGTTGACCAAATTATTCCTGAATTAACGGACCGAATCGATTTAACTAACAATCCCAGCATTCAATTAAGTTCAAAAGAAAGCACTGAAACAATTGAACAACAGTTACATCGTAACCGCCATGAAGTGGATGCACCGAGTTTAACCTTAGTTCATCCTGTAACCACCGATCAAGTTGGTGATAACGAGTTAGAAATACAGCAGTGGCAAATTGAACAACAGGCCCTTACACAGGCAGAAGACTGGCAGCAGTTAGCTAAAATAGAAAGCATTCCGATTCAAGCACCTGATTTCCTGACTCTGGTAGAAAACTCACCTCAAGAAGCACAGGCTGAACCTGAGTTTGAATTAACTGAAGAAATCCAGATAGATGAAAATATTGAGCGCTTACTTGATGCCAGTTGGCAGAAATTAGAATCACTAATTATGGAAAAGATGCCGGTTGAAATAGCCGGTCCTTATTTACAGCTGCTCGAGCAGCAAATCGAGAATAACAAACAACTCCTAGCAGAAAGTCTGGCTGTTCTTGAGCAAGAAAATCTTAACGAGCTTTACGACTTTTATAAAATCGAACCAGGCTTTTAACCAAAACAACAAAGAAACGAATTATGGATACAGCGTATAACCCCCACTCAATTGAGCGTTCATGGTATGACAAATGGATGGCTTCTGATGCCTTTAAGCCACAAGGCACTGGCGATCCCTATTGCATAATGATTCCCCCACCCAATGTAACCGGTAGTTTACATATGGGACACGCCTTTCAGCATACAATTATGGATGCCCTAACCCGCCATCAACGAATGAAAGGCAGTAATACGCTGTGGCAACCAGGTTGTGATCATGCCGGCATTGCAACTCAAATGGTGGTAGAACGTTTACTCAATGCTGAAGGGAAAACACGTCAGGATCTTGGTCGTGAAAAATTCTTAGAAAAAGTATGGGAATGGAAGGAACATAGTGGCGGCACCATATCAGAACAGATGAAGCGCCTTGGCGATTCTCCTGATTGGAGTCGCGAAGCCTTTACCATGGATGACAATCTCTCCCATGCTGTTCAGGAAGTCTTTATTCAACTGCATGAAGAAGGTCTAATTTATCGTGGCAAACGATTAGTTAATTGGGATCCGGTATTCCATACTGCGGTCTCAGATCTCGAAGTAATTAGTGAAGAAGAACAAGGGTTCCTTTGGCATCTCAGATATCCACTAACAGAGTCAGATGGTGACCTAACGCATTTGATCGTTGCCACCACAAGACCAGAAACTATGCTCGGCGACCAGGCAGTTGCTGTTCATCCAGATGATGAGCGTTACAAACATCTGGTCGGTAAAACTATTAAACTGCCATTATGTGACAGAGAAATCCCCATAATCGCAGATGATTATGTTGAAATGGATTTTGGTACAGGCTGCGTAAAAATTACCCCAGCTCATGACTTCAACGACTATGAAATGGGTAAACGCCATAATCTCGAAATGCTTAATATTTTAACTCAGGATGCCAGTATCAATGCTAATGCTCCTGAGAAATATCAAGGCTTAGATCGTTTTGATGCTCGGAAACAAATTGTTGAAGAATTTGAATCACTGGGCCTATTAGAGAAAATCGAACCCCATAAGTTAATGGTTCCTCGTGGTGACAGAAGTCATTCAGTTATTGAGCCACTGCTCACCGATCAATGGTATGTCGATGCCAAAACACTGGCTAAACCAGCGATTGCTGCGGTTGAATCAGGCGACATAAAATTCGTTCCAGAAAACTGGAATAAAACCTATTACCAATGGATGTATAACATCCAAGATTGGTGTATCTCACGACAGCTGTGGTGGGGACATAGGATTCCGGCCTGGTACGACGAGCAAGATAATGTCTATGTCGGTTCAAATGAACAAGAGATTAGAGAAAAACATAACCTAGGTGATATTAAACTTCGCCAAGATGAAGACGTATTAGATACTTGGTTTTCTTCTGCCCTATGGCCAATGGCTACTCTTGGCTGGCCTGAAAAGAACGAAGCATTGGACACTTTCTTACCTACCAGCGTACTAGTCACTGGTTTTGACATCATATTTTTCTGGGTTGCCCGAATGATTATGATGGGCTTAAAGTTCACCGATAAAGTACCGTTCAAAGAAATATACATCACCGGTCTCATTCGTGACGAGCAAGGTCAAAAGATGTCTAAGTCTAAAGGTAATGTACTGGACCCGATAGATATCATCGACGGCATCGAGTTGGATGATCTAATTAACAAACGTACCACCGGTATGATGAACCCTCAGGATGCGGAGAAAATAACCAAACGAACACGTGATCAGTACCCTGAAGGCTTAGGCTCATACGGCACGGATGCATTGCGTTTTACATTCTGTGCCATGGCCTCAACTAGCCGTGACATTAATTTTGATATACAACGTGTCGAAGGCTATAGAAACTTCTGTAATAAGATCTGGAATGCATCACGTTTTGTTCTAATGAATGTCACCGATGATAGCCACCTTACAGGTGAGAAAGAATACGGCGTTGCAGAACGATGGATTGAATCACGTTTACAGCACACCATTAGTGATTTTGAACTGCATTTAAAAACATATCGTTTTGACCTCTGTGCTCAAGCGCTCTATGAATTTGTATGGAACGAATACTGTGATTGGTACCTTGAACTTGCTAAGCCTGTTATTTATTCAGAGCAAGCCACTAAAGCGCAAAAGAATGGCACCATAGACACGCTCATTAGAGTGCTCGATGAAATTTTACGTCTACTGCACCCGTTTATGCCTTTCATTACTGAAGAAATTTGGCAGACAGTCAAAACATATTCTGCAGTAGAGAAAAGCCAAGGTGATCTGATTGTACAGTCATTTCCAATCCATACTGAAAGTCGATTAGACAATGAAGCTGAAGACATTATTGCCTGGCTAAAACAGGTAGTCGTCGGTATCAGAACAATCCGTTCTGAAATGGGTGTTTCTCCTTCTAAGCCTCTGGATGTTTTGTTTGCCAATGGCAACGATAATCATCATAAAATGACCGACTCGCAGGGCAATTATTTGATGAAACTGGCTAAGTTAAACTCTATCAAATGGTTAGAGGAAGGCCAACAAGCACCAGCCTCTGCTACTGCACTTGCCGGTGATATGGAAATACTCATACCTATTGCTGGTATTATCGATAAGCAAGCTGAACTTGAGCGATTAAATAAAGAAATCGATAAGTTAACTCAAGAACAAAAACGCTTAAGCGGCAAATTATCAAACCAAGGATTTGTAGCCAAGGCACCTGAAGCAGTCGTTGCCAAGGAACGTAATAGGCTTAATGAAGTAAATCAAGCCGTCGATAAGTTACAAGAAAAGAAACTTCAAATCGAAGCGATTTAATGATCCTGAGTGGGGGCAACACGAAACACTTCTTTCAGTGTTGTTTTCCCCTGACTTACTTTGATCGCACCACTGATACGCAATAATTTCATGCCATCTTTAACCGCCTGTACACGGATCTGACGTGCATCGGCCTCATCACGAATAAGTGCATTGAGCTCATCACTCACATCAAGCATTTCATAAAGACCTGTTCGACCTTTGTAACCGGTATTTCTGCAGCTATCACAGCCGATTGGTTCATACACTGCCTCTGGAGTTTCTAGGTCAGCATCTCCGATTAGTTTTTTCCAATCTGCACGGTCAATTTCAGTCGGCTTTTTGCAATCATTACAGAGAACACGAACAAGACGCTGCGCCATGATACCGATTAAGGTGGCATTCACTAAATAACTTGGAACTCCAATTTCCAATAACCGTGTAATGGCCAGAGAAGCGTCATTGGTATGCAAGGTAGAGATAACCAGGTGTCCAGTTAAAGCCGCCTGTACAGCCATCTCAGCCGTCTCAGCATCTCTAATCTCACCTACCATGATGATATCTGGATCCTGTCTTAACAACGCTCTAATGCCGCTTGCGAAATCAAGGCCAATATCATGATTGATTTGCATCTGATTAAAACTTGGTTCAACCATCTCAATCGGATCTTCTAAGGTGCAAACATTAACCTCTGAAGTTGCTAGACGCTTAAGTGAAGTATAAAGCGTGGTTGTTTTACCACTTCCAGTTGGCCCAGTAACCAGTACGATTCCTGTTGGTTGATTAATCATTGATAACCAAAGATCTCGTTCGTGCGGATCCATGCCCAACGCATCAAAGTCACGCAATAATACGGTTGGGTCAAAAATACGACCTACAAATTTTTCACCAAAGGCGGTCGGAAGTGTTGAGAGACGTAACTCAATTTCTTCGCCCGACTGATTTTTGGTTTTTATCCGACCATCCAGTGGTCGGCGTTTTT